>Ga0209097_10003399_pt1 | contig 12226 bp, 10 predicted proteins | sample AD_UKC052_MetaG_FD_184419 | JGI IMG/M metagenome (GOLD analysis project Ga0209097, IMG submission 184419) | Active sludge microbial communities of municipal wastewater-treating anaerobic digesters from USA - AD_UKC052_MetaG (SPAdes) (version 2) | ecosystem: Engineered > Bioreactor > Anaerobic >... | reverse complement strand
CGCGAGCTTGTCTAGGAGGTCCTTGCGGGCGCTTTGCGCTTGCTTGACCCAGGCGTGATCGCTGGACAGCACCATCTCGGCTTGCGACAGGTAGGCTGCGGTGCTACCCAACTCCGTCACCAGTTCCAGCAGCTTTTCGACAGCGGCCAGAACCTCGAGGTTCTTCTTCTGGGCATCGATATCGTCGGAACCGATACGCAGGTTCTTCAGTTTGCCGACCGTGTTGTACGGCGTCAGCCCCTCGGTGAAAGTCTTGAGCGCTTCGAGACGGGTGCGCCAGTCGCGGATTTCGTCATCCGTGAGCAGTGGCTTGCCCCAAAAGGTGAGCTTGCCTTGCAAGTCGGTGCCTGCCGTCAAGACACGGCCGACCAGCTTAGAGACGGCTTCAAGAAGTTGCTTGACCGGTTCTTCGGAGCCTTGCGTGGCAAGTTGCGCCAAGCCGGGTGACAGGCCGAGCAGTTCGAACAACGACCGCAGAACGGCGACGTTGATCTCTTTCGGTGCTTCGACATGCTTGAACTGCTTGAGCTCTTCGAGACCGCGCTCGGCCAGCAGCGTGATCTTGCCGGAGTCGATCTTGTCGCCGGTGATCGCCAGCACGATATCGCCGGAGTACACGAGGCCACCCAGCACTGCCACCAGCAGATCAGGCTCCAAACGGAATTTCACCGGGTGGAAATACTCCACGTCGGTTTGTCCGTTCAGCAGTTCGCTGCGGTTCAATACCTGGCCATGTCCCTTGGCCTTCAGGCGGTTGAGCACTTCTTGCGAGTAGCGCGAGCGCCCCGGCTCGATGCGGTCGCCATCCAGCATCTCCAACGCATCGAGAATGGCGTTGGCGTCCTTGGTGCGGGTGCCGCCGGCCAAGGCCTTCAACGCATTGCCCACCAACTGCTTGCGGTTGGACTCGGTGACCAGCACGGGGAACGTTGGGTACTCCGGCGAAACCTCGGCAAACTGTTGGTTGAGCGCCAAGCCGGAGACAACGTTGACGATGTCGCGGAAGTTGGCGCGCTCATCAGATCCCAAACGGAGCCTGTCACGGATATTGACGCCTTTGGCCCAGTCCTGCAGGTTCTTGGACTTGCCTTGGTAGGTGACCTCGAATGCGGTCATCTGCTTTTCCTGCAGCCACTTGCTCATGTCGCGCAGCGCGTCTTTGGCTTTGTCCAGATAGACGGCCTTGGCGCCACCGCTGGCGGTGGAGGCAAGGTCCTGCGCTGCGGCATAGAAGGCCAGGTGGCGCTTGATGGCGTCGTCCAGTCCCTTGAGCCTGATGAACACCTCATCCGACTTGTTCTCGTCGCGGAAACGTGGCGGCTCGAAGGGCTGGATGAAGTAGACGTAGAAGTCGCGCTCGGGCTGGGCGGTGGGCCGGTCGTTCGGAGCGCCGAAGAACAGGTAGCCGTTGCGGTCGACGCGGCGGTCTTGCCACTCGATTTGGTACTGCCAGATCTGATGGCCAGTGACGTAGGTGCTCTCGTCGGTACGTTCCATCAACTGCTTGATGGCGCCGTAGTAGGCACGGTCGAGCGCATCGTCGGACAGGGCTTCGGCACGCTTTTCGATCTGCGCGTCGTAGTCGACGTCCTTCTTGAGGTCGAGGTAGTACTGCTCGGTGTCCGGCGCCTTGGAGATGAACTGGCCGTTGACCGTCTTGACGATCTCCCGCAGGGTGGTCTGCACGGCGGTGAGCAGGTCGTCGGCCGGGTCGCCACCCATGTCCTCGATGCCTGGCTGGTACAGACACAACGTATCGCGCAGCTCGGCAGCGGTCGGCCCGACTGGCACGTAGATGTCGCCGCCCGTGGTGAGTCGATGCACCGACAGGCCGGCGATCACTCGCTGCGCCATCGGCTTGTAGGCCGGACGGGTGAATGCCTTCAGCACGCGCTCAGCCAAGACCTCCGACACCTTCAGGACGGGGCCGATGCTGGGGTCGGAGCGCAACACCGAGTTGGAGGTCACGGTCTCCCAAAACTTGTCGTACCCGATAAGCCCTGGGCGATCGTTGGGAACCTCGTCGTTCAGGACGGCCTGGATCTGGTCGCGCAGGGTGACCAGGGCGCCACGCTTCTCGGTGAAGATCAGCCGCTCGAAGGTGCCGATGTACTCCGGGTGAACGGGGAACAGCCGCACGTATTCGTCCATGCGCTCGTTCATCGAGCTGTAGAACTTGGCGAACTTGGTGAGGTAGGTCCGGATCTTGTTCTGCTGATCAGCCGTCTTCTTCAGCAGGCGCTCGGCGACCACGAAGCTGACGTCTTGTCGGGCCAACAGCACTTGAGTGAACCGGTCCTTTACGCGGCGCAGGCTGTCGGCGACGTGCTGGAAACGGTTGCTGTCGAAGATGGCTTCCTGCACGCCGGCGACGAAGCGGAACCGCAGGTGCTTGGTGACTTCACCGATCTCACGCAGGAACGACAGATCCAGCACCAGGTCGTGGTCCTTGCGGGAGCGCAGGTAGTCGAGAAACTCGTCGACCACCAGGAGCACGCCGTGGTTGGGGTGAACCTCGGCGAACGCGGCCATCATCTCCTCGAACGCCGCTTTGTTGTTGACCACCTTGTCGGCGGCCGGGAACGAGTAGCTGACGCCGTTCTTTTCCAGGAAGAGTTCAAGCTCCTGGGTGATGATGTCCCGCAGCGACATCTGGCTAGAGATCTCGATGCGGTGGACCTTGAACTTGCCCGCGATCGTCCCCGCCGCTTCGGCAACCTTGGGGTGACGGATCATGGGCTGGTAAGCCGCGTCTTCAGCCACCAGGGACAGCACCGACATCAAGTGCGATTTACCGGTGCCGTAGTTGCCGACCACCAGCACGCCCATGTGGTCGACAGACTCGTCGAAGGAAAGCTGCGGAATCATTTGCTTGGCGATCCGCTCGGCCATGTCGTCCGACATGACGTAGGTCGCGACCAGCTTCTTGGCCTCGTCCGGACGATTGGCGTCGAGCAGTTGGATGACCGATTCGATCGGTTCGAATTGAATGAGATCGCCGTAGCGCATGTTTTTCCTCTCTTCCCTATTACTGAATCTCGAAGGGGACCACGCCAGCAAGGCTGTAGTCCTGGTGTTCTGGATGCCCCATGTCGGCGTAGGTCAGCCGGCCCGTTCTCGCATCGCCCTGCAACTCGCCCGGCCAAGCCGCCACGACGCGTTTCGCGTGTGCGTGACGTTTCAGCAGATCGAGTGGATCGAGCTGAAGGGATCGGTCGAACAAGAGTTCGAGATTGTCCAGCAGCAGCAAGTCACCAGGGGCATGCTGATCGGCCAGCTTACGCAGGATCGTCGTGGTCTGCAGGTGGCGCTGCCTCTGAGGTATACCCGCGAGACGACCGCCCAACTCAGCCCCGACATTCAGCGGCGTGACGCCTCTGCGTTTTGCAAGGGATCGCAGCAGCGCTGTCTTACCCGCATGGGGTGGGCCGATTAGCAGAACGAGCTTGCAATGGATGTCGCCAATGTCGTCGATAATTTTTTCAAGTTGTTCGAGCATTCGGGACTAGCTACTTTTTTGGAATTTGCAAAGCGCAGAATGGACAGGCGAGCGGGTTGTTGAGTGGCCTAATGGCAGCTGCCTTCTATTAAAGCTCTCCGCCGCAATACGACCAAAGTCTCGCCTCTACCTTACGCTGGACTCGGAAGCAATCTGCAGACTCATTGCGGATTTATCGGTCATTCTGCCCTAGCTTGCAAAGAGCGACGGACTTGCTATCGGTCTGGTTGATTCCAGCTCTTCGTTGCCCTTCGCGTAATGAAGAATGCGAACGGGCGGTATGTCTTCGTTGACGCAGCGTACTTCATCTTGCGCTAAGCTGATTGGCGGGCGAATAATCAAAAGCGATTACTACCGATCCGGACTCAACTGCACCATTGGTGCTGCGCCGAAAATATGAAACCAACCTTCCAACTCTTTAGTTGACACGACTTTTGTCTTGTCTGCAAGGGTCGTAAACGGCTGTATGGTTGTTTGTAGCAACGGACGCAAGCAGTCCGGCGCATCGGCGTTAATGATCAAACTGTCGAGTCGCATCTCACGCCGTGTCAGTTCAGCACCACGTAGCACCGTTTCGATGAACTGGAACTTGGTTGAAAACACGCGCGACAATCGAGCAAGATTGAATGGAGCTGGCGGCACCAGTTTGATTGCCTGCACGACATTCGCGACTTCATTCGTGGTCAGCACTTGAGTGCCAATTTCGATATCCGCCAACGAACCATCTGGTTTGGTTGTCGACGTACCAAACAATGCTTTTATAGTTTCTGGCGTGAGCATGAGCCCGTTCGGTTCTTGCGCTGTGCGCTCCGCTTCGAACATCAAGGGTGTTGGCGCCCATGCGAGTACTTGATCGTCCGCCATTAGCAGGCCCAGTCTCAGTCCTTGTTGTCGTCGTATCGAGATGCCTTTGGCCGCCGCAGCGTTGCTGAACTTCTCCAGCGCCAGCGCATCGCAATAGCCTAAAGGACAAGTCTCTTCGTCTCCGTCGAGAACGATAACCATCTGGTCGAGACCGCCACGTTGCATACGACTCTGTAACGCAGCCCCCACCGCAGCGGACAATCCCGGCGCAATATAGACCACGCGTTTCGTCGCGTCAGCGATGCAGCGAATAACATCCGCGTCCTGAATCGATTGAAATACATGCATGGAAACGATCTCCCCGGAGCAATTTGTCTTTGACGTCAGTCTACATACAGGAGGTGCGCTATGTGCCCGTCGACGTGCCAACTTCGATTCGAACGGAATCAGTTTTTTTTCGAAACAGATTCACAGGTCTCACGCCACGTCGTCGATTAGGCTCATCCCTGTGTGCCCGAGCATCCCAAGTCGCGCCGCAATACCCGCTAGCGCTGTGCGCTTCAAAGTGTCATGCCGATGCCTAAGGTGCAGATACGTCCGTTGATGCATGCCCTTTGGTCGTATGCCGTCCCCATTCAAAATGCCCTGCTCCCATTTGAGGCGCGCTCGAATTTTGTCCGCTAGGCGTGCCACGCGGTCGTAGTCCCGCTCGCGTTGAGATTCATACGCGAGTCCGTAACATTTCCTGCACGCAAAGATACCCGACGATCCCAGGTAAAGCAGAGCGACACGACGCCCGCAACCACCCGCGGGACAGCGGAACCACACTCGCGTCCCGCCCAGGTTACAAGACGTCGAATCCAGGTTGACAGGATAGTTGAAGGACCTAGACGGGCTTGCGTGTCGCTGGTGGCGGTAGTTCAGTATCACTTGGCTTAGTGCGGCCGTTACTTGAATGGACGCGATCTTTTCGCCACTGCGATACCAGTTCCAGGCGCATTCGTATCCCGGCCTGAGCACACCGTGCTTCTGAAGTTGCCGAACGTCAAGTCGGCGATAGTCGGTCGTAGTGTCGCAACCACCTTGATAACGCCGACCAGATCCAATGCCGCCCATTTTTTTCTTCCTCTGTTTTTGCCGAAATCAACAGGCAAATTCAACGGTGAGGGACAACACCATTTGTACGAAAGGCGCTTTCAGCAAGCGCCGCAGGTCGAATGGTCGTACTCGGAATCTATGCACGGCGAAGGTCCTTTAGCTTCAAAATCATCGCTAAGGTACGTTCAAACTTGCGATCAAGATGTGTTTCGTAGCGATTTAGTGAGAGCAAACGATTTGCTTGAAGACCTTCACCGATGGTTTGCCGTTTGATCGCGGACGCAAACCGCATTTCTAGTTCGGCCCTGGCGCAAACTGGCTCCAGAATCGCCTCAATAAAGTCCGCTAGTCCTTCGGCGTTGGGTTCGTACTCTTCATCGCGAACTTGTGCGTCCCAGCACTCGTGGGACTCGGTCAGCAACTCCCGCAACGCCCTCGAGTACGCGCGTGCACCGCCTTTTTGAAGAATGGCAGCAGCTTTCCTAGTGGCCGCAAGATCAAGCTCGGCAAAACGTAGCCGTTCAGCGATGTCGTCTGCGCTGGCGTTTAGCAGATCCGGCAGATCCGCCCCGTCTTTCGAAAGCTCGGTCTCGAACGGCGCAGAGGCGGGGATCGGGCTGTCGTTTTGGGTATGGGTCACGCTACGCAACCCTCGGTTGATCGCCGCGCCCTCAGCCAGCAGCACCCGACGTTTGCGCCAGATGATCGCCGCCAGCTCTTCGACGAGGTGGCGCTCGGTCATCGCTGTCGGCTTGTGTTCGTCAAGCAACGCTGCAAGCAAATCGTCGAACTCGGCGTGATTTTCATGGGCGAGCACGGTCAATCGCGACAACACGCCGTGCTTCATCGCGTTGAAACGCACCGCTTCGTAGCCGCCGTTTTCCCCCGCCACCACATGGTTTTCAGGGAGTTCGGTCGGCGCGATCAGTTGCATGTCTATGACGTTCATGTTTCCTTCTCTCATGATGTTTTTGGCGGAGATGGTGGACACCCATCGCTGCGAGAAGGCGGTTCGTTGGATGCCGCGCAATAAGCTCTCCACAACGCCATTCCAACACCGCAGCGACGCCCGTAACCCATTCCTGCTGCAATGCACGAGGCGCACTTGAAATGGTGGCGCTCGTAGAGTGCGGACTGCGCGTCCCACCCATCTAAAACAATGTCAGGACTGGCGTCTGCCTCCAACCAATCGATCAAGTCATTTCGACGCGCACGAATCAATGCCCTAAGTTCTGGCGTGAGGCTGCTGGCGGGCGCTACTTTGAGAGCACGCTCTGACGTCAACTGCAGGTTCAGGCCAAGGGAACGCAGCGACTTAATGACTTCGGGGGCGGCGACTGCGCTCATCAGAACACCTCGCTATCGGCGTCTTCGAAGGGCGACGCATCGCCAAGGGCGGCTGGATTGACGACGTCATGTCCTGAATGTCCTGCAAGTCCTGTTTCGGCGTTCGCAATAGTTGAACCAGCAGCTTCGTCAGGACATGTAGGACTTGTAGGACTTTGTTGGGCTAACTCGATCTCCCACAGGATGAGCCCCGAAGTCTTTGTACCAGCCTGACACCGGAAGCCAATTTGCCTTAGCCCTGGCGCCAGTCTTCGCAGCGAATCCCCCAATCCCTTCGCGGACTTCGGCCAAGCGTCGCCATGTTGTTTGTAGGGTTCAATCAGCGATAGGAGCTCGGTCAGAGTGCCGCGCCACGTCCTGCGCGATCCTCCGAAAAGGGAAATGAGCGCTGCGCCTACTGGCGACGCGTCGATAGTGCGATACACGCCCTGCCGGCGCTTATCGTTGTACGTGCGCAGGAAATCCCCCGCTGGCTTGCCCAATGCCTTGAACAACGCCTCCCCGAGCAACGCAAAATCGGCCATGCGTGGACGCTGATCCGGCTCGATGTGGATGTCGGGTAGCACCGCCAACACGTTTGCAAATATGTCAAGTAGTGCCCCCACCAACTTCGGCCAAGCCTGCTCAAACTGGCGGTCAATATCGCTCGCGAGCCGACGGTCTTTGACAACGGGCAAATCAAAATGCAGGCACCGATCCAGAAGGTCTTGCGCAGTCACTATGACGCTGATTCCATTGAGCACAATCGGCTTGCGCAACTCAATGATCGTCTCCTCTGTGTTGGTGTACAACGTTCGCGTCGTGTACGCGCCACCGGTAGCCAATACGCAGAGCGCGTCCTGATAGGCAGGCGGGAGGTGGCTGAGGTTTTCAAGGCTAACCATGAGGCTGTTTCGCGCCGAGATCCACACGTCCTCGACTGACTTTGGGGCTGAACGAAGGTCTGCTTGATTGGGGTCGATTAGACGCCGCAGGAACCGTTGGGTTGTGCTCTTGACGCTGCCTTGTTCGCCAATGAGTTCGAGAACCACATGCGGTGTGTCAGGGCGAAGGCATTCCAGCAACCACGCGAGTATCAGCGGTTGGTCACTCCTCGGAATGTTGACTAATGACCACAACAAATCCATCGTTCCACCACGAACGGGGACGGGCAGCGGTCGCATTGATGCGCTGCGAGTGAATAGTGGGCAACCCTCGCCGCTGCGCACCGACCAACCTTTCGGCGTGATCAAGATGCACTCCCAGGCGTCGTTACAAAGGTCGAGCCAGTACCCTTCCGGTGTTCTCGCGCTGCGAGTGAAGACCTCGCAGCGCTCACCTTCGAACTGGGCTTGGCCCCGTAGCGTTGCCAACGCCACCTTCAACGATGACTCAGTCGGGGCACGGTCGTTCTCAGCGTAGTACCGGTGTGACAGGAATTCACTGAAACCACGACTGGAGAGGCTATACACCTGCCGCGCACCGGCCCATTCAAAAACGGCAAACGGTTCCTGCTGAGCATCGTGCATCAGATGGCATTGGCGTCGCGCAAGCACGATCAACTTATCGGCAAGACTCTGGTCGTCAGCCGTGGGCGAGCCCCCGGAGCCTGATTGCATGTGCTTGTCGAGTTCGGTGATGCCGACCGAGGCACTTTTTAGCCGCTCACGAAGCCGCATCCATCCCGCTGCATCCTGCGCCTTAAGCGCACAAAGAGTCGAGACGGCTTCCGGTTCGAACGGCGCGCCAACGTCCCCATTTTCCGCACGCAGAACAACGGCCGCGGCATCGGTGGCTACCTGTTCAGCGACGCTCTGCTCCAATGCTTCTTGCTGCGCCGGATCACTTGCTTGCGCGATCGCCTGTAAATCCTTTTTTAGAGCGCTCATACTTCCTCCGCAGGTGCAACGTCGCGCGTAGGTCTGCTTGTCCACACATCACACCAATCCATCCCGGGGGATGTTGGCGTCATGATCGTTGCGTGCACGCCGGACTGCACGGCTCGGTTTCGTAGCGTTTGCGCTGCCTTGGCACCAGCGACGTCACTGTCGGCAAACACGACGATCCTTTTGACATTCGTGGGCCAAACGTACGCGCCCAGGTTATTTGCGCAGTAGGCTGCCACTGTGGGTACACCCGAGGCCAGCCAGGCCGCCTGCGCAGTTTCGATGCCCTCGGCTATCCCAATCACTCCGTCCTGCGGTTCGTGTAAGGGGATATGCGTTCCTGAAAGCACGGCAGCAGTGCGGGTCAGTTTCTTGACAATCGGAACCGGTGCCTTGCGGCCGTCGCGGGTTAAATAGGTCCGGTGCAATGCCAAGATACGTCCATGTGCTCCGATCAGGGGAGCTACCATCGCGGGAAATGTCCCGCGACTTTGTCCGTCATGCCAGTAGGCCATCGCTGGGTGCAGGCGCAGATGTCTGGGTACCGGACCGTGCAGTCCTCGATACGTCAGATACAACGACACCGGATCTCCGTCGGTGGCCGGGATGCACTCGGCCCAAAGCGCAGCGTTCAGTCGAGCATTCTTGAGCCCGTCTACTCGCCTCTGAGCATCCTGCGTCGCTTTGGCCCTTGCAAGTCGGTCTGCGATGGCGTCAATTTCACGCTGGTTACGCTCGCCACGGCCCTGAAGCTTCCACACAAGTGTCTTGCCGCTACGGAAGTCACCGTATACGCCGGCACGCCCGTCGTCGAACAGCTGACACCAACCTGCGTTGTCGCCTTTGCGCGGAGATGTCGCAAACCGTTGCAGTTGACCGCGGGTTATTTGCTCGGGCGCGAAACCGATTGCAGCGCGCACGGCGTTTTGGAACGCGAGAATGGAATCAACCATGGTTGCCTCCTCCCGCCTTGACCCGACCTGCGTTGCAATGAGGCAGAGTCCCGCATGCACGTACGTCTGGCGCCGGTAAGGCGGCAGATTTCGTGTCGGCACCCGCGACGAGCATCACTTCATTCGGATGGGCGTCGCGGGCGGCTATTTGCTGCTCGATGTAGGCGTCGATCTCCGAGCTTACCCATGCCGCAGCGCGCCCACCGGCCAACTTCACGGGCTTTGGTGCCTCGCCGCGACTCACCTTCGCGTACCAACCTGATCGCGTGTCAGCCGTGCGATTCAGCACCGAAAGTATTCGTTCGAGTTTCTTTTCGCTCATTTGTATCTACTCCGCGTAGGCAAAAAAAAAACCGGTTCTGAGAAGAACCGGTTTTGGTGTCACCCGAGCACGCTAAGCGCTCGGACATGGGACGACATCCTGAGTGCACAGGATTTGTCGAATGCTAGAAATGCAAAAACCCGCAGAAGCGGGTTACAAATTTAGGGCGCACGTCTCCCTCACTGGTTACACCATGTTTGACTCTGCTCTGGCTAGTTATCCACTAGCGGGGTAGAGAGAAACAGATAACCTCGTGGGCCCGAACTGTTGTAATCGTTATGATCCGAGCTGACGCCTATGCCCAATAATACACACTTGAGCGCGATTGGACAAATCGTCATCCTCCATGCGACGCAAGTTGCTAATGAAGCACGAGAACCCTGCAAGTCGACGCGGTCACCAGGCAGGCGCATTATCTGCGTGTTTCGCCAGTCTTTGGAGTGCCAGTCGTTCGCGCGTCTTGGTGTGGTTCAAATCCGCGCCCTACTCCGCAATTGGTTAGGTGGTCCGGAGTTTTGGCCAGCGCGCAGACTCAACTAGATGCGGTGTGAGCCTTGCCCGCGGGGTCACATGGCTAGAAGTACACCGTCCAACTGCTCGCGTGTTCTTGCGTGATTCAAGTGCCCGTAATGGGCCTCTATCATCGCGGCAGACGTCCCTGCCAGCATCGCAACAACCGCAGTCGCCATACCGCTAGAAATCATTTCCGAGATGGCGGCATGCCTTAGGGAGTACATCACTACATCACTAGGCAAGCCAGCTGCGGCGACTGCTGTGCGAATCGGCTTTTTCCATGCGTCTTTCTTCCACGCGGTGCCGTTGGCTCGCTGTATCAAGGGCGTGTTACCGATGCGATCCTGACTTTGAAGCTTAAAGAATTCGATAGCAGTCGTGGACAACGTAACCACGCGCTCACCGGTCTTGCTTTCCCGAATGCGCAGCGTACCGTGCTTGCGATCAAAGTCACCGACAGTGCAGGCTGCAATCTCGCCCGGACGCGCAGCAGTCAGCAGCAGCGCCCGCAGAAGCGCCTGTAAATCCGGCGCGCAATTGGAGAACAGTGCCGTTCGCTGCTCATCGCTCAGGTAGGCATGCGAATCGCCACCAATGCCGCGCCGCGTCCCCACGTCATCGAATGGCGCAACCGTTTTCCAGCCGCTATCACCGACCACCAAGCGATCCTTCATGGCGCGATTTAGAGCTGCCTTTAACGATGCCAGATTTCGGTTAGCCGACGCGCGGGCACTACGAACTGCATCAAAGTCGTCCGGGTCAGCGGCGTTGACCTGGCTGCTGAGCCATGCAAATATTGGCTTCGTTGTCAGCTTCGAGAGCACTACTTTGGCAATGGGCTTGTCTTTAACGAGGCGGTCGAAACGCCCTTTGGAATCGGCGGCCGTAGAGTGCTTGCCGCGGCCATCGAGAAAATCGAGATAGTGCTCGCACGCGTCCCATACGGTTAGGTCATGTTGAGTCACGCCCGAAATCTGGGCGTCCCTCCAAGCCCTCGCAGCCTCCACGGCCGCCGGATACGCCTTTTCATTGCGCTCGCTATCGTCAAACGCACCCAGCGCGTGATAGAGCTGTTTTCCTGTCACGTCATCCCGGAGGCGCGCGATCCATGTTCCGCCAACGGCGAGCCGACGGAAGCCCAGATAGAAGCCGGAATCCAGCTTGGCCCAATAAGGCTCGCGTTTCGGTGTGAGCTTGGCGCGACCAGTTTTGCTGTCTATATTCACAGGTGGCTCCGTACGGAAACTGTACGGAAATTCTACGCTGGATTCTCTTGGACGTCTATGGGTATAGATTTATGCAAAATCAATGACTTATGATCATATCTAGACATCCGTAGACAAGAAAAACGGCCAATTCCTGCCTTCACACGGCAGGGGTCACTGGTTCGATCCCAGTACCGCCCACCAATAAAATCAAGGACTTACGAGGAATCGTCGGTCCTTTTTTTTGCGATCAGCGGTTCAGTTTACAGATGAAAAGATTCGAATCAACGCCCCGCAGCGTGATCCGCGTCCTATTTCAATAGAATTCCAACATACAGCTTCTCGCCTTCAACGACTTCTGTATGGCGGTTCTCGCCACTTTTTAGCATATCTCGACTTGCAGAAAAATATGGCGGAAACGACCGCCGAGCAGTCGCTACAGCACAAAAGCTGTAAACGCGCTACCTTGCGCGCGGTAATGCGCCCCACGCCCCTTCGCGCAAAATTTCACTTGGCGCGAAGTTGGCTTTGTAGGCCATCTTGCCGCTGCCTTCGATCCAGTAGCCGAGATACACGTAGGCCAAGCCTAGCGCGCGCGCTTGCTCAATTTGCCACATGAC
>Ga0209097_10003395_pt1 | contig 12239 bp, 12 predicted proteins | sample AD_UKC052_MetaG_FD_184419 | JGI IMG/M metagenome (GOLD analysis project Ga0209097, IMG submission 184419) | Active sludge microbial communities of municipal wastewater-treating anaerobic digesters from USA - AD_UKC052_MetaG (SPAdes) (version 2) | ecosystem: Engineered > Bioreactor > Anaerobic >... | reverse complement strand
GATTTTGAGAAGTTTGTGGCGCTTGCAAAAGTATATGACCTGCCATTGATTGTGGACAATACTTTTGGTGCCGGCGGATATCTTTTCAAACCCATTCAATGGGGTGCCAATATAGTGGTGGAAAGTGCAACCAAATGGATTGGCGGGCACGGCACTTCTATTGGTGGTGTAATTATTGATGGTGGAAACTATAATTGGGGAAATGGTAAATTTCCACAGTTCAGCCAACCCTCCGAAGGCTACCACGGCCTTGTTTTCAGCGATGTGTTTGGAGTAAATAATCCTTTGGGACTCCCCAATATACAATATGCCATTCGGGCAAGGGTAGAAGGATTGCGTGATTTTGGCCCGGCACTCAGCCCTTTCAATTCATTTTTGCTGCTGCAAGGGGTAGAAACTTTAGCGCTCAGGGTACAACGTCATGTAGATAATGCGCTCGCCCTGGCAAAATGGCTTGAAGGCCATCCTTTGGTGGAGTATGTTTTATATCCCGGACTTGAAAGCAACCCATACCACGAACTTGCCAAAAAATACCTGACCAACGGTTTTGGCAGCATTTTACAGGTAGCCATTAAGGGAGGAAAGGATAATGCATCGAAGTTTATTGACAGCCTCAAACTCATCAGCCATCTTGCTAATGTTGGTGATGCAAAAACCCTGGCCATTCACCCTGCCTCCACCACCCATCAGCAGTTAAGCGATGAGGAGCAAAAGGCAAGCGGTGTGGAGCCCAACCTTGTTCGCATTAGTGTGGGTATTGAGCATATTGAAGATATAAAGGAAGATATTGAACAAGCCTTGCAGGCTGCTACAGCTTAATCAGGCACAAAAGTAAAATCTGTTATTTGCCATGGTGTGTGGCAGCATACACCATGGCTTTGTAAATTTTTAGATGGAAGGGGAAACAAAATTTTTTCGTGTACCTGCTGATTTGGATCTGGAAGCAGAAAAAGGCAGTTGGAGTGGCTTTTCAACCGAGTCGGGTGAATACCTAAAACAAGTTCACCTTGCTTATACAACCTATGGGGCCTTAAATGGCCGGGGAGACAATGTAATCTGGATATTTCATGCCCTTACGGCCAACAGCCGGCCCCATGAATGGTGGGAAGGGTTGGTGGGCAGGGACAGGCTTTTTGACCCGGCACAGTATTTTATTGTTTGTGTAAATGTACCGGGCAGTTGCTACGGCAGTATCGGGCCGCTTGATTATGATGAATCCAAAGGAGAACCCTTCTATTATAGCTTTCCCCTGTTTACAACAAGGGATATTATCCGTGCATTTCAACCCCTTCGCAAACACCTTGGCATTGAAAAGATAAAGATCGGTATTGGTGGCAGCCTTGGCGGACAGCAATTGCTTGAATGGGCGATAGAGGAGCCGGAATTGTTTGAAATAATAATTCCTATTGCTACCAATGCCCTGCATTCGCCCTGGGGAATTGCTTTTAATGCCACCCAAAGAATGGCCATTGAAGCAGATGGTACCTGGGGTCAAAAGAATCCCGGTGCCGGAATGGCCGGCATGAAGGCGGCAAGGGCGCTTGCACTCATCAGTTACCGCAGTTATGACGGGTACCTGCAAACGCAGCGGTACAACCAGAGCCAGTTTAACATTACCCCCGAAGGTGAGTCCCCCGGTGGCGCGGCAAGCTATCAGCGTTACCAGGGTGAAAAACTGGCTAAGCGTTTCAATGCATTTAGTTATTATCAGCTTAGCAAAAGCATGGACAGTCATCATGTTGGCAGGGGAAGGGGCACCACGGAAGAAGTGCTTAAGATAATTAAAGCCCGGGCGCTTGTGGTGGGAATTGACAGTGATGTATTGTTTCCTCTGGTCGAACAACAATTTCTTGCCGACCATATACCCGGTGCAACACTCGCCGTTATCAGCTCACTGTATGGCCACGATGGATTTTTACTTGAATACAGGCAACTTGAAGATCATATCCTGAATTTTTTAAATTGTGATTGAGTATCGTATTAAATGAAGATATATGGAAAATGAAATTTTGAATACATCGGCAGACCATCATAAAGCCTTGACCATAGGTTTGTTTGGATTTGGCGTAGTGGGCGAGGGGCTTTACAAGGTATTGCATCAAACCCCTTCTTTAAAGGCTACTATAAAAAAAGTATGTATAAAAAATCCGGGCAAGCCCCGTCAGGCTCCTCCATCGCTTTTTACCACCGAAAGGGATGTGTTGCTTAACGATCCGGAGATTAATGTAATTGTGGAAGTAATAGATGATTCGGTGGCCGCTTTTGCCATTGTAAAAACCGCTTTATTGAATGGCAAGCATGTGGTAAGTGCAAGCAAAAAGATGATCGCTGAAAACCTGCCCGAAATTTTATCATTACAAAAGCAAACCGGCCGTTCCTTTCTTTGCGAAGCGGCCGCCTGCGCCTCTATTCCCGTAATCCGCAATCTCGAGGAGTATTATGATAATGACCTGCTGCATGGTATTCAGGCCATTGTAAATGGCAGTACCAACTATATACTTACCAAAATGTTTGAGGATAAACTCGACTACCGCGATGCACTGCTGCAGGCACAGCAGCTGGGTTTTGCCGAAAGCGATCCTAAACTGGATGTAGAGGGTTATGATGCGGTAAACAAATGGACCTTTTTGCTTACCCATGCCTATGGAATTGTTACCCCGGCAAGCAATATCCTGTTTAGCGGCATACAAAATGTGCAGGGCTTTGATGCGCAGGTAGGTACCGAAAAAGGCTGGACAATCAGGCTTGTGGCACAGGCGCGTAAGCTTGAAAGCGGAAAAGTGGCCGCTTTTGTTTTGCCTCAGTTTGTTAAGCCCGAGAATCACCTTTCGTTTGTTCGCCATGAATATAATGGGGTGGTTATTGAAAGCGGTTTTGCCGATAAACAGTTTTTTTATGGTAAAGGGGCGGGTAGTTTTCCTACAGCTTCCGCCGTATTGAGCGATATTTCGGCTTTACGGTACGATTATAAATATGAGTATAAAAAGCTGTATCACCATACGCCCGGTACCCTTAGCGAGGATTATTACCTGCGGGTTTTCCTCAGTTTTGAGGATGTAAGCGTGGTGCCGAAGGAAAAATTTGAGACTATTGAAGAATGGCATGCCCGTGAAGACAGGAAATACCTTGCCGGATTAATTCATGTAAGTCACCTGCGCAACGCCGATTGGTGGAAACAGGACGGAATTTCGTTGGTTTTATTGCCTGATGCCATCGTGGAAAGTGTTGAAATAAGCAAGGTGAAAAGGAAAAGCCTCGAACTTGCCGGCTTACAATTACATCATGGCTACAGTGGTTATTAGGGAGAAATTGATTTTCCCCTTAAAATCCCGGATTTTTAAAATAGGGGCATTTTTTAAAAAGAGGCTAATTTCGCGCTCGAAATAAACTAATAAGCGGCAATGACCTTATCTGACAAAAATAAATACCTGTTTATAGCTGTACCTAAAACCGGGTCAAGTTCTATCAACCGGTTTTTGGTTGACAATGACAAAAGCAGTATAAAAAATACCCTTATTGCGGCTGATGGTACCAGCATTCATACAGATACCCACATCAATTATAAGGAAACAGTCGCCGTAATTGGCAGCAGAATTGATGATTATGCCACTTTTGCCTTTTTACGCGACCCTTACGAGAAACTGTTTTCCTACTACCGTTACAGCATCAGGCCCAAAGAAAAGTGGGTAAAATATGGCATGAAAGCAAAGATTGTAAGAAATGTGAGTTCGTTGATTGGCTTTAAAATGTGGGCTTTGATTTTTCCATTTAAGCCAAGTGTAAATTTTATACTCGACGAACAAGGCAATATCGGGGTTAAATATCTTGGGCGTACGGAGCATCTTCAGAGCGATTTTATAGAAATCTGCAAATTGGAAAATTTTGATTTTTTGGAATTGACAGGTACCATGAAATGGATGAGGGCAACCAAACCAATGGATCTTTCCCACCATTTATCAGCACCCTGGTTTAAAAAATTAATTGACAGGAGATTGAAAAAGGATCTTGATGTTTACAATAGAATAAGGGAAAAGATGTATATCCGTTCGTAGTACCGGTAACCTTTGCCCGGGGTAAAAGAACAATTAGCTAACAACCCAATACTTTTGCACCATGGAGCAAACCTATAAGCGGTACCTGAGCGTAGTGGTGCCGGTAATGAACGAGGAAGATAATGTGCTTCCCATGATTGAAGCCGTTCATAACGCTGTTCAACAGTACGATTATGAACTTATTTTTGTGGATGATGGCAGTACCGACCTTACCATTCCACGTATTAAGGCAGTACTGACCGAACGTATAAAACTGGTGGAATTACGCAAAAACTATGGTCAGAGCACCGCCATGACGGCTGGCATTGACCATTGCACCGGCCGGTACATTACCATGCTTGATGGTGATTTGCAAAACGACCCCTCTGACATACCCATGATGCTGGAAAAGCTGATTGCCGAAGATTGGGATGTGGTTGCCGGAAACCGTGCCAACCGGCAGGATGGGATGCTGTTGCGCAAAATTCCCAGTAAAATTGCCAATGCGCTTATCCGGAAATGGACCGGGGTTTACATAAAGGATTATGGCTGTACGCTTAAGGTTTTTAAAGCCGAAATAGCGCAGGAACTGGGTTTGTATGGCGAGTTGCATCGGTTTATTCCAGTGCTTGCCGCTATGCAGGGTGCCCGCATTACACAGGTGGATGTTAAGCACCATGCACGCAGGTTTGGCAGCAGCAAATATGGTATTGGCCGTACTACCCGGGTAATGAGCGATTTGTTAACCATGGTGTTTTTCCGAAAATATATTCAGCGGCCGATGCACCTGTTTGGGGCGGTTGGTTTTGTGCTGATGTTTATTGGCATTTTGGTGAACCTGTACCTGCTGATTATTAAATTAATGGGGAATGATATTGGTGGTCGCCCGTTACTGATTGTTGGCATGATTTTCTTATTGGGAGGTGTGCAATTACTTACTGTGGGCATTGTTGCCGAAATAAGCATCCGAAGCTATTTTGAAGGAACCGGGAGAAAAACGTATAATGTGAGGAGGGTGTGGGAAAGCGGTATTTAATATTGAAGAGGTGGTATTTAATATTGAAGATGTAATATTTAATATTTTCCCCTTCACTTTCCTTATTGTTTATTCCCTATTTCTTATTATTTATTTCTTATTCCTTATTTCCTTTGAAATCTTTCCTCAAATTACTGCTCAAATTGCTGGTTACCGGGGTTTGCCTGTGGTATGTAGGGCAAAAAATTGACTGGGCAGATACCTGGCGTTTGCTTTTGGGGAGTAAGAAGGGCTGGCTGATTTTTGCCATGGTTTTTTTTACCGCGTCAAAGGTATTGTCCTCTTTCCGGCTCAACCATTTCTTCAGGGATATAGCCATCCGTTTGGAAGAGGCTATCAATCTTAAACTTTATTGGTTGGGTATGTACTACAACCTGTTTTTGCCCGGGGGAATTGGCGGAGATGCCTATAAAGTTATTTTGCTGAATAGAAGACACACGGATATTTCAGCAAAGAAGATTACCGCTGCCGTTTTGCTCGACCGAATTAGCGGGGTTGCGGGGCTTGGTATATTGGCAGCACTTTGTTTTGGCGCACTCTTTATTCAGCAATGGGTGGGGTGGGGAGCCTTATTGCTGATTCTGCCGGGTTTAGTGGTTTATTATTTCATCGTAAAAAAATGGTTCCCCTCCTTTACCCAAAGCTTTTTTCCAACACTCTGGATGGGTTTAGGCGTGCAATTACTCCAGGTTATTTGTGTATATGGCATTATGCAATCCATTGGTATTCAGCACTTTTTCCTGGAGTTTCAGTTGTTGTTCCTGGTTTCTTCCATTGTTGCCATATTCCCCTTTACCATTGGCGGATTAGGCGCCCGCGAGATCGTTTTTTTGTGGGGGGCTCAGCAATTCGGGCTTCAGAAGGCCGAAGCCGTTTACATCAGCCTGTTGTTTTACCTTGTAACAGTCATTGTTTCGTTGATTGGACTCGTTTGGGTTTTCCGGTCGCCATTTGGCTATAATGAAAAGTCATAGAATTTGAACTTCTTTTTGAGTAGTTTGGAATTTAGCATTCCAATTTCTTCGGTAAATAAATGGTATTCATCTTTTTCCAGCCAGTAACCTTTTGCTCTCTTTTCGTGGGGTTCTACAATCCAGTATTCCTTTACCCCGTTTAGGGCATAAACCTCCATTTTATCTTCAAGGTCATATTTTCCCGTGTGTGGCGACAGGATTTCAATTGCCAAATCCGGTGCTCCGTGGAGGCCATTTTCTTTTATCAGGCCTTTTCTTTCATTAATAACAAAAATAATATCCGGCTGAAAGGCATTTCTCCGGTCAAGGTAAACGTCATACGGCTAAATCCTTAAAACTCCGATTGGGTTCCTTTCCAAAAAGTTGTAGATTCGGGTTGCAATATCCATCAATACTTTTTGATGGGTGTCAGAAGGTGCGGGTGAAATAACAAGTTGGTTGTTGATTAGTTGCGCCAAAGTAGCCTCGGGTAAACTTTCAAATACCTCAAACATGGTTTTTGGCGGCCTTGGTATTGTAGCAATTGCTTCCATATTGAAAGGTAAATTTAATAAAAATCGGTATAAAAAGCAGAAAAAATGCATTTTTCAGGTAAGGGGCCGCTGTTTTTATTCTTAAACGGAACTGATTTTCAGCTTTGATTTTGCCTGCAGAAATCCCTGTTGCCAGATTGTAACTGGTTAAAAAGGAAGATCGGGAATGGAGATCATTTCCTCAAATAACCTATTAATATATAAATGGTTAAAAAATCAGGCATTTGTACCTTCAAAATATTTTTTTCAGAAACAAAATTCGAAAATGAGATATATTGATATTTATTATCTTGTGGAAGTTTTCCTGAGTTATAATAGCCTGCTGTTGTATTTAGGGAAAAACAAAAGCATAAGCCATAGCAAAAAAAGGTAGCAGATTAATCCAGGATTTAAATGAAAGATTTTGGGCAATTAGTAAAAAACCTTAAAAAGGACTTTTCAAATTTAAAAATCATCAAAATTGCGATTTTAGGTGATACCTCCACCCAATTCCTAACCAAAGCCATCAGGGGATTGGGATATGACCATGGTTTTAATCTCGAAATATTGGAGGCTGATTTTAATCAAATTGAACGACAGGTGTATGACCCTGCTTCGGCATTGTACCAATTTTTACCCGATATTGTCATTGTTTTCCATTCTTCGCATAAGCTGCTAAGTAAATACAATAAAACCAAGCCATCCGATCAACCGTTGCTAGCTTCAAAAGAACTGGAATCATTAGAAAACATCTACCTGACAATAACCCATAATCTCAATTCCAAATTAATATTTTATAATTACAGTGAGATAGATGACGGGGTTTTCGGAAACCATGCCAATAAAACCGAATCATCATTTCTGTTCCAATTGCGGAAGCTCAATTTTGAATTGATGGCAATGGCCTCAAAAAGGCCAAATTTATATTTATGCGACCTTTCCACTATTCAAAATCAGGTTGGAAAACCCCGTTTTTTTCAGCCTTCCGTTTACATTAATACAGAAATGGTTTTAAGTATAGAGGTGTTGCCCCGGATAGCATCTAAAACCATTGATTTGATCAGATCATTAAATGGTAAGATTAAAAAATGTGTCATTATTGATTTGGATAACACCACCTGGGGAGGCATTATTGGCGACGATGGAATTGAAAATATCCAGGTGGGTAGTTTGGGAATAGGAAAAGCTTTTTCAGAATTTCAATATTGGATAAAGAAATTAAAGGATCGGGGTATCATTATTGCCGTATGCAGCAAAAACGCTGATGAGGTTGCAAAAGCTCCTTTTGAAAAACATCCTGATATGGTATTGAAACTGGAGGACATTTCAATTTTTATAGCCAATTGGGAAAATAAGGCAGATAATATTCGCCAAATACAAAAGGTTTTGAATATAGGTTTTGATTCGATGGTATTTTTAGACGACAATCCATTTGAAAGAAATATGGTGAGGGAACACCTGCCGCAGGTATGTGTGCCGGAACTGCCTGAGGACCCTGCTGAGTACCTGGAATATTTATACGGTCTGAATCTTTTTGAAACAATATCCTATTCAGCGGAAGATAGGGATAGAACGAAGCATTATCAGGTTGAAGCACAAAGGGTTATAACCCGGCAAAAATTTACTGATGAGGCTGATTATTTGAAGAGTCTCAAGATGCATTCATTGGTTGAGCCTTTTAATAAATTCAATACACCAAGGGTAGCGCAGCTTTCGCAGCGTTCAAATCAATTTAACCTGCGAACAGTACGTTATACAGAAACGGATGTTGAAAATATTGGAAGAAACACAAATTATTTTACATTTTCATTTACCCTTGAAGACAGATTTGGGGATCATGGTTTAATAAGTGTAGTGATTTTGAAAGTTGAAAGCGCCGATGTCCTTTTCATAGATACCTGGTTAATGAGTTGCAGGGTGCTTAAACGGGGAATGGAAGACTTTGTGTTGAACACCTTGGTTGATTTTGGAAAGAAGAATGGATTTGCCTGTTTGAAGGGAGAATATATTCCAACTGCAAGGAATGAAATGGTTAGGGAGCATTATGGAAATCTGGGTTTTGAAAAACAGGATGGATATTGGATTCTATGTCTTGAATCTTACATGTATAAACATCATTTTATTGAATTAAATAAACATTACCATGTCAGGAATTGAAATTTTAGCACAGTTAAATGCCATATTTATTGATACTATTGACAATGATGCAGTTGTTCTAAAGAAGGAAACAACTGCCAATGATATTGAAGAATGGGATTCATTAACCCATATTCAATTGGTTGTTGCTATTGAAAAGCATTTTAAAATCCGGTTTACATCAAAAGAAATTCAAAGCTGGGAAAATGTAGGGGAAATGGTGGATTCAATATTATCTAAGGTTTCAGGATGAAACAGATAAACATGTGTATGGATTGCAGAAGCCGTTAACCCTTTTTTATTTCCGCTATGAGATTTCACCATATTGGGATTGCCTGCAGGGACATTAAGGATGGAATTGAATGTATAAGAAAAATTCATGAAGTTGTTGATATTGGTTCCATCGTATTTGACAAGGAGCAAAATGCGCAAATTTGTCTTATTAAAACCGCAGAAGGCGTTACGCTTGAGTTAATATCTGGTGAACCGGTTGAGAAGTTGGTTAAGAAGGGGATAACCTACTATCATGTTTGTTACGAAACCACTGATATAGATCGTGAAATTATCCGGCTGCAGGATTCCGGGGCTATACTTGTTTCAGAACCAAAACCTGCGATTTTTTTTGGATTGAATAAGGCTGCTTTTTTGTATGTATCCTATGGGTTAATTGAATTAATAGAACTTAAATGAGCCCGGATATGAATTTTACCTCATTAACCTTTTTAATCTTTTTTGCCCTGTTTTTTTTAATTTATTGGTTTATTGCCAATAGAAGTTTGGAAATGCAGAATTTGTTTATCCTCCTTGCTGGATATGTATTTTACGCATGGGCCGATTATCGTTTATTGTCCTATTTAATTTGCGTATCAGCATTAAATTTCTTCCTGGGAATTTTTATTGAACAAAGCCAAAGTTCAAAACGCAGGCGAATGTTTGTTGGAATTGGTTTACTTCAGGGTATAGGCGGATTGTTTATCTTTAAATACCTGAACTTTTTCATTGATTCGCTGAAGGATGCCTTTTCATCATTGGGCATTCAACTATCTTTTCAAACCCTTAATATTGTGGCCCCGGTAGGAATAAGTTTTTTTACCTTCCGAACAATCAGCTATTTACTGGATATTGATAAGGGTAAAATTAAAGCTGCAAGGGACTGGGTCATCTTCTTTAATTATGTCTCCTTTTTCCCCTGCGTATTATCCGGGCCTATAGACAGGGCGAAAAATTTTATTCCACAACTTGCTAATCCGAGAGTTTTTAATTATCAGCAGGCTGTAGATGGGTTACGTCAGATTTTGTGGGGATTATTTAAGAAAATTGTTATTGCAGATTCCTGCGCCCAATTGACCAACCTAATATTCGATCAATATCAAACTTTACCTGCAAGTACCCTGGTAGTTGGGCCACTTTTGTTTACATTTCAAATTTATGCCGATTTTTCCGGATATTCTGATATAGCTATTGGCCTCGCCAATCTTTTGGGTTTCAGGGTTACAAAAAATTTCGCCTTTCCGCTTTTTAGTCAAAACATAGCTGAATTCTGGAGAAGATGGCATATTTCCCTGACATCCTGGTTAACTGAATATGTTTTTACGCCTCTAAGCATTGCATTCAGGGATTACGGGCAATGGGGCCTTATTCTCTCAATATTAATTAATTTTCTGATTATTGGCATTTGGCATGGCCCTAACTGGACCTATTTTCTGTATGGCTTTGTTCACGGCTGTTTTTTTATTCCGCTCATTCTGAGGGGTACCATTGGTAAAAGTGCAAAAATTGCCAAGGGAAAAATGCTTCCCTCCTTTGCAGAAATTATGAACGTTTTTATGACCATGTCTTTGGTAATGCTTACCTTTATCCTGTTCCGATCTGAGAATATTTCAGATGCATATCATTATTATGGCCGGCTGTTTTCTTCCTCTTTTTTTACTGTTCCAATTATTCCAAATGGAAGAAATATTATTTTATCGGTGCTGCCATTTTTAAGTATTATGTTATTTGTTGAATGGTTGCAGCGGGAAAAGGATCACGGATTACAAATTGATGGGATAAGTTATTCATTTGTTCGATGGGTAATTTATTACTCTGTTTTTCTATCCATTCTGCAGTTTAATAATGAAGATATTCAATTTATTTATTATAAATATTAAGGTATGTCCCGATTCCTGAAAAAGTTGACATTTCTGTTTATTTTTCCTTTATTGCTTTTTTTTGCCTGTCTTGAAGTTATGCTTCGTAATATACCCAATGATTATAGTTTTAAGCGTAAATGGCTTGATACAAACGCTAAGCAGATAAAGCTTCTTGTGTTGGGGTCTTCTACCGGATATTATGGAGTTAATCCGAACTTTTTATCTGGTAAAGCTTTTAATGCAGCCCATGTTTATCAAAATCCAAAATATGATTTGTTTATACTGGAAAAATTTATTTCTTCATTTGATAGCCTTCAGTATATTATTCTGCCTGTTACCTACCATTCTTTTTTTTATTCCCTCGAAACTTCGGAGGAAAACTGGCGTACTAAAAACTATTATATTCATTATGGGATGAAAGGAAACAGGTTTGATCCAAAGTTAAACCTTGCCTTTTATGATCATTCATTACTCTCAATATTAAAGAGAACATTCCGGTATTATATTAAAGGACAGGATGAAATTAATTGTAACGCACCGGGATTTGGTACATCCTATTTATTGGAAAGACGGTTGCCAAACTGGGAAGGAGAAGGGGAAATAAAGGCAAAAGTACATTCCGCTTTATTTAATCAGGAGGATTATTCAGAGAATTTAATGATGCTTGAAAGAATGGCAGGATTATGTAAAGAACGAAGAATTAAATTAATTATGGTATTTGCGCCTGCCTGGGATACTTATATTGAGCATATAGATACTGAACTATTGAAGCTTGATCTTCTGAAGTGTGAAGAGATATCAAGGAAATATGGCAATGTTTCCTTTGTAAATATGCTTAACGACAGGCGTTTTACTAATGATGATTTTTATGATGTAAATCATTTGAATGAATTTGGTTCGAAAAAATTTACACTGGCCATAGATAGTATAATGAATAGTTACCCTCTTACTGATTAGAAACAGTTAAACATGTTATTGAACAGGGCCGGTAACTGCGCACTAAAAATGACCACATGAATTATATATCCTTTTTATTGAATGGAATTGAAGGAAAAAATAGCAGCCATGGAATTAAATTGAGGACTAACCTGAAGGAGTATGAGGAAGAGTATTTTGTTTTGGGAAATGCCTTTTATAAAAAGTACGAGGCTTATTTGTTTTCAATAGGCTTGACCCTGGATTTCGGCATTGACTGTTACCTGAAAATGATGGAAAATATGCTGGAAGAGCGATTGAAATTTATACAGGAAGGCAGGTACTCCAACAGTTCGTTTGAAGAGGTTGAAAGAAAGGTTTATGCCAATCCGGAAGTGATGACCTATCATATGCACGGGTTGGTGTTGGCGCAGTTTTTATGGTTTGATCAATATCAGCGGATTAAGTTTTTTATTGATAACCTATCCGGGTATTTTCAATCC
>Ga0209097_10003385_pt1 | contig 12264 bp, 16 predicted proteins | sample AD_UKC052_MetaG_FD_184419 | JGI IMG/M metagenome (GOLD analysis project Ga0209097, IMG submission 184419) | Active sludge microbial communities of municipal wastewater-treating anaerobic digesters from USA - AD_UKC052_MetaG (SPAdes) (version 2) | ecosystem: Engineered > Bioreactor > Anaerobic >... | reverse complement strand
GCGGACGCGAAGCGGGCGAGTGTTTTTAGACAATGATGCGGTCGTTTTTTTGAAGATCGCTCAGTATATAGCCAAGAAACAAGCGAAGGCGGCAAAGTGGGAAATCGTGCCGTCGGGGAAGTTTTTCTTTCTTGAAGTCGGTTTTGAGTTTGTCAATCGAAAATTTCCGGATCCGAATAATATGCTTAAACTCTTGATAGACGCACTCGAAGGAATTGTGTTTGAAAACGACAAGTGGCTTCTTCCACTCGTCACGAGTGCAAAGATAACTGGCAAAGAACGGACAATTGTGAATATTGAATACGGTGACGGAGGTGTGAACCCACGTGATAGACTTAACTTGCCAAGCGTATGAATATAGAATAAGGCGGCTAATGTATCGTTCTGCCCGCCTAATGCGGCAACTTTCGCGAACGAGTCCCAAAGATCCAAGGATGAGCGAACTTGCATTAAAACATCGAATAATTTGGAACAACATAATAGCCGAATGTGAGCAATATCGTGCTTACACAAGTGTTGGGTGGGAAAACGGTTTTGAAGAAAAGGAGGGGGACGATGAGAAATAATGTGTTAATGCGGAAAGATACCGAGTGGAAGGGGAGAAAAAAATGCAGTATTTCGGTCTTTCGAGAAGAAGCAGCGAAGATTTATTCAGAAGGCTGCTTTTTTATAACGCATTAAAAAGCATTGCCGAAGAGGTAGAAGAGGATAGAGAACGGGTGGAAGTAGAGCTTTTGAAGCGTTATAAAGGCGACAATATCGATTACGATGCCGAAGCGTCGGAACAGGCGATGCAACTTTACAAAAGCGAGATTGCGGATTATCTCTTATTCGTTGAAAAAAAGATAAAACCAAAAAATCTGTTGATTTCCGGAGGGGAACAATGAAGAAGAAGATACTTTGTGTACCGGACTTTGCCTTCGAATTCGACATGGTGCGAGGGCACATAGTTGAGAACGGGCTATATCTCGATAGAGACACAGTCGAAACCAACTTCGCGTATCGCCAGATAATCCCTTACATAGTCGTTCGCAACGCCGATGGTAAAATACTCACTTACAAGCGGCAGCCCCGTAGCAGTGAAGATCGACTTCAAGGGCAATACACAATAGGGGTTGGTGGGCACGTTGAGCAGAGCGATGGCAATGGGTGGGTTGCGGTCATGAACGCGGCAAAGCGGGAAGTGCAAGAAGAAATTGGTGTAGTCCCGATATTACAAGGGCGGGATATAATTGTTATACGTCTGCACGAAACGCTCGTTGACAGGGCACATCTCGGTTTAGGGATGATAATGGATAGTTGGGAAGGCAAAATACAGCCTTCAAAAGAGGTTCCAACTTGGGAATGGAAAACGCCAGAAGAGCTTGAAACAATGCAACTCGAAACGTGGTCAAGATATATGCTTGAAACAAGATTTTTATCGTGATTTTGTGTTATAATACGATCGGATTCCTCCATTATATAAGTTTCATTGAAAGCGGCGAAAGCCGCTTTTTTTTTATCAAAAAAAGTTTTTTTGAAACACTTGACTTTTATATTTTTATATGATATAATCGAGTATAGAAAAAATAAGGAGGGATTTTAAATGAAAAAATGGGACGAAATCGAAAGAAAGGAATTAGAAGGGGTTAAGATCGAAAAATTGTCCGTGAACTGGGGAGATTGTTACCCAGTTTGCTACGACGAAGGGCTGACGTGCGATGATGTGTTGGATTCGAACGGTTGGCTCGTCTGGGCGGGGGAATCCGCCGAGGGTTTTGAAGTGGACGAATCGTACGAGTACGCACGTCCGAAAGATGAAAGGGAATAAACGAAGTAAAGCGGCGAAAGCCGCTTTTTTTTCAAAAATGTTTTTTGAAACGCTTGACTTTTATATTTTTATATGATATAATTGAGCATAGAAAAAAAGAGGAGGGATTAAGATGGACGCTTACGAAATTTACGAAGAAAAGATTCAAGCGGAAAAGGTGTTGTTTGTCGGAGATATGGACGATGAAACCGCCGAAGCATTTTTGAAGAAGGTTACCAAGGTTTTGGAAACGGAACTGCCGGAATATGATTTTTTTCTGGAGGTGGCTTTCCTTGAAGGAGAAGAACCGGAAGTTGAGGTCGAGACGGAAAACGGATGGGTTCGTGACAGAATTCTTGACAATCGGATCAACGACATATTAGCAGAATACGGATTATACTAAAAAAGCGGCGAAAGCCGCTTTTAATTTCAAAAGGAGGGATCACAATGAAAATTCAGGAGGCATTCGACGAGCTTCAAAAGCAATTCAAGACGTTTGAGAACGGCGAGGACTGGAAACGCTTCTTGGCGTTCAGTGCCCAGTTTCGGCAGTATTCGCTATGCAATACTGTGTTGATATTTTCACAGTGTCCGCAAGCGTCCTTCGTGGCGGGTTTTGGAAAGTGGAAAACCTTGAATCGCCATGTTAAGAAAGGTGAAAAAGGCATAAAAATTTTTGCGCCAATAACAAAGAAAGTGCAAGACGAAAAAAGCCAAAACCCAGAAAAATATCAAAGTCGGATCGTGGGGTATCAGCTTGTGTATGTGTATGATATATCGCAAACAGACGGGGCGGACGTGCCAATGTCAATACTGCACACCGGACTTAAAAACATTGAAGGAGCCGAGCAAAAGCTTGGTATGATTCTCGAGCACGTTAAAGATGTCGTTGAAGTTTCTACCACCGTGTTGCCAGAAGGGCATCACGGGCTTTACAATATAGCAAAGAAAGAGATAAAAATAAACGCGAACGATACAGCGTTGCAGAACGTAAAAACGCTTTTTCACGAACTTGCACATCATTATCACGAAACACAATATCTGGAAGGAGAAACCGAGGAGCAAAAAGAATTTATTGCCGAGAGTGCGGCGTTCATAGCGTGTGCCGCGATAGGAATAGACGCCTCTGAATATAGTATACCGTACCTGAAAAACTGGGCGGATGATTATTCGCTGTTTTCGAAGATGCGAGCAAAAATCGAGAAGATAGCTAAAATGTTGCTTCCATTAGCAGAAGAGACAAAGGCGGCATAGAACAGAAAGAAGAAAAGGCGGCGAAAACCGCTTTTTTTCAAATATTTTTTTGAAACACTTGACTTTTATATTTTTATATGATATAACGAAGTATAGAAAACACAAGGAGGGTTTCGAAATGAAAGAAAAAGCGAGATACACTAAAGAAAGAATGATGGCGGAGGTGTTACCCCTATATCCCGAGCTAACGGGGAAAATTGCAATTGAGGAGATAGGGACAAACGAGGGTGTCCGAGTCAGATACAGAGGATTTGTAGCTGACGTAACGGAACAATATGGAGCGGTAGAGTTAGTAAAAGGGATATGTTTTGGGATAAAATATCCTTTGGCTGCGGGCAGTATTGCGATAGAGGAGAAGCCGAAAGGCGGGGTTTGGAAGTTAAGAATAGCGGGCGAGGTTGTCAGCACAGGGACACATCGAAAAGATATCGAAGCCTTTGAAAAAGGCTTTTTGATGGCAACCACTGAATAAAAAAAGAACAAAATTAAGAGCGGCGAAAGCCGCTTTTTTTTCAAATATTTTTTGAAACACTTGACTTTTATATTTTTATATGATATAATCAGGCATAAAAATAAAAAGGAGGAATCAAAATGGAAAAAAATAATATTGGGAAGGAAATCGTTGCCCTGCTGGGCGGCGAAAAAAAATTATTAGCGATAGGTGCTTCGAATTTCCGGTATTTCGAAGCCGGGGCGATGTTTATGATCGAGGGTGTAATAAACAAGTATGAAGCCCGGCTGAATGCAGTCGGGATGTATGACGTAATATTTTATTCTCACGGAAGGATACATAAGATAGATAGCGAGATATTTGCTGGTGAACTTAAAGAGAGTTTCGAAAGAGAAACTGGGATAAAAATATAAAAAAAGCGGCGAAAGCCGCTTTTTTTTGTTTAAAAATCTTTTTCTAAACACTTGACTTTTATATTTTTATATGATATAATTGAGCATAGAAAAAAAGGAGGGGTCGGAATGAACAAAGAAGAGGTAAAAAACGCGGTTGTTTTTCTGGCGTCGAGATGCAACTTCGCGTCAACGCTTGACGGGCGGGGATTCAATAAGTTAGACACGCTCGGCGGGCACGAGCTGGCGGGCAGACCACTTGAACAGTGGTCGGAAGATGACTTCGAGCGTGGGCTGCGATACGTGCAAAAGTATCGCACGCAGTTAGAAAAAGCCGGATTTATAATTCCAAAATCAGAAAGAGAAAAAAGCAAAAGTAAAATAAATATAGCAACGGAAAAGGGCTGGTATGTCGTCGGCTTCGAGTATAACGGGCTTCTTGTGGCTCGTATTAAGGAGCTGGAAGGCAGGCGGTATGATCCGGCACAAAAAAAGTGGCTGGTGCCCTCCACGAGCCGAGAAGGGCTTAGAAGGTTTTTGGAAGAAAACGGATTTTCTTCCGAAGCCGAAGCCCTTCCGGAAATAATCGAAAAGCCAGAATCTCGTTCTCGTGTAGAAGAGGGCGAAAAAACGTACAAGATATTTTTCGATTACAATCCAAAACTGGTGGCAGCAATCCGTGAGGTCGCGGGCAGGCGATTTGTAAGAGAGTCTGGAAGCGAGCCACATTGGACGGTGCCAAAAACAAAAGCGGCAATGCTTGCATTACTGCCAATATTGCAAGAAGGCGAGTTTGTGATGCCAGAATCGGTAAAAGAAGAGATCATGAAGAAACACGAAGCTGCGATAAGCAACCAAAGAGACTCAGGGGCTTATTCGATAGATGAGCCTTTCGAGATCGATGGATTGAGCGGAACGCTCAGACCGTTTCAAAAAGCCGCGGTAAAATACATTTGCAATAACAAACGGGTTATCATCGCCGATGAGCCCGGACTCGGAAAGACAATCGAAGCGTTAGCGGCGGCGCATAGTCTTAACGCTTATCCGATAGTGGTAGTATGCCCTGCATCGCTGAAATTAAACTGGAAACACGAAGCGGAAAAATGGCTTATCGGGAAAACCGCTTCGATATGGGATTCAAAAAATAAAGAAAAAACGGATATTATCATAACAAATTACGATATAATTGCAAAGCTCGCCGGCGACCTTCGAGCGGCAGAGCCGAAAACGGTTATATTTGACGAAAGCCATTATATCAAAAACCGTAAGAGTCAACGAGCAAACGCCGCGAAAGAAATCGCAAAAGGCGTCGAAGTTGTTATCGAATTGACGGGAACGCCCGTTATGAATCGAGCGGAAGAATTGATAAACCAGCTCGCGGTTATCGGACGCCTTGAAGATATGGGCGGCGCGTGGACGATTCTCAAGCGTTACTGTTGGAGTACGAGCCGAACAGAAGAATTTAACCAGAACCTACGCGCGACGTGCTTTGTTCGGAGAGAAAAAAGTACCGTTCTCAAAGAGCTTCCGAAAAAGCAAAGGGTCGTAATGCCGGTATCGGTGAATCTTGGCGACTACAACCGGAAAAAGAAACAAGTTATCGAATATATTGCAAACAAAATGCGGGAAGACAAAGACCTGATGGCACGGGTTGAAGCGGCAAAAACCAAAGAAGAGAAAAAGGCGATTGTCAAAGAATACCGAAAAATCGCGAAAACGTTGTCAGCCCTTCTTCCGGAAATAGAAGAATTGAAACAAATTGCGGCAGAGGCGAAAATGCCCGCCGTGATTGAATGGATAAAAAGTTTTCTTGAAACAGAAAAAAAGCTTGTAGTGTTCGCTCATCATCAAAAGATAGTAAAAATGCTTGCGAAAGAATTTGGAGTACCCTACATCAATCAGGAAACGTCGTTAAACGAACGGCAAAGGCAGGTAGAAGCGTTTCAAAACGACCCGAACGTGAATCTTATCATCGGGACACTCGGAACCATGGGCGTAGGACTAACGCTTACGGCGGCAACCGACGTTTTAATTGTGGAACTCGGGTGGAATGCGGCGCAGGTAGACCAAGCCGAAGATAGAATACACCGTATCGGTCAGGAAGGTTCGGTAACGGCGTGGTATATCGTGGCAGAAGGCACAATAGAAACAGAGCTGATGGAAATGATCGAGCAAAAGCGCGCCCTTGCGACAGAGATTACAGAAGGCATGGGATCTGCGTCCGCGCGAGAAGCCCTTGAAAGAATTATAAAAACGCTCCTTGACGAATAATAATATAAAAAAATGATATAATTGACTATATAAAGGAGGGGAGAAAATGACAAAAAACGTATGTATCTCAATAAAAAATTTTTCCACGTATCAACACGCGAAGGCGGTTGCGGCGTTACGCGGCGAAAAGCTTTCACGCGTGATTGAAAGCCTGCTTGAAAAGTACGTAGAAAAAAACACAGTGAATAGCACGAACCGAGTGGAATAAAAAATAGGGGGGGAGAACAGGCAATGGTACAGTTGAAAGAGCTCAGAACGAACGACAGAAACCCGCGAATAATTAAAAGCGAACAATTTGCGAAACTGGTTAAGAGCATCAAGGAGTTTCCTGAAATGTTGAAGTTGCGACCCTTGATCGTGACCGATAACGGGGAGGTTATCGGTGGCAATATGAGATACAAAGCATTGGAGAGTCTCGGCTATGAAGAGATTTCAGACGATTGGGTAATGTGCGCCTCGGATCTTACGGAAGAGCAAATAAAACGATTCATTATATCCGACAACATAATAATGGGCGAATGGGATTTTGACATCGTTTTTAGCGACTGGGAAATAGACGAATTAAAAGATTGGGGCTTTGATGTTTCACTTTTGGACTTGCCGGATACTATGTTAAGTGATAACGAGGAAGAAGAGAGCAAAGAAGAAACCAGCACACTCAAAAAGTATAAATGCCCAAAATGTGGGTTCGAATTTAGCGAGTGACCGGTATGAAGATTGCCGCATATATTCAAAGAAAATACGCCAAAGAGGCATACAAGAACGAATGTTATAATGCGCGGCTATGGGTTGGCTTAGAAGTCGTAATAGATTCGCTCAGGCGTGCTGGGTACGAAGTCGAATATACGGAAAAAAACAGTGTGGAAAATTACGACGTAATTCTGGTTTCTATCACAGCTGATTGCGATTGGCTGTCGTTCTTGGAAGAAAGAAAAGACTGGAAAAAAGGCGATTATATAATAATCTGTGGCGGTGCCGGTGTGTTGAATATTCGCCCTTTTCTTGAGTATGTCGACGTTTTTGTTTTTGGGCGTGGCGAGGAAACAGCCCCGAAAATTGTGAAGGAATACGAAAAAGGTGGGCGGTATCAAGATGAATCCGTTGTGTGGGCGAAAGACTTTGATCTTGAAAAAGAATATTACATTGCACAAGCAAAAGAATTATATCCGTATAAAGTGGAGTTGCCTAACGGGTTTGAATACGAAGAAACCGCACTCGGTTGTCCGAACAAATGTTCGTTTTGTGCTTATACGTGGCACAGAGATTATATTGGGGACGGAACATATCAGATGTCAAAATTGTCGAACAGAACAACAATAGACAAAACGGAACGAACTATCGCGGATTTGTTGAAAATTCCCGTAGAAAATTGGTCTGATGACGGGCTGGTAAAAACGATAGGATTAGACGGGATGTCTGAGAGGCTGAGATTCAGAGTAAATAAAAAAATCTCAAGTGAGATGTACCGAAATGTATTGCGGGGTTTGATCAAACAACCAAAAACAACAGAATTAAAGGTGTTTTGTGTTATTGGCTATCCAACGGAGTCAAAAGAGGATTGGCTCGAAACGCTCGAGGATATAAAAGCCGCGGAACCCGAAACTTTCACAGGCGAAAAGCAAGAAAAATTATTATATCATTTTACCCCGTTTAGGGCGATGCCCGCAACACCTGCTGCAACTTGGGAGATGCCAAAGGAAAATCTACGGGGTTTAATATCTAAAACATTAAAAAAGCCTAATATGCCCGGGAACGTATTCTATCAAGGTAAGGCGTTTTGGGCTTTGGAGAGTTTCGCGACCGATCATTTGTATGCGGTTATATTGTCTGCTTTGGTACTTAGAGGGGTAGAAAAAGATTCGCGGGCGGTGGACAAAATAATAAATGCAAAAGGGTTTGATTCTTTACGTGCATATAAAAAAGTCATCTTTTTGGATAAAATCCTTGACATAGACAATCTATTCCGAAAATACACAAAAGAGGATTTGCCGACGAAATACTTAAAAAAACGGGTGCAAAGAAAAGGAGAGAGCAAATGATAAATAATGTTGGATTTCAAAACAAAAAAGTGACAAAGCAAAACAAAAAGAGGTGAGAAAATGGAGCAAAAAAGAGGTCATGCGGGAGGTCGCCCGACGGTTATTTCAAAAGAAAAAGTAGAAAGCTTGTATAAATATCTGAAAATCGGATCATATCCGGAAACTGCCGCGGCAGCCGCCGGGATTTCAAAGACAACTTTCTACAAGTGGCTAAAATACGGGCGCCGAGTCATTGAAAACAGCGAGAAGAGATACAAAAAAATAGCGGAAAAAGATCGCGTCTTTGTTGAGTTTGTGAACGCCTATGACGAAGCAATCGCAATTGCCGAGATGCGAGATTTGATAGTGATTGACAAAGCAGCTCAGGAAGACTGGCGTGCCGCGGCTTGGCGGCAAGAGCGGCGAAACCCGAAGCGGTGGGGGCTTCGGCAGCAGCAAGAGATTGAGGCGACGATAAAAGAGGTGCAGCCGTTCAGAAACGAAAAAGAGTTTTTGGAATCGATTAGGGAAATAGCAGAAGCTGCGAAGGAGTTTCCGAATAATTGTGAAGAAGTAGGAAATGCTGAAACAAACGAATGAGGGGCGAGAACTTACAGACGGCGAAAGAATCATTGATAGCAATCTGCGGCATCTTTATCACAACGAGTGGATAAAGAGCCGCCCGGGGAAAAAACAGCTTCTCTTTTTGACGTTACCTCAAACCGAGCTTTTGTACGGCGGTGCGGCTGGCGGTGGAAAGTCAGAAGCATTGCTTACCGCAGCGCTAATGTATGTTAACGAGCCGGATTATTCCGCGTTGTTGCTTAGAAAAACCTACGCGGAATTATCACTGCCCGGGGCACTTATGGAGCGGGCATTTTCGTGGCTATTTGGCACGGCGGCAAGGTGGCGGGACGATCGAAAAACTTGGGTGTTTCCGTCTGGGGCGACTTTGTCTTTTGGCTATTTGGATTCCGAGAACAGTAAGTACCGTTATCAGTCGTCAGAATTTCAATTCATTGGGTTTGATGAGTTGACGGCGTTTCGAGAGAGCGATTATCTTTATCTTTTTTCAAGATTGCGAAAGAAGGCAGATTCGAATATTCCGCTTCGCATGAGGGCGGCGAGTAACCCGGGAGGCATAGGGCACGATTGGGTAAGAGAAAGGTTCTTGAGGGGGAAAAAGCTTTTTATTCCCGCGACGTTGGAGGATAACCCGCATATTAACAGGGAAAAATACGAAGAATCGCTTAACAAACTTGATCTTGTTACAAGGCGGCAGTTGAGATTTGGGGATTGGGAAATAAAAGCAACCGGAAACAAGTTTCGTCGTGATTGGTTTAATGTTGTTAGAGATTATCCCGCCGATTTCAAGAGTGGCGTTCGTTTCTGGGATTTTGCAGCGACAGAACCAAAGAAAGGTGGTGACCCCGATTATACGGTTGGAACACTAATAGTCGAGAAGGGCGGGCTATATTGGGTGGTAGATGTTCAACGTATTCGGGGAACCCCACAGAAGGTAGAGCAACTCGTCAGGGCGATAGCGGCATCCGATTATGCTAACTACGGGAATAGAGTCATAACGGCAATCGAAGAAGAACAAGGATCATCCGGGAAGATCGTCGCGGACAACTACACTCGCAATGTGCTGAGAGGTTATACCGTCAAGTTTGTGCGTCCGACAGGCTCAAAAGAAGTACGCGCAAATCCGGTGAGTGCCGCTTTTGAACGTGGTACAATCAAAATCGTGGGCGGAAATTGGAACAACGCATATATCGATGAATTAACCGCATTCCCGTCGGCTGGTGTACACGATGATCAGGTCGATTCGACAAGTGGGGCGTATAATATGCTTAGTAGAACCTTCGCACTTCGGCAGGGAAGAATAGAAGTATAACTCATAAAGGGCAGGTGACCGGATGAAAAGCTTTCAGGAATTGATAAATGTTTTTTTCGGAACGTATACCGAAGCTTATTGCAAGGCAAATGATCTCTTTGTGGCATATAAGAAAGACGGGGCTACAATAAAAGCTAAAACAAGGATGATTGAGAACTTTCAACAAGAACTCGTTAAAATTGACGCCGGGTATATCATAGGCGGTTGGCAAGAATATATTGTGGACGACGAAACCGGGAACGCCAAACGGCTGTTGCTTGACATTCTCAAAGATAACAACTGGGAGGCGGAACAACTCAAAATTATTTTGCAGGGGCTTATACTTGGGACAACGGCGTTTCGTGTTGGCAAAGATATGAGTGGGGAGGTGCGAATAAGCCACATCCCAATCGCTTCGGCACTTATAAGTCGCTTTGGTGATGGCTGGATTGTAGAAACCAACGTGGAAGATAATGGGCACATGGCTATGCTCCGTGAGATTTCGACTTCGCAATTCTATCGTCGGGAGAGAAACGGCGTGCCAGAATTTGAAGCGGATATATCGAGTTATGGAATCCCGTTTATAACTGTTATTCCAAATCGCCCGACGATTGACCCAAACTTTTCGAGCTGGCAGGGTGAACCCGAATGGCGAACGATCCAACCACAGCTTGATGAGATCAATTCGTCTTACAGCAGGCTTTCAATGATCGAAGATCGTTATGCTAACCCGCTATTGATTGTTAAAGGGATAAACGACACAAGTGATTCGGAGATAAAAAAGGATTCGAACGTGCTTTATCTGCCAGAAGGCAGCGATATTTCCTTTTTAGAATATCAGGGTAATATTTTGTCGCCTTGCTTGGAAAAGATTCGAGAATTGAAACAATCGGTAAAAAACAAGTGCCCCGAGCTGATCTTACAAGACCTTACGGCAGTAAATTCCGGCTACGCTCTGAAAATCCGGTTGCAATCGTTGAAGCGAAAAATAAGTACCTTACGGGCAACGTATTTTTCGGTCTTTGAAAATTATTTCAACGTGCTGTTGAAAATGGCTACAGGAAATGATTACGCGATATCGATAAAAGCAGAGGATGTTATTCCGGAAGATACGGAATCGCTATTAAAAGAATATATCGCGTTAAGAGGGCTTGGGATACTGTCTGATAGAACGATTGCGGAATCCCTGGGGTACGATTACGATGAAGAGCAAGAGGAAATAGCTAAAGAGGTGCTTAATCCAAACAAAACGCAAGAAGAGGAAAAAACGGAAGAAGCAGGGGTAGAAGAGTAACGGCGGGGGTGGTGAAAGATGATAGTTTCGTACGATCCGAAGATAGAAAAGGAACTGTATCGCAAGCTGATCTCTGCCGAAAAAAAGTATATTTCCAAACTTGAATATTTGTTATCGACCGGGCAAACTATGACGCCTAAGACGCTTAAACACAAAATCGCAAAGGCAGAAAAGATGTTAAAAAACGTCACCGCGGACTTCAAAAAAGAGTATGTGGGAAATATGGAAGCGTTTTTCGAGAGAACGATAGAAAACGTATTCAAAAACGAACTAAAAATAGTGGCGGTGAATTGGAACTCAATTTCGAGGAAAGAATTTGAAAGGCTAAAAGTCGGCGGGTTGGCGTTTATGCACAATTACGAGGAAAACATAATTAAAAAGGTTCAGACCGAACTGTATTTGTCCTTTCTTAATGGAGAAAGTTATACTGACGCATTCAAGCGAATAAAACCGTTTGGGAATGATCGTTCTCGTCCGAAGGTTATGGTTCGGGATCAAATGGAGAGAGTCTATCAAGCGTCGATCGTCGAGGCATATGGGGCAACTGGGCACCCGCAAGATTTTTTGTATTATTGGACGGGTCCCGACGACGAACGAACGACTGATATTTGCACGGATAGAAAAAGCAGGAATCCTTACACGTGGGAGCAGGTTTGCAGTATGGATTCTCACCCGCATATCCAATGTCGGCATCGGTGGGTTGCGGAAATGACAAAGACGTCGGAAAAGAGTATCTGAGAAAAGGAACGGTTTGGAATTTTCGGGCAGTCAAAAACCGCGATGATATAGTCCGAAAAAAAGAGCTAAAAGAAAAAAAAGAAAGAAAAGAACCAAAAGAAAGAAAAAAAAGAAAGAAAAGAAAGAAAATAAACAAAGGGAAGAAAGGAAAGAAAGAAAGGAGTGTAAATGCTTGTGCATA
>Ga0209097_10003378_pt1 | contig 12277 bp, 7 predicted proteins | sample AD_UKC052_MetaG_FD_184419 | JGI IMG/M metagenome (GOLD analysis project Ga0209097, IMG submission 184419) | Active sludge microbial communities of municipal wastewater-treating anaerobic digesters from USA - AD_UKC052_MetaG (SPAdes) (version 2) | ecosystem: Engineered > Bioreactor > Anaerobic >... | reverse complement strand
ATAACACACTAGTATTAGTGATTGCGTCCTGATGAGAATCTGTTGAGGTTTGTACTGTATATCTCAACAGTCTCAACATGAAAAAAATAGTTACACTCACAAGTCTTCTTTTACTCCTGTTTAATCAACAAACATGGAGTCAACCTGTTTTTGAATGGGTGAAAAACATTGGAGGTTCAGGTACAGATGTAGGTACGGAAATCACATCAGATGCGGATGGAAATGTAATTGTTTGTGGCCGATTTGAGAATACGATTGACTCAGATCCGGGCTCTGGCACCAACAACTTAGTTTCGGCAGGAAGTTTTGATATGGTTGTCATAAAATTCGATGCTAATGGTCAGTTTTTATGGTCAAAACAAATCGGTGGAACCGGATACGATGAATTTACTAATGTAGAATGTGATGCTGCCGGGAACGTTATTTTAATTGGTTATTTCGAAGGTGTAGTTGATATTGATCCTAATGCAGGAGTTAACACCTTAACATCTCAAGGTACTAGTGATCTTTTTGTTCTAAAATTATCTCCATTAGGAGAAACCATCTGGATGCATGAAATCTCAGGTACATCATCTGAATCAACTGGTGGATTATCGGTAATTTCAACGGGGCATATTTTTGTTTCAGGAGGATTTACTGGAACAGCAATTTTCTCTTCCACTGATAATCTAACAAGTGCAGGAGAAAACGATGCGTATGTTTTGAAGTTGAATCCCGATGGTACATTGAATTGGGTGAAACAAATAGGAGGAACTTCATTCGATTACAGCTATGATATCGATACTTACTCGAACGGAGAAGTCGTTTTGACAGGTAGGTTTCGAGATGTGGTAGATTTCAATCCAGGTGCAGCTACCGCAAGTTCTACTTCAAATGGATTGAATGATGGTTTTATAGTGAAACTAAGTACTAATGGTGATTACATTTGGCATCAAACCTTTGGTGGAACTGGTTTTGATGAAATTTGGGCAATTGCAACCGACTTGAATAACAACACATTTACATTCGGTTTTTTTTCTGGAACAGTTGATTTAGACCCCGGTGCCACCGTACAGAATTTCACTTCCAATGGAGCAGATGATTTGTTTATCCAGAAATACAGTTCCAGCGGTTCTTTACTATGGGTAAAAACATTCGGTGGATCTGAACTTGAAAATAGCTACGATATTTCCACAGATTCGGAAGGAAATGTTGTTGTTATTGGCGATTATTTCAATACAGTTGACTTTGATCCAGGAGTTGGAGTGTTCAATTTGACTTCACAAGGGAATAACGATATTTTCATGATGCAATTAGATGCTAATGGAGATTTTGATTGGGCCCAAAGTATTGGTTCAAACTTCTCTCAAGCGGGATATGCCTTGTATATTAACTCCGAAAACGATATTCTATCAACTGGTACCTTCAGTAATTTGGTAGATTTTAATCCTGGATCTGGTAACACAAATACAAATGCTAACCTATTCAATATCTTCATTTTGAAGTTTGCAAATTCATGCGTTTTACCTGTTATTACTTCAGTAATTGCATCAGAACAAGTGATTTGTGAAGGAGCATCTGTTTTAATATCTATTAATGGTGTTTTAAACGATGGTGCACTTTGGGCTATTCATGCTGGTGATTGCAACGGCAGTCCAGTAGCTACAACAACTTCTTCAGAGGTTAGCTTCATTCCTGTTGGCGAAGAAACTTATTTTGTTCGGGGACAAGGTGGATGTGTTACTTCAGGATTAACAGCGTGTTCTGAAATCAATTTAATAACGCACTCGAGTTATTTAATAAATGAGAATGCTACGGTTTGTTCAGGTGATTCCTATACATTCCCTGATGGAAGTTCTCAAATTATAACTGAAACAATTTCGTATGAAAGTGAACTTCAATCAATCGAAGGTTGCGACAGTCTAATAATTACCTCTATTGACGTAGAAAATCTACCCAATGAGTTTGAAATAACTGATTCATCCATTGTTATTCTCGATTACAATTCAAAATCAGGCGTGTCGATCGAGTGGATCGATTGCAACACCAATGAGCCGATAGCAAATGAAAACGGTCCGGTGTTTTTGTTTAATAATTTCCAATCTGTAGCAGTTGTTATTAGTAATGGTAATTGTACAGATACCAGTGATTGCTTCACCGTTACAGGGATTTCGAGTACAGCTTTAAATAATGTGGAGGTTTACCCTAATCCATTCTTGAATACGATTAATTTGAAGCACGTAAAGTATGGTGCATTGGTTGAATTATTCTCAATTGATGGTCGTTTGGTTTACCAAAGTGTTTTCAAAGGCGATGCTGTTGAAATACCAAACCCAATTGAGCTCTCTTCTGGATTATATACAGTTAAAATAAGTACTTCTGACGGAGCCACTTTTCGTAAAGTGTTGAAAATGTAGAAGTAGACTATCATCACAGATACCAAATTTTACTCTTCTGGTTTCATGTTCCTCAAAAGTAATCTATGGTATCTGTGAGATTTGTTTATTTCTCAGTATCTTCAGAAAAAAATAGCGTATGACATTCCGTCATGCAATTATCTTCGGCAGTTCTTTTGTAAATTTGCTGCCAAAATAGTTCCATGAGAATTCTGATAACCATCTTCCTTATATACATTGGTTTTCAAGTAGTATTTAGATTCATTCTGCCATTGGTCATGCGTTATTTGTTCCAAAAAGCCGCGCAAAATATGCAAGGTGGTTATGGACAATACCAAAAACAAGCTCCTCCTTCTCGTCAACAAGGTGAAGTTAGAATCGAAGACATGGGTAATCAACAATCAAGAAAACCATACTCTTCAGGCGATGTAGAAGATGTAGATTATGTTGAGGTTAAATAAATAGAGTCTTGTTCTGACTTTATTATCTGTTCTACTTCATTCGATTTCATAACCATTCTGATAATTTGAGAATCAAGCTTCTGGCAACTCAAATCGATTTTATTCAGATAGTCATAATGTTCATGATCTTCATCAATATTGCTTACGATAAGAGAGATTAATCCTTGAATATTGGCAAGGGGTGCTCTTACTTCATGAGATTGCATCCATGCAATTTCCCTTAGTAATGTATTTTGATGTTGGATTTTAATTTCTTGATTTTTCCTTTCTGTAATATTTCTTGAAACACATCCTGTTCCAGTTATAAATCCTGATTCATTTTTAATTGGATTAAAATGTGTCTCCATGTATTCTGTTCGACCATCTTTATTTACTAATTCTGTTTCAATCTGATATTCTTCCCCATTTAGAGCTCTGTTATACAACGTTTTCCATAATTCAACAACTTCAGTTGGATAGGAATCATGAATTAAAGAAACATGTTCTATGGCTTGAATGCTTGTTTGTAATTGGAATTGTTTCTTAAAAGCTTCGTTTGCTGATATTAGTTTGTAATCTGGGTCAACCGACCAAACTAAATCACTAGTTGCGTTTATCAAACTATACAGATTTTGCTTCTGCTTTCTGATGTTATTTTCTGTGGTTCTGAATGAAGTGATGTCTTGAATAAAAACAGACATGCCATTTTTTTCGGGATAGAGTTTGGCGAACAACCATGAATTAGTAGGCTGATAATACTCGATAAAACTACTTAATTTATTATTCTCTTTCGTGTTAAATAGTATCTGACTTATTGAATTACTTGTGATTGTTGGAAATGATTCAAATATTGATTTTCCTATAATTTCTGTTTTGGATATATTAAATAGTTGCTCAAATTCTTTATTTAAATAGATACAATTCCAATTTGAATCTAAAGCAATAAACCCATCTGTCATGTTCTCTAAAATCTCTGAAATACGCTCTTCAAATGAATGATTTTCAGCTACATTAAATAATGTTAATGCGATTGATTCCTTACCATTTAAACGAATGGAATGTGCAAATAGATTTACCTTTCTAGTACATCCATTTGATATGATTACTTCTTGTACTCCCAAATCACCTGAAAATACTTTTTTAGTGTAAATCTCTTGCTTCAAATTATCAAACGCGTCATACCTAATTAATGAACGTATGTCTTTGTTTATTAACTCTATACGATTAATTCCACAATACTTAATTGCTTCTAAATTAACATCTGAAATTCTTAATGAATCTTGTTCTATAAGTAAAATTGGATTGGGACTATTTTCAAATATACTCCTATGCTCAATCAACGTATCGTTAAGCCTGCTAATGAAATATTTTACTATGAAGTAAAACAAAATACCAGTACAGAATATTATTGCAACACTTAAGAAGATATGGTTTCCATTGTTTTCAGCAGCTAAATTGGACGTAGTAGTTGAACCAAAATATTTACTGAAAACAATCCATGATAATCCTAAAATAATATATGCACCTGAAATCTTAATTTCAGTGTTTTTCATGCTAGTGAGGTTGGGTAGGTGCGAGTATACAAAAATATTAATACTTGTAAATACTTTTGTTTCAATGGTTGAGGTGCATTTGTACTTTCAAGTGTTCAGAAATCTCGAATCAATACCACTTCTTTAAATTGGTACTTCTATATTTACCTTTTTAAATCTCAGGAATGCCTAAAATCAAATTCAAAGCACTTCTCCCGCATTTGGTGGCGGTCGCAGTATTTTTACTTCTAATCTTTACTTATTTCCCCGAATTGCTTGATAATAAAAGCCTTCGCATGGATGATGTAGAGCAGCATAAGGGAATGTCAAACGAATTAGTCGACTACCGTGAACGAACCGGAGAAGAAGCAATCTGGACTAATGCCATGTTTGGTGGTATGCCTGGTTATATGATTTCTACCGTTTATCATGGTAACTTATTACGATATGCCGATAAAATCCTGAAAATGGGATTGCCTCGCCCTGCAGATTCCATGTTCGTTCTTATGCTTGGGATGTATGTTTTGCTTCTAAGTTTCAGAGTGAAGCAACCTTTAGCTGTCTTAGGTGCTGTTGTTTATTGCTTTTCCACTTTCAATTTACTGAGTATGGAAGCAGGACATATGTCTAAGATTGATGCTATGTCTTATATGCCTTGGGTTTTAGCTGGATTGGTAAATGCTTTCCATGGGAAAAGATTATGGGGGGCCTTATTGATGGCTGTTTTTCTCAGTCTTCAAATCAAAGCAACTCACTTTCAAATAACCTATTACCTTTTCTTTATTCTTGGTTTCTTCTCGATTACTTATTTAGTTGATAGCATTCGTGAAAAAACACTTCCAAACTTCCTTAAAACATCTGCATTTCTTGTAATTGCTGTATTGTTGGGAATCGTAACGAATATTTCCTCACTCTATACAATTTACGACTACGGTAAAGACTCCATACGTGGAAAGTCTGAACTTACAAGTAAAGCAGCTACCGAAAATTCAGGCTTAGATGCTTCTTATGCTCTTCAATATAGCTATGGTGTTGGAGAGACTTTTTCCTACATGATTCCCAATGTATATGGTGGAGCTTCAAATTTAGGATTAGGTGAACAAAAAGATGCTTTAAAAGAAGCCGAAGCCCAATACAAACCAATACTGGAGAATCTTCCCCAATATTGGTCTTCTACTTCAACTACAGGTCCTTTCTATGCTGGTGCATTGATTTGTTTCCTTGCGGTTTTAGGATTCTTTTTCGTTAAATCGCGCATTAAATGGGCAATTTTAGCTTCCATTATCCTAGCTTTCATGTTGGCGTGGGGAAGTAATTTCGAAGGCTTCTCACTTTGGATGCTTGAACATTTTCCCGGTTACAACAAGTTTCGAGCGGTGAAAATGACCTTAATCATTTCCGATTTTCTCATTCCTTTAATTGCAGTTCTTGGTCTTTCGGAAATCATTTCTAATCCAGAAATTATCAAAGAAAAAAAGATTGGATTTTTTGCCGCTTTCGGTTTGACTGGTGGTTTGAGTTTGCTTTTTTATCTCATGCCCGATTTCTTTTTCAGTTTTGACTATCTAAATCCTGCATACCATGATCAATTAATGAATATGGCACAGCAACAAGGGATGGATTCCAATAGTGCCAATTCATGGATGGATGGTTTAATTTCAAGTTTAGAATCTGTACGTGTGGTAATTTTTAAAGCAGATGCCATTCGTGCCTTTCTTATTATTACTCTAGGAGCTGGAATTCTCTTTTTATACAGTAGAATGAAGTTTAATCCACTCATTCTAGCAATCGCTTTTCTACTTATTTCGGTTGCAGATATTTGGTCGGTTGATAAGCGCTACGTTAATAAAAAGGATTTTGTAACAAACGCAAAATCAGCAGTTCCATTTAGTCCATCTCAGGCAGATGAAGCCGTTTTTGCTATGGAATTGCAGCGCGATCCTTCGCTACAACCCAAAGTGGCGTCTTTTACTTCGGAAGGAATTCAGCGAGCAAAAAAACTAGGCGTTGGAGCCGATGAAGCAAAATATCGCTTTCGTGGATTGTTAGCTAATACCGATTACCGTGTTTTAAATCTTGCAGCTAATACCTTTAATGATGCCGGAACATCATTTTTCCATAAATCAATAGGTGGTTATAGTGCAGTAAAATTAGAACGGTATCAAGAATTCATCGAAAATCACATCAGTGCAAACATTGAGTCCTTAAAAAAAGCATTTAGTAATCGTCCAACCGATTCGAGTTTGACTGCTGCAATGAGTCAATTGTATGCACTTAATATGCTCAATACTCGTTATATAATATACAACGATCAAGCGCCTCCTTTGGTTAATAAAAGTGCTTTAGGGAATGCATGGTTTGTCTCCAATATTAAACAAGTTGAGTCGGCCGATGCTGAATTAAGTGCCTTGGATAGTTCATTTAATCCAGCAACTACTGCTATAATAGACAAACGATTTGCTGATCAACTTAGTGGTTTGAATCCGAAGATTGATTCTTTGTCAAGTATTCGTCTCGAAAGCTATCAGCCGAATCTCTTAAAATACGCTACATCAGCCAACTCCGATCAACTAGCCATTTTTTCAGAAATCTATTATGCAAAAGGTTGGAACGCATATATTGATGGTCAATTAGTCCCTCATTTACGTGCTAATTACATCTTACGAGGAATGAAAATTCCAGCTGGTAAACATGCACTGGAGTTCCGTTTTGAACCTGAAACATATTTTACAACCGAGAAAATTGGAATGGCAAGCTCTGGATTCCTAATTCTATTGGTAATAACCCTTCTACTTTGGGATATCAAAAAACGAAATTCAGTTAGCGAAAAAGCATAATATGTGCGGAATTGCGGGGTACTTTCAGACTTCTTCTCGGTTAAATACTGGGCATATCAATCGCATGACTTCAATTCAGAAGCATCGTGGTCCTGATGCATCTGGTCATTTTGAACATCCTCGTTGTGGCTTAGGACACCGGAGATTGAGCATTCTCGATCTATCAGAAGCCGCAAACCAACCATTCTACTCAACCGATGGCCGGTACGTGATTGCATACAACGGTGAAGTATATAATTTCAAAGAAATTGCCTCTGAGCTTGAGGTAAACTGGCGCACTACTTCCGACACTGAAGTTATTCTTGAAGCATATATTAAATGGGGATCTTCCTTTATTCAGCGGATGAATGGAATGTTTGCTATTGCTATTTTCGATACACAGCAAGAGACGCTTTTTGTTTGTCGTGACCGGATGGGTATAAAGCCGATTTTCTATTATCGAGATGAGCAATCATTTATCTTTTCTTCTGAATTAAAAGGTTTATTAGCCTTGCGCCCCGATATTCAACTTAGCTTAAATCGACAAGCTGTTGAAGAATATCTGCATTTAGGTTACGTTCCTGAACCACTCAGCTTGTGTAAAGAAATAAGCAAGTTTCCAGCAGGATATTATGCTATCATTTCTTCGACCGGTATGGAATTGAAAGCCTATTGGGAAATGGCTGATAAGATATTACCCGAAACAGAAAAAGACGAAGCTCGAGCTAAAGAACAACTCAAGCAACTTGTCAATAGTGCTGTTCGCTATCGAATGATTAGTGATGTGCCATTTGGTACTTTTCTAAGTGGCGGAATTGATTCGAGTTTAGTTACTGCAGTTGCTCAAAACAACTCTGACAAACCTATCAATACCTTCTCTATCGGATTCTTAGAAAGTAAACATAACGAAGCGCAATTTGCTCATGATGTGGCTCGCCATTTAGGTACTCGCCATCATGAATTTACAGTTACTGAGCAAGATGCAATTGAGATGATCGATCAATTTGTCGATGCTTATGATGAACCTTATGCCGATTCGTCTGGAATTCCTACCATGTTGGTTTCTAAACTAGCTCGACAACATGTTACCATGACGCTTTCGGGTGATGGTGGAGATGAGCTGTTCTTAGGATATGGTTCTTATACCTGGGCGAATCGAATGGCAAATCCATTAGCTCGGTTGTTTAGATCACCTATTCACTCATTACTTTCTTCAGCTAAGAACCAAAAATATCAGCGTGCTGCTTATCATTTTGAAAAGTCTGCCCATCCATTAAGCCATATTTTCTCTCAAGAGCAGTATTATTTTTCTGAACAAGAAATCCAACAACTTCTTGTAAAACCTTCAGGTACAACCTGTGTCGAAGAAAAATTAGATTCCATACTTCGAAAACTGCAACCAGCCGAAGAGCAAGCATTTTTCGATATGCGTTATTATCTCAAGGATGATTTACTGACTAAAGTTGATCGTGCTACTATGCAATTCTCATTAGAAACACGAGTACCACTTATCGATTACCGAATTGTTGAATTTGCCCTTAATCTTGATTCTTCTCTCAAATTGAAAAAAGGAATTGCTAAATATTTATTGAAGGAAGTGTTGTATGATTATGTTCCTAAATCCTTTTTCGATAGACCAAAATGGGGATTTAGTATTCCGCTCGATAGATGGTTATCGCGTGAATTAAATTATTTAATTGATCAATACACTAGCAAGGAAATGTGTGAGAAATTTGGTCTAATTAATTTTGATGTTTTAGATAGATATAGAAAGGAATTCAAATCAGGTAAAACTTACTTATATAATCGAATCTGGCAAATAATTATGCTCCACAAATCTTTGGAACATACGGGGATTAATTAAACAAAGGAATGTGATAATTTTTGTAATAATTACGCATATAATTTAAATACCCCATTCTCCATACTTTGGTTGCATCTTCATTAAGATAATCCAAAACAGGTCTGCGATCAGTTAATATGATTGCGTCTTTAACATCAATACTATCAGATGGTATAAATTTATCTCGAATATAATCGGGAACTCGATCTTCAAACGTATCCATCGAGTTAGAAAATAAATAAATCATATTACTTTTTTCTTCTAAACTATCGGTTGTATATAATTCCGTAAACATACCCATAGCTCGAATTGTCTTATATAAGGACCGATTTCCTTTACCAATATCATTACGGTAATATCCATTCGAATTAATTAATACTAATCCACCTGGCTTTAATAATTCTCGGGTTTTACTTATACTTTCTGCAGTGAACACATGTGCAGGGGTTTCTTCTCCTCTAAACAAATCAAAAATGATCAAGTCATATTGTTTCTCAGTTCTATTGATGTAATGTCGAGCATCATCTTGTATCACCTGAACTTCATCACCTAATCCAAAGAATTTTCTCGACACTTCAATTATACGTTCATCGAGCTCAACAGCATCTACGTGCATTCCTCTACTTACTGCATCTTGTGCTAAAACTCCGCCACCTAAACCCAATAACAGCATATCGGATTCTTTCGGAAACATCGATAAAACATCGCCTGTAACATTGAAATACGCATGGTCATTGTATTTCTTATTTTTAGTGTTATACGAAGTTTGAATGATTCGATTTACAAATAGCGTTCGTTCATATTGTACTGAATCATGATGAAGTACGGGTATATCAGCCACTAAGACTTGTCCTAACAATCCTTCCTTTTGATATAACACTTCAATAATTTCATTACGAATTCGAGTTTGCCAGCTATGGTAACCAAGTGAAAAAACTGCTGCTAAAAGAAAAACACCCGGTTTTTTCCAACCATTCTTAAAAATCAAAAATGCAGGAATACATCCTAAAGCAAAGCCAGTTGCGATGCATGGGAGTATTAAACCAAATCGTGGAATGACAAAAAATCCAAATAAAAAGGTGAATACAATTCCACCAGTTGTGGAAATTGCATACACCAATCCAGCTCGTTTACCACTCGATTCAGCCGAATTGTCCAAATTGGCAACAACCAAAGGCGAAACCATACCCATTCCAATAACTGGAGGTAAAATGATTACTAATCCGCCTGTAATAACTGCATCTGTAAAGGATAGGAGATGAGCAAAATTCAAAACCCATTGCGCAATAAAAGGCATAAGCATTATGAGAATGCCACAATACAAGAGAGTAAGCAACAGTATTTTATCTCGACGATCATGTTGTGAAATACTTCCTCCCAAAAAGTAACCTATGGTTAAGCCTCCTAGGGTTATAGCTAGAACTGTTGCCCATACAAATAATGAAGAGCCAAAATAGGGGGCTAACATACGGGCACTCATTAATTCGGTTGCCATTAAACTTCCTCCCTCGAGAAACGACAAACCAAGTAATAATCGGTTATGTAGAGATAATTGCATGCTTTTATGTTAAACCTAATTGTTTGCGTTCTTCCTCTTCTTCTTCAAGTCGCTGTCTTTTTCGTTCTTGAATTTCAACAGCTCGACTCTGATCCAATATCATCAACAAGGAAAGGAAAAATGGGATACTTGGAATTTTATATCGAACAAGAGCTCCGAAATTTGCAGTAGTTAATCCAACCGAAAATGCGAAGAATATGGCAAATACGAAGGAAAAGATTAACAATGGCTCCGAAAATATTTTTCTAAATAGTTTAATTGGCCCTAGTCGGAATAACACGCGAAATGTCAAGAACATCAGAAAGAAATTCTCCAATGCCGACATAAACATAACGGGGTTGGTTGAATCCCATAAAAATGGCCGATAAAGTCCTGCTGTTAATGCTACCGGGAATTTCGAAATGATACTTCCAAATGACCCATCAATTTCTCCAATATCAAATGAGTTTTCTCCATACGCCTCTCGAGTTAAGTCCTTTTTAGTTACAATAGCCTTGTTAATTGCCTTATCAACAGAGCTATATGAACCTAAGGAGCTGCCAAGTGCATTGAAAATTAAAGATGTCGCGACAAAACCAACTGCAATAATTAATGGAGAAATAAGCAATCGAATGAAACTGCTTTTTACTGCTACAATCCTATTAAATAGAATCCAAACAGCTGTTCCAGGAAGTAAAGCCACAAAAATATAAGGCTTAATGGAAATGATAACATAAGAAGCAATCAAGAGATAAATAGTGTATTTAAACCGTTGATTTTTCTTGATGAATACCTGATAAATGCAATATGTTACCCAGCAAGTTGCCGAAAAAGTAATCGTATCTTTAAGGATAGCCGAACCCCAAAATAATAGCGAGGGCATGAAAAGTATTGCAGTAGCAAATTTCTTTTCCATGTTCGGATATAGCTCATTGAACAACAGAAACAAGCGCCAAATTCCACTATAGGAGAGAAATGCAAACAATAGAGTAGTAATAAAAAAGCTAAATCCTGAAAGTATGATTAATGGAGCTGCAAATCGAACAACTGTAAAGGATTGAGGGTCTTTATAATAATCTGGGCAACAAAGGTCATTTTCAACAAAACGAATCAGGTTAGACATATTTAAATTCCCACCTAAAACTGAAAAGAATGCTTCTTGATTTAAAAATCCTAATTGAGCTAGTAATTTCCCACTGTTGTAAAAACCAATAGTATCTCCTCCTTTGTAGTAAAAAATATAAATCATACACACTAGGAATCCACCAATGAACTTAGCTAATAATCCTCGTGTGTAATAACGATAAATGGGGTTTGTGGCTATATTTCTAATCTGTACCTGCCTAGCGAAAAAAAACAGGATTATCAGATAAATAGGCATCAGAATAAAATCCTTTGCAGAATACAATGCCTCATTCATAGTTTCTGTTTGCTTCTCGTGTAAATTTGCCCTCTACTGCAAAGGAAACCAATTCAGAACGATTTTGAAAATACTCTTTCTTTCTTACGATGGAATGACCGATCCGCTCGGACAATCACAGGTAATCCCTTATTTACAAGGACTTTCAGCTGCAGGTAATCAAGTTTGGCTAATTAGTTTCGAAAAGCCAGATCGATTTCAAACTGGGCAAAATGAAATTTCAAATCTGCTGAAATCATCAGGAATTCATTGGATTCCTCAAATGTACACTGCTAAGCCTCCTGTAATTTCAACCATTCGTGATATTCGAAGCA
>Ga0209097_10003376_pt1 | contig 12279 bp, 7 predicted proteins | sample AD_UKC052_MetaG_FD_184419 | JGI IMG/M metagenome (GOLD analysis project Ga0209097, IMG submission 184419) | Active sludge microbial communities of municipal wastewater-treating anaerobic digesters from USA - AD_UKC052_MetaG (SPAdes) (version 2) | ecosystem: Engineered > Bioreactor > Anaerobic >... | reverse complement strand
CGACTCTTTAGTTGATCCTTATATTCAAGAGCTTCAAATGAATTTGGAGCAAATAGAAAAAGGTGGTTACGATCACTTTATGTTGAAAGAAATTTACGAGCAACCAAGTGTAATTACGGATACTTATAGAGGAAGACTTCACGCCAACGAAGGCATTATTCAAATGTCGGGAGTAGAGGATAATTTAGAAAAATTTCTAAACGCCGAGAGAATAATTATTGTTGCTTGCGGAACTTCTTGGCATGCTGGACTTGTTGCTGAATATATATTCGAAGAGTTTACAAGAATTCCGGTTGAAGTGGAGTATGCCTCTGAGTTTAGATACAGAAATCCAATTATCAATAGGCGAGATGTAGTGATTGCTATTTCTCAATCTGGAGAAACTGCCGATACGATGGCAGCTATAAAATTGGCTAAGGAGAAAGGAGCTTTTGTATATGGAGTGTGTAATGTGGTTGGTTCCTCTATTTCTAGAGAAACACATGCCGGTTCACACACACACGCAGGACCTGAAATTGGAGTGGCTTCTACTAAAGCATTTACCACACAAATTACAGTATTGATAATGATGGCGCTGCGTTTGGCAAAAGCCAAAGGCACCTTGTCTAATACGGATTTCCATAGGTATTTACAGGAATTAGAAATTATTCCAAATAAAGTAAAAGAAGCTTTGGAAACAAATGCTAAGGCTAAAGAAATTGCTGCTATTTTCAAAAACACTCAAAATTGCTTGTATTTAGGAAGAGGTTATAATTTTCCAGTAGCACTTGAAGGCGCCTTGAAACTAAAAGAAATATCTTACATTCACGCTGAAGGGTATCCTGCAGCCGAAATGAAACACGGGCCAATCGCTTTAATCGATGAGCACATGCCTGTTATTGTTATTGCCCCAAAACAAGGACATTATGACAAAATTGTTAGTAATATTCAAGAAATAAAATCACGTAGTGGTATTATCATAGCTGTGGTTACAAAAGGAGATACTCAAGTACGAGGTTTAGCAGATTATATTATTGAAATCCCTGAAACTTCCGATGCGTTATCGCCATTAATCACCACTATTCCGTTGCAATTATTATCGTATCATATAGCTGTTATGAGAGGCTGTAATGTAGATCAGCCTCGTAATTTAGCTAAATCGGTTACAGTTGAATAAGCATTTTTGACTATTTTCGTCCAAAGCGAGGTTCTTACCTCGCTTTTTTTATGTCTAATTTTTTATGAAAACTTTAATTTCAAAGTTCTTTTTTATATGCGTGCATATTAAATTCGCATTATTTTAACTATATATTAAAATTTAGTTTAACGTTTTTAAATTGGGCTATTTATAATGAAATTATATAATATTAAATTTTTTTAGTGTTTTTTTATTAATATTAAAATTATTTGTACTTTGGCTGCATTAACTAACAAAATTCAATCAAATGAGAAGCTATTTACTTGTTTTGTCATTGTTTTTTTGTGGCATTTCTTTTGCACAAAATACAATAACAGGTTCGGTTACAGAAAGTAACAACCAACCCATTCCTGGTGCCAATATAAAAGTCGTTGGAGATAAAGCAGGAACGGTCTCAGATTTCGACGGGAAATTCACTCTAACGACATCTTTAAATCCTCCATTTACCCTTGAAGTAACTAGCCTTGGACACCAAACCAAAAAAGTTAGTGTTGCTTCAAATAATCAAAATGTAATCATTAAACTTACCGACTCTCAGACAACATTAGACGAAGTGGTTGTTTCAGCTTCAAGAACTCCTGAGCGGGTTTTAGAGTCGCCAGTAACTATCGAAAGAATGGGTGTCAAAGAAATCAAAAAAACAGCTTCACCAACTTTTTATGATGGATTAGAAAACCTTAAGGAAGTACAAATGAACACCAGTAGTTTGACTTTCAAATCCATAAATACTCGTGGTTTTGCTACAGTTGCTAACACTCGTTTTATGCAATTGGTGGATGGAATGGACAATTCTTCGCCGTTATTGAACTTTGTGTTGGGAAATATGATTGGTGTTTCGGACATCGATGTTCAAAGTGTTGAGTTATTGCCAGGAGCCTCTTCTGCTTTATATGGAGCCAATGCTTTTAACGGAATCATGTTTATGAATAGCAAAAGCCCATTTACATATCCGGGAATTTCGACTTATTTTAAATACGGAGCCACTAGCCAAGAGGCTGCAGGAACCAACAGTTTTTATGATTTTGGTATAAGAATGGCGCATAAATTCAATGACTATTTTGCAGCAAAAGTGAATATGACTTTTATGGAGGGAACAGATTGGTATGCTACAAATTATGATGATAGATACCGTCAAGGACAAGGAATAACAAGAGCCGACGTGAATTATGATGGTATAAATGTGTATGGAGACGAAGCTACAACAAATTTAAAAGCTGTTGGACAAGCTTTGGCAGAAAGGGGATTGATACCATCAGCGGCAGTAAATTTGCTTCCAAATTATAATGTGAGTAGAACAGGATACAATGAGGTAGATTTAACTGATAATAGAGCGGCCAACACAAAAATTGATTTCTCTTTTCATTTAAGACCTTTGGGCGATGAGAGATTAGAAGTAATCTGGCAAAGTAAATTTGGTTTTGGAAACGCCGTTTACCAAGGTGCCAACAGATACTATTTAAATAATTTCTATATGTCACAACATAAGCTGGAACTTAAAGGGAAAAACTTTTTCGTAAGAGGATATACCACTACTGAGGATGGCGGAAAATCATATGACATGCTTTTTACAGGTCTTAATGTAAATAATGCTTGGAAAGACAATAGTACTTGGTTTGGACAATATGCTGGAGCCTTTGTTCAAGCAACATTAGCAGGGCAAACTCCTGAAAATGCCCATATCATTTCAAGAGGCGTTGCAGATACGGGTAGATTACTTCCGGGAACTCCTGGATTCCAAAGTGCATTTAATAAAGTTATTGCAGATCCAGATGTTTTAACAGGTTCTAAATTAGTTGATAATTCTAGAATTTACCATTCCGATGCCAATTATAATTTTAAAGACCTCATTAAATTTGGAGAAATACAAGTTGGAGGGTCGTACAGACAATATCAATTAGACTCTCACGGAAGAATTTACACAGATGATAGTGGGCCAATTTATTATAATGAATATGGCGTTTATACTCAGCTACAGAAAAAATTCATGGATGAAAGATTGAAATTTACAGGATCTGTTCGTTATGATAAATCTAAAAACTTTGATGGTAACTTTTCACCAAGAGTATCATTGGTTTATTCCGGTGGTGAAAAAAAACAACATAATTTTAGAGCCTCTTATCAAACGGGTTTTAGAAATCCAAGTACTCAAGACCAATACATTGGTTTCAATGTTGGAAGTGCGGTATTAATAGGTTCAGCTCCCGACAACTTATTGAGATATTCTGAAACAAGAGATGTTGTAAATGGTACTCCCGCAATTGGACAAGTTTATGCAGGAGGCTCATCAGTAGTGATGACAGGAGTAAATGCCTATCAAAATTCATACACAAAAGCATCTGTAGATCAATTTGCAGCATTTGCAGCAGCCAATCCTGGAAATACACCCGGAGCAGCAGCATTGTTAAGAGTAACAAATGTAAATAATGTTAAACCAGAAGAAGTACAAGCTATTGAATTAGGATACCGTTCTCAATATAAAGACATCAATATTGACTTAAATGGATATTATAACACTTATAATAACTTTATCGGAAACACAGTATCAGTTGCCCCGTTGTACGGAACAGTTAGTGAAACTTTCGATTTTGCTCAAGGAGCACCAACGTATGTTGCTAATCCTGCGGTTCAAACTTTACACGCACTTGGCAATGGGAATTTTAGAGCTTATCAATTGTACACCAACACCGATTTAAAAATACAATCACTTGGAGTTGGAATCGGATTGTCTAAAAGAATGTTTGGGTACTATGATTTCGGAGTTAGTTATAACTATGCTCAATTTGATTTTGATCAAGCTAAAGATCCAGGTTTCGAAGCGGGTTTCAACACTCCAAAACATAGAGTTAAAGCTTCTGTTGGTAACGAAAAATTATTCGAAAACTTTGGATTTAATGCTAGTATAAGATGGAATAATGAGTATTTATGGGAATCTACAATGGCTGACGGTATGATTGAAGCCGCCACAGTTGTTGACGCTCAAATTAATTATGGGATTCCAAAAATAAAATCTTTATTAAAATTAGGTGCAACTAATATAGGAGGTAAAGAGTATACACAAGTATTGGGAGCCGGAGCAATAGGACAACAATATTTTATTTCTTGGACAATTAATCCGTAATTCAATCAGTCAACAACATTAAAAATATAAGATTATGATAAAAAATTTCAAATGGCTCCTATTGGTTTCTTTAACCTTTGTAGCATGTAATAATAGTGATGAAGAGATTGTAGTATATGATACATCCGATGGGTTAGCGCCTACAGCTGGAAGCGCCAATTTTGCGAAATTCGTTTCCTTGGGAAATTCATTAACCGCAGGATATTCAGATAATGCCTTGTTTATTGATGGGCAAAAAATGTCTTACACCAATATTATGGCACAGCAATTCGCAACAGTCGGAGGAGGAGAGTTTAAAATTCCTTTTATGGCGGATAATATTGGTGGATTTAAAATTAATGGAGTTCCATACGCAGGACCTAGATTGGCTTCGACCGGAGGTCAAGCTCCGGTTCCTGTTTCGGGTACCCCATCAACTGAGATCATGACTTCAATAGCAACGGCTGGTCCGTACAATAACTGTGGGGTTCCAGGTGCTAAAAGTTTTCATTTATTATCACCAAGTTATGGAAGTTTAGCCGGGATTTCATTAGGAACAGCAAACCCATATTATGTTCGTTTTGCTCCCAATGGAACCACATCAGTATTGGCCTATGCAGCTTCTCAAGCGCCAACTTTCTTTTCGCTTTGGATTGGGAACAATGATGTTTTGGGTTATGCAACTTCAGGAGGCGATGGTACAAACCCAATAACGCCTTCCGCAGGTGTTGCAGGTGCAGGTTTTGATGCTACTTATGATGCTTTGGTAAACACATTAACTTCTACTGGAGCCAAAGGGGTTGTTGCCAATATTCCTTATGTAAATACAGTGCCGTTTTTTACTTACATTGCTACTAATCCTGTTCCTTTAAATGCAACTCAAGTAGCACAATTAAATCCATTATTTGGAGCAATGAACAGTATGCTTGCAGCAGCGGGGCAAACAGCACGTTTCCAAACATTAACGGCAAGTTCTTCAAACCCACTTTTGATAGCCGATGAAATGCTAGCTTACGATGCAACAGCATTATTTACAACAGCATTTCAAGGAGCTCCATTCAATTATCCAGCTCCAACGGCAGGATTTCTAGGTGCTTTATATGGTAAAGCGCGTCACGCAAGTAACGCAGCTGCAGCAAGAGATTATATATTATTAACTGCAGGGGGAACTATCGGAACTACTAAACCAGGCTACCCAGCAACTAATAGTACAATAGGTGTTACCTTCCCAATGGAGGACAAAGCAACTTTAACTGCTAGTGAAGTGGCATTGGTAAAAACAGCAACTGACGCATACAACGCTAAAATTAAATCGGTTGCAACTGCTAAAGGACTTGCTTTTGTAGATACAAACGCTTTGATGACACAAATTGCGAATGGAGGAATTTCAGCTAATGGATTTACTGTAACAGGTGCATTTATTACAGGAGGAGGTTTTTCAACAGATGGAGTTCATCCGTCACCAAGGGGGTACGCATTGATTGCAAATAAATTTATTGAAGCTATAAATACTACTTATGGCTCGAATCTTAAAGGAGTAAGTCTTGGGGATTATAGAATTTTATTTCCAAAGTCGCTTTAAAATTTTAAAATGAAAATTCTTTAAAACCATCATGTCTAACGTGGTGGTTTTTTGGTTTATAGCTATTTTTTTCTTTTTTTTCTTTTCATTGAATAAAACGCACAATAAGAGCTGTATTTTTATAAAAAAAGTATTGATTTTTATGTTTTAAAAAATTATCTTTGCAACCTGAAAAAACAAACCTAACTCGATTAGCGTCGATTAGTTGTATTCATAAACCTGAATAGCTATTTAATAAATACATAAGCAATGTCAAAAGTAATAGGAAAAGTTGCCCAAATCATCGGACCAGTTGTCGATGTAGTTTTCAACGGTAAAGATGTTGAACTTCCAAAAATTTATGATTCATTAGAAATCACTAAAAAAGACGGAACATTATTAGTTCTTGAAGTACAATCTCACATCGGTGAAAACACCGTTCGTACCATCTCAATGGATTCAACAGACGGTTTGAGCAGAGGTTATGAAGTGGTTGGAACAGGAAACCCAATCAAAATGCCAGTTGGTGCAGATGTTTACGGACGTTTGTTTAATGTAATTGGAGATGCGATTGATGGTTTAGGGAACTTGCCAAAAGATGGTGAAAATGGAATGTCAATCCACAGACCAGCACCAAAATTCGAAGATTTATCAACTTCATCTGAAGTTTTATTCACAGGTATCAAAGTAATCGATTTGATTGAGCCTTACTCAAAAGGAGGGAAAATTGGATTGTTTGGTGGCGCAGGTGTTGGTAAAACAGTATTGATTCAAGAGTTGATCAACAATATTGCAAAAGGTCACGGTGGACTTTCAGTATTCGCAGGAGTAGGAGAAAGAACACGTGAAGGAAATGACTTGCTTCGTGAGATGTTAGAGTCAGGAATTATAAAATACGGTGAGGAATTCATGCACTCTATGGAAAATGGAGGATGGGATTTGTCTAAAGTAGATATGCCAGGAATGAGAGAGTCTAAAGCTACTTTCGTTTTCGGTCAAATGAACGAGCCTCCTGGAGCTCGTGCTCGTGTGGCACTTTCAGGATTGTCTATTGCAGAATATTTCCGTGATGGAGCAGGTTCAGATCAAGGAAAAGACGTATTGTTCTTCGTTGATAATATCTTCCGTTTTACACAAGCGGGTTCTGAGGTATCGGCACTTTTGGGTCGTATGCCATCTGCTGTGGGTTACCAACCAACATTGGCAACTGAAATGGGAGCGATGCAAGAAAGAATTACATCAACAAACAAAGGATCTATTACATCGGTACAAGCGGTTTACGTTCCTGCGGATGACTTAACGGATCCAGCACCAGCAACAACATTTGCCCACCTTGATGCAACAACAGTATTGTCTCGTAAAATTGCAGAGTTAGGTATTTATCCAGCAGTAGATCCATTGGATTCAACTTCTAGAATATTAGCGCCTCACATTATTGGTGAAGAACATTATAATTGTGCACAAAGAGTAAAAGAGATTCTTCAAAAATACAAACAATTGCAAGATATTATCGCAATTTTGGGTATGGAAGAACTTTCTGAAGACGATAAATTAGCAGTTTCAAGAGCGAGACGTGTACAACGTTTCTTGTCACAACCTTTCCACGTAGCAGAACAATTTACAGGATTAAAAGGAGTTTTGGTTGATATTAAAGATACCATCAAAGGATTTAACATGATCATTGACGGTGAATTAGACCATTTGCCAGAAGCAGCTTTCAACCTTAAAGGAACCATTGAAGACGCTATCGAAGCAGGAGAAAAAATGTTGGCAGAAGCTTAAAAACAGTTGGCAGTTTTCAGTTGGCAGTTCCGATAGCTATCGGATCAGTTCTAACGGCTAACGGCTAACTTCTAAATTAAAATTATGATTTTAGAAATAGTATCACCAGAAGCAAAATTATTTTCAGGCGAAATCACTTCCATTTCACTTCCAGGAGTGGACGGACATTTTCAAATGTTGAATAATCACGCGCCAATAGTTTCATTACTTCAAAAAGGACTTGTAAAAATTACAGCTCCTAGTTTCAAGTTCAGCAGTGAGTCCGAAGGTTTGTTTACGAAAATAAACGATCAAAACTACACACTTGCTATCAATTCTGGAACTATCGAAATGAAAGACAATAAAGTAATTGTTTTAGCCGACTAATACAATTTCAATATAAAAACAAAAAGCCAAGCAGAAATGCTTGGCTTTTTGTTTTTATTAAAAATTATAAACCAAAGGTTGTTTTACTAAAATAAACAGATAAATATCTTGTCGATACGCTCTTAACTATTGTAAATACTGACTTAATGATGAAAAGATTTAATTCGAAATTCAATTGTAATCAGAATGAGGGTAAAATTAAATTATTGTGTTTTTGTGAATTTTATATTAATTGAAAGTAAATAATTAATCATAAAATGAATTTTATGTATTAAAAACTAACAATTTATTTGTTTAAATTTGTGGGTGTTATATTTTTAATATTCAATAAATCAACAACAAATGAAAAAAATTACAGTATTATTTTTGTTTTTACTAATCAATTTTGCTTCAGGTCAAATTGTTTATAGTGATAATTTTAACCAAGGAATCAATAATACAAGTTATCCTTCTCCTGCTTATGCCACTAGTTTAGTAAGTGATAACTTGAGAATAGTTGGTAATGGAACTGCGGGAGCCTATGCTGGAATAACTTATCGCGTTCACAACAGCGGAGCCTTAACTAATATCAATATAGCTGCTACTAATAAACTGTTTATTAAAGTGAAAGGAACAGGAAGTCCTAGTTTGCGTATCAATCTTCAAGATAGTGGAAATTATCAAACGAATAAAAGTTCGTCCTCCATTAGTTTAACTGCAACCTACCAAATTTTTGAGATTAATTATGCAGGAAAATTGCAAGATGGTGGATATGGAGGAAGTCCTTGTACAAGTGATACTCAACCTTGTCCTGTAAATAGTAGCTTAATTAAGAATTTAATATTTTTTGTTAATGATGCAGCCGGGAAATATAATGGGACAATTGACATCGATTGGATTTCATTTGGTCAACCCTTAGAGGTTCTTCCAACTCCAATTTTCATACGAGCGAATCAAGTGGGTTATCATAAGAATAGAGACAAAGCAGTTAATTTAGTATCTGATTCCTCTTTTGGGCCACAAAATTATAAAGTATTTAATAGTAGTAATGTAGAAATTTTATCAGGTGTAACAACATCAGGTTCCATTTGGTACGATGCCAATATGTATGTAGCTAAAATTGATTTATCCGCAATAAATACCAATGGCACTTATACTGTAAAAACGGATCAAATGGAGATGGCTATAACCGTGGCCGATAATCCACTTGAGGCCTTATCAACGGCTTCCCTAAAATACTATTATTACAATAGAGCATCAACAGATGTGAACCCAACAAACGGTGGAATGTGGGCAAGAAGTTCGGGCACACCGGATACTTCAGTAAAAGTGCATTCGTCAGCCGCCACAGCAAATCGACCTACAAATACAACTATTTCATCGCCAAAAGGTTGGTATGATGCAGGAGATTTGAATAAATATATTGTAAATAGCGGTATTAGCACCTATACTTTGTTAGCCGCATTCGAGCATTACAAACCTCATTTTGTAAACAAAGATTTGAATATTCCTGAGTCAACAAATGGCTTACCGGATATTTTAGATGAAGCTATATGGAATTTAGACTGGATGCTTACCATGCAAAATAAAGTATCTAATGGTGGCGATGGATCTGTTTATCATAAATTGTCGGGATTAGGATTTGAGGGAATTATAATGCCTGCAAATTATAATTTAGAGCGCTATGTTATTGGAAGATCAACTTCTGCAGCATTAAATTTTGCAGCTGTTATGGCTGTTGCTTCGAGAATTTTCGCAGATTATAACACACAAAAACCAGGATATAGCAACACCTTGTTAGCTGCAGCGAAAGAAGCATACACTTGGGCAAAAAATAACCCTGCAATGTATTTTACTGCAAATCCAAGTGGTGTATCAACAGGTGCATATCAAGATAATAATGTCAACGACGAATTTCAATGGGCTGCTGTCGAATTATTTATAAGTACAGGCGAAACACTATATAAAGATGATATCAATTATTTTAACCTAACAAATCAAGGAGTTCCAAGTTGGCAAAGTACGAGTACACTAGGTATTTTGTCTATTGCAAATAACCTCACAAACACCAATGTTACACAATTAAATACAGTTTCAGCCGTAAACAAGTTAACTACTATTGCAAATACTTTAAAAACAAATGTAAACAGCAGTTTAGTAGAAACAGCAATGAGTAACTACGATTACAATTGGGGAAGTAATGGAACGGCAGCCAATCAAACAATGGTATTATTAAGTGCATACAAAGCCACAAATGACAACTCCTATTTAACTGCAGCCTACAAGACAATGGATTATTTACTAGGAAGAAATGCAGTGGGCATTAGTTTTGTAACAGGATTTGGAGAAAGTTCTCCACAAAGACCACATCATCGAATTTCCGAAGCCGATGGAGTTTCATTACCCGTGCCGGGAATGTTAGTTGGAGGCCCTCAGAACTCGAGTAATCCTGACGGCTGTTCGTATACAAGCACTTCTAAAGCTGGAAGATATTCAGACACTTGGTGTTCCTATTCGACTAATGAGGTAACTATCAATTGGAATGCTCCTTTAGCGTATGCTACAAATGCATTACAATATTATCAAAATCAACAACTGTTAGCAATACCAGAAAATGAAATTTCAAGAAGCAAATTAATCCTTTATCCTAATCCAACGAAAGGAATACTTTATTTTGAAAACAATTTTAATGACTATCTTAAAATTGACATCTATAATGAACAAGGTGGTTTAATTCTTCAAAAAAGGATTGAAAAAAAGGATTCAAAAATTGATATAAGTTCACTTTCAAATGGAATTTATTTTCTAAAAACAAACCAAGACGGATATAATCACAGTTCGAAAATCATTAAGAATTAATAGTTTAAATTTTGGAATAACCGATTTAAGTTAATGTCAATACATCTAAAAGCCAAGCAGTAATGTTTGGCTTTTTTCTTGGAGCTATTTCCAGCTGTCCACTATATCTCTTGTGGCGAACGCCGCCACAAGAGGATGCCGTTTCCATCTGGGCTAAAAAAACCAGAAAAAGAGAAATTATTCCTCTTTCACAAATTCCATAATATCTCCCGGTTGACATTCCAGAATTTCACAAATCAGTTCTAAGGTCGAAAACCGAATAGCCTTTGCTTTTCCGGTTTTCAAAATCGAAAGATTGGCTGTTGTAATGCCAATTCGTTCTGCCAATTCATTCGAACGCATTTTTCTTTTGGCAAGCATTACATCAAGGTTTACGATGATTGCCATAATTATATCATTAGGTCATTTTCTTCTTTCAACTGTTTTCCCATACTAAAAACTTCGGCTAAAACCATAAAGAAAACAGCCAAGCAAACAAGTGGAAAATCTAGATTTAAGAAACTATGCTTATGACTAACGTATTGTTTGGAAATGTGGAATGTATAAAACAGAAACAAGGGAACTCCCTTAATTAGTGATGATATTAAAATTAATTGACCTATTTTTTTTAAATTATGAATTACTTCGTTGTTAAAAACATCTTTTTTTTTAAAAAAAGATGTTGTTTTTTTAAATAGATAAATGCTGTAAACAAATATTATATTTGAAATTAAGACTAAAATCACTAAACTTTTAGACATAAAGTCATTTGGGATGAACTCTACATCATTTATTTTTATCGTTGTTTTAAAGTCAAAATTTAGAATTATTTTACTGACTTCTAATACTGATAATACAATCATAACAAGATAAAAACCATAAAAAAAACTGATTACTGCGTTTAAAGAATTGAATTTCTTCATAAGATTAATGTTTTAAAGTTCAATACAAATATATAAAAATTATTGATAAACAATAATAAAACACATAAAAACAATAATTTTAAATGCCCTCTATGTAAATCCGTTTAATCTGTGTCATCAGTGTTCCATTTTTTAGACAAATTTATTCCTTAACTTTGCCCTTATGAAGTTTCCCAAAAATCTCACCGTCAAACTCGAAATCCGTAAGCAAAACAATGCTTTACGGAAATTGGCTGCACCCAATGATTTAATCGATTTTTCGTCCAATGATTACATTGGTTTTTCAAATAACAAAGTTATTTTCGAGCAAACCCATCAATATTTAATAGATAACAATTGCATCCAAAACGGAGCAACAGGTTCCCGGTTAATTTCAGGAAACCACAAAGTGTATCAAGAAGCAGAAAATTATATTGCCAATTTTCATCAATCGGAAACAGCCTTAATTTTCAATTCTGGTTACGATGCCAATGTGGGGTTTTTTAGTTCTGTTCCCCAAAAAGGAGATTTGATTTTGTACGATGAATTGTGTCACGCCTCCATTCGCGATGGAATC
>Ga0209097_10003375_pt1 | contig 12283 bp, 13 predicted proteins | sample AD_UKC052_MetaG_FD_184419 | JGI IMG/M metagenome (GOLD analysis project Ga0209097, IMG submission 184419) | Active sludge microbial communities of municipal wastewater-treating anaerobic digesters from USA - AD_UKC052_MetaG (SPAdes) (version 2) | ecosystem: Engineered > Bioreactor > Anaerobic >... | reverse complement strand
CGGCCAGCGCATGGGCCACCACGCCGGCGGCGGCGATCTCCAGCGCCAGCGGCGGCTGCTTCAGCAGCACAGCAGCCTCACGCTCGATCAGCGCGGTGTCCAGGTCGGCGGTGGCGAAGGACTGGCTGGCCACCACCCGGCGCAGGAAGGCCACGTTGGTGTGCAGGCCGACGATGTGGGTGGCCGCCAGCGCGGCGTCCAGCCGGGCCAGGGCCTGGGCACGCGTATCGCCGTGCACGATCAGCTTGGCCACCATCGAGTCGTAGAACGGCGTGATGGCGTCGCCCTCGCCGACGCCGGCATCCACCCGCACCGCGCCTCGTTCGAACTGCACATGCGGCGGCCAGCGCAGCACGTCCAGCCGGCCGGTGGCGGGCAGGAAGTTGTTGTCGGGCTGCTCGGCGCAGATGCGCGCCTCGATGGCATGGCCGGTGATGCGCAGTTCATCCTGCCGCAGCGGCAGCGGCTGGCCGGCGGCCACGCGCAGCTGCCACTCGACCAAGTCGAGCCCGGTGATGGCCTCGGTGACCGGGTGCTCCACCTGCAGCCGGGTGTTCATTTCCATGAAGTAGAAGCGCAGGTCGCCGTCGTCCACCTCCTCGGCGATGAACTCCACCGTGCCGGCGCCCACATAACCCACCGCCTGCGCGGCAGCCACGGCGGCGGCACCCATCTGGGCGCGTCGCTCGGCGCTCATGCCGGGCGCGGGCGCTTCTTCCAGCACCTTCTGGTGGCGGCGCTGCACCGAGCAGTCGCGCTCGAACAGGTGGATCACCTGGCCCTGGCTGTCGCCGAACACCTGGATTTCGATGTGGCGCGGGCGCAGCACATAGCGCTCGACCAGCACATGGTCGCTGCCGAAGCTGTTCTTGGCCTCGCGCTGGCAGCTGGCCAGCGCGGCGGCAAAGTCTTCGGGCTTGTCGACGCGGCGCATGCCCTTGCCGCCGCCGCCGGCACTGGCCTTGATCAGCACCGGGTAGCCGATGCGCGCGGCCTCGCGGGCCAGCAGCTCGGGGCTGTTGTCGTCGCCGTGGTAACCCGGCACCAGCGGCACGCCGGCGGCTTCCATCAGCGACTTGGCGGCCGACTTGCTGCCCATGGCGGCGATGGCCGTCGCCGGCGGGCCAATGAAGGCGATGCCGGCCGCGGCGCAGGCTTCGGCAAATCCCGCGTTCTCCGACAGGAAACCGTAACCCGGATGCACCGCCTGGGCCCCGGTGGCCTGGGCTGCGGCCAGGATGCGGTCGGCACGCAGGTAGCTGTCTTTTGGCGACGCGCCGCCGATGGCCACCGCCTCGTCGCAGGCCATCACATGGTGGGCATTGGCATCGGCGGCCGAATACACCGCCACGGTGCGGATGCCCAGCCGGCGGCAGGTGGCCGCCACGCGGCAGGCGATCTCACCGCGGTTGGCAATCAGGATCTTCTTGAACATGGGCTTGTCTCCATCAAACGGCCACGGGCTTGCCGCCCAGCCGGCCGCGCAGCTTGCGCACCAGCAATCGCAGGAACTTGAACAACACCAGCGTGAGCACCACGCTGGCCACGACCAGCAAGGCCAGCGCCAGGCCGAACCACAGCGGGTGCGCCACCGCCAGCCACAGCATGGTCGGCACCAGCGCATCACCGGCCAGCGACAGCGCGATGTTCGAGAACGGCTCGGGCGAGGTGTTGACCGCCGCCCGGGTGGTGGCCTTGGCCACGTGGCTGGTGGCCGCCAGCGTGCCGCCCAGCAGGGCCGCGGCGGTGGCCCAGGCGGCCTGGTCACCGCCGAACACCGCGCCCGCCAGCGCCGCGCCCGCGGGGATACGCAGGAACGTGTGCAGCCCGTCCCACAGCGAATCGAGCCCCGGCACCTTGTCGGCAAAGAACTCCACCGCCAGCATCAACCCGGCCGCGCCCAGCACCAGCGGGTGCTGCAGCAATTGCAGGCCGGCCGGCAGCGGCACCCAGCCCATGGCGCCCGCCAGGCCGGTGAAGAACACCACCGCATACAGCCGCAGGCCGCTGGCCCAGCCCAGCGCGGCGGCCAGCGCCAGCAGGTGGGTGGTGGCCAGGGTGTCGATGCTCATGGCTGGGCCACATCACGGCGGTAGGCGCCGATGGCCTGCGCGGTGCGCCAGGCCGGCGGCGCCTCCCAGGTGGCCCAGGTCTCGTCGGCCTGCACCACCAGCGCGCCACGAAAGCGCCACAGCGTGTGCGCCAGGAAGCAGGCATCGCCATGCCGCACTTCCACCAGCGAATGCACCCGGCCGTCAGCCATGGGCGTGACGTCGACCACATGCAGCGTCCAGCCCTCGGGGTAGATCACCTGCACCCGGATGATGGCGTCGGCATCCAGCAACTGCTCGCCGCTGGCGCGCCAGAACAGCGTGGCGTCGTCGGCCAGGAAGCGGCGTGCCGCCGCCCAGTCGCGCGCCTGGAAGCTGGCCCACAGCGCCCGCACCGTGGCGGCGTGGTGGGCGGCGTCGGTGTCGGCGGGCGCCGGTGTGGCCAACGGCTTGACCATCACCACGCTGCGGTAGGCCTTGCCTTGCCACTGAACGCTGGCGATGTCGACGTACCCGGCACGGGCATAGCGCTGGCGCAGCGCGGTGGCCGGCTCGGCAGTGTCGAGCAGCATGGCGCGGTGGCCGGCGGCCTGGGCCCAAGCCTCGGCCGCCTGCAGCAACGCGGCGCCGATGCCCTGGCCCTGGCAGCCTGGGTCGACCGCGTACTGGTGAAAGTGCGCCACGTCCTGCCGGTAGAACCAGGGCAGCGCATGGGCCCAGCCCTGCGCATTGGGATCGAACGGGCCGGCGGCGGTGATGGTGCCCAGCAGCGTGCCATCGGCCTGCACCGCCACCCAGGTGTGGGCGCCCTGCATGCGCTGGGCGGTCATGTCTGCCGTCTGGGTGGTGGCGGTGAAGTTCATGCCGGCAGCGGCCAGCGGTGCATAGGCGCGGTGCAGCAGCGCGGTCAGCGCATCCAGGTTGTCACCGGGTTGCCAGAGGCGGATGGTCCAGGCTGGGTGGGCCATGGGGCAGCAGGATCAGTGGCGCCAGGCCCGCAGGCCCTGGGTGGCCTCGAAGGCGTCGAAGTCGCGGTCGGCATGCAACAGCGTGTGCCCGGTGTGGATGCAGAACGCCGCCAGCAGCACATCCAGCGCGCTGCGCACGGTGATGCCTGCCGCGCGCAGCTGGCGGTAGTGACGCGCCGCCAGGCGGGCCAACTGCGCGCCGCCGGTGGCTGCCGGCGTGAAGCCGGTCAGCAAGGCTTCGGCCTGCAGATAGTCGCGCTCGTGGCGGAAGCCGCGCAACACCTCGTACAGCACCAGGTCGGGCACGACGATCTCCGCGTCACCATCGGCCAGCAGCCGCCGCAGCGTGGCCCCGGCGGGCGACGGTGCGCCGTTGAAGAAGTCGATCCAGACTCCGGAATCCACGACCAGCATGGCTGCGCTCCCGCGGTCAGCGGCGCGGTGCCGGCTCGTGCACGGCCAACGGCGCAGCGTCAGGCGGCGCGGCATCGGCGTCGCCGTCCCAGCGCAGCTTGCCTTCCCAGCGCAGCACCTCGCGGTAGTGCGCCTGGCGGGCGATGGCACGCAGGCCGGCCTCGACCGCCTCCTTCTTGGTCTTGAACGGCCCGGCCTTCATCGCCGCGTCGAGCACGGCGTCATCGATGTCGATGTTGGTGCGCATGATGTGTATTAAAGTTGATAAACAAACACATCATACCCATCACATGCGGAACACGCCGAACCGCGTCTCCGGGATCGGCGCGTTCAGGCTGGCACTCAGGCCCAGGGCCAGCACGCGCCGGGTGTCGGCGGGGTCGATCACGCCGTCGTCCCACAGCCGGGCGCTGGCGAAGTACGGATGGCCCTGCTCTTCGTACTGCTTGAGGATCGGCGCCTTGAAGGCGGCTTCCTCGTCGGCGCTCCACTGGCCGCCGCGGCCCTCGATGCCGTCGCGCTTGACGGTGGCCAGCACGCTGGCGGCCTGCTCGCCGCCCATCACGCTGATGCGCGCGTTCGGCCACATCCACAGGAAGCGCGGGCTGTAGGCGCGGCCGCACATGCCGTAGTTGCCGGCGCCGAAGCTGCCGCCGATGATGACGGTGAACTTGGGCACCTGGGCGCAGGCCACCGCCGTCACCATCTTGGCGCCGGCGCGGGCGATGCCTTCGTTCTCGTACTTGCGGCCCACCATGAAGCCGGTGATGTTCTGCAGGAACACCAGCGGGATCCTGCGCTGGCAGCACAGCTCGATGAAGTGCGCGCCCTTGTTGGCACTGTCGGCGAACAGGATGCCGTTGTTGGCCACGATGCCCACCGGCATGCCCTCGATGTGGGCGAAGCCGCACACCAGCGTGCTGCCGTAGCGGGCCTTGAACTCGTCGAAGTGGCTGTCGTCCACCACGCGGGCGATGACCTCGCGCACGTCGAAGGGCTTGCGGGTGTCGGTGGGGATCACGCCGTGCAGTTCGGCCGCCGGGTACTTGGGCGGGCGCGGCGGCTGCAGCAGCAGCGGCTGCGGCTTGCGGCGGTTCAGCCGGCCCACGGCCTGGCGCGCCAGCGCCAGCGCATGCAGATCGTTCTCGGCCAGGTGGTCGGCCACGCCGGAGAGCCGCGTATGCACGTCGCCCCCGCCCAGGTCTTCGGCGCTGACCACCTCGCCGGTGGCGGCCTTCACCAGCGGCGGGCCGCCCAGGAAGATGGTGCCCTGGTTGCGCACGATGATGGTCTCGTCGCTCATCGCCGGCACATAGGCGCCGCCCGCCGTGCAACTGCCCATCACCACCGCGATCTGCGGGATGCCCTGGCCGCTCATATTGGCCTGGTTGAAGAAGATGCGGCCGAAGTGGTCGCGGTCGGGGAAGACCTCGTCCTGGTTGGGCAGGTTGGCGCCGCCGCTGTCGACCAGATAGATGCAGGGCAGGTGGTTCTGCGCCGCGATCTCCTGCGCACGCAGGTGCTTCTTGACGGTGAGCGGGTAGTAGGTGCCGCCCTTGACGGTGGCGTCGTTGCAGACGATCAGGCAATCGACCCCGGCCACGCGGCCAATGCCCGCGATCATGCCGGCGCAGGGCGCGGCGTCCACCGTGGCGCCGCTGCGGTCTTTCTCAGGGTACAGGCCCAGCGCCGCCAGCGGGGCGATCTCGAGGAACGGCGTGTCGGGGTCGAGCAGGCGTTCCACCCGCTCACGCGGCAGCAGCTTGCCGCGCGACAGGTGCTTGGCACGGGCGTCGGCGCCGCCGCCCTCGGCGATCTTCGCCAGCCGGGTGTTCAGGTCGTCGACCAGCGCCTGCATGGCCGCGGCATGGGCACGGAAGGCCTCGGAACGGGGGTTGAGCTTGCTCTGCAGCTGGGCCATGCGGTCTCCGCCAGGGTCTGGGTCTTGTGGATGCGAGCCAGCAGCTTAAACCGCAGGCGTAAGGCGGCCCGGATTATTGATTGACGTTTACGTCAACGTCAACCAAGGCCTGCCTGGCCTGGGTTGTGGCGGCGGCGCATCAGCACGGCCTGCGCTGCATCAAACCGGCCGAAGACTGCGGGTTTTCCCGCGATGGAGTTGATCCGCACCAATGGGCTGCACCGATCGTCCGCATGCAATGGCGGCACGGCGCGCCCACAGTGAGACGCGCCGGCTGTTTCTGACCACGGAAAAGACCTTGAACAACACCACCCTGATCGCCCTTGCTGCTGCTGCCACGTTGGGCGCGGCCTTGCCCGCCACCGCGCAGGACACCGGCAACTGGATCGTGCGTGCCCGCGCCGTCCATCTGGACTCTGCCAACAAGGACAGCACCGGCCTGGGCCTGTCGATCAACAACAAGTGGATCCCGGAAGTCGACATCACCTACTTCCTGAGCCCCAACCTGGCGGCCGAGCTGATCCTGACCTACCCGCAGAAGCAGACGGTGCATTCCAGCGTGCTGAACGCCGACGCCGGCACCTTCAAGCACCTGCCGCCCACGCTGACGCTGCAGTACCACGTGACGGGCCTCGGCAGCTTCCGGCCCTATGTGGGCGCGGGCGTGAACTTCACCAACCTCTCGTCGGTGCACCTGGACGCCGCCAGCGCTGCGCTGGGCGCGTCGATCAACCTCAAGCGCAACAGCTATGGCCTGGCGCTGCAGGCCGGCGTGGACGTACCGCTGGGCGGTGGCTGGCTGCTGAACGCCGACGTCAAGAAGGTGCAGATCGGCACCAAGGTGCTGGCCAACGGCACCAGCGTGGGCAAGTTCAAGGTCGACCCGCTGCTGATCGGCATCGGCATCGGCAAAAGGTTCTGAGCCTGCGCTGACGCGGTCAGGCCGGCTTCTGCCACTGCACGCCGTCTTCGGTGAGGATGGCGTCCAGCGGCACGTCGTGCGGCTCGGGTTCCAGCCACGGCACCAGGCCGTGGGCGTAGCCCACACCCACGGTGTAGGGCCGCGGGGTCAGCGCCGCCAGCGTGCGGTCGTAGAAACCCCCGCCATAGCCCAGGCGGTAGCCGCCAGGGCCGAAGCCCACGCAGGGCACCAACAGCATCTCGGGCTCGAACTCCTGCGTCCCCTTGGGCTTGGGAATGCCGTAGGCATCTTCTTCCATCGGGCAGCCCGGGTACCAGACATGGAAGCGCAGCTGCTTGGTGTCGCGGTCGATCACCGGCAGGCCGATGTTGCGGAAGTGCTCGCCCTCGGTCCAGCGGTACAGCGCCGGCAGCGCGTCGAACTCACCCTTGATCGGCCAGTAGGCGCCGATGGAGCTTTCGCCGCGCGTCAGCAGAAACACGCGCAGCACCTCCTGCAGGTGCACTGAACGCTGGTGACGGTCGACCATCGCCTGCCGCTCGGCCTGCAACTGCCGGCGCAGCACCTTCTTGTCGCGCGAGGGTTCGAAGCTGAAGCGGTAGGTGGAAGTCATGCCCGATTGTCGGCCAGCCACCCTGGCTGCGGATGGACTGCCGCGCTGGCCCACCCTAGACTGCTGGACATGGTTGCCAAGTCTTCCGCAGCGTCCGGGTTGCAGGCCCATGCGCTGGAACTGCTGGCGCCGCTGGGGCCCGCACGCGCGCGGCGCATGTTCGGCGGTGCCGGCATCTACCTGGATGCGCACTTCGTCGCACTCATCGCCGACGATGCGCTCTACCTGCGGGCCGACCCGGTGGCGCAACCCGCCTTCCAGGCCGCCGGCAGCCAGCCGTTCTGCTACAGCACCAAGGACGGCCGGCGCACGGTGATGGCCTACTGGAGCGCGCCCGAGGCCGCCATGGAATCGCCCGCAGAGATGCGCCCCTGGGCCTTGTTGGCCCTGGAATCCGCGCTGCGCGCCGCCGCGGCCAAGCGCACGGCCACGGCCCGCAAGGCCCAGGCCAGCGTGCGCCAGGCCAGGCCGGCGCCGGCCGGCCGTGCAGGCACCGGCAAGGGCTGCAAGGCCGGCGCCTGATCGGCCCGCCAGGCCGCGGGCCCGGCCCCACCCGCCTGCCAGCGCAGGCGCACCGCCTGGCCGGCCCGCCACGGCTCGGCCACCAGGCGCTGGCCACGGCACAGGGCCATGGCGTCGCCGGCGGCCAGCACATGGTCGGCCGCATCCCCGTTGCGGGTGATCCAGGCCTGGCCCGCATCCACCTGCAGCCAGCCGGTCTGGCGGGCCTGCAGGGGCAGCACGGCATCGATGCGCAGCTGGCGGTCATGGGCACCCAGCACCTGCAGGGCGCTGGCGGGGAGCAGACGGGTCATGGCAAATCTCCGGTCGGCGAGGCGCAAACCTCAGGATCAAGACCCCGATCATCGGCACGGCACAGTGCGTGGTCCAATGCCGAATTCCCGCCGCATTGATGAGCCCGAGGCATGAATCCAATCCACCGGCGCCCGCTCTCCCTGGACGGGCTGCGCGCCTTCGAAGCGGTGGCGCGGCGGCTGTCGTTCAGCGCCGCGGCCGACGAACTGCACCTCACCCAGTCGGCCATCAGCCGCCAGATCAAGGCCCTGGAGACCGAGCTGGGCGCGGCGCTGTTCAACCGCGGCACGCGCAAGGTCGAGCTGACCGCCGCTGGCGTGCTGCTGCGCCAGGCCGTGCTGCCGGCGCTGGACGGCATCGACCGCAGCGTGCGGCAGATCCGCGTGGCCCAGGGCCGGCGGGCGGTGAGCGTGACCACCTTCGCCAGCTTCGCCACGCTGTGGCTGCTGCCGCGGCTGGCCGGCTTTCAGCAGCAGCACCCGGACATCGACATCCGCATCTCGGCCACCGATGTGCGCGTCGACATGGACGACCCCGAGGTGGACGTGGCGCTGCGCTATGACGCGGCCAGCGCCGTGCCGCCCGAGGCCGAGCGCATGTTCGGCGAGCTGCTGACACCCGCCGCCAGCCCCTGGCTGGTGCAGCAGGCCCTGCATGGCCAGGTGCCGCCGCTGCGCACGGCGGCCGACCTGGCCGGCCATGCGCTGCTGGAAGAAGACGACCACCACCCCAGTGCCGCCAACCTGAGCTGGCAGCGCTGGCTGGCACTGCAGGGCCTGGCCGGCCTGACGCCCAAGCGCTGGATCTACCTGAACTACACCCACCAGCAAGTGCAGGGTGCGCTGGCCGGCCAGGGCGTGGCGCTGGCGCGCATGGCCCTGGTGCATGACCAGATCGCCCGCGGCGAGCTGGTGGAACCCTTCGGCGCTGCCGGGCGGGTGGCGGCGCCGTCCTCGTACTGGATGATTCCGCTGCCCGGCGCGCGCCTGCGGCCCGAGCTGCGCGCCTTCATCGCCTGGGTGCGCGGCGAAGCGGCGGCCACGCGCAGCGCGCTGGGCGATGCGCCGTCGGCCGCTGCCACCAGCGATGCGTCAGGCGCATGACTGTGATGCCAAACCAGCACCCCACGCAGCACCCGGCCGGCCTAGCATCCGGGGCCATCTGACATCCCCCACGGAGCTTTCATGCTGCAACTGCACATCGGCAACAAGAACTACTCGTCCTGGTCGATGCGGCCCTGGGTGCTGCTGAAGCACTTCGGCCTGCCGTTCGGCGAGGTGATGCACCGCTTCGACAGCTTCGACACCGGCTCGCAGTTCAAGCAGGGCGTCACCCGGCTCAGCCCGGTGGGCAAGGTGCCCCTGCTGGTGCACGGCGACCTGGTGGTGTGGGACACGCTGGCGATTGCCGAGTACGTGGCCGAGTACGCGGCCGAGCACTTTCCCGAGCACGCGCTGTGGCCGCGCGACCAGGCGGCCCGCGCCCGGGCACGCAGCCTGTGCGCCGAGATGCACAGCGGCTTCGGCGCACTGCGCGGCGCCTGCCCGATGAACATCGAGGCCAGCCTGCCCGCCGTCGGCGCCCGGGTGCTGGCGGATCAACCGGCCGTGGCGGCAGACCTGGCCCGCATCACCAGCATGTGGCAGGCCGCGCTGGCAGCCAGCGGCGGCCCGTTCCTGTTCGGCGCCTTCAGCATTGCTGACGCCTACTACGCCCCGGTGGTGGCCCGCCTGCGCACCTATGCCCTGCCGGTGCCCGCCGACGTGGCGGCCTACATGCAGCGGGTGTGGGCCAGCCCTGGCGTGGCGGCCTGGGTGGCCGATGCATTGGCCGAGCAGGACTTCCTCGACTTCGAGGAACCGTATCGGCAGGGGCGTTGAGGGCCCGCAGCCGCCATCACACCCCGCCCGGCTGGTACGGACGCACCAGCCGCAACCACTTGCGCGCCTTCAGGCCATAGCGCGCCTCGATCACCTCGGCCCGCGCGGTCAGCGTCTCACGGTCGGGCACAGCCACGCCGCGGCCTGCCACCAGCACGGTGTTGCCTTCGGCCGTGGGCGCCAGCTGCCAGACCTGGTCGGCACCGAAGGCTGCGGCCACCCGCGTGGCGCTGCGGTCGAAGCTGCTGTCGCGGCCGAACAGGTTCACCGTCATCAGGCCGCCCGGCGCCAGCACGCCGCGGCAGGCGCGGTAGAAGGCCTCGTCGTCGAGCACCGGCGCGGCGGCGTCGTGGTCGTACAGGTCGACGCACAGCGCGTCCACCGTCTGCAGATGAGCGTCTTGCAGCACCCAGCCGGCGGCGTCGGCATGCAGCACCTGCAGCCGGTCATCGTCGGCCGGCAGCTGAAACCACAGCCGGTTGGCGTCGATCACGCTGGGGTTGATCTCCACCGCCGTGGTGCGCCAGCGCAGCACCTGGTGGCAGAAGCGGGTGATGGCGCCGGCACCCAGGCCCAGCTGCACCGCATGGCCCTGGCCCAGGCTGTCACTGGGCCGCCACAGCAGCCAGGCCATCATGCGCTGGATGTATTCCAGTTCCAGCTTGCGCGGGCTGCGGATGCGCATCGCGCCCTGCACCCAATCGGTGCCCAGGTGCAGGTAGCGCACGCCGTCGAATTCACTGATGGTGGCGCCGGCCAGGTGGGTCTGTGTCTTCTTCGCCATGCGTGTCGCCGTCAGGCCAGACCATGTTGCCGGAACACCGCCGACCAGGCAGCCAGCTTGCGCTCGAACGACCAGCTGGCGTTGGCCGGGCTGCTGGACGGCAGCCGGTGCACCGGCAAGCCCAGTGCCGCCGTCACCCGCATCGCGCGGGCCGATTCACCGCCGTTGTGGGCGATGGCCCGCAGTTGCGGCAGGCGGGCCACCAGCGCGGGCAGGTCGTTCGGCACGGCATCGCGGATCGCGCTGTCCAGGCTGCCCTGGCGCCGACAGCTGCCGTACACGTCCCACAGGCCCAGGCCCCGGTCTTGCATGGTGCGCAGCCGGCCGGCATAGGACAGGCCGATCAGGTCGGTCTGCCAGATGGCCGACAAGATCGGCCAGAACTGGTTGCGTGGGTGGCCGTAGTACTGCTGCGCCGCCAGTGACGCCGCACCCGGAAAGCTGCCGAGCAACAGCAGGCGGGTGCCGGCAGCCGCCGCCGGCGCCAGGCCTTGCAGTGCCGGGGCTGCGTGGGCCAGCGGGCGCGCGCCATCCCGAGGATGGGCCGCGTTCATGCGCATGAATGGACGCCGGACCGGTTGAACCGCCCCTGCGGCGGTGCCATGATCGCGCGCCGCCCGAGGGGGAGGCCGCACAACAGACAGGAGCGATTGCGCATGAACGTCGAGACCATCATCACTTTTCTGACCACGCAGGGCGCGGATTTCGGGCTGAAGATCCTGGGCGCACTGGCAGCCTGGATTGTGGGCCGCTGGCTGATCGGCCTGGTGCTGCGGGCCGTCGGCGCGGCACTGGAAAGCGGCAAGAAGGTCGACGCGACGCTGGCCAACTACCTGCGCAGCATCTTCAACGTGGTGCTCAATGTCGTGCTGGTGCTGGCCATCCTCGACATCTTCGGGGTCAAGACCACCAGCTTCGCCGCCCTGCTGGCCGGCGCCGGCCTGGCCATCGGCACCGCCTGGGGCGGGCTGCTCACCCACTTTGCGGCCGGGGTGTTCATGCAGGTGCTGCGGCCGTTCAAGGTGGGGGATTTCGTGCAGGCTGGCGGTGTCACCGGCACGGTGCACGAGGTGGGCCTGTTCGGCACCACCATCATCACGCCCGACAACGTGATGACCATCGTCGGCAACAACAAGGTGTTCTCCGAAAGCATCCAGAACTTCACCACCCTGCCCTTCCGCCGGGTGGACTGCGTGGCCAAGGTGGCCAACAGCGTCGACCCGCTGGACGCCATCGCCCGGCTGAAGGCGTCGATCGTGCAGATCCCGAACGTGGCCACCAGCCCGGCACCCGACATCGAGATCACCGGTTTCACGCCTGAAGGCCCGCTGCTGTGCGTGCGGCCCTACACCCACAACAACCACTACTGGCAGGTGTACTTCGACACCCACAAGGCCATCGTCGCCACCTTCGGCGCCGCCGGCTACCCGGTGCCCGAAACCCCGATCACCCCGCGCACGCGGGACTGACCAGCCCGGCCAGCCGCGGCAGCGCCGCCTGCGCATTGGCGCTGGTGGTGGCGGCCGTCTCATCCAGGCTCCAGCCGCGCAGACCGGCCAGAGTGGCGGCGATGCGTGGCAGTTCGGCCGGTTCATTGCGGCCGGTGGGCTGGCCGGCGTCGCGCTGCGCGGCGGTGCGGTACAGCCAGTGCGGCGGGATGTCGGGCGCGTCGGTCTCCAGCACCAGGCTGGCATCGGGCAGGCTGCTGGCCAGGCGGCGGATCTGCAGCGCCCGGTCATAGGTCATCGCGCCGCCGAAGCCCAGCCGGAATCCCAGGCCGACGAACAGGTCTGCCTGCACCCGGCTGGCATTGAAGGCATGCACGATGCCGCCGGCCACCGGCACACGGCGCAGGCCCTTCAGCAACCCGTCGGCCGACCGGCGCACATGCAGGATCACCGGCAGGCCAGCATC
>Ga0209097_10003370_pt1 | contig 12301 bp, 7 predicted proteins | sample AD_UKC052_MetaG_FD_184419 | JGI IMG/M metagenome (GOLD analysis project Ga0209097, IMG submission 184419) | Active sludge microbial communities of municipal wastewater-treating anaerobic digesters from USA - AD_UKC052_MetaG (SPAdes) (version 2) | ecosystem: Engineered > Bioreactor > Anaerobic >... | reverse complement strand
TGATTACCATTATATTTTTGGGCCTGCAGCAGGCATCATGAGTAGTGTTCACGATTTGGCACAATACTCCATGGCGATTGATGCGAATAATTTTATAGAAGCCGAAACCTGGCAGCAGGTCTTCACTCCTTTCAAAACGCCCAAAGGGAAAACCATACAATATGGACTTGGTTGGTTTGTAGGTTACCACAAGGGCCTAAAGTTGCTTTGGCATACCGGTTGGTGGACTGGCTATTCTGCCTTGTTTGTGAAAATTCCTGAAAAGGACTTAACCCTGATTATTCTGGCTAATTCGCAGGATTTAACAAGGCCATACATGACTTCAAATTTTTGGAAATGGCTGAACCCATTTGATAAAAATCTGAATAAGAATTTGCTTGATTCAGATTTCGCAGCATCATTCTATAAACATTTTGTGAAATAGCCATTTTACAACACTTTGTTTTACCCTGGGTAAGCCGTACCCCGCCAAACAGGACATTTATGGCTTTGTCCTGCCCCGAAAAATCAGTATAGTTTTTATGTTCGTAAATGTATTTTGCCATTAGCAGTAACCAATTCGCGGTGATTATTTCATTTTTTCGCCGCAGGGAAACGTTCCCAGGTTCGGGCAATGTATCCTGCAAGGCTTGCCTGCTGACAAGCAGGGACATTGCGCAATCCGAAGCATTGTTAACAACTCCAAAACTCAATGACATTGGATAAAGAATTGGGGATTGGGAAACTACAATTCGGTGAAATAGTTCATCGAATTGCCTGTTTTAAACCGGTCGTCGTTCAAAGCAAACCCTTTGATAATATATTCTTTCAACCGCTGTGTTGCCCAAATGCGGAATTGGGTGCCTAGCGGGGATTTTACCAAGTAGCCTACGGAGATGATGGCATCAAGATTGTAGTGGTCTACCTCTCTCTCAACGGTCCTTTCGCTTTCCTTACGAACTTGTCGGAATTTCCGACAAGTTCGATTTTGCTCCAATTCACCTTCTTCAAATACATTTCCAATATGTTCGGCTATTGTGCTTCTGCCTTTGCCGAACAATGTAGCCATTTGCTCTTGGGTGAGCCAAACAGTTTCTTCCTCAAGGCGAACATCAATTTTAATGTTGCCTTCGGGGTTTTGGTATATGATGATTTCGCTGTTCATAGAATTTTCTTCCGGAAAAAGCCGTTAATTTCATTTCATTCGTGTTTTCATTTGCTCCGTTAGAATGTATCCCCCTGTTTTTGGAGCTCCTTTAAACTCAATTATTCCAACTTCTTTGGCTGTTCTTAGGTATCTTTCAATTGTTGGCTTTGATTTACCCCTTTTAGTAGCTACATCGAGAGCATTTACACCTTCTTTAGCTATTATCAGTTCTACTATCTTAATTATCTCTACTCTTACACCATCACTTACACCATCAATTAGACCATCATTTACACCATCATCAATAAGTCTATTTACACCATCACTTACACCATCACTTACACCATCACTTACACCATCACTTACACCATCACTTTTAGCAGTATCTTTCTTAGCAGCTAGTGCTTTAGGGCCATTAAACGTAAGTGTAACACCATCAATATTATCTTTCCAAACAGGGTCTTTTAGTCCTTCTGCTCTACAAAGTTCAACAACCCGAATAGTTCCCCTTCCAAGTTTATCAATTAGTCCTTTTAGAAAAACAATATGTGCTATGTCAGGATTAACAGGATGAGAACGATGACTTTTCTTTAGTTCACTCACCTTTAAATCATCAGGAAGATGACCACTATTAGAAATAACAAAACTATCAGAGTAGATGCTTATTGCAACACTACTTGAATGACTGCTATAATCTCTGTGCATTAAAGCATTAATAACTCCTTCCTGCAAAGCTTTAGGTGGGAACTTAAAATCTATTCTTTTCCATTGGTTCTTATCAAACACACTTCTAACACCTAAATTTTCTATATATCGTTCCAGTTTGTCCTGAATGGAAAAGAGATTGCCTTCAAACACTTCATCTCTTAATAAGGCATTGTCTGTCTTTCCTTCACCATATTCAGTTAAGCGAGCCCGAACTTGTGGTAAATACTTTGTAGGATTCTTTGCAAACAGCACCACACAGGCATGTGTAAACGAACCATTTTGATACAAGCCGTAATGCGAAAGAAAATCAATCGCGTTATTCCCTTCAAAATTTCCCCTGTGATTATCTCGCGATTCTTTAATGACTGAAAGAATCAATTTTTGGTCTAAATCTTCCAGGTCAACTCCCAGAGCAGGTTGCCTTTCCCAATGTGTTTCCGATTTTTGGCGACCGTGAATCAATTCCGAAATCTGTTGTGATGTGGCTTTTACTGTTTTATCAACCAATCTGTAATAGATGCTTCCATCAAATAAATAGGGTTGCTTTGAGCCACCGTAAACTTTCAAAAGAATCAATTGCTTTTCTTCGAGATGCTCAACATCAATCGTTATTGGTGCTTCGGGAACAATAGCAGAAAGCAGAAACATTTTTAACTGCTCTACACTTTTTTCTGCATTTGATATTCCAACAGGCTTTCCTGAATCGGATAACCCAATTACCACCCGACCGCCCTTCCCGTTTAGAAAACTACAAAGCACTTTGGCAATTTCTTCTTTTCGAACAGACTCTTTGAATTCAAGCTGTTCGCTTTCGCCCTGTTTTATAAGGTCTTTTATGAGTTGTTCTTCTTTCATTTTATTGTCCTTTTAAGTTCTTCCAGTTCCTGAATACGTTTCTTCATGTCTCCGAATTGAGTTTCAATAAATTTTTTCACTTCTTCCATGTTTTTAAAAGATTGAACCCAGTATTTCCGAACGTCATTATACATATCTACAACCTTCACACTATCCAAAACAGTGGTTTTAGGAATTTCAAATTTTTTCCGTTTACCCGCTTTAGTATACATTTTTGGTTGCAACAGTTTTCTCAAGAATTCAATCTTTTCATGAGCAATAAACCACATAGGTTTATTAAGTCTTTTAGCTTCCAAGAATTCAGCATGAGTAATTCCAGAACCATATCTCGGAAAGATGATTCCGAAAAACAAATCACAGTCGTTCACTGCCTGTAAACATGCAGCCTTAGTGTCGCCAACATGTTTCATTGAAACATAAACACTGCCTTCTTTTGACATGATTACTTTATATCCAAATTGCTGCCCTAAAATTGCTGCAATCTGGTCTAAATCAGACTCAGAATCATATACAGTAGAAGAAACCATAATAGTGAGTTGCTTCTTTTTGGGCACAGCCGCCTTCTTGGCAATTGCCTTTTTTGCAACTACTTTCTTCTTTACTGGTATGGCTGCTTTTTTACCCATTCATTAACGCATTCTTTTTGGTGTGCTTTATTTCCTTCTCCACTTTCACCTTCTTCTCAGGCTTTCCGTTTCCTTTCGCTGCTTTAATTCCATTTCCAGAATAAAGTTTCTTTTAAATATCTAGCATAAAGGTCACTTCACAATTCTTACAACTTCTCCTTTCCTGGTAATATTCAGCAGGATCAAACTTTCCTTCCCTGGGTTCGAAAATATCGAGACCTCGGCCTAATTGTATGCACCAGCCATTATTTGCGACTATTTTCCGGTCATGAAGATTTTGATACTCATAAGTCAGATCAATACCTATATCTTTAACAGATGTGATCAATTCCTGAAATGACAATTCGCTATCCGAAAAATACTCTTGTGAGTACCAGGTAGTCACATGCAATTTAATTTCGTCCTCAACAGCCTTAGTCTGTGCCAACATCACACAAAATTCCAGAAGGTTTTTGAACTGATAAGGCAATCTAACATAAGGGTCCTGCAACTGTATTTTGCTGGCTCCTTTTAAATAATCAGCAAAAAGATTCTTATATGAGATGCCGGTTTGATTATCCTTTATAGTGACCTTCTTTGGTTTTAGTGTCACTTCAACCTTTTGTAAAGAGACTTCAGTAGGATCAATATTTTGCTTATTTGATACTTCTGTGTTGAAATTGATTTTTTCCAGTATTTCGGATGCAACCTCAACTCCAGATGATTTGATTATATACTTAAATTCTGAAGGCTCGTTTTTAAAAGTTTCATCTATAATATACAATTGATCCTTGACCCTTTTTCTACCTTCCATGGCAAAGTCAAGAAGTTCAATTACTTCTTCTGAAGTTATATTTCTGTCTGGATAAATCAATTTGGCCAAACCTGAGAAAGTCTTTTGAACCGCGGTTTTATCTCTAGATGACAATGAACCATCCAGAGAAACATATTCGTCCAGAATATTACTGAAATCATCTTTCCTCATATATTTCAGCACTTCAGCAAGGTAATCAACTATAAAGCCGTAATCAGATGAGAACATGGACTTCTTCAAGATCTTGACTTCCCAACCCGGGACATATAAATGCATTCTATCGAGGAATGCTCCTTTTAAGTATGCATCTGGAATAGATTCGAACAAGTGTGAATTCTTAAGCATAAAAGGAACTGTATGCTTGGTATTCCCAACAAATACCAGCGAAGCAGTAGCAGTAGTTTGGCCACCACCCCTATTAAATGACTTGTTTGCCATATAATTCTGCATAATGGTAATAAGGTCATTATCCACCTTCTTCCCTTTACCCTGTTCAAATTCGTCAAGGGCAATTACATCCCAAAAACTTATCAAGCCAACTCTGTTTCCATTATTGTTTACGAAAAGCTTGGCTTTTGAAATGTCGCCACCTGATATGAGCGTTCCGTGTGGTGATAGCTCTTGAAATACATGAGATTTACCGGTTCCCTTTGGCCCCAACTCTATATAATTAAAGTTATTTTCCACATGAGGTACCAATCTTGCAATTTGGATAAGCTTCCCTCTTCGGTTGAAATGCTCCGGATTTAGTCCAATAGAATGCATTAGAAGATCAATCCATTCCATGGTACTAAAATCCTTTCGCGCATCAATATACTCATCCAGCGAAATCGATGAAATTTGAATGGGCTTCAAATCTTCAAAAATCCAACGCACTTTCGCTTCCTTTGCGTGCGTATACCCCATAGTAATGATACACCACACACTATTGCCACTAAGCAGCTTCGGATTTTCTTTCACAAATTTGTCCGATATGGGAACTTTCTTTATTCCAAGGTTGTCAAAATCTGCTTCATAAACATTCGCATCATCATTTAAGGCAACCTTTATACTATCAATAATTTTATAAGAGCCATTTTCGCGAATTTTAAACTTTACTATTTCAGCATCAGACTTACTTACGTAATTGTTTTTAATAACAGTTTTAACCCGCTCAATTCCATCCTTTAAAATTTCTTCATCGTTACTTGCACAATATTGACCCAGCAAATACTCCAGCACATAAGTGGGTACAACAGCACTGCCTTTCACACTCTCATTCAGATCTTTGCGAACTACCTTCCCATCGAAGTGACGAAATATTTTTTCTTGCAAACTCATATTAAAAATCGGATTGAATGAGTGTTTGATTCTTTACATCAGTTTCCAATAAAGCGTTAAGACGATTGCTATCTGCCTTATCAAAAACTTTCAACTTATACTGCGTTTCCATCTTACCATGCTGCACCAAATGTAAATCTACCTGAAAAACCCTATCTGTTGGATTGCTGCTCGTTTTGTTTAATTCGATTTCCTTTTCGTTTGAAACCAATTGACTGTCCCTGTAAATACCTGCCATTATTGTTCTTTCTTTAATGGAAGCACCTACCGGCTCCTCCTGTATCAGTATAAACTTCAGTACATTGGAAACAACTTTTGGATCCTTTGTTACCAGGGAGGGCGTTACCAATCCCGATACTCCTTCTCTTTTACGACTACTTTCAATAACAGGTACAATCAATTCCTGCAAACTGGCTCCGCCATGTACATATTGATTGCCTCGTCCACTGCCACTGTATCTGTTTACAGAATTAGGAATGATAACAAACAGATCCTCTAAAAACTTTGTGGTATTCTTAAGCGGAAAAGAATAACCTAAAGAAGGTTTCTCGCTTTTGGGACTGACTTCAAACCTGGAATCTGAAATCAATGATTCCAAACCACTGCCCTTTTCTTTATCTCTTTCTTCTATAACATAATCATTGTATAAGAAACCGTGATCAGCAGTAACAATTACTTTGGATACGTTATAGCTACCATGCAACTTTTTTATGAATTTGGTCAGTTGCTCAATAGTGCCATCAACCGCTGAAAATGTATCGCTTTCAGAAGCATGACCCGTCGCATCGATTTTATTGTGGTAGATATAGACCACTTTAGCTTTCAAAATATCTCTAAGCTCTTTTTGACTTTTTTTCTCAAGGTCAACAAACCCCACAACAATGGAATCTGCTTCTGCAGCTTTTAAAATAACATCTCTCTTGTCAGAAAAACCAGAGTCAAAATTATCGACTCTTATCCTACCGTTTTGAAATTCATAATTTTTTCCAGGCAGTAGATTAGCCATGCCCACACTGGTTTTGGATGGAACTGATGCAACCATAAACCTGGCCTGCGCCACATTTTTAGCATCTGCATTAAGGGCCTCCAATAATTCCAGACCAGCTTCATAACGCAACCCATCGGATATAATAACGGCTACTTTTTGATCCAGCGGCTTAATTTCCTTCTGATAAAAATTGTACTGTGGTGTAGCCCCCAAAGTTTTTATATCAAACTGTTTAGCAGACCAGCATTTTAGCCATTCTCTATTCGATTTCTCGAGGAAGATCCGGTAATGCTCATTCAATGTATCCAATTGCTTGTCCCAGTCTAATTGTAAAGGAACATCGGCAAAATCAATTTTAAACCTGTAATACCAAATTGCTTTCCGATAGTGATGATCGATTCTACTCCATTCCTTGGTGTAGGCAGATAAGTATTGCTGAGGGTTATCTAATATGTAACTATCAATGGCTCCTATTTCCTGTATGGTTCTATATGCATGTTGTGCAAACAGCAATACATTTTGAAAAAGATGTTGGGCTGTGCCCGCCAATAATTTATCAACTACCGACAAAATAAGATCAGCATCCTTTGGTTGCAGGTGAAATAACTCACCAAATATTTCCCACTTCAAACCAGGACTGTAATAATGATAGTTTGAACCTATGCCATACACTTCAACCAACTTTCTTTCATGAATACCGGATTGTTTGCCTTCCAGGACTGCAAGCCATTCTTCGCCAAAACGGGCATGGGTTAATAAACGCTCATGAAACAAGTTAATGCTGCCAATGACTGCCGTACTCTTGCACCAATAAACTTTGTAGGGGTCATAATCATGCGGCTCGCCTAAGTCCTGAACATACAGGTTATACTTAATGCGGTCTAGCAGTTCTTTAGCATAAATACCATTCCAACTAGCCAATGTAATTCCTGTTAACCTGTTGATCTTGTTGAGCAGAAAATCTTCCAAGCCATACTCAATAATTTTCTTACTTACTTTACTCCATTCCTCTGCATTGGATTTTGATGTATAAGAAAGCAGCCGCATAATGATGGCTTCCCAATTTTCCGGCTGTGTGAACTTTAAAAAAGAAGCCAATAAGCCATGTATGATATTTTCTTCTGTGAATGCAGGGGCCGAAAGAAAGGGTTTTATTACTTCCTGTGTTCCTTTGAAGCGAAGCTCTCCCAGGTATTTTTCGGCCAGGGAACGCTGATGACGTTGCAAACCGTACTTCTCCATAAAATCGCCAATGCTGTCATCGGGTTGCATGCTTTTGTTGGCAAACAGCAGATCCAATAATGGAAAAGCTTGCATTTCTTCTTTGGCAACAGGCAGCCTCATGGGCAGGTAGAGCACCACCCTATCATTCAGCCAGTCGCCATTAAGATGCACTTTTAAAAAGAAATCATTTTGATTGTATTCGGCCTTGCGATAATCAGGAAGTTCCAATTGCAGAAAATCCTCCCTGTACTCCTGCCCGGCATCGAACAGGAATAATATTTTCAAATGGGGATAGCGGGTGAAATAATGTTCTATTTTATCCTTCAGCATCTTGTTTCTTATTTTATAGGTGCTACCACTCCTTTAAACAATTCATAATTACGGGTAACACCATCATCCAGGTCAAACTCAATTTGTTTGGTGGCAATATCCTTCAATAGCAAATCATAATCGTTACACTCCTGCAGGTCTTTGCGTAGTTGATCCAACTTTTTCTGATCGTTTTTAGTGAGCGCCGTCAGATTGCCTTCCATGCGGCCAATTTCCTGCTCCAGGAATTGAATATGCTTCAGCAAGTATTTATCCCTTAGCTTTTCTGCAATGAAGCGGTTCATTCGGTGCATGTATACCAGGGCCTGAAAAGCACCTTTCTTGCTGCTGAATAACCAGTAAATGGGTTTTTTGCTATAAGTACGAACATGATAACTCCAGAACTTCTTTACCAGGTAATCTTCCAGATCCTGGTTCAGGCAATCCTGCATAAAGTTAATGTTTTGGGTAAGCGTAGCCTCTCCCCAAATAGCTATCAAAAACTGCCGCAGTCGATTGTAAGCATCATCGGCAAAGTTGCCCTTGCTGCCCATTAGTGGAATAATGCCATCTTCATCTATTTCAACTTGATGTCTTTCTCCTGTGGCTGGGGAAGTGTATGTATAAGGCTCTAATTCTTCTATTGCAGGATTCTGATGCGCAATTTGTAAACCGGGTTTATCTAAGCGATAGCGACCCATAAAGCAACCGATAGAATAGCTAATGAACTGTTGAATAAGTATATCTTTTTTTATGGGTAGTAATTGGCCTTTGTATGGCGGTGTTAACTTATTCAAACTCTCAAACTCCAGTTCATCTTGCAGGATCGTTATCTCTGCCAAAGCAACATTGGGTTGCAATTCATCTTCCAAGCCGTAAATATTGATAAAAGTGCGGTTTAGTTCCTCTTCATACTTATGAAGTTGAAAAAAATCATCACTAACATTTTTTAACCAACTTTGAAGACTTAGATCTATGTTAGTTTGTTTTGTTGCGAAAATAGGATTGAATTTAAAATCCCATGAAACTTCCTTATTGTCCCAATCTGTTTTTGACAAGGCAATTGATCCACTTACTAAAGAACTAATGTTCCCAATTTCAGAAAGCTTGATGGGGATTCTAGAAACGTCACCAACCTGATAAGCCAGTGTCGGATTAATTAAGCTTAGAAAACAAGTAGAAATTTTACTATTTAGTAACCCTAGTAAATCAGCAATTTGAACTTCTGAATTTGGGAAAGCTGACATCCCATTTATATCAAAAACAAATCCTTCAGGTCTAAATCTACAAGCGAAGTCATTTGAAGATGTCAAGCTCCAGGTAATCGCTTCTTTAAAATAGAATTCATAGCCACGGAATCTAGATTTTTCATTTCCATTTTCATCTTTGAACCCCCTTATAACTTTGCCGCCGTTTTGAAAGAACACAACCAGCTCGTGATTACCATACCATTTCCTTGCTTCACCTCCTTTACTGTAAGGAACCCAACTAATATTTTCATTTAAGCTGTCCTCAAAACTTCTTATACTTTTTGTAAATTTATTTTCATCAATTTCAAACCAATATCTAAGGAACCTTTCATTATCTCCAGTAGCTAATCCTTGCTTTGTAATTGCAAAATCTTTTAGCCCTTTTAATTGAAACAGATCGAGAATGTTTTTTGAAGCCCAATACGCTATTGATGAACCAGATATTCTTGAAAAGTTAATTTGAGGAACATTTTTAAACTCATTGATTTTTTTTTCAAAAGCTTCCTTTTTCAACAAGTTGCTTTTATAATCAGCTAATTTGTAATAAACTCCTTTTGCATTTTTACCGTTCTTTTTTTGTGAAATGAAAGTCGTATTCTGTACCACCTCGCCACTCAATTCATCAAAGGTTTTTGGCCCTAAATGAATCATACTTTCAAGTGTTTGATTGGCTAACAATTGCTCCCTCAAATCCTGATATGAGCTTAGAAACATCCAATTTTGTTGATTAATCATCCCATACCTGCCATTATTTCTCAAAAGTCGATAGCACAAATCCATAAACACAGCAAACAAATCGCTCTTGCTTCTTGGATAATTATTGTTTACATATGTTTTCAAATGACCATTCATATTCTTCTGGCCCATGTATGGTGGATTAGCAGAAATAGCCTCGTATTGCTGAGTCAACACTTCCAAAACCCGCAAGAATGGCGTCAACTTTGTCAACAACTCCTGTTGTAAAAGATCAAGATCTTTACGCTCTTGCCATTGGGTCAATTGTTGCAGTATATATGTTCTTGCTTCTTCGCTAATGTCAAACTGCATAATAGAACCAAGGTTCTGTGCCTGGAGCATCAGGTGTAAAGCGTCATGAAATGGCTTAACATAAACAGCACCTTCTTCACCTAAAAATGACTGAATGTCTTCTTTAGTAAAATGTACCGGTGCTGGCATGGCGTAAATGTGAGGGTTGATATCCTTTTTTAGGATATCCGGATGGTATTGTGCAGCTTTCATCAATACGGCAAACTGCGCCAATTGGGCTGCCCGCAAGTCAATGTCCAAACCATAAAGGTTGTTTTGCAGAATACTTTCCACCGCCTCATCTGCAGGATAGTATTCTTCCAGGTACATTTTGTACAGCAGTTCAAATCCTTCCACCAAAATGTGCCCGGAGCCGGAAGCTGGATCTAATAACTTAAGGTATTTTACTTCTTCAATAATGGCTTCAAGTACTTCATTGTTATCCGCCGCTTCTACCAGGTATTGCATGCTTTCCCTTATCGGAGAATTGGGGTGTTTTTCCAACCAAATTTTACCCACCGTGTTTTCCACCATATATTTTACAATCCAGTTGGGCGTAAAAATTTGTGTAGCGGCGGGAATGTCTTTGGCTTCGGCCTTTTTGCCGTCATTAAATTTTTTAAAGACCTGGTCTTTTTTCTCACTTATGTAAAACTGGTACAGCCAGCCAATGAGTTCTACCTGCTTGTAATCTTCATCGGTTATATAATCACCATTGTTCAGCAGGTCTAAAAAACCACCTGAGCTTAAAATATCATCGGGCAATAGGAGTTCAGTATAATCGTCAATGCTGCCAAATACCCGGTTCAATAAGGTAGTGCTATGGCAAAAGCCAATCAGCAGGATGGCGAATGATTGTGTTTCCTTTTCGTAATCAGTCAGGGTTCTTTTTAGTCTTTCCTGTTCCTGCCTATTCAGAAAATCATATTGACCACCCCTTGCTTTCTTAACAATTAAGGGCGTTTGCTCATCCTGGCTTACCGGGGCCAGTAAGGTTTGTTCATAATCATTTTTGCCAAGTATTTGTAACGCCATCAGCCGGTTAAACCATATATACGCCGCTTTTTCGGCTATCTCCTGCAAGCCCTCTCTACTCACTGCTTCCCGTAGATTGCGCCAAAGTCGGGGCACCTGCGAGTCGTCGTACACTGCTTCCCTGAATATATAACCACCGGGGAGTGCTTCCGGCTGTTCGGTAATGTTACCATCAATATCAAAACCCCAATATTGTAACTTTCGGGTAACACCATCAATTAATAAGGTTCTGGCTTTTTGTCCAAATGTTTTAAGCAGGGCAGTATTCATATTCTATTTATTCAATAATGATGGTGTTGTTTTCAGATAAAAGTGTTTCCAGTTTGGTGGAGAGTTTTGCCATAAAGTTATCCAATTCATTTTTGTTGCTTATAATGTGGCCCAACGTAGAGACTTTGATACGTGTTGTTTTCTTTTTTGGACTATTTTCGTTTCCATTTTCCTTAACTTCATGCACATCATTCAATATTCTTTCTATCTCGTCTGATTTGAATGTATCAACATTGGATATTTCAAACTGCAGTTGTGGAATATTGGAAATAGATGCTAAATTCCTTAATGTGCCATCCCTTTTATAATCGCTATATTCAACATCATTATTGGAGGCGGTTTCTTTCAAGAGCTTAAACAGTTCTGTGTACTTTTCTGTAGCTTCCTTTTTAAGCGTTTGCACCAAATCATTGAGGGCTTTCTTTATTTCTTCGTATTGCTTTACCACCACGCGGAACTCGCTGGCAGGTTCAGGTTTTAAAAAGAAAGCGTGTACTTCAGATGCTTTGGCTTGGTCCAGCGCATCCAGGTATTTTATATTCTGTTCGTTAGTAGTAATAAAGCTTTTGATTTCATCATATTTAGGCAGCGAAGCATTTATAAACTGCCGGATTTTTTCAGCCTTATCCCTTAGCTCCTTAGCCAAAACTTCCGAATCGGTTAATTCGCGGAACAACCGTTGCGGATCTCTGATAGCTATCCAACTATGAATGATATCATTCAATTGTTTGAATACTTCTCCAAAAGGATAAATGTGGTAATATGTATCCT
>Ga0209097_10003369_pt1 | contig 12308 bp, 28 predicted proteins | sample AD_UKC052_MetaG_FD_184419 | JGI IMG/M metagenome (GOLD analysis project Ga0209097, IMG submission 184419) | Active sludge microbial communities of municipal wastewater-treating anaerobic digesters from USA - AD_UKC052_MetaG (SPAdes) (version 2) | ecosystem: Engineered > Bioreactor > Anaerobic >... | reverse complement strand
CTCGTGGTGGGTGTTAGTCTTTCAGCTTTTCGCAAGTCTGAGGATGAGCGCGGCGGCTTGGTATAGGGCGCGGGCTTGTGCGTCAAGCCAGGATTCTCGGGCGTTGGGGCGGCGTTCCCCCCCTCTGGAGCGCCTGTACTCGCTGGGGCTGCAAAGTCTTTCTGCAATGTCCTGATCATAGATAAAAGAACATCCTGCCCAGCTGTACTGGGTAAAATCCTCCGCTCCATTTAGCAGGGTTTTCCAGTCTGCCGGGCTTCCGTAAAATTCTTGGTCGTCTGGTAGTTCCTCGATCAGTTCAAGGGCGTATTCTTTGACGCCTTTACTCCATGCACTGCGGGCGGGTGTGGCTTCGATTGCTTCTCTTAGTTGCTTGATGGTTTTCATGTTCTATCTCCTTTTTTGTTGATAGTCACAGTATAGCGGATTCTCGCTTTAATACAAGTGACATTTATCACTTTTCTTTTATGACGCAGGTAAATCTTCTAGGGTCGTGGTCATCACCACGAGCTCAATGATGCCCTGCCGAATCTCGTCTAGGGTGGAATCGGTTGTGTCCCCATAATTCCCCTCCTCGACCCTTTCGAGGATGATTTCGTCGTCGGACAACGGCGTTAGGCTGGAGCACCAGCCGAATTCTCCAGTCTCAGTGTTGTAGTACACAATTGGGGTCCCCATGACAGGGGAATCACTGTGGTACTGGGTTACATAGGCATCCGCCACCGCGGATGCAAACTCCTTGATAGGGTTAGTGTTCATTTTTTATCTCCTTTTCTTGGGTTGAATTGATAATCACAGTATAGCGGATTCCCGCGTTAATACAAGTGACATTTGTCATGTTTTTTTGTGACATTTATCAATTGGCAAACTTCGCCAATTCATTGAACCGACAAATAGTAAACCTCTAGTTTCCACATTCCGGGTTCCCAGCCATGCTCCCGAAGTATTTTCCTCGCGGCATCCTCGACCGCCCCAATATATTTCCCGTTAACTGTAACCATCCCACCCAAGTTCTGAATTACAATAACCTTTTCCTTGCGTTTAACCAGGGCATTGTATTTCCATGCCCCCAGCAAGCGGATTCTGATTTCCAGAATCCTTGCCGCTGAGTACCTGCCTACGTCATTCATACTCTCTCCTTTATTCCGGGTCCAACTGCCTGCCCGGCAACGGCTGTTTAACTTACCACATCATACGCGCCAATGACGCAAGATTCAAGTGACATTTGTAACCTCTTTTTTATGATACTTGACGCAAGCGCAACCAGACCCGCGCCAGCCACAGCCCAGCCACTTGTCGGCGCTAAGACGGCGCCAGGTCGGCGCTAAAACAACGCAAAAACAACGCAAAAACAACGCAAAAACAACGCAAAAACAACGCAAAAACAATAAAAAAGGCGGGGTTCCCAACGGAACCCCGCCCCATGGCGCTAAAACAACGCAAAAACAACGCGAAAACAACGCTAAAACAACGCTAAAACAACGCTAAAACAACGCTAAAACAACGTGAAAACAACGCAAAAACAACGCAAAAACAACGCTAAAACAACGCGAAAACAACACTAAAACAACACTAAAACAAAATCCCCGCCAGTTGTGGCGGGGATTTTGTTGGGGGGGCTTACTCCTCCCCATCTGCTAACTCCTGGAGTAAGCGAACTATATCTTCCAGGTCACCAATGAACGTCCTCCTGTCCTCAACGAGGACGCCGTCCCCGTTGAACACCCCGACTGTGATGTCCCTGAACTGGAAGAGGAACGTACCGGCGTCGTCGGTGAAGAACATCGCCTCCCCCACCTGGAGTCCGTACCGCCGATTAATTTCCCCCGTCATCAGAATTACCTTATGCGCAAGGCTCCGGGCATCGCCGGAGCCAATCCGGCGGGCCACGAGCTTAAAAAGAATCTCTCTGAGCCTTGGGTCCACATCATCCACATCATTTGTAGTCATTTTCAAAATCCTTTCTTTTGATTTGATTTGATTTGGTTTGGTTTGAATTGATAGTCACAGTATAGCGGATTCTCGCTTTAATACTAGTGACATTTGTCACTGCTTTTTTATGTCACGTCTCTCCACTGTCCGCCAGGCAAGCCATATCAGGAACGCGCACGCCTGCGCGACCAGAACCAGCCAGAATTTATCCACCAGAATACCATATCCGGCAAGCAAAAAACATAAATACCAGCCAAAAAACAGTGAAAATTTCAAGAAAATGACACGGCTGAATTTCTTGATCATTTCAGATATTCCGCCAAAACATTTCCGCCCATGGCAAACGCAGAAAGAATACCGGCAACAAACAGGGACGGAAAATCATAAAAAATTCCCAATACACATAGAGACGCAATCACAGCAAAAACAATCCGGTTATACAATGCAACGCGTCTCCAGTCCTGGACTCGTTTCCGCTTTCTTTCCATTTCATCATAAAACAAAATAATCTTTGCCCGAATGTAAATCAGGTCTGCTTTGGCGTCCGCAATCCCGCCACTTTTTCCGCATAAAACCGCGATTTCGTGAATTTGCTTTTCTGTGTCCATGCACCTCCAACGCAAAACGGGGCAGGAATACTCCTGCCCCATTTTTCCTAGAAACCACTTACTTGTCTGCCCGCCATTCAGCCCAAAGAACGGCGATGGCAATGAACAAGATTCCAGCTCCGACCAGCAAAAACCACTGGTCGGCTGCCACCGCGAAAATCCCTATCGCGATGGCGATAATCTCGCCAATCGCCGCGCACCAATCTGCCAGCCACATGATGTTTTTCCTCCTTTCTTTTAGTATATGACCGCGCCGCTCTTTTCAAGATACGCGAGCGCATTTTCATCGAATACATGAATCCCGGTGTCGTCCATCCAGCCCACCGGGCTGTCCCCCCAATAATAGAAATAGACAACGTAATATATGCTGTTTTCAACCGGGACAATCAGCAAAATATCGTCCACCATGTCACTTTTTTCCACATGATGAGACCGTCCGGAAGCCTCCCGAAAAACGACGTCAATGTCTCCGTCATTTGCGAAGTAACACTCCGCCCCCTCGATCATGGTGGCAAGCTTTTCAAGCGCCTCCGTGATTGTCGGAGCGCTCTCCTGGAACCGAAATTCATTTTCATACCCGACAATTGCCGGGAGCTGGACTTCCACAGTCCAGCGTTCCCCGCTCTTTGAAGCTGTGATCTCCATTCTTTCTACCTTTGCTGTTTTCATTTTTCCTCCTCTCCGAAACCGAACAATTCCATGAGCGCAATTTCAGCCCGAATCCTATCGCAAAAATATCGCAGCTCATAACAAATCATCAACTCGCGCTCAAGGTAAACAACCGCGCTTTCAAGTTCGCCTCGCGCTTGTTCCAGGCTGAAAATCTCATCCGGGTACCCCAAATGACAAGCCGCACGGTTAAGGCACCCGCGCCCTTCCCGATATAACTGCCACCAATCCGGTTCAGCCAGAGCGGTGGCTTTTCCTTCCAATGCTTGCGCCATTTCCTCAATGGCGGATTTGATCTCTGCAACCTTCATATCTTGTCCTTTCTGTATATTACAAGTATAAGGTATCCTCGCGCTTTTGAATAGTGACATTTGTCATATCTTTTTTGTGACATTCGTCACCATCCAGCGCGGCAGAAGCAATTCTGTCTAACACCCGATAGGTCGCCATGGTATCCGCCATGGAGCGATGATACTGTCCTTCTGGCGCAACCCCAAGCCGCTCACACGCCTCCGCAAGCTTGAACCACTTATATCCGCCAACTGAATTGAATACCTGAAAGTAATTGGACGCTAAAACCATGGCGTCCACCATCAAGACCGGTACCGGTGGAAACTTGATGGAATGAATCAGAAACGTTTGGTGGATCATACGTAAATCAAACGAAACGTTATACCCCACCCAAACCTTTTCGTTGAGAAAATTCTTGATTTCCAGTTCGTAATGAAAAACATCATTTTCCACCGACAGGACTTTATTCGTGATTCCCGTCAGCCTCTCGATGCTTTCCGGAACGAACGACGCCGGACGCAATAGGCGGGACACTGTTTTCCCGGACTGCACGTGATAGGCTGATATTTCTATCATCTCCGCACCAATGTCAAACCCGGTGGTTTCCGTGTCCAAAACAACCACGTCCCCATACCGCCCCCCTAAAACGTCCCGCGCCATCTGGATTGCTTGTTCTTTTGTCATCAGCCTTCCTTTCTTTTATGGGATGATTCTATTCCTATTCTACCAGACAGCCTCCCAAAATACAAGCATTAAACATTAAAAAGGAACAGACACACGGGGTCAGTGTGCCTGTTCCCGCCGCCCTGCCAGTTTCAGGGAGGCATCACAAGGAGAAAGGAGAGAAAGGAGACTTATTTTTCATAAACTGGCACCCTTATTATATACTATTCTTTCTCAATTTGCAAGCGCGTTCCAATGTCCTCCAGAAGGCTGACAACCATTAACAGGATTTCCCGCACCTCCGCAGGAGGATTGCTTTCCAGTATCATGTCAATGGACGACCTCGCTTGCCTCAACGCATAAACAACCGTTCTGCTGTCTCCGACAATGGCGGTTTCTTCATTATTGTTATTGTCATCTTCACGCCCAACCTCAACTGCGTCAGGCTTTTCCTCGCCAACCTCACGACCAAACGCAAACCTGGCAACCATGGCGTCCACCGTTGCCGGTCTCCCACCATGGCTTTCCGCATATTCCATGCACCAATCCAGTGCCTCGCGCCAATGATCGTTCAAACGCATGGCTTCCCGGAAATGGTCAAACGCTAAAATCTCATAGGTCTCCCGATGTTCCACCGGATAAAACGCCGACATCATCGCATATTCACGCACAGTCCTGGACGCCTTGCCTACCAGGTTTCCAACGGCAGAGTAAATAACCTCTTTCGTAATCCACTTGCCGGATTCGGCATTGTGCCGGATGACATAATTTGTCAGATCGCCAACCGTCCAGCCAACCTGCGTGATGACGTCCCGCAACTGGATTAACTGTTGCTGGACTTCCTCTGGAATAATATCATTATAACTCGTCTGCATTTTACCTCCGTGAACTACCACCCGCTGAAACGGGGTGGTTTTCTGGCGAATTTCCTATAAGAATAACAAGATAAGAATAACAAGAATCGCAATCACCGAAAGAAAAATCATCATCACACGCTCCGAACCTTCCACCATCTCAATCGCCCACTTCGGGATCGGATACAGTTTCATTTTATCCCCCGAATGGTAACAGACGGTTCTCCGGTTTTCATCGCCCCCTTGATCTCCGGGTGCGCCAGCGCCAGCCCTGATAGCATCTTCGAGTCCCACGTATCACGCCCCTTGTTATATACCGCCATCAGGCTGGTTCCCTTGACGGTTTCTCCCGCCTGAATAACCAGCGCCTTGACTTCTTCGGTCATCCGGCTTTCCAGTTCGTGCAATTTGCCAAGCGGGTCAAGGTACTGCGCTTCGATCCGATCAATTTCTGCTTTGACCGGCGCAAGCGCGTCCGAAATAGCCGATTGCCGCTCCGCTTCCAGGTCGGCAATCTTTTTTCGCAACTCGCCCAACCCATCCAGCTTTTTTTGAATTTCATTCGTTTCCATTTTTATTCTCCTTTTCAAAAAATTTAATCATGGTGTCCAGGGCTTCCCCGGATTCCACCATGTTTGTCGTGAATGAAAATTGACGCCACCCCGCCAGCGTGGTTCGCGCCAGCTTCCGGCAATCGCGGGTGATCCCCACTCCGGTATTATGCCCGGATTTCTTCATCCAGATACCGCCCTGCAATTCTACCACGAGTCGATGATCCTCCCAGCCAAAATCATATGGAGACCGCCGATACTCTTTCAGCCGATATTGCGGAGTTGGTTCCGGCAACCCAGCAACCCGCAACTGCCACAAGAATTTTCTTTCCAGGTCGGTTTCGCATCCAGCAAACGCATCGTCACCAACCAACGCGGAAGGGTCTATCACAATTTCCCGCCTTGACCGTGGGCGGCGGTGAGGATTACTCCTTCGCACCATTCCTGATACCTCGCTCAATATCAGCCGTTGCTTTTTCCACCGCCGCCTCCACGATGTCAAATGGCTGTCCAGTCAGTCTTTCCAATGCATATGCCGCATTGAATAAAACAACCTGGCAATCAGCCAGTTCTTGCCTGATTCTATCCATTCCGCCCTTGCGAATGGATGACCCCCAACGGTCTCTCGGCGCATCAAACTGAACACGCGCCGCACTTCCGGCATCCCGAATCAGATTCTGCAAATACCTGTCCTGATAATTTCCAGATAGGTCAATGCTGTCGGCAAGTTCCGCAAGTTCTTCCTGCAACTTCGCGCATTGACGCGCTAAAAATTGCACGTCCGACCAGCCATCCAGATACCCGCGCCTGGCGGTTGCCTCTGCTACCTTCTGTTGTGGCTTCATAAAATGCCTCCGGGAATGGATGTATTGGAAGGCGCGTATAAAATCGCCTTCCCGGATTCCACGTTACGGACTCCAATCATTCCGTTTACCATGAAAACCTCATACCCCAGCATAACCAGTAAATTGAGATACCTCGCGGCTTCCGTTTCCTTTACTTTTTTTGTCTCCGCCAGAAACTCAATTTCGCTTCCGAGCCGGTCAGATATGATTTCGGTGTCATCTGACTTGCACTCCATACATACCGCCGTTGGGTCACACGCTACACGTAACGGTATCAACTTCGCAAAAACAACGCTACCGCAGTTAAAACAAAATGCGGTAACGATGACATCATCCTTTTTTATCTCGTCCATGGAATCTCCGCCGAACAAATGACAACAAAAATTGACATAAATATAACCATCACAAAAAAGGCAATAAATCTCCATGCCCAAGACAGGTCTGCATCAATCGCCGCACCAGAGGCGGCAATTGCCACGAAAAACGTGACAATCATACCAATCACCTGCATTATTCGTAAAAAAATCCTTTTTTTCATCTTATCCTCCAAAAATTACCTCCGCGCCGTTGTCCCGACTCAAAATCCGGGCTTGTTCGTGATTACGTTAACCGCGCACGCGGTCAGGAATCGAACCTGATTTATTACCACCTAAATGCATTATCTGATTGCATAGTAATGCATCTTCGTCCTATTACATAATTTGCTGGTATTTTCCATGTTTCACCTGTTTCTGGGAGTACGGCAACAAGGTAATCAAATTCTCCTGCTTCATACCCCCTGTTCCTAATTTTTGATTTCGGATCGCCACTTCGAATACAATCAATATAAATCGACCCTCTACCGCTTCTCTTATATGCAGTTTTTATTTGCCATTTCTCCCACCCATTAGTACCTTCCACAAGTAAATCCCATCCAGTTTGGTTTCCGTATGGTATTGCTATCACTGAACCCTCTTTTACAAGCCTTGCGAGAACAAGTAACTCACAGTAATCACCTTTTTGAGATGTATTCATTTTTTCCTTTCTTCACCACGCCGCCGCCAAATCGTCGCCAAAATGCTTCTTTGCCGCCACCAACGCCCATCGCAATTCGTCAGCGAATTCGTTTCTTGGCAGAAACACCTGATGACCGTTGTTGGTGATTGTGGGAATTGCACCAATCCATTTTCTCAATGCCCGCAATTGACAGACGTTCAACTTTGACAATCCCGCAACGTCCGGAGAGTCAAAGTCGAACAGATATGCGATCAAAGTATGCCGGTCTCGCTCATCGAGACCTTGGTTCCGAAACTGCATGTATATTCCAGCTATCATCGTTTCCGGTTGCCCCGTTGTGTAAATTGCCTCACATTGAACCGCATAATCACGCAGGAATTTTTTTAATTCCTCTGGCTTCATGGCAACATTTTCGCTCATCTTACCCTCTCCATCCTGCCACCGAAAACCCAGCGGCGGCGAACACGAACAGCCCAATCATCAGCACGGCGCAACCGAGTATCATTCTAACTCCTTCATCAGCGCACGGTGCAGGGTGATGGGGCAATCTGGAGCGTGGTCAAACAAGATATTTTCGCTATGACCACTACATTCCAAATGAATGCACTCATATTCCTTGCCGTAATCATCCCAATAGACCGCCCTTGTTGCCAACCTCTCCGCATCCTCTTTCAGCCTTGCGATAATCTCGTCACGGCGGACGAGTTCGTGTTTATAATAATCAGGATTAGTATTTTCAATGGAGTTGGATGTTTTAATAGATGTTAAAACATCTTGTGTCGTTGAAACATCAGGTAGAGTACAGTTGCGCGACACAATATATTTTGCAAAATCTTCGCCGCAAATATCACAGACAAATAGTTCAGCCTCGTGCGTGCACGGCACAACTGCTTCACAGTTTGGACAAAACTCTTTGCGCTCTGCTTCTTGCGCTCCAAGTTCTTCGATTTCAGCTATTGCGTGTTCAAAGCTTTCTTGTATTGGGCGGCGATTGATTTTCTCAATCATTTGTTCGAGCGTTGTACCAACTGGCATTTCTATTTCTAAAATGCTCGGAAAGAAACAGTCCTTTTCTTTCAGGCTGTGGAGTATGGCAACTCCGCCACCCTCGTCAATATCAAGAAATAGTTTTTCGCCACAGAACGGGCACGGGCTTAATAACTTGTGTTCTGTCATTATTCATCCTCCCTCAACATAACCAGAAAATACTTTTGCCCGTTTTCTTCGATGTACGGGAACAGCCTTACACCGTCAACGTGGCTGCAATTAAACATCGTACTGTAAACGTCATTCGAAATATCAGCAGGTAACTCGTCTTCGTTTTCAAACTGGATGAACACTGCCTTGTCATTCAACTCTGCCAGTTCTGCTTTCAGCCTTGCGATAATCTCGTCACGGCGGGCGAGTTCACTTGCCACACATTCGGGTATTTCAAGCGTGGAGTTTGGAACGTCACACGCAGGACATTCGTTTATGTGACTATCGGCGTCCATCACAAACACGGTTTTACAGTTTGCGCAGTAAACGTATTTGTCGCTCATCTTACCCTCCGCTTGTTGTGCATGTCCAGTTCTTCTGCAAGAAATATCGCATCTTGCAGTTCGTTCATTTGCTTTTCCAGACGGAGCAACACCCCGTCCGGTTTGCCCTGCTTATATGCAAGGCGATATTCCCGGCAAGCTTCATCATAAGCGGCGCGCAACGCCGCTAAGCCACTTTTGCGCTTATTTTTTGGCATGATACCTTCTCCTTGCCTCCCTTAACTGTTTTTCAAGCGAGAGCATTGTGTCCAGTTTTGTGGACACCTCGTCCCTGCTCGCTTCCGTTGGGTTCAGTTCGTGTCGGTCACAGGCATCCTGGAACGCCGTAACCGCATTCTCAAACTCTATCTCCAAAGCGGAAATTTCAGCGGGCTTCCGATAATGCCCGTCTTTTTTGTTTGCTTCGTCCAATGCGTACCAGTCCATGCTTCCTCCGTTTTTTTATTTATTCTACGGGGTTTTCGAACTGTTGACTAGTGTCATTTGTCATGTTTTTTGTAATACTTTCGCCCCACTCTTTCAGCTCCGTTGCCAGCTTATTTCGCAACCGAATCACTTCGGCATATAAGTCAGCAATCCTGCTGGTATCCTCATACCTGGCGATTGTATTCGCGTTTTCCATCGCCCGTTGATATGCGCGTTCTGCCATTGCGCAATTCCGGGCGGTTTCCCGAATATACTCCGGCACGTGCCGGGAAATGTCAACGACTTTTGGTTCCATCTAATCGTATCCCAACAGCACCAGGATTCCAATAATTATAGTCATTGCTATCGCGAGAATCCACCATCCCATGATCCCTCATTTCTACGACTTTTCGCCGTTGCTGAAACTTGATTTCCAACAACCCCACCCGCACCGCTTCCGGCACGGGCGGGGTTTCTGGACGGCTAATCAACACCGCTTTTTTCGTCATGCCACCTTACCAAGTCTCTTGAAGTATTCCTGCCAAATGTGACGGCGGAATACTCTAGACTGGCAAAACTCGTGCTTGCCATTAAGCAAAGCACGGGTTAAGGCAATCTTGCGCCCGCTCGCCTTGCTCCAAACTCCATGCCGCAAGTCGTTTGGGTGAACAATACACGACCCTTGCGCTATCTCAACCCATCTGTTGTTAATCTGGATTGAGATGACAGCGACAGTTGCGGGGCGCGGTTCCGCCTCATCCATGAACAATCGCCGGATGTGGTCAAACTGAACCTTAACAGGAACCCCAAGGTAATTTGTGGCAAACATTATGCCTCCAACCTTACTACGTTCCGATATGGCTTTCCAGCGGAATTCATTTTCTCGCTGTTGCGCCAGTATGCGCTAAATGATACTTGGTATTCCGTGGCAACCATGAAATGATCCGGAGTCCACCCGCTACCAAAAAGATTTGCCAACGAATCCGGCGTCATTACGCTGGAAAGGTCGGCGTATTTCCGACCCGCCCCAAAATACTCAACCTTGGACTTACCATCAGTTCGCGGCGTTACCACAATTTTCACGACCTGAATCACCCCATTGTCGGCGTTCTCCTGAACGGGTTGAGAGGGTGCAGGTGCAGGTGCGGCGGCGGCGGAATTGGTTTTTACATTGGGGTTCGGTTGATTCGTCACTGGCGCGGGGCGATTCGGGGTTTGCGGCGCCAGCGGGTTAAACGGTTTGAGGTGATAAACCTCGTTACCGTATCGAATTCCGGCAATGATTTGGTCAATCGCTCCCTGAACCGTCTCTGCACGCGCAGTGACGTTGATTTTGAACGCCTCCCGGCGTTCCGTTGCCGGGTCTGTGACTGTCCCCCATAACTCCGTGAATGCAACGCCCCCCGCCTCGGGGAGGTAGCTCGGAGTTTCAATGGACTCAACGGACTCAATCGGTGTTTCTTTTTCTTCTGACATTTTTTAGTTCCTTTCTTTTGAATTGGTTTGAGATAAATTGATTTTAGCACTATCCCGCTAAAATTACAATATGACATTTGTCACCATTTAGCGATGATACCTTGCATCCGCGCCAGCTTGACGCGTTTCCATTTCGTCCAGCCGGTTGTAAATCGGGTCAAACTTAACCCAATAATGGACATTATCCATTCCCATCTTTTGTTTAAGAATAGATATTACCATCTGGTTGCTTCCAATAACATCTCGCCCCAAAAACTTTTCCCCCTCATTCCGATATTTGCGGGGACGCACAAGGCTAAATACCTTGTCGCTGGACTGCTCACAATTGGATGTCCATTGACCATCATCCAGACCGGGAACGGGTTCATCCCTTGCATCAACTTCCCGTCGCGCTTGTACCCCCACCACAAACGGACATCCAAACGCAAGCGCACCATCTTTCAGGCGGTCTAAAATATCACTGGTTGCAATCGCCTTGCTTTCAACCCTTCCCTCCGCTGGAATGCGTTGCAGGTAATCTATAAAGACCATGTCAATAATCTTGCCATAGTCATCCTCGATTTTCCGTAATGCCTCCGCCAACGTTGTAACATTCATGGCTGGACGCTTCTTCCTGCGTTCCAGGCTGTGACCAATAAACCATAACGGTTGTAAGATTCGGTCAACCCCGGAACGAAGAATCCGGCTCCATTCATCATCTGTGATTTCCCCCCTTGCCATGTTGGTTATGGATAACTTTTCATCGGCGGCGACCATGAAGGAATGTAATTCCTCAACGGATTGTTCCCACGTGGCATATACCACGATATGATTTTCAGCGTTGGTTCGCTCCGCAATCTGACTCGCCCACCAGCGCGCCCAACGCATCATGAATCCGGTTTTTCCCCCGCCCGGTCTTGCGATGATACTGATCAACTCTCCCGGCAAGAGGGGCAACATGGTTTTATCCAGTGTCGGAAGTCCAAGCGGAACGGCAAGGGCGCTTTTATCCCGCTTACCTTTCAGGTAAGCGGTTCCTGCCATGGATGCTTCCTCCGGCGTGAAAATCAAATCCGATGGATTCGTATCAGATAACATCTTCGCTCTCACTTTCTGTAAAATCGGTTGATATTATGGTTCTGACCGCGCCGGTTTTCCGCGCCGCGCGCATGTCCAGAATGGTTTTTGTCAGGGAGCGCGGACTCCCAATCGTGATACCCGCTTGGCGAAGTTTGCCAACCGCCTTTTGCACCTCCTCTACCGTGACCATTTGTGTTTGCCATTCACGGTAAAACTTCATCCAGGCAACCCTTTCCGATGGCAACGCCTCCCTTCCCGTTGCCTTCACAAACGCATTGTGTAATCCCCATAATGACTCATATAGCCAGGATGGGTTGTAATCCGACACGCCACTCGCCCGGCGTTCCATCTCCCCCTTTCGTATAGCCTCCAAAACGCGGGGGTTTTTTACTTCCCTGCCCGCTCCAATAATTTCCCA
>Ga0209097_10003368_pt1 | contig 12308 bp, 11 predicted proteins | sample AD_UKC052_MetaG_FD_184419 | JGI IMG/M metagenome (GOLD analysis project Ga0209097, IMG submission 184419) | Active sludge microbial communities of municipal wastewater-treating anaerobic digesters from USA - AD_UKC052_MetaG (SPAdes) (version 2) | ecosystem: Engineered > Bioreactor > Anaerobic >... | reverse complement strand
GGAGGTAACTTTTACAAATTCCTTGTTTAAAAAGCTATTGGTAAACTCTCCTGCTCCCGGGCCATTATCGTTTCGTTCATTCACCATATAATATTCTGCAAACATGGTTTCTGATAGCTTTTCCCCAGATACAAAAAGGGCATCCTGCGCTATATACAAACCGGTTAAAATCAGCAAGGATGCCGCAATCCTGAATATCCATTTCTGCTGTAAAAAACTTTTTACCAAAGAAGGGGCTTTTTCCTCCGGTACCGGGTTAGCAAATTCACGATGCACCTTTGCAATGCGCAAACGCAAATGCTCATTTTTCAATCCTTCCATAATGGATTTGTGCAGTGTTGCATCCTGTTCAACATGTTCAATACCCTGGCTTTTGGCATAGGCACGAAGCTCCTCATAGGTAATTTCTTCGCGGGCCCAGCTATCCAGCATATTTTCATAAGGCGAATTCCTATTCATAGTCTGAGTCTGTTATGAGTGAGTGAATTAAATATTTCCTGTTCTCCACAAGTGTTTTAAGCTTTTTCATGCAAATTGTTTTCCTATTGCGAAGTACCTGTTCTGATTTGAAGCGAAAGGCCTTCGATAGTGCTTTTACATCCATGTCTTCAAAATAATATCCAATGAGCAGCTCCTTGCAGGTTTCTCCTATACTGTTCAGCAGTTCCGAAAATTCCTTTTTGGGGCTTCTCCAGAGTTTTGGTTCTTCTGCTTCCGTTTTACCCGACATGTATTCCTTTTCCCTTGCTATTCTTCTTCCCCGGGTTCTTTGTTCCGACATCCAGAGGTTTCGGGCAATTCCTTTCAAAAATGTTTTCAGGCTGCTTTCGGGGCGGTATTGTTCGCTTTGAATTTTTTTCACCAAAATGAGGATGGCCTCCTGAAATATATCGGCTCCGTCTTCGCTGTTACCTCCGTTATATTCAATATCCTTTACCACTTCATCAAAGCAAATCCGGTACAGGGATCTTACCCCGTCTTCCAAATCGTTTATCAGAATTTTATCAATAATATCCTGGTCCTGTATATTCACTTTTGAGATCATTTTAGCCGCAACAAATTAAACTTAAATGTTTTTAATTCTGCTTTTGTTTTATGGAATAGGATGCCCCTGTCAAGGGCATCCTATTATTGAGTGAAAAAGTGTGGGCAGGTGATTATTGTGCGGTAACAAGTTTAATTACGGGGATTGTTGAAGGTGGCCTTACATCAAAAGGTAAAGATGATGAGGTTGGCCTTGGTGCATTGCTGAACAATTGAAGCGAAGTATTTTTTGCTACATTCACATCTTCAATCAATACCTGTACAGTTGGCAAAGAACTGGTGGAGCCATTCGTGCGGCGGGTTACTTTTTGAACCTTTAATGCCACAAGTCCAAGATTAGCGCCTTTCAGGCTACCGTTAATTGGGGTGTCGTAATTAATACTTACGTCACCATCATACACTACAGCCAGTACGGTTTGGCCTGTAAGCATGCTCAATCCCCTTGCCCTGAGTGGGGTAACGTTGGGTATCTTATCAAGCAGAGATTCCGGATTGATACCGCTGCCAAGGCCTGCGCTTGCATTCAGGTAATTTTGGGATCCAAGTAACGAAGGTCCGGTTCTTTTCCAGGAGGCAGGTATCGTTTTTAAAGCAAACCAACCCTCATCTCCCACCTCGCCGGTGTACAGGTTAATTACCTTACCAATATTTCTCCTGAAATAAGGAAGGGTGGCCCTTAAACCTACCGTTGCTATGTTGTCATTTACATCGGTGCTGGTAAAATAGTTTGGCTCAAGGTCGTTGGCAATACTGCTTTGGTCAATGGCAATCAGGATGGCATTTCCACTTGCTGCTGCCATTTCAACTTCACGGTCGGGAGCATTGTATACCGGCTCTTCCATATTCTTCTGGCAGGAAGTAGCCATGGTGGTAACAAGGAGGAAAGAGGCAATTTTTCCAATATGCCTGGTGAGATACTGTTTCATTTTCTTTTTTGTTTTTGTGTGTTGTAAAATGTGTTTTTTGCGACCGGTCATATACTAATTACCGCAAAGGCAATTTTATAACATCAGAAATGAAACTTTTTTCAGGAGATGAAAATATATTGGTAAGAATAGCTACACCATTGGAAGAATATTTTAAATGGCACAATCAGGAACCGAGGCTTTCCCTGAATGCCATTATCTCTTTCTCAATATCCCGTACACCGGCAACCATTTCAAAAGTTTGATCCTGAACACATTTGTTTTTCAGTTCACGGATATTTTTGAGCTCCTCATCCAGGTTTTTTTGAAGCCTTATGATGATTTGTTTGAGTTCGGATCGTTCTGGCATAGGTTAATTATGTTTGGTTACAGGTGGTAAAATACCATCCAACAATTCAAAATTAATTACCTAAAGTATTATAAACCAAATATTTACGCCATTATTTATTTTTGGCATTTACAGCGGGCTGAACTCCTGAGAGACCTTTTAAGCCAGGATTTTTAAAAAATTCTGCTTGTCCTCCAATTAAAGAGCATCTCTGTTATTCAAATTATTTTTGGAATTTAATACTGACATTTGAAAATCTCAATCGTTCATGTATGCCATTATCTATTTCGGTTACATCCTCACTATATAGGGGCAGAAAGTTGCTTTTAGCCATTATAGCAACCGTGTTTATATTGGTTATACTCACCATGGTGCAAGACTATGTACGGGCAAATGTTCAGCAAACCGGCTATTATTTAAGCGAATCCTTTTTATTCAGCAGCTTTTGGTGGCTGTTTGCGCCTTTATGGTATGCGCAGTACTGTTGGTTTAAATTAACTACAAAACCTCTTCCATTTTTAGCTGACAAGCCAGCCATTCGAATGCCTGTGTTAATGATTTTGCCGGTTGGGATGCATTTGATATTGTTCCCTTCACTGGTTTGGGGAATATCTGCATTGTTCTTTGATCATACCTTCCGTTTTGAAAGAACCCTGAGGTACACTATTTCGGAGCATTTGTACCTGCTATTCGCCTTTTACAGTCTTCCGGTTTTGTATGCGTGGTTTATCGGGGCAAAAAAGGAGGCCGTTTCCAACCCAAAGGTTGGGGCAATGGAAGAGGCCATTTCATCGCATCCGGTTCTATATCCTGGAACGCTTTGGGTAGATGCAGGCAACAATGCCAAAATAGCTGTTTCCGTTTCCGAATTAACTTATTGCACTGCCAATTCACCCTATGTCAACCTTCATTTTCCGGGCCAAAAATACCTCTATTCTTCAACCCTAAAAGCCTTCGAAGAACAGCTGGATCCCGGTCGTTTTATCCGTATTCACAAAACCGCACTAGTCAATATTGCATGTGTTGTTTCCATTAAGAGCCGCCAAAACGGGGATTACGATATTACGCTAAAAAATGGTACAGCGTTGCGGGTAAGCCGGCATTATTCAGCGCATTTCAGGGCGAGGATGGAAGCTTTTTCACTCGGGTGGAACTAAAATATACTCGGGTGAACCCATTTTGGGGTTTTGAAACATGGGGGCAAACTACTTTCGGCCTCAAATGGAAAACATGGTCAAAACTGTATTATTATCAGCTATATTATGTGTTCAGTTATTGGTTAGCTGCCATAGCCAGGAGCGAAGTACTGGTGTTACAGCCTCAGTTACAAAGGTAGTTGGCGGTCCATTTGAAAACAGGGAATTCATTTACCAAAAAATGCCGGAATCTATTGGCCCGACAGATACAAGTGCAGGTTGGCAACAAAACGGCCCTAAATTATTGCTGACCGGCACTGTTTACGCCCCAAATGGCATTACTCCCGTACCTGGAGTGGTGATATATTATTACCATACCGATATTACAGGCCGCTATACCCACCGCCACGAAATGCCCGGAAGCATGCCACCCAACAAGAAAGGTCAAACACATGGATACATACGGGGTTGGGTGAAAACCAACGACAAGGGGCAATACTTTATTTATACGGTAAGGCCCGGTACATACCCTACCCGCGATGAGCCTGCCCATGTGCATCTTACGGTAAAGGAGCCTAACGAAATCAGCGAATACTACATTGACGATATTGTGTTTGATGACGATGCACTGCTTACCACTGCCAAAAGGTTATCCCTGGAAACCCGCGGTGGCAGCGGGGTGGTGCGAATAGTAAAAAAAGACACCCTGTTAGTTGGAGAGCGCGACATCCGCCTGGGTTTGCACATTCCTGATTACCCTGCTCCAGCTACAACAAAAAGCCAATCCGGCCGCGAGGTTGGCGAAGAAGTATTTTCATTTGGCCCAAACCATGCCTGGGGCCCCGACAAAGGCACCGAAACCTGCCCTGTTTGCAAGTACGGCTGGTTCCATGGTATTTTATATTTTGTAGGCAACCATCCAAATGAGGCTGATATACTGAAATGGCTGATTTTTTTGGAAGCCGAAAGCATGAAAAGGGAGAAGTACCTGAAGGTATTCTTTGTGTATGGAAATGAGGAGGATGGGGCCAAAAACAGGAGCCGGAGTAAACTTGAAAAGTTGGGCATTGATTTGCAATTGAAACACCTTGCACTCACCTGGGTGCCCTCTTTTAATGATAAACCCTCCGATATTTACCTGAACAAAATAAACCCTGATGTGGAAAATACAATTCTTGTGTACAAACGCAGGAATATCGTTGGTAAATTTTTAAACCTTCGTGCAAGCCAACCGGCTTTTGAATTGGTACAACAAAGCCTCGATAAATCGGCGAATGAATATTTTTATTTGGAAGGAGGGCATTGAAAGAGAGGTAAGGTTTAAAAGCATCCGCGCTTCCATGGTATACCGTGCCGCAGACAACCCGATATCATAATGGATTGCCTGTTTCCGGGTTTTAAATTCAAAGCGATAAGCTATCTGTGCTTTAACCCACTCCTCATTTCATATCCGCCGCAAATCAACCACCACTTTTCCAAAAGGCTAACTTTTTTTATATTTGGGCTCACTTTTACCAACACACACCACCATGATTAATACCGGGCATATCCGATTGTGTATTTCACCCTTTGAAAACCTGTCGCTTAGGCCGGAGCTTGATATTTTCAGCCGCTCCTTTAGCGCCGATTTGGTGACAGAACTTTCCAGGTTCAGGCATTTTTGGTTGACCACCTGTTTCCCGGAAAATCCGGAAAACAAAACCGCTGATGCTGACTATATAATCCGGGGCAACTTTCGCCTTGACAAGGAAGTAGTACGCATCAATGTACAGTTGGTGCATCAGGCTACACAGCAAATGCTTTGGGGAAACCGTTTTGAAGGGCCGTTGGCAGACCTGACTGATTTGCAGGAAACCTTGTTGCTTGAAGTGGTGAGTGCACTTCAGCAGGAAATCAATGCAGACCTGTTGTCGAAAATGCGCAGGCGGCCTAAGGTTGATTTCAAGGCTTATGAGCATTGGCTGCACGGTATGGAGGAATTGAAACGTGGCTCGGTGGAAGCAGACCTGCAGGCCCGTAGCCATTTTCAGGAGGCAATTGCCATTCAACCGGATTATGCGCTCGCCTTTACAGGCATGTCGCTTTCGTATTTTAATGAATGGAGTTGTCAGCTTTGGGATCGCTGGGAAGTGGCAAAATCGGGCGCATACGATTGGGCCCAAAAAGCCATTGAGATCGATGACCGGAATTATATAGCCGCGATGGTACTTGGAAAAACATTCCTGTACGGACGCGCTTACGAAACGGCAGAATATTATTTCAGGCAATCACTTAGCCTCAATCCAAATGATCCTGAAACGGTTATTCCTATTGCCTGCTATTTTGTTTATCTTGGTTTAGCGGATGAGGCTGAAAAAATGTATGAAAGGATAATAGGGCTGAACCCGGTAATCGCACTTAAGAACCAATTTTACGGTGGCTTTATTTATTTTGAAAAGGGCAACTATGAAAAGGCGGCCTCCATGTTTAATTCATTTCCTTCCGGCAGATGGGCAGATGCGGAGGTTTTTTATGCCGCCACACATTATTACCTGGAGCAAAACGAATACATGAAGGCCGGATGGAATCGTTTCATGGAAACCTATGAGCGGTTGATTTCAAAAGGAAAGCCATTTTCAATTCATGAAGCCACCAATTGGATCAGAACAATCAATCCGCACAAATTTGGTAACAGCCATTTGGAAAGGTTCCTCAAATTCATTGAAAATGATGATGTGGAAGAAAAAATAACAAAAAAGCGCCAAACGCCGGTTATTTCACTGCTGCCAAATATTTTTATGAAGGAAGGTACTACCTGGCGGATGGAATATGAGGGAAAAGAAGTATTGATGCCCGAGGTAAAGGGGTTTTATGACATTTCAAGGTTTTTGGAACTACCGGGCAAGCTATACCATTGTGCCGAACTGATGGGCACGGCACTTGATGCAAGGGGCGAAATGGTTTTTGATCAGAAAGCTAAGGAGCAATATGAGCAACGCTTGCTTGTTTTGCAAAAAGCAATGAAAAATGCGGAGTTTCAGCAGGATTTTTATACTCTGGAGAAACTGCAGGATGAATACGACCAGTTAATTGAACACCTCTCGAAAGCGCTCGGACTGAAGGGAAAAGTGCGTGAAGCAGGTAACCCGGTGGAAAAGGCAAGATCGGCGGTAACATGGCGCATCAGGCATGCAATTGCCCGAATTGAGATGCTGCATCCACTTTTGGGTGCCCACCTCAGCAATGCCATCAAAACAGGTACATTCTGCACCTATCAGCCCGACCGGGAGTTATATTGGAACGTAAGTTCGGAGCGTAAGGCTGCAAAACTTACAATGTAAGTTTTAAACTTACGCCTGAGTAGGTGAACATTAAAAAATGATATGTTATGCCTACTCCACTCGATCTTCTACTCGATCCTGTCATGCTCGCTGTTTTGGGTATGTACCTGCTGCTGATGCTTTGGGAAGCGTTATTCCCCGCACGCAAGCTGCCACACATCTGTTTTTGGAGAGTAAAAGGAATTGCTGCTTTTGTCATTTATGTGCTGGTGAGTACTTATGTACCATTCGGTTACGCCAGCCTGTTGCCCGATGCGCAGTTATTCAACCTCAGTAATCACCCGGTTTACCTGTCGGCTGCCACCGCCATCCTGCTGTTTGAATTAGGGGTGTATGTTTGGCACCGAACCATGCACAACAGCAACCTGCTGTGGCGGGTAATGCACCAAATGCACCACAGTGCCGAAAGGCTCGATACCTACGGGGCATTCTTTTTCAGCCCGATGGATATGCTTGGGTTTACCGTACTGGGTACCATTTGTTTTTCATTGATTTTGGGGTTACAACCAGCCGCTGTAACCATCATGCTGCTTGTTACCAATTTTCTGTCCATTTTTCAACATGCCAACATTAAAACACCCAAATGGGTTGGCTATGTCATTCAGCGGCCCGAAAGTCATTCAGTACACCATAGCAAGGGCGTGCATGCCTTCAACTATTCCGACCTGCCAATATTTGATATAATGTTTGGCACCTTTAAAAACCCCGAAGACTTTGTTGCTGAAACCGGATTTTTTCAGGGGGCCTCAGAGCGCATTTCGGATATGCTGTTATTCCGCGATTTAAATGCACCAGAAAACGAAACTGATTTACAACCACTCACATCTAAATAAACACACTACAATGAAAACACACAATCACACTTTAAGGGGCATATGCACGGGCGCACTGGTCATGTTGACCATCGCCCTGCATGCTGCCATAATTTCTACCAACCCACTACCTCATCATCATTTTACCAAATCAGTACCCAAAAAGCCCCAGAATTCTGAGAGGCCCCTGTTTGTGCCAGGGTTGGAAAGTACCTACATACCCGGCTGCTTAATCGGTCCGTACTTCTGTTTCGCTTCATCCACAATCCCCTTTACGTCTGCCAGCAGTTTTTTGGCATCGTACACAATGCCATCTTTAATGGTAAACTTTACCCCGCCTTTGCGGATCACTTCGTTGTTTTCGTTCAGGTAAATGGCGCCGGTGCCGTACAAATATTGCAGGTTTTCCAGCGGATTGGCATCTATCAGCACCATATCGGCAAGTTTGCCTACTTCAACCGAACCAATCAGGCTGTCCATGCCAAGGGCTTGAGCCCCGTAAAGCGTTGCGGAGCGCAACACTTCAAGCGGGTGGAAACCGGATTCACGCAACAGTTCCAGTTCGCGGATATAGCCGAAGCCATAGGTTTGGTAAATAAACCCGTTATCGCTGCCTGTAGTTACCCGGCCGCCGCGGTTTTTGTACTCGTTTACAAAAGCCATCCAAAGCCGGTAGTTTTCTTTCCATACTATTTCCTGTTCGGTACCCCAGTTAAACCAATAGGATCCATGGCTTACCCTGCTTGGGCCAAAATACTTCCACAGGCTTGGCAGGGTATAATCATCGTGCCATTCGGCACGGCGGGCACGGTGCAGGTCGCGGTTGGCTTCGTAAATGTTGAAGGTAGGATCGAGGGTAAAGTCGAGCGCAAGCAATTCGTTCATCACTTTATTCCAATGTTCGCTATAGGGTGCTGCGGCCTGCTTCCAGAGTCTTCCGGCCTGTTCAAACCGGTGCTGTTCGTTCTGATAGTTGTAATCGGCCGGGTAATCCTGTATGGTTTGGCCGGTAAAAAGCGCTTCGGGTAATCCGTACCAATGTTCCATACTCGTAAGACCGGCGCGGGCCGATTGAAGTACATTCCAGCGGGCCACATCCAACTGTGCGTGGTGGCAGGCACTGCGTAGCCCGAGCTTTTTATTTTCCCGCAAAGCGGCATCCATTACCTCGGGTTTGGCACCAAAAAATTTGATGCCATCTGCACCCTTTTTGGCATTTTCCTGTACCCAGCTTCGTGCCTGTGCAGCGGTGGTTATAGGCCCTGTATGGCCCTGACCAAAAGATGTGTAAGCCAATAATCTTGGCGCGGTAATTTTATTATCGGCGCTTTGCTTTTTTTGGTCGAGTACCCAATCGAGGCCATTGCCGGCGCTTGGGTCGCGGATGGTGGTAATGCCATGCGCCATCCAAAGCTTGTAAACATATTCTGCAGGGGTCCCCTGCCCGGTTCCGCCAATGTGGCCATGCATATCAATTAAGCCCGGCAACATATACATGCCAGTACAATCCATTTCCTTTCCACCGGGTTTCAGTTTAGGCCGGCGGGCACTATCCGGCTTTACTCCCGGGTATCCAACGGTGGCCACCTGTACAATCCGGTTGCCTTCTACCACCACATCCACCGGGCCAAATGCCGGCGAACCAGTGCCGTTGATCAGGGTTACTCCCCTGATGATCAGTTGGGTATATGGCCCATCGCCCTCGGCACGCGCGGGGGCTTTGGGTATTTGGGCATTTACAAAATGTGAGGTAAAGGCAAGCAGCAAGACCAGGTAAATTTTATGCATGCGATAAATGTAGGGAGTTGCCACGAGTTTTGGGTAAAGTGAATGGATTTGGTAACCTTACCAAAAAAAACAAGCGACCCGAAGGCCGCTGTGTTTGTACTTACTAACCAATATTTTTAGTTTACAAGTTGACGAGTTGGAAAGTTGACGAGTTGATAAGTTGACGAGTTGACGAGTTGATAAGTTGATGAGTTGATAAGTTGACGAGTTGATAAGTTGACGAGTTGATAAGTTGACGAGTTAGGTCATTAACCAACTTGTCAACCAGTAAACTATCAACCTAAGAACCCTGCATCTCCTTCACTTTCGCCCTGATCTTTCCTTCAATATCTGCACTCAGTTCGGGGTTATCGCGCACGAGTTCCTTTACCGCATCGCGGCCCTGACCGAGTTTGTTGCCTTCATAGCTAAACCAGCTACCGCTTTTCTGGATAATAGCGAGTTCCACACCCATGTCAATGATCTCACCCATTTTACTGATGCCCTCACCAAATATGATATCAAATTCGGCCTGGCGGAAAGGTGGCGCCACTTTATTCTTTACCACTTTTACCCTCGCGCGGTTACCAATCGCTTCGTCGCCGTCCTTCAACTGGCTGATGCGGCGTATATCCAAACGGACAGAGGCATAAAACTTGAGTGCGTTACCACCTGTAGTGGTTTCGGGGTTACCAAACATAACGCCGATTTTTTCGCGTAACTGGTTGATAAATATGCAGATCGTATTGGTTTTATGGATGGTGGCAGTCAGCTTCCGCAATGCCTGACTCATCAGCCTTGCATGCAGGCCCATTTTGCTGTCGCCCATTTCGCCTTCGAGTTCGCTTTTGGGTACAAGGGCGGCAACGGAGTCAATCACCACAACATCAAGGGCACCACTCAAAATCAGACGGTCGGCAATTTCAAGCGCCTGTTCGCCATAGTCGGGCTGGCTTATCAGCAGGTTATCTACATCTACTCCTAGCTTTTTCGCATAGGAACTGTCAAATGCGTGTTCCGCATCAATAATAGCACAAATACCACCCTTTTTTTGTGCTTCGGCAATTACATGGGTGGCAATGGTGGTTTTACCGCTCGATTCAGGTCCGTATATTTCAATGATTCTTCCCCTCGGAAGTCCGCCTATTCCAAGCGCCACATCCAAACCAATACTGCCGGTTGAAACGACTTCAATTTCATCCATGCCCTTTTCATTCATCATCATCACGCTTCCCTTGCCATAATCCTTGTCAATTTTGTCAATGGTAAGCTTTAGGGCTTTCATTTTTTCTGAGGCGGTGGAGCCGCTGATATCTTCTACTACTGCTGTTGCTTTTGCCATGGGGTAAAATTATTTCCGGCGGCTAAGATAATTCGAATTTGTTATTCACACTAAAAAATTTAGTTTTTTTGTAGAAAAATTTTGGGAATGCGGTACCGGGAATATGTAAATGAGGAAGGAAGACTCCGGTGATTTGCCGGAGTCTCTTAAAAAAGAATCAATCTATTTTTTCCTCGTCCACTTAATTTCCATCATCATTACTTCCCCCATGCCGGGGAAAGTGGCAAACATTTGCATTTCCTGATGATCGGCGTCGATTATTTTAAATACCTCCCTGATGGGCATTTCATCGGCCACGCCCATACCGGGGTCAATCATGGTGCCGGTTAGGTTCATGGTTTTGGTTGCATCGTCCCATGGGCCTTCAAGTACCATGATTCCGGTGCCAAAATTATCAATCCAGGTTGTTTTGAATACTTTTTTATGGTTGTCGTACCCGGTCAGGCTATGGCCTTCAAAAGGCATGCCCATCATTTCACCGGTATTGGTTGCTTCCTGGTAGCGGCCTCCCATTATCATTTTGTTTACGGTTGTTAGGGAATAGTTTACCCTGGGTTTATCCGGGCCTTCCCAAACACTGTTTTCTCCAATCCATGTACCATCCCAAGCCGCCATCATAGCGTGCATTGGGCCTGGTGTCATATAGGTTTCCCAGTTTTTCATCATGGTGGCCGAATCGGGCATGGCTACCTCAGGAGTTGCTGCCTCTGGCGAGGCTGCTGTTTCTTCTTCCTTTTTGGGGGCTTCAGAACAGGAAATTACAAGTGTGGAAAACAGGGCAATGCCTGCAAGAAAATTTTTCATGTGCGGTTTATTTTAGTGTCCGCACAAGTTAAATATCCTTTTCGATCCTTGCAAGCCCTATTCTTAAATTGGTAACCTTAATAGGTAAAATCAAGCACCGTATTATACCGGTAAACGGTATGCGGTTTCTGCGAAACGCCTACTGCTTTATATGAATTGCTCAGGCAGATTGTCCGGTGGCCAAGGGATGGTATGTCCTTATCAATAAGCAGGTTCATTATTATTTCAAGCGCGTTATTGTAACCATACTGGCAACATTCGCCCCAAAATTTCTTTTGCGCTGTGCAGGTTTCCGTTTGCCGGTCGTGGCCTACATAACCTTTTTGCCCGGAAGATATAGCGTGGCAACGGGCACTGATCCAGGCAAGGCTATCGGCTGTTAACATGCCAACAGGTTGCATTTTATCGAGCAGGGTTACCAGTGAAGTGTAGTAGTTATTGGCAACCAGGTAGGATTCATCGGCATAGTTTGGCCATTTAGCTACCACTGTTTTGTTGAATTGCTGCGGGTATAGCCTTACCAGGTTCAGTACATAAATTACTTCCTTTTCGGTGGCAGATAGATATTTTACATTTTTCGCCGTATTGCAGGCTGCATATCTCGCATCCTTCCACACAAGATCAAAGCTTTCGAGCGGGTTGGTTGTGTTTTCAGGCGGGGTAAAACCGGGAATCCATGCGGGTATCAGTAACAGAAGGAACAGGAAGTTCATGCACGTTTTTATTCACTAACGCCAAATTGCGTTTTACAATATGTATTGAATGTGAAAATTTTTCGAATTTTCAGGAAGCCAAATCTATGGAGCTCCCTTTTCTGCCGAAAGCAATT
>Ga0209097_10003365_pt1 | contig 12316 bp, 8 predicted proteins | sample AD_UKC052_MetaG_FD_184419 | JGI IMG/M metagenome (GOLD analysis project Ga0209097, IMG submission 184419) | Active sludge microbial communities of municipal wastewater-treating anaerobic digesters from USA - AD_UKC052_MetaG (SPAdes) (version 2) | ecosystem: Engineered > Bioreactor > Anaerobic >... | reverse complement strand
CCTCACGACACGCAGCGGGCTCCGTCACTTTTTTCCCAGCACATGCTTGAGCACTTGCACGTCCAAGCTCAAGTCCGCCACCAGCTGCTTCAACCGGCGATTCTCGTCGAGCAAGCGGTTCAACTCCTGCGCATCGGAGACCTCCATTCCACCGTACTTGCTGCGCCATCGGTAGAACGTCGCCTGCGTGATGCCGTGCTCGCGGCACAGGTCGGTTACCATCCTCCCTGCTTCAGCTTGCTTCAAAATCCCAATGATCTGAGCCTCAGTAAACAGACTTTTCCGCATGTTGTCCTCCTAGCACCTTTCGCGTTTGGGAGGACTCTCTTTTTGACTGGAGTAGATCTTGGGGGGCACGTCAAAAGTAGTGTCCGTTGTCTTCAAGTCGTGTCAGGGCGCGAACTAAACTGCTCATCTGAGCAGTTTTAGATCTTTTGGTCTGGTCAGACCGTCAACTTACAGCACTATCGGAAATTCTATTGTTTTCGCTGCAACCTTAAGGCCGTTGATGTCGCCGGCCGCTGCTGAGTCCAGGCTTCGGGGAACACTATTTTTCCCCAGCTCCAAATTGCCCATTTGTTTCGACTAGGCATAAAATTGAGTTACCCTAAGGCAGGTAGGCAGTAGGTTTCCACTACCGGTCGCTGCAAGGAGGTGCCATGCCACCGCAAGCTCGGATCGGAGATAAATCGCAAGTCCCAACCGACGCTCATGGCTGCCCGGCCTGCCCGCACACGGCCATCGGGCCCGCCGTTCAGGGGTCAACCAACGTCATCACAAACGGACGTCCATCGGTGCGCGTCGGCGACCAGGGAGTCCACGCTGCATGCTGCGGCCCGAACCTGTGGAATGCCAAGACGGGAAGCAGCACAGTTCTGATCAACGGCCGTCCTTCCCACCGGCTAAGCGATTTGGTGATTCACTGCGGCGGAATCGGTAGGACGGTGCAGGGAAGTCCAAATGTGATCGTGGGGGATATGACGAGCGACGGCGTACGCAGCGGCAGCAGCAGCCACAGTAGCGGCCCGCCTCCTCCGCAGCAGCAGGTTACGTGGGTCGCGATCGAGTTGAAGAGCAGCGACGGCGAGCCCATGGTCGGCCAGACCTATCAGTTGACCACCCCTGACGGTAAGGTCCGGCAAGGAACGCTCGATAAAAATGGCCGCGCCCGCGTCGATCACGTAAAGGCCGGGCAGTGCGAGATCAGCTTCCCTGATTTGGATGGGAAGGATTGGTCTCCCGCATGAGACCATGAGGCCAACCGCCATGCCCCGTGAGACATTCTCTGAGAGAGGAGCGCTATGGCAGCTAAACACGTAGTAGTAGCCGGAGACTGCTGTTCTAGTCTGGCAGCCAAGGCGGGATTTGCCGATTACCATACAATCTATGACGACGGCGCAAATGCCGCCTTAAAGCAGAAGCGCCCGAACCCCAACACTCTGGTGATTGGCGACGAACTCACGATTCCAGGCAAAGAGCTTAAGACGGTTCCGAAGCCGACAGGAACTGAGCATAAGTTCGTCGCCAATGTAAAACGGGTCAAACTGCGCCTGCAGGTACGTGACAGCCAAGACAAGCCCTGTGAAGGAAAGCCCTTCGTTCTCACCGTGACGGGACGAGATCCGAAAAAAGGTGCCTCGCTGCCCGATGGCTTCATTGAGTTCGAGGTAGATCCGCAAGCGACCGTGGGTTCGCTGATTCTCGAACTCGGCAAGCCGCCCTTTGCCACGCCGCCAAAGCCTGCAGGCACGATACCTGATCCGCCTCCTTATCCCCCGGCACTGGTGCCTGCCGACTTCGCAGACTCACTTGACCGAACCTACATCGGAAAAGACGCCGATGCCAACAAGATCGAGTGGACGCTAATGATCGGGCACCTCCCTTCCTATAACGAAGTCTCGGGAGTCCAAGCCCGACTACAAAATCTTGGCTATCGCTGCCAAGGCAAAGACGGCGATGCCGAGGATACTGAAACAAAGGCAGCGGTCAAGGCGTTCCAGAAGCACCGAAAGCTGCCTGAGACTGGGCGCGCGAAGGACATCGAGAACGCGCTACGTGATATCCACGACAGGAAGGGCTAGCCGGCCAAAGGGAATTGAACATGGCAAAATTCAAGGCCAAGGTAGCTCGAACAGCGCACGATCTGCAGCATATCAACAAGCTTCGAATTCCCTACTGTGCAATCAAGGAGCTGCGCCTAAAAAGTGCGGGTGGGAAAAGTTCAATTTCTTATACATTAAGCCACGGACAGGTGAAGCCGAATGCGTCGGGCGGGACGGATCAGTTCCATTTCGCTCCAGGCAAGGAGAAGGTCACCATCTTCTACAAGATAGATGATCCCCAGCGCCGCATCGGAAGGGCCATGATCGAGATCTGGAGTTCGTTTCAGCCCAAGCCAATCTGGGTTCGGACGCTCACTGCGGAAGAATCTGCGGACGGAGAACACAAGATCGAGTGGGACGGAAAGATCAACCGTGTCAGCGCAACTCCACACGACTTCGACCACGTAACCGCCGAGCTGTCGCCCTTCAAGATGAAGCTCACCATCGGCGTGGATGAGGGAGTTGAGGGCGAGCCGCCGTGCGCTTGGACGTACTTCCACGTGATCATCAAGAAGCTCGAACTCGAACTTGGCGACAAGACGGTGCTCTCGGAGGTCAGGGACCAAAAGCTCTGCGACACGCTCGGCGGCGTGCTGCCGGCTGAAGGGGCGACCCAGGAACTGCTCCTAGTGAGCAATATCTTTAAGACGAATACCTCCGAAATGACCACTAATGCAGCGTTCGAGCAGTACCACTCCATGTGGAAAGAGGGTCCCCTTGTGCCGATCTTCCTAAAGATCTGGCTGGCGGATTCCGACGATCGAGAAGTAGAGGCGCCCAAGGGCATCGGCAACACCAGGTTCCTGTGGGACTGGGAGGACGTGCCGAACGTCCATCCCGCCGGTCTTAAGGCACAGGCCCAGACATTCATCGACGATGCGTTAAACTTTGACAAGCAGAAGACGAAGCCCAAGGGAGACAACTGTCATCTCGAGCGTGGAGGAAAACGCGGTCCGGATGCCAAGCCGGTCTTTCCCGATCAGGCGGGTCAGAACCCGCCCCCCCCCACCCTGACCGCCGGCACCTTTCCCTTCAAGGTCGAGCGGTGCAAGACACGCAAGTGGGCTGCGTATAGTTACGCATGGGGAGAAGGGGCGCTTGCCGGAAAATCAGGCGTGCTTTTCCAGCCATCGAGAATGGCAGGCGACGCGTACAAGCTCACGGTCTATCTCGCCTATCACCGCAAGCCGGACAAAAGCGTCTACCTTGATATTACAGACGATGCACCGCTCAAGGCCGTCATTAAGAAGTCCACCGGGACCTTCGTCGTGCGACGAGAGATCCATGTAATTAACTATAAGATCAAGCGGACGTCCGTCTCCCCAGCTATTGGATTGGCAACAGTCCAGGGCGACTATGCCAAGGCGCACCTCCAGCTCGAGAACAAGGCCGGCGCGCCAACCCCGATGAGCAAGGCGGACTATAATAGCGAACTGACCTCTGTAGTGGCTGCCCAGCCCTGGTACGTCCAGAGTGCAGTGGACGCGGTCGATCAATACGATGCTGGCGACCATTTCATCCACTATCGTAACCATGCGGACTGGAAGTCCCAGGTCGATGCCTACGCCACGGCTCAGAGTTGGACAGCGGCAGTGAAGTCTGCATGGGCGGCTGGTCTGGCAGATGCGGCGGGTAACGACCCCTATACGAATTCTAGCGCCTACTACGTGCTTCTAGAGGACTGGGGGTTGACCATGATCCCATCGGTCTGTAATAAGTTCATGTCCGCTGACGACGGCATCAACATTTTTCAGTTCACGAACCTATACAATACGCCGCTCCCAGGGGCCAGCGGCCTCAACGGCTTCGCGGCGGAGATGCCTTCGCCCCTTCCCAATCGATGCGGCTTCATTCAACTGGGTGGTAGCGGTAACTATGGTCCCCCCCCTGGGGACCTCAGCACAATGGAGCAGACCTGCGCCCACGAGATTGGGCATCTCCTCTTCCTTCCCCATACCTGGCAGGTGAGCGTGAGCCACGATCCCTCGCCGGGGTCGCACGATCAGGCAGATAGCGCCTGCATGATGTCCTATCAATTCACCTCAGTTCGTGAATTCTGCGGACTGTGTATCTTACGCTTGAGAGGATGGAGCAAGCTCCAGTCTGACAAGACCGGGACGACTAACACCACGCGAACGATCAAAGATACTCCACCCAACAGCAACAGCAGGATCTAGGCATTGAGACGCCGTGTTCCTTGGCACTCACTTTTATTGGGTGGCGGGCTGCTCCTGCGCGGTCTCTCCGTTGGTCCATGCTCCGATCCTGACGTTATGGCCTCACCTCCGTCTCCCAGCGCGCGATCGAAAAAGCTGGTAAAGGACACGAAGATGCAGATTTCTCTCAAGCTGCCTGCCGCAAGGTTCGTTGTCTCCGAGGCGATTCCGCTACAGGTGACCTTCACCAACGGGGACAGCAAACCCCGCAACGTCCCCCTTCCCCTGACAGAGCTCAACACGCAGCCTTCCTTTACCCTCAAGGGTCCCCAGTACGCGGGCAGTCACGTGTTCAATCCTCGCTCTGCCACCATCGGCCCCGAGGCGGGACACTCGCCACAGTCCGCAACGCAGGTTCTGGCACCCGGGCAGTCGGCCACCGAGCATCTGCCCCTTCACTTGTGGGCGCCCATCACTACGCCGGGCGCCTATGAGCTTGTCGCGCAGCTAAGCGACGGCGGCCAGACGACCACTTCCGAGCCGCTGCATTTTACCATCGACCCGTTGTCGGTTCTGTCCGCGTCTATCGGGGCCGATGTTGGTGCGCGGCGGCAGCCGCAGGTGCGCGCCGTCTGGCTGCTGCCTGGAGAGCGGCAGCGACGTCTATATCAGGCCACCTATACGGAGACCCGCCCCGATCTCGGAGAGATGTCGAGCGCCTCCCTGAATATGATTCAGGAACTGCCGCCTTCAGGATCCAGCGTCTTTATTCCTTGGGCGAACTACGACCGGACAGAGTCGTTTCACCACTGGTATCTGTGGAAGCAAGAGTCCTCACTTTGCGCGCGCGCCCTCTTGAGCCCGCGACCCGGATGCATCGCCCTGCCGGCGCCGCTCGACAGCGTGGTCCGTCCCCCCCTTCTGGTAAGCAGCGGAGAAGTAGACGTCTTCATGTTTGCCGCCGGAGGATATGAGATTGGCCTCGTCCGCTTCCCTCCGCCAGCGAATGAACATGACGCCGTCGCGCCCAAACTGCTATGGCGCTATCCCGTGAGGGGCAAAGTGGTCAGTGCCCGAGCCGCTTTGTCCGCTCCGCCAGCCAATGAACGCAGGCTCGTGGTGGTCACCCAGCTACAGGACGCCGTAGAGATCCATCACATAAACGCAGGGACAGGGGCGCTGCCATCTTCAAGCCAGACCTTCATCCTCCAAGACGTTGTGGCAGCACCAGGCTCCGAGCCCGGCATCATGATTGATGGGCGGGGTGCTACGCAGCTAAGCGTAGTCCTAGAGAGTCAGCGCAAGGCGCAAGGAATTGTGATCTTAGACGCGACGCTGAAGCCCGATGGGCAGTGGATGGGCCCACCCGTGGCTCGGAGGCTGGGAATTTCGGATGACACGTTGCGGTCTGCAGCGATTGCATTTCCAGTACAATCGAAGTCTTCTTTCCGAAGAGATTGGCTCGTCGCTACGGGAAACCACAAGATCTATGGCGGGACGTTCGGGCATGAGACTATGCAGCAAGCTGGCGGGGAACCAATCCTTCCATTCGAGATGATCGCACTATCACAGGGGACCTACTACATGATGAAGGGCCCGCAGTCAGGAATCGTGCTAGGTACGGTGAAGTGAGCAGATGTCTATTATCCGAGCGAACGGCTGATGAGGAATCACTCATATACAAAGCCCCGTGTAATCGAACTGACCTTCCCCCGATTTAATGACCTTCCCGACTATTCCGCTTTCGTCCGTTGAGCTGCGACCCTCACCACTCGTAAAGCTGGCAGGGCTTGCTTGCGCTCCCGTACAAGGGAGCATGACGAAAGTCGCCCTGGGAATGCTGCCGCAGCTCCCTGGGTCCAAATGGGGCTCTCCTAACAGAATCGTGTGTCACCGACGCCCCGGAAGAGGCTCATGATCCTACGCAACCACCGACAATCCACGCAGGTTGGTCCAGGGGTTGCAATGCGCTGCCAGGATGAAAACAAAAAGTGTGGCGCCGGTGTATCGATTGGATGCGGAGCGGGTGGGTAAGGAGGCCGCCTGCTCTCTGGGAGATCAGCGACTGGAGAAGCGGATGCAGAGCATCGTGAGCACGAGGTGTAAGCGCCCCGCGGCCTCCTTTCCGGATCTGTTTAAGGAGGACTCCGAACTTGAAGCGGTCTATCGCTTTTTGCGCAACGAACGCCTGAGCCTGGGCAAGACGCTGCGTGGCCATATCGCTCACACCGTCGGGCGGGCGCAGAGCCTAAAGACCGTCGTGGTGGCGCACGACACCACCGAGTTTGACTTTGCCATCGGCCAGCGACGGCGCGGCGGGCTGCAGCGCTTTAGTCAAAAGCGGCAGGGCTTTTTGGCGCATGTCTCGCTGTGCATGTCCGCCGAGGGAGCGCGGGCGCCTTTGGGGTGCCTGGGGCTGCAGCCGTTTGTGAGACTCAATCAGCTTGAAAACGCAAAGGATCAAGCGGCCTGGGAGCAGCAGATGGGGTCCGGTTTTACCGAGGCTGGACGCTGGCTCAAAGGCATCCGGCACAGCGAACGGGTGCTGGGCAAGGAGGTCTCCGCGATCCACGTGTGTGACCGAGAGGGCGATGCATATCCGGTGCTGTCCAAGCTGGTGCAAGCCAACAGTCGCTTCGTCATCCGGCTGGCACAAAACCGGACGGTCATCGAGCCGGAAACCGGACACCTGCTGGACTTTATCGCAGAGCAGCCGGTGCTAGGACCCTCGCGCCAGGTGCAGCTGTCCGAACGCCTGCAAGCCAGCGTGCTGCCCGCCGATTGCAAGACGCATCCAGCGCGCAAGAGCCGCTCCGCCGAGCTGGTGCTTCGCTGCGCCCAAGTCACGCTCAAACGCCCCGCCAAGCGCAACAGCGACGGACTGAGCCCCCAGACTGTCACCTTGAACGTGGTGGATGTCCGCGAGGTCAACGTTCCTTTGGGAGAGCCTCCGGTGCGCTGGACGCTGGCCACCACCGAGCCCATCGACTCTGAAGCGGCGTGCTGGCGCATCGTGGACCTGTATCGCAGTCGCTGGCTGGTGGAGGAATTTTTCAAGGCGATAAAGACCGGCTGCGGATTCCGGTTCCGGCAGCTCGATAGCCACAAGACGCTGCTGGTGGCGCTGGGGCTCTGCGTCCCCGTGGCCTGGACGCTGCTGCTGATGCGATATCTGGAACGAGAAGCGCCCGACTCCCCAGCCGAGGCCGTCTTGCCACCGCCCCTGCTTGGATTTCTCAAGCGCATCTGGCCCCGCGGCCCCGCCCCCGAGCAGCCGACGGTTCGGGAGGCCCTACGCGCCATCGCCGCCCTGGGCGGCCACATTCGCCACAACGGTCCCCCAGGCTGGCTCGTACTGCATCGCGGCTACGAGCAACTGCTGCTCATGTACCAGGGCTTTTGCGCGGCATTTCCTGAGGGTAGATGTGATCAATCATGAGCCGGAAGAGGGGGGGCACAGGCCGCCGAGCTTAAGGAGGGCCAGGGGGATGAGGGAGGCTGGTGAGTGGAGCTGCGCACTCCTTTTCGTCAGAACACCTACGCCTGATTGGTGACCCACGGGTGTGTTAGGAGAGCCCGAAAGTCTTCGTGTACGTGGCTGCGGCGCTCCTTGAGAAAGGAATGACACACGCGCTATGTAGCAAGGGGGTTGATGTCGCACTCGGGTTGCTGTTGCGGCTTTACCCCAGCGTCAGCTCAGCCGTGCGTGAGCGTCTTCTCTACCGCCAATACAAGCTCTGCGTCACCGACCAACACCAGGCCATGGTAGGAGTCGCATACCATTTTGGCGCGCAGTTCCCCAAGTACCACCTGGAATACGGTGCGTTCAGTGGCCCCCGCGACTTGCCACGATTGCTCCGAGACCGTGGCCCCCAGCGCATTCAGCGCTTCAGCCAGGGCGTCCGACTGGTCTACCCGCAATTGGAGCCTTGCGGGCCAGAGAGAGTCTCGTAGCCTCGCCCACCAGGGTCGCGCTGGGGCCATGCTCAAGGCTGTGGTGCTGCGTCGAGGTTCGAACCCTGACACGTCCTTGGATTCATATTGCACCCAGCAAGCCGCCAGGCACGCCCCTCTGCCGGGTCGAGCGCTACGGTCTCAGAAACCTGCAGCCCCCGGGGGCCAAACAATTCTGCGACGCGCGGCGTCCCTCCAGGGAGCCAGACGAGTGTCTCTGCATTGGGGCATTGATGGGTGGTGACGCCTTGCAGCCCCAGGTCGCGCAGCAGTGGCGCAAGCCCATCGGTCGCGCCGTGCAGCCGGACGACGATGCCTCCGAGGTACACCGGCCCCAGCTGTGCGAAGTGCGAGAAGCGTGCAGTTGACGAGGTGGGCGCTCTGGCACACATCGAACTGGCCTCAGGGGCGCTGGCTTTGCCTGGTTCAATGGAGACGCCCACCTTGCCAGGCCCCCCTGAAGCCACGCAGGCCAGCAAGGAAACGAGGCAGCCGGCAATAGACGCCCCCCTCAGCGCACCAGCATGATGGTCACTCGTCGTGGACACAGAAAGCCTTGGTGAAGTCGGGCGGATAGAAAGTCCAAACACGGTTTCGGCACCATGATCCGGGAAGTGATGGGCTGGATTGGGTCCGGGTCGGAGACAACAGCAAATAGCCTACGCCAGACTGTCGCCGAGCTGTGCGTCGCAGTTTGGCTGGCTGCGCAGGCGACGGTGTGGGCGGCTGCGAACCTGGTGGCTCGATTGGATGGCGCGTCAGCTACCCAGAGACGGACGAGCCGGGGACGATACGATCGCGGTGCTTGCTGTTTGGACCAAACAGGCCGTTGGGGTGTTACCAATCCCAGCCAGCGCCTGATCGCTGCAATCGCACATCCTCCAGCGCCGACTCGCCGTACACGAATGCCCACGCACTGCTCAGCCAACGAGTTCGCTTACCACCGTCCACCACGCACTGAACGCTGAAGTCCAATCTGACCCCACTGCAGAGAAGAAACCGCGCACAAACTTCCCGAGCAAGTTCATGCTCCTGCCGTTTTCTCGTCTGTCCTGCGGGTGGTTTGCTCCTTCCGCATAGTCACGCAGCAGCCAATTGTCTCCAACATGAACACACAAAGCCGACACGTCCGCACATGTGCAGTAGGCCCAAGCGTACAGCTATGCGGTGCGTAGTGGCCGCGCTGATGCCTAGAGCACCAGCAATGCGACCCAGCTTGCCGTAAGAGCCGCGCTCAAAGCATCGGCCATGTCTGGGGTGCGCGGCAGCGCTGGCGTGGTCTGCGCGCTGTTCTGATTCGCCGAGCGCCGTGTTCGGGCGGTTCTATGCCCTAAGCACAACCATGGGCTCTAGGTATGTATGAGTGGCATTCTGCGATGAACATGGCGCGGACATGTAACAAGCAGGACTATGCCGGGACAAGGAACTTCCCTGCCTACTCAACACCGGCAGCACACACCGAGCTGCCAGCAGCACGCCTCACCAGCAACCCGGCACGAGCAGCAGCAGCGCTGGCATGGTAGCGCCAGCGAACGCCGATGAGAACCAGCGGCACCTGCATTACGTCGCCTGCACCCGCCTTGCTTATCACCAGTGTTGAGCCGCACAGTGATTTTCTGGCTGGTCTGGAGAGCAAGCGGTGATGCTGCTTGGTGCGGCAACTGCCGCGACAGGGCTTAGCAGTCCAGAGCTTGGATGGGGATGGTTCGCTCCAGCCACCGTCCTGTGCCGACTAGTATTTCCCGCTTCCGACGGAATTCACTCCGACAACCGCGCCGATGGCGAGGGAACATATTTGCGGATGAGTTCCCTTTTTCGTCCGCATGACCGATGACGTGATACACGAATAACCAATGCGGGACAGTCGCTGGCGAAAGCGCTCCTGGCTGTTATTGCTGACGGTGCTGCTCGCCCTGTCTTCTCGCGTCGCATATGCAGATGCCCCCGTTCTGCCTCATCGCGCATGGCTGCCCGGCTTCGGTGGTAGCTGCGACGGCGGGCCGCTGTCCTGCACCCGTATCGACGAGCTTGCGTTTCACGCGCGAGCCGACGCGATGTTTTCCAGCAGCACCGATAGTCGCGGCTTTGCTTTTGTCGCGCCATACGGATTTTCGCTGGCGCTGTTTGAACGGCTGGAGGGCGGCATCTTATCGCACACCGCCGTTTGGAAGCAGCCAGCAACGAGCGGTGACGACCTGCGCTGGCACCAAGGCCCGCTGCGCTTCGCGCTAAAAGCTCTGCTGTGGCCCTGGCGGAGCGACCCGCATCAGCACATGGCGATTGCCGCCAGCTTCGAGCAAGAGGCCCGTCTGTGGCGCTTCGATGGACCCAATCAGCTGGGCCTTCTGACAGACTTGGCAACGCTGCGACTGTCGCTGAACAAGCCGCTTGGTCATGCGGAAGTGGGCCTTCAGGTCGGCGCGCTATTTGACTGGCAGAAGCGCTTTGCGACGGCAGAGCTAGGCGCTCGCATTGGTTTTCATCTGCCCTTCCTTCCCGAAGTGAAAGTGTTTGCCGACGGCAGCGTTCGTGGCATATCTCGCCTGACCTACGTCAACGCGGATGCGATGTTACCGGGCGCACTTGATCAACGGCATCCGATTTCCTTTGGCGGTGTGCTCAGTTTCGGCGTTGTTGCGCGGCCCAGAAAGCAGATTGATTTTGCGATGGCTGTCGCTGTGGGCTTTGGTGATATCGCGCCGTTTACACTGACGCTGCGCGGCCCACTCGATTTCTCAATCGGCAAGGGCTATTCCTATCCGCAGAGCCTGGTCGTAGACATCCTGCGAGAGACCGGAGAGTGGGTAGCCGAGCAGTTGAGAAAGTTGCCTGAGCCGGTGCGCGAGACGTGCGTTCTGTTTGCACGTGACGGGCAACCCATCGCGACGCTAGGCACACTGACAGACGATGGTGAGCACTGCGAAATGCAGGGCCAGCGTTATCGAGTAGGCGACAAGCTCTATCCCGATTCGCCTAACCGACGCGTGTGTATGGATGCGGAAGCGACACGTTGCGTCACTGTCCATCAGGTTGGCTTGGCAGGTCAGCCCCAAAGCACATCGGCGGCAGCGGCAAACGATGTCGATGAAGGGCAGTCAGCCTCACACCTGACCATCGGCGGACTTCTTTCGGGGCAAAGACTTGATCCTGCGACGCTGGTTCACCTTGCCCGCACACAAGGGGCGCTCGGCATGGTGCAAGGTCAGCTTGATGACCACTGCATCCTCAACGAAGGAAGCCACCAAGTATCTCCCATCGGACAGCGCAGCGCCGATGGCAGGCACTGCGTCATCAATCGCGACGTCAAGGACCGACGCACAGGCAAAACCATCCGCACCGAGCAGCAAGAACTTCAAGTAGGCCAGCCGGTTTTCCGAGACCCCGCGACGGGCCGCATCTGCACCAAGGCAAGCGCCAACAGCAAGCACGACTGCCTCGTGGCCATCGACCCCGAACACAACCGCGCTATGTCTCTCAGCGAGCGCGCTGGTTATCACGGAGCCATCGGCTTAGTGGACAAGGCAGACAGCTACGTAAGCACCGCTAAGCGTGGCGTCGCTGCTCTCAGTGAACCTGCTGAGCTGAGTACTGCTGCCATCAAAGCTGGTGAGCGTGCCGCAAATGCTGCGAAGGGAGCCGTCGAAACGCTACGCGACCCAGCGAAGGCCAAAGAGGCTGCGCGAAGTGCTTGGCACACCGCCATCGACAGCGCTGAGGGTTCTCTACATGCCGCACAAAGTTGGTGGCACAAGCCGCTAGAAAAGAAGCTCGACGACGCAGCAGAGGCAGGTGGGGGTGGACTAGTGGACTTGCCGGTGAATGTGGCGACTGGCGCAGCGATTGGCTCTGTGTTGCGAGCTGGCGAGGCGACGCTGGAAGTCGCCGAAGACTTGCGCAAGGTCGAGCGGGCCGCAGTGAAAGGGAAAAAGGCAGCACGACTTGCAGAGGAGGTCGAGCAAGGCACGGCAGCATCGGCCAAAGGCGGCACCTATGTTCTCCAAGACCCAGATACGGGGCAGGTCATGAGAACCGGGAGGACCAAGGATCACACACGGCGCGAGTTAGAGCACAACCGTCAACCTGAAACCAAAGGGTTGCAGTATG
>Ga0209097_10003364_pt1 | contig 12316 bp, 15 predicted proteins | sample AD_UKC052_MetaG_FD_184419 | JGI IMG/M metagenome (GOLD analysis project Ga0209097, IMG submission 184419) | Active sludge microbial communities of municipal wastewater-treating anaerobic digesters from USA - AD_UKC052_MetaG (SPAdes) (version 2) | ecosystem: Engineered > Bioreactor > Anaerobic >... | reverse complement strand
TGGGATGGATTGCACAATTCAGAGAAAGTTCCGGATGGCACTTATTTCTTCATTATTTCGGGAACCGATATTAAAGATCAACCGTTCGAAGAAAAAGGGACTGTTACTTTATTGGGGAACTAATCTTCAACAACTTCTAAAGTTTCTAAACTAGCTAGGGTTTTCAAATTCCCGAAAATCACACGCGCTCGGTTGTTTTGGATTTCTTCAACGATGCCCGTTTGACGACCGCTGAGTAATTTCACTTTCGATCCAACCTTGATTTCTGCTTTCTTCTTCTCGAGCAATTGAGCTTTGACTTTCTCTTTTTTCAACTGCTGTTTTTTATCAATCTTCTTGCGCTTTTCGGCTGATAGAATCTTAGTCAGTTTGGCAAAAATGGGCTTCTTGTCCTTAGCAGCTTCCCATTCTTTGGTAATCGATTGAAGCTTTTTACCTAATTCAATCAATTTCCCAGATTCTTCTTGAGTCGCCTTTTTACTCTCCATCTTCAGCTTCATCTTTTCGTGAAGCTCATCGTATTTCGATTTCGATTTATCTGCAATAGCCTGCTTCTCATCTAATACCTGAAGCAGTTTTCGTAATTCTTGCTGCTCTTTTTGCAATTGCTGCAACATGCGATCTAATGTCACTTTATCCTTAGAAGTCATGTTCCTCGCCCGATTAATCAAGGCAACTGGCAATCCAGTTTTTTCGGCAATAATGTAAGTATACGAACTTCCGGGTTGACCAATCACCAACTGATACATCGGTTGTAAAGTCTCATCATCGAACAACATACACGCATTCCGAACTCCATCCAAGCGATCGGCCGCCAATTTAATATTCATGTAATGTGTCGTAATAACTCCCAAGGTACGCCGACGCGACAATTCCTCTAGCATCGCTTCAGCCACAGCTCCACCTAATTCCGGATCAGTACCGGTCCCAAATTCATCAATCAGAACCAGTGTTTTCTTATCAGCAAATTCGAGAATATACTTCATTTTTGCTAAACGCGAACTGTAGGTACTGAGCTCGTATTCAATCGACTGACTATCTCCAATATCCGCAAACAAACGCTGAAAATATCCCATCTCACTTTGTTCCCCAACAGGGACAAGCATACCACTTTGCAGCATCATCTGAAGCAATCCGATGGTTTTTAATGTAATCGACTTTCCACCGGCATTCGGACCACTTATAATGAGCAGTCGATTTTGGTGGTCCAATTCGCAACTCATCGGTACGACTGGTTTTTTGTTTGCGCGGTTTTGTAAAACAAGAATTGGGTGACGAGCATTCAGCAATCGAATTTGAGCTGAGCGAACGATATTCGGCATGGTTGCATCGAGCTCAATGGCTAACAAGGCTTTTGCTCGGTTGAAATCGAATTCGCATAATACCAATTCGTAATTGCTGATTAAAGTATGATGATGACGAATTTCCTGTGTTAGGTTGCGTAAAATCCGCATGATTTCGCGCCGTTCCTGTTGCACAAGCTCGAATACTTCATTGTTGAGGTCGACCGTTTCGATGGGTTCGATAAAAGTTGTTTTACCCGTATCGGAACTACCTTGAATCAATCCGCTAACACTACGCTTTTGCTCTGCTAGCACCGATAATACGCGTCGTCCGTTGTATACAGTTTCTTCGGTATCGGCCAGCCAGCCTAGTTTTTTCAATTTTTGAATTTGGGCACGAAACACCTTATCTAATTCACGTCTTGAATGAGCAAGATCCTTACGAATATCTGCTAGTTCACGCGAGGCAGATGATTTTACAATACCAGAAGGATCGAGCACTTTATCGATAGCATCGATAATTTCCTTGGTGAAAAATACCGGTTCGAAAATCCCATGAATAGCAGGCAGAATGGTCTTTTTATCCTTTAGATACTGAAGTAACGTATTCACCACATCAGACACCTCACGAATATTCATCAATTGCTTCTCCTGCAACATGGAGTTTGCCACTCCCAAAAGATGTAATTCGCGCCTTATTTCCGGAAACGTCGAATTGGGAAACCCGCTCCCACTGCGTTGAACATCCACATATTCCTTCACCCGTCTCAGTTGAACCAACAAAGGTTCAAATTCAAAATCAGGTCGAAGTGTTTGTGCTAATTCCTTTCCCCCTAAACTCCGACAATAGCTCTCCACCGTCGACCGAATACGATCAAATTCAAACCTAGAAATACTGTCTTCAGGATATATGCGCACGTTGCGAAGATAAGGAAGCTAGCCCAACAGCCGAAAATGGGATTTGTTGAAAAAAAGTAACGACCGAAAAACACAAATCCCGCTTCGACAAGCTCAGCGCTCGGTATCAGCATAGACAAGCCCAGCGAAAGATAACATTCTCGCTCCTTGAGCCTGTCAATGGGAGCACATCAAACCAGCACCCTTCGACAAGCTCAGCGCGCGGGTTCAGATTAACTTAAACCTAACTTTAAATCTGGCCCCTGAGCATAGTCGAAGGGCAAATCATTAAGTTACAGCTCCTACATTCATAACGCTAAGCTCCAACCTCCCGTAAACTAAACAGCACATCAACACACCAGCACATCAGCACATCAATTACCTTTGCCCCATGGCAATCATCGGAACGGATATTCATCAAGCAGCGCAATTGTTGCAAAATGAGGTAATTGGTATTCCTACAGAAACCGTTTATGGATTAGCAGGAAATGCATACAATGCCGATTTAGTCGCACGGATATTCGATGTCAAGCAGCGACCTACGTTCGATCCACTTATTGTTCATACCTCTTCAATTGAACGTATTTCCGATTTCGCACAATCCATTCCGGATGCTTTAATGCCATTAGCTGAAAAGTTTTGGCCGGGACCGCTTACTTTATTAGTGGAGCGTATCGCTAAAATCCCCGATTTGGTATCTAGTGGATTGCCACATGTTGCTGTTCGCATTCCCAATCATCCATTAACACTGCAATTGCTCGATCAGCTCGAATTTCCTTTGGCTGCTCCTAGTGCCAATCCTTTTGGATATGTGAGTCCAACTACTGCTCAACATGTGAACGATCAGTTGGGTGATAAAATCCCATTTATCCTCGACGGTGGAGCTTGTCAAGTTGGACTCGAAAGTACTATCGTAGGCTTGATTGATGGTGTTATTACTGTTTTTCGTTTGGGTGGTTTATCGCTCGAATCCATTGAAGGTGTCGTTGGAAAAGTACAGGTTCGTTCTCATAGTTCTAATCCACAAGCTCCGGGAATGCTCGATTCTCACTATTCTCCTCGGAAAAAAGTCCTTTTGGGTATTATTCCCGAACTGCTTAAAAATCACCGCGACCAATCACCCGTTCTTATTCGCTTTTCCAGCTTATTAAGCGAATATCCCGAAGCCTTGCAATTAGTGTTAAGTCCGAAGGCATCCGTGTCCGAAGCAGCCATCAATCTCTTCAAATACCTCCGCCTCGCCGATCAATTCGGAACCTCGCTAATTCTAGCTGAATTGGTTCCCGAAATCGGACTTGGTCGTGCCATCAATGACCGATTAAAACGCGCTGCTTTTCATTGATTTTGGGCGTGCCCTTTTTGCTATTCCGTTTCACTACACAGCAACAAGGTCGGGCTGTTACGGGGTACGCTTCGCTTCCGTCCCAAGGGACCAAGCCCTTCACATCCCTCACGCGTTTTTATTAGAATGGAAATCTTGATTTTACTCGTTTTAATTATTTAAATAAAAACACCTATTTAATCAAATAGTGTGAATCGCATAATATTTTAGGAAAAAAACATAATAGAAATTCTAGGTGTAGGTATCACCTTTGATTCATAGGAAAGAAAGCATTAGTCATATAATTCTAATTTTTCCTATTAGGAAGGATTCAAGAATAATTGATTAATACTAGTTAATTATTCAAATACTCGATTTCCTATTTCGATTAAATAACCTTTAAATTAAATAACCATGAATTCAGGTAAAGTTTTATTAGGCGTCCTTGCTGGCGTTGCTGCAGGTGCTTTTTTAGGAATATTATTCGCTCCCGATAAAGGGGCAAATACACGAAAAAAAATAATTTCCAAAGGGGATGATTTTGCTGATGGATTAAAAGAGAAATTCAATGAGTTTCTAAATCAAATGGAAGATAAATATTCCGAAGTAAAAGACAATGCCGAAGAGCTTGTTGAATCAGGAAAAGCAAAATTCCAAGATGCTAAAATGGACCTTAAAAATCAAGTCAACGAAAAGGTAGGTCAATTAGCTCAAAATAATAATCACTAAAATCCCCTCAAATGAAATTAATTAACGTAAGTGTACTTTCATTACTTTTTTCAGTTTCACTGTTCACCATTTCGTGTACTAAAAAAGAAGGATGTACCGATATTCAGGCCGATAACTACGATTCTGAAGCAGATGAAAATACAGGTTGTCAATATCGCTATGTAACAACTATCGATATTTCAAACGTTCCAACTGCAAATCCAGCAGGTACTGAATGGGATATCGATGGTTCTGGTCCAGAATTGAAATTAAATTTTGGAAAAAACACGAGTTCAGGATATGACTATACCACTAATTCTGTTTCAGATGTGTTTGCTACTTCATTAACACCCAATAGCAACATACAATTCACGAATGAAACGTGGAAATACCAGCTCGTTGACGAAGATTTATTGAGTTCTGATGAAGTAATTGCTTCTGGAACATTTAACCCAATTTCACAAGGGAGTAATTCAATAATTACTATTTCAAACGGAAGTATTTCTTTGACATTTCATTATAAATTACAATAATGCACATTCAAATGGAAGATCAAGCAACTATAATGGAATCAATCCTTGAAAAGGGAGAATTATATACTCAAACAAATATTGAATTAATTCGATTGAAAACAATCGGAAAATCAGCTGAAGTGTTCTCTTCTTTAGCTGGAGGATTCGTAATTTTTGTGTCAGTATTAATTGTTTTAATGATGATTAATATTGGTGCAGCAATTTGGATAGGCTCTTTATTTGGTGTTTCATATTATGGTTTCTTTATAGTTGCTTGCTTCTATTTACTAATTACAATTATATTTTTAGCATTTAAAAATGTTCTTATAAAAATGCCTATTTCTAATCTAATAATTAATAATCTATATAAATTAAACTAATGAAACCTAATTCACTTATTGCCTTGAATCTACGAATAGAGGAATTGGAAGCAATTCGTGCTATTCAACATAAAGAGTTGGGATTCCAAATTCAATCAGTAATGGATAATCTTAAACCTTTCAATATCATTAAAACGGCTATTCATGACGTGATGGAATTGCCAAATATGAAAGGCGGAATCGGTAATTTAGCAATTGGTTCTATAACAGGTATTCTTGCTAAAAAAATCTTATGGGGAAATTCAATAAATCCTGTTAGATCAATATTAGGAATTATCACTCAAACACTGGTTACCAATGTTGCGACAAACAATGCCGAGGACATTCGTGATAAAGGTTCAAATTTAATTCAACCACTTATCCAACGTTTCTTTCAATACAGGAAAATGAAAAGAGCTGAATTAGAAAATAATAATTAATGGTTGGTTTATTTTCTTTCACCAAAGTGCAAAATTCAATCCTGCTTGTCCGTACCAACCTTGCAGCATTTCGAAGTTCCTAATCGGATAAACATATCCTCCGTGTATATTGATAAACATGTTTTTCTTCGATAAAAGATGCAATCCAAACGTAGGCGTAAACTGAATTCCAGAGCCAAATTGCTTTTGCGAAATCCCACCCATCTCCACTCCAAAATAGGGAATTAAAAACTGACGTTTCGGATTTTTCTCCAACGATAAATCCAAACCAATCGTGTACATGAACATCGAGTTTATCGACTTCCGATCACTATTCAAAATATTCAATTTCGAATATACCCGAACATGACTCGGTCCCGGATCATCATTCTGATCCACATTTGCATAAATAAGATATTCAACTGTTAAGCCCGAAAATAATCCAGTAGAATCACGTTTTTTTGGCTGATACATCGAATAACCTAATCCAGGCATAAACCAGGATTCGAATTTCTCTTTAGCCTCTTTCTTGCGAATATCATTCATTTCTTCCTGCGACCGATACCGGCCTTCATACCAAGCACTGTCTCCATGCCTTGTTTGACCAAAACTTCCTGCGTAAACTAAGCAGAGCAACAAACTTATAAGTAGGTGTTTTTTCATAGGATATTCAGGTATAACGTAGAAAGATTTAATCTCGTATATATTTCAATATCTCGGGTTCGTACCAATACTTCGGTGGCATGCCTTTAGTCTGATTTACTAGGATACGTTTGTTTTTCCAACTTATAGGAAATCCTTCTTCAGCATAATAATCGTATAAAATTTCTAGATCTATAATCCGATTTCCATCAAGCAAATAATAACGATTAATTGTCCCATTCGATTCTTCATAACCATTCAATATTTCTAATGTATCATTATAAAATCTGTATGTCCCTTCCACAATCGTATGTCCATAATGTCCACTAGAAGTACGTTTGTAGTTATTATTCGAATGAAACTCAAATGTCCAAAAACTACTCGCCCATTGCCCACGAAAGGTCTTCTCAATACCCTGAGCATTAATTTCATGGGAAACTAAAATGATCAGTCCAATTAAAAAATGTCTTACTAATTTCATTTAGTATTTTTTATCATCAATTAATCTAAGCTCGCTACGATAAGCCCCCCGAGCGGAATCAAACTTATGTATTCCCCATTTTTCCTCCAAAATGGCGGGCACGCAAATCTTCACATTTTCAAATCAAAACAGATATAACATTCTAATCGAAATGTACCCACCTTCCTATACCTAAACAGCACGCTTCGACAAAAGCTCAGCGCTCGGATATATGCGCTCCCTGAGCTTGTCGAAGGGAGCACATCATAAACTAGCAGTCCTTCCACCGTCAACGGGTAAATTAATACCATTGATATATGCAGCAGCAGGTGAAGCCAAAAACGTTACGGCATGAGCAATTTCTTCTGGTTTGGCAAAACGTTTCAAAGGAATCTCACCTAACATTTCCTCTTCTACATGAGCTACTTCTTGGTGTGTGCGAGCCGCTTTATTCGTAATGATTTGAGATAAACGTCCAGTCATAGTAGCACCCGGCAAAACATTATTCACCGTAATGCCATATTTTCCTAATTCATTGGCCATAGTTTTAGACCAATTTCCCACAGCTGCTCGAATGGTATTGGAAACTCCTAATCCATGCAAAGGAGCTTTTACCGAAGTCGATATGATGTTGATGATACGTCCATAATCAGCTTTAATCATTTCATTCACCACAGCCTGAACCAATACTTGATTACATAAAAGATGTTGGGTAAATGCGGCTTCAAAAGCTTCTGGACGAGCATCGGTTATTGGACCAGCAGCAGGTCCACCATTGTTGTTTACCAAAATATGAATGGGATTGCTTTTCGCAACAAAGGCTTTAACTACCGATTCAACTTGTTTCCAATCATTAAAGTCGGCTACCAAATAGTCGTTGTTGAGGTGATTGATTCGATCGAGTTCAATTTTTTCCTCTTTTAAACGCGTTTCATCACGGGCAAGAAGTACAATATGAGCACCTGCTTCGGCCAATTCACGAGCACAAGCACGTCCAATTCCTTGAGTACTACCGCATACCAGCGCTGTTTTTCCTGCGAGATTTAGTTCCATAAGACAAATTCAGGTTTTATTACCTTGCCTCAAAAATACTGCATATGCCAATCCAGCGTCCTTTTTCCTTTAAAAAGTGGATCGACGAAAACCGCCACTTACTCAAACCTCCAGTAGGTAATCAAGTTGTATATAAAACTGCCGACGATATAATCGTAATGGTAGTAGGCGGTCCAAACAAACGAAAGGACTATCACTACAACGAAAGCGAAGAATTTTACTTTCAGTTGGAAGGAAATATGACACTTAAAATCATCGAGGATGGCAAACCTGTCGATATTCACATCAACGAAGGCGACATCTTCATGCTTCCGGGCCGCACTCCTCATTCACCCCAACGTCCCGAAAATACTGTTGGTTTAGTAGTAGAATTAGTGCGTCCAAAACAAGAAAACGATGCCTTCATGTGGTTTTGTGAATCGTGCGGCAACAAACTCTACGAAGAATTCCTTCACGTCTCCGATATTGTCACCCAACTTCCTCCCGTAATGAATAAATTCTACGGCTCCGAAGATCTCCGCACGTGTAAAAGCTGTGGAACAGTGATGGAGAAACCTTAATTGATGTGCTGATTAGTTAGTGTGCTAATGTGCTAATGATTTATTTTTCTATCTATTGAAAATTTAAATTACACCAGCACACCAGCACACCAGCACACCAGCACACCAGCACACCAGCACACCAGCACACCAGCACACCAGCACACCAGCACACCAGCACACCAGCCATGTTAACCATCGACATCCACACCCACATTCTTCCTGAACACATTCCAAATTTCAAGGAGCGATTTGGGTATGGTGGATTTATTCATCTCGATCATCACAAGCCTTGTTGTGCGCGGATGATGAAGGATGATCAGTTTTTTCGGGAAGTGCAGGACAATTGCTGGGATCCGAAGGCAAGAATGCACGAATGTGAGCATCATGGTGTGCACATGCAGGTTTTGAGCACGGTTCCGGTGATGTTTTCATACTGGGCAAAAGGCGAAGATGCGCTCGCTGTTTCGGAATTTCTCAATGATCATATTGCTGGTATTGTTCGCGATTATCCAGATCGTTTTATTGGATTAGGAACTATCCCGATGCAATCGCCCAAACTGGCTATTCGTGAGTTGGAACGTTGCATGAAAGAGTTAGGAATGGCTGGAATTCAAATTGGGAGCAACGTCAATCAATTGAATTTGAATGAACCCGAATTCTTTGAAATATTCCAAGCTGCTGAAGAATTAGGCGCTGCCATATTTGTTCATCCTTGGGAAATGTTTGGCCAAAAAGATATCCAACGTTATTGGTTACCATGGTTAGTTGGAATGCCCGCCGAAACTTCTCGTGCAATTTGTTCCATGATTTTCGGTGGAATTTTCGAGCGTTTGCCCAAGTTACGTGTAGCTTTTGCACATGGTGGTGGCTCGTTTCCACTTACACTTGGTCGAATTAAACATGGCTTCGATTGTCGCCCCGATTTAGTTGCAATCGACAATGCTGTTAGTCCCGAAAAATACCTCAATCGTTTATACTTCGACGGACTTGTTCACGATGAAGCAGCTATGCGTTATTTAATCGATTTTGCAGGTGTGGATCGAATTGCGATGGGATCCGATTATCCTTTCCCTTTAGGTGAAGATGTGCCCGGTACGCTCATCAAAAACATGAATTTAAGTGATCAAGATAAATTACGCTTATTAAGCGGAACGGCTAAAGAATGGCTTGGTATAGTATAAAATAAAACCGCCTCTTGTCGCATCGAAGGAGGTCGATACGTAAGAGACGGTTTAGCTGTGATGGTTGTGATTTTAATTTACAATTCTTCCTCTGGCGGCGGACCTTGATGTCCAGAATCACGCATGCGTTTTAAGAGGGTGAGTTTGAAATCCCGTTCTGCTTTATACAGTTGAGCAATTTTTCTAGCAGGAATTACTTTCTTGAGTTCCGATTGATACTTACGTTGCAAGTCAGTGATTTTCTGCTGGTTCTGAAGGTCGTCTTCCAAGGCTTTTTCAATATCCTTATCATTCATGCTCATCAGATTGTCGTTTGTGGAACGACGTAACTTATTCATATCCTTTTTAACTCGATCAATTTCGTCGGAATACTGATTGTAAACCGGCCAGAATTTTTGTGCTTCATCGGGCGTCAAAGCTAGTTTTTGAGTGATAAATGCGATGCGTTGCGACTTGATTCGCTCACGAACATTATCTTTTTGTGCAATTCCTGGAAAGTTCAGGATTAACAACAGGATTATCAATTGGAGTTTCATGTGATGGTTTCTAAAGTTCGTTAATGATATCTGCATCGTCGATGTCCTCATCTAACAGATAATATTGAATTTCTTCGTTTTCGTTTGTATATGCTCTTGTTGGAGTGGTATCTGTCGATTCGGCCATATCGGTACTTTCTAAGATATCGTCCACTTCCAATTCATCAATAATTCCTTCTTGATACACATAGGTCGAAATCTCATCATCGGTTAGTGGATCAGCTGGACCGGATAACATTCTATAACCAAACACACCTGCTATAATTAGCATACACGCTGCAGCTAGTAATGGTGCAGGTTTTAGTAGTGAAGGAAATGGAAAGCGCCGAATTTTCTTGTCTTCTTCCATCCGTTCTGCCAGCTTAGCCGGGAAACGATCGAAGTATCCTTCCGGAACCCGAAATGGATTGCCCTTCGGGAAGCCTTCTGGAATAAAATCGGGTGTTTCTTCTGGGTTCATGATTGCCTGTGATTCGTTTGATTCAACTTGGTTTAATCGCGTTTCATAAATTCTTCAATCTTCTTAACAGCATGGTGAAAGGATGCTTTCAGAGCACCAACGGATGTCCCTAAAATCTCCGACATATCCTCATATTTCATTTCTTCGAAATATTTCAAATTGAAAACCAGTCGCTGCTTGTCAGGTAGCGTCAGAATAGCTTGTTGTAATTTCATTTGAATGCGGTCGCCACTGAAATAACTATCCGTTTCTAAATTCTGAGATAGCTGATATTCCACATCCGCCATGGGCACCATAAATCGCTTCTTCTTAGTATTCAGAAACGTGATGCACTCATTGGTTGCAATCTTATAAAGCCAAGTATAGATTTTCGAATCCTCCCGAAAATTATCTAAGGCCTTAAATGCTTTGATAAATACATTTTGGAGCAAATCATCCGCATCGTCATGATCTAGTACCATTTTGCGGATATGCCAGTACAACCGTTGCTGATATTGGCGCACGAGCATATTGAACGCATGATTTCGCGTTGATGCTTGTGCAAATAAATCCAATAGCTCCCGGTCGCTGAATTCTTCCATACGTTCGCTCCGGTCTGGTTTTCCGGTTGGTTTAGCGTCGGCGAATAGCTGACTCAGCTGCCTCGATGATATTTACAGTATCTAAACCGTATTTCACCATCAATTCTTCTGGCGTCCCGCTTTCTCCAAAACTGTCGTTTACAGCCACCATTTCTAGCGGTCGTGGTAAAGTACGTGCTAGCAATTGTGCTATGCTATCTCCTAAACCTCCATTCCGCTGATGTTCCTCGGCCGAAACTGCGCATCCGGTCTTACCGACCGAGGCAATGACTGCTTCATCATCGAGTGGTTTAATCGTATGAATATTTATTACTTCTGCATCGATTCCCTTCTCCCACAATGCTTCTGCAGCTTTTAATGCTTTCCAAACCAAATGGCCTGTTGCAAAAATACTTACGTCTTTTCCTTCCTTTAAAATCACCGCTTTTCCAATCTCAAACTTTTGATCTGCTGGAGTGAAGTTCGGCACTTTCGGACGACCAAAGCGTAAATAAACCGGACCATCATAATCAGCAATGGCGATGGTTGCAGCTTTCGTTTGATTGTAATCGCAAGGATTTATTACCACCATGTGTGGCAACATTTTCATCAAACCAATATCTTCCAATATTTGATGAGTAGCGCCATCTTCACCAAGTGTTAAACCGGCATGAGAAGCACAAATTTTTACATTCTTCCCAGAATAGGCAACACTCTGACGAATTTGATCATACACGCGACCTGTAGAGAAATTAGCAAAAGTTCCGGTAAAAGGAATCTTTCCTCCAATGGTTAATCCAGCTGCCATACCAATCATATTGGCTTCGGCAATTCCTGCTTGGAAAAAACGCTCCGGGAAATCCTTCACAAATGCATCCATTTTCAATGAACCAATTAAATCGGCACACAGCGCAACAACATTCGGATTGCTTTTTCCTAATTCGTGCAATCCAGCTCCAAATCCAGAGCGTGTATCATTTTGATCCGTAAATGTAAATGGTTCCATAAGCATTATTTTAAAACGACCTGTTGCGAGGTTCCTGGTTGAACGATGAAGTTTTTCTCAATAGTGAATAGCGTTTCTCTCACGCCTTTACCGCGAAATACCGCTTTGTATTTTCCGGGTTGTAATCGTACTACTTCCTGTTGCGTGTTTTCACTCAGATTACACACCCAAATCATTTGTCCTTTATCTTCCAATAAAACACTAGCAATTCCTTGTAATGGCAACTGAAAGTTCACCGTTCCTGGCTCGTCGATTTTGACAGTTGTTGTATGACTTTGAGCAATATCAACTGCTTTCAAATTGGTACGTGGAAGGGTCAATATTTCTAAATCATATTTCCCAACAATCAACTTACGCGTGTCTTTGAACGACATAAC
>Ga0209097_10003363_pt1 | contig 12317 bp, 10 predicted proteins | sample AD_UKC052_MetaG_FD_184419 | JGI IMG/M metagenome (GOLD analysis project Ga0209097, IMG submission 184419) | Active sludge microbial communities of municipal wastewater-treating anaerobic digesters from USA - AD_UKC052_MetaG (SPAdes) (version 2) | ecosystem: Engineered > Bioreactor > Anaerobic >... | reverse complement strand
AGCGGCTGGGCTCCATCGTGTCGCGGTATTCACCGGTGGGGCCGCCCACATAGACCGGCGCCGAATTGACGATGTCACCCAGCACCGAGACCGCGCGGTTGCGGAACACCGGTGCGGCGCAGCTGGGGCAGTTGCGGTCTTCGCGGGCGGTGTTGCCGCGCAGGAACTCCAGCCGCTGCGCACCGAAGTTGTCGACCGTGCCGCTGCCGTTCTTGTTCAGCGCGGTCACCAGGCCGATGTCGATCTCGCCGGCCGCCGGCGACGCCGGGTTGGCCGGCCAACGGAACGGCACGCCCCGGCTGCCCAGCGCCGCCGACGGCTTGTAGGTGAGGATCTGGCGGCCGGTGCTCCAGTGCTGCTGGTTCAGCTTCTGGGCGGCGTCCCAGTCGGCGGTGCTGCCGGGCTCGCCGGTGGCGCCCACCGGGTAGGCCAGCAGCTGGCCCGCCCAGTCGGCACTGCTGAAGCGGCCCTGGAACACCTTGGTGCCGTTGCTCAGCGAACCCGAGTTCAGCGACACCGACGAGGCCGCCGCGGTGCGCGAGATGATGTCGATGCTGATGCGGCGGAAGGCGTCGGTCAGCGCCGCCTCGTCGCTGGCCAGGTAGGCATTGCTGGTGCCGCCCAGCTGGGCCATGCGGTTGAGGGTGGCCACCGAGCTGGCATTGGCCACCGAATCGCCCAGCCCGATCACGTAGCTCTGCACGTCGTAGTTGGTGCCCGAGTAGGTGGTGTTGCGCAGCGCGGTCACGCGGTCGAACACATGGGTGGCGGCGGTGCCGAAGGTCCAGGTGCCGGTGACCGGGTTGAAGGTGTTGGCCATCTCGGCCAGGGTGTACATGCTGCCGTCGGTCTTGCCGGTGGGGTTGCCGTCGGTGGCCAGCAGCACGAAGTTCTTCTGGCAGCTCTGGGTGATGGGCGACGGCTTGCCGCTGATGCTGTTGGCGAAGTAGTCGCGTGCGGTGCCCAGCGCGCCGGCCAGCGGCGTGAACACGGCCGCGTTCTTCAGCTCGGTGGTGGCGTTGTTGTTGGTCTCGGTGGCCAGCAGGTTCATCAGCGCCGTGTGGTGGGCGGCCGAGTCGGCCGCCACCGGCTCGTTGATCACGCCGGCGCCGGTGATGTCACCGTAGTAGCCCCAGGCCCGCTTCAGCCAGAACATGCGGCCGTTCGGCGGCGTGCCCGGCAGGAAGCCGGCGTCGGTCGGCGTGAAGCCCCAGGTGCCCAGGCCACCCGAGAAGTTGGTGGTGGCCCAGCCGTTCCCCGTGCCGTGGTTGTTGTAGACCCGGTAGCTGGTGCCGCCGGTGATGCCGATGCCGTACAGCTGGTTGCCGTAGTTGCCGGTGTACAGCACGTCGTTGATGGCCGGGTCATCACCGCTGTGCCGGTAGGTGATGAAGTTGAAGCCGTTGTCGGGCTGCGGGTTGGCCACGCAGCGCAGGCCGGCGTTGCTCAGCGAAATGCCGGCCACGCAGTCGTTGGTGAAGACCACCTCGGCGTCGCCGCCGAAGTAGTACGCATAGGTGGTGTACACGCCGGAGCTGCTCAACGCGAAGCTGGACAACCCCCACTGGAAGGCACTGCGGTACGACGTGATCGTGTTGCGCAGCACCGTGCGCGCGATGTTGCCGCGGGTGGTGGGGTCGCTGCCGGCGATCAGCTTGCCGGCCATGGTGCCGTCCATCGACTGCGAGTTGTCGTAGACCACCAGCACGTTGGGCTTGACCGTGGTGCCCAGGAACAGGGGCGACTGGGCGAAGTTCAGCGCCTGGGCCAGCACCTGGGGTGACAGCAGCAGCGCAGCAGCGCCGGTGGCGGCAACCAGGGCGCCGTGCAGCGCCATCTTGGACATGGCTTGTCTCATTGCTTGACGTACACCGCTTGAAGCATCACGACCGTGGAGGCCCGGATTCCGGACGCCCGCACCGTGATGCGGTAGGCCCGGGCGCGTGGGGTGGGTGTGGACCCACCACCGATGGCCGCGCTCTCGCCCGGCATGGGCGGCAGCACGGGCAGGTTCTCGACGAAGTAGCGTGGCTGGGCTGCCAGCGCCACGTTGTCAGGCCCCAGCAGCGCCGGCGCGCCGGTGCGGCTGCCGTAGGCGCGTGTCGCGTTCCAGTCGATGGACTGCCACAGCGGCGCCGAGACCGGGTTGTTGGTGGTGTCCGACGGCGGGATGCACAGGCCGTTGGCGCAGCCCTCGGCAAAGCCGCTGGCGGGCGTGACATTGAGCTCGATGTCGATCTCGGCATCGCGGATGGCCGACTCGGCGGCCTGCAGCGCCACCTGCCGGTCGCGCTCATTGCCGACCATGCGCTCCTGGATGATGCTGCTGTTCATCGAGCCCAGGGCCAGCATGGCCAGCGCCACCATCATCAGCAGGATGACGATGAGCGAGAAACCACGCGCCGGGCGCGGAGGTGTCGGGCGCTTCACGGGCAGCAAGGGCAGGCGGTTCATGGCACGGTGTTCCGCAGCGAGACCAGGGTGGAGACCACCGTGCGCAGCTTCTTGTCGGTCGGCGTGATGGTCGCGCCCGCGAACACATAGGGCTGCGCGGCCGTGGACGGGCCGTCACCCGCGCCCACCAGCACCATCTCGATGCGGGCGCTGACCACCTGCGCCCAGTTGGTCACCTGCCCGGCATGGAAGAAGCGGTTGGCCGACAGGTTGCCGGCGCCATCCAGGCCGTCGTTGTCGACACCGTAGGTCACGGCCATGCGCTCGACACCGGTCACCAGCTCGCTGGTCTGCGCCTCGCCGTCGTAGGCGGGGCTGACATGCAGCCACAGCGCGGTCTCGCCGGTGCGGCGGGCACTGGCGGCCAGGTAGTACACGCGTGTCTGCATGCGCCAGACGCGCGCATCGTTCGAGTACAGACGCGCCAGGTTGCTGGTGGACACGCCGGGCACCACGCCGGCGGCGCCGGTCACATGCTGGATCGTGCCGGCGGCACCGGCCCCGGCATTGGTGACCTGCAGCATCGACGCACCGGCGCAGTCGGCCACCATCACCAGGTCGCCCAGCGCGAAGTTGGCGGTGGGCGTGATCGACAGCGCCGACGCGCGGGTGGGCATCTCGGCCACCAGCGCCCAGGCCACGCCGGTCGGGCGGCGCACCAGCAGGATGTCGCCCGCCGCGTCGGCGCCCAGGCCGTTGACCGGTGCGGCCAGCGCCGGTGCCCAGCCACCACCGCCGTTGCGCGCGCCCCAGATCGGCTCGCCGAAGTTGTAGAGCAGGGCGGTCGGCGTCACCAGCGTGTTGTCGACCTGGCCGATGGCCAGCGGCGCCGCGCTGTTGCCGGTGGTGACCACCGGCATGCAGCCGCGGAAACCCGACATGCGCAGGTCATTGGCCATGGTGTCCATCGCGAAGCGGCCGTTTTCCTGCAGACGCGAGCCCGACTCCTGCGCCACGAAGGTGTTGCGGCTGCCCATGTACATCAGGCTCATCACCGCCACCAGGAACAGGCCGATGGCCAGGCCGACCATCAGCTCGACCAGGGTCATGCCCCGGACTGCGGGCCGCCACGGCGCCAGCCGCCGGGTCGCCGTCATGGCCGCACCCCCAGCACCAGGCGCGACGCCACGCCGCGCTCCGACCAGAACACCTTGACGGCCAGCATGGTGCCGGCGCCATCGCAGGCGCTGGACTCGGTCGAGCCATCATCGGGCGTGGCGTCCAGGCACACCACGCCGCTGCCGCCGGGCAGTTCGTTGGCCAGCGTGGCATTCCACTGGCCATGGTCGAGCAGCGCCATGCGCACCGGCGTGCAGTTGGCCGCCGTGCCGCAATCGGTGATCGTCTGCGGGGCACCCAGCGCGTTGTAGGCGCCGGCCACGGCCCCGGCGCGGTTGGCGCGCATGCGGTCGGCCATTTCATAGGCCAGGTTGCCGGCCTTGCTGCGCCACATCGAACTGCTGGACGCCGACAGACCCTTGATCTGCAGCGCCGCATAGCCCAGCGCACCCATGGACAGCACCAGGATGGCGATCATCGCCTCCATCAGCGCAATGCCGCGCCGCCGCGGGCGGTGGCCGGAGTGCAGGCCGGTGGCGCGCGGTGTCATGGCGTGCAGGTGTTGATGGCGACCACGTCGGTGGCGCCACTCGGCGTCACGGTGACGGTGTAGCCGCGCGTGCCGCCGCCGGCCCGGCACAGGGTGTAGACCTGGGCAGCCGTGCCGACCAGCGCGCCGGTGGCGCGGAACGCCACCTGCGGCGCGCCGCCCAGCTTGATCTTCTCCAGCGTGACGGCGTTCTTGCGCACCCGCGTCTCGGCGCTGGCCACCGCGCCGTTGCCGTCGTCGTCGACCGCAATCTCCCACCCGCCGGCAAACTCGTTGCCCGTGGGCCCGCTGCCCAGCGCCTGCAGCGCCACCATGCGGCCACGCTTGGCGGCCTCGGTGCGCGCCAGCGCCACCGCGGCGGCAAAGTTCGACTTGGTGGCCGCCAGCTGGTTGTGGGCGGTGAATTCCTGCATCGACGGCACGGCCACCGCCAGCAGCACCACCAGCACCGCCAGGGTGATCATCAATTCGACCAGGGTGAAGCCCAGACGGCGCAGGGCGGGCAGGGGGCGAAGCGGTGGCAGTGTGTGCATGGGGGACCTCGACAACGTTGTTATCGGCAGCCCACCGCGCCAACCCAAGGGTGCCGGTCGGTAACGGATTGCGTCAAATGTGCGGACTTGCACGCTCCGGGCGCGCGGCCGGGCTCAAGTTGCGGCGCCGCGCGCCGTGGGCCACGGCGGGCGCACCCGGCGCAGGCCGGCGGCTGGCCGGATCAGGCCGGATCAGATCGGATCAGACCGAGGCGTCGTCGGCCGCCACGCCGTCGAGGTGGGCGATGTCGTTCCAGCCCACCAGCGCCAGGCCCTGCGGCGTGTGCAGCAGGCGGTTGATGCCGGCGTTGCCCAGCGGCCAGCTGCGCGGCCGGTCCAGCGCCACGTGGGTGGCGGCGCGGTACAGCATGTCGAGCACGCCGCCGTGGCAGACCAGCGCCACGCAGCGGCCGGCAAAGGCCGCCGCCACGCGGTCGACCGTGGCCAGGCAACGGGCCTGCAGCTGCAGCAGGCTCTCGCCGCCCGCCGGCGTGAAGGTGGGCTCACGCTCGCGCAGGCCACGCGCCTGCGCCGGCCAGCGGGCTTCGAGCTCGGCGTGGGTCAGGCCTTCCAGGCTGCCGAAGCAGCGCTCGCGCAGGCCGGGCTCGGCCACCAGCGGCAGGCCCAGCGGGCCCGCCAGCGCGGCTGCGGTCTGCCAGGCGCGCTGCAGATCGCTGGACACCACCGCGGCCAGGCCCTCGCCGGCCAGCGCCCCAGCCAGCGCAGCGGCCTGGGCACAGCCCAGGGCGTTCAGCGCAATGTCGTGGTGGCCCTGCAGCCGGCCCAACGCATTCCAGGCCGTCTCGCCGTGGCGGATGACGACCAGGCGTGTCGTCTCGATCAAGGCGTGCGCAGCCGGCGGTTCAGGGTGTAGGTGCCCGACAGCGTGGCCGCACCCAGCACATGGCCGGCCAGCGCCTCGCGCACCTGGGCGCCGGTGAAGTCGCCGTCGACGGCCAGGCGGGGCACGTCGACCGCGTACAGCGCAAACAGGTAGTGGTGCACCAGCGAATCATTGAACGGCGGAAACGGGCCGTCGTAGCCGAAGTAGCGGCCGGCCAGTGCCGCGTCACCGGCAAACCAGCTGGTGTAGTCGTTCAGGCCCTGCCGCGCCGGCCCGTCCGTGGCCGGGCCGGGCTTGCCCCGTGCGGCAAAGCCGCGGCTCCACTGGCCTTCGGCAAAGCTGGTCAAGGTGGGCGGCAGGTCCACCAGCAGCCAGTGGAAAAAGTCAACCCGGGGCAGATCGACCGGCACCTCGCGGTCGGGCTGGTTCACGTCGTCGGCACGGCTGGGCACGTCGAAATCGTGGCACACCAGCACCAGAGACTGGGTGCCGGCCGGCAGGTCGCTCCAGGCCAGCGGCGGGCTCAGGTTGTCGGAGAAAGCCACGCCCGCCTCGGTCAGGCGGCCGGCGGCAAAGCGGGACGGCATGGCTTCACCATTGCTCCAGGCAGCGCTCCAGATCTTCATCGGCTGGTTCCCAACAGGTCGCCTACACGCCCCACACCACCGGCTCGCCGGCGGCCGCAGCGCGCTTGAGCATGTCCACCATCGGCCACAGCCGCTGGCGCAGGGCCACGCCCTCGCGCGGAGCCAGGCGCTCGCCACGGGCGGCGGCCTCGCGCTCGGCGTCGGCGCGGGCGGCCTCGTCGGCCAGCACCGCCTGCTCGACGGCGGTCATCGCCGCGGCCATGGCCGCCGGTTCGATGATGCCCTTGGGCGCAGGCGCGCGGCCGATGGCACGCAGCAGCGCGTCACCGGTCGGGCCCATCATGATGATGTCGCCGCTGGCCTTGCTCTTGAACTTGTAGATCATCTCCGCCTCGTCCCCGGCCGGGCCAGGGCAAGCGGTGATTGTGCACCCGTGCTCCGGCCAGGTCTGCCGGCTGGCGCAGCCGATGTCAGCGCACCACCAGGCTCAGGCGGGGGCGGTTGCGGCGGCCGCGCGCCGGGCGCACGCGCTCCTCGAAGCTCAGCGCGTCCAGCGCCGGGGCGTACAGGAAGCCCTGGAACTCGTCACAGCCCAGCTCCAGCAGAAAGGCGCGCTGCGGCTCGGTCTCCACGCCTTCGGCGATCACCTTCATCGCCAGCGCCTGGGCCAGCTGCACGATGGCGCGCACGATGGCGGCGTCGCTCTCGTCGGCCGGCAGGCCCTTGACGAAGCTGCGGTCGATCTTCAGCCGGTCGATCGGGAAGCGCTTCAGGTAGGCCAGGCTGGAATAGCCGGTGCCGAAGTCGTCGATCGCCAGCCGCACGCCCAGCTGCGACAGCTGGCTCAGCCGCGCCAGCGCGTCGTTGGCGTCGTGCACCAGGATGGATTCGGTCAGCTCCAGCTCCAGCAGCGCGCCGGCCAGGTTGTGCTCGCGCAGCACGCTGGCCACCCGGTCGATGAAGTCGGCCTGCTGGAACTGCAGCGCCGAGACGTTGACCGACACCGGCACCGCAAAGCCGTCGTCGCGCCAGCGCGCGGCCTGGCGCACCGCCTGCTCCAGCACCCAGTCGCCGATGGCGATGATGAAGCCGGTCTCCTCGGCCACCGGGATGAACTGGCCGGGCGAGACCTCGCCCAGCTCGGGGTCGCGCCAGCGGATCAGCGCCTCGGCGCCCACCACGTTGCCGGTCTTCAGGTCGATCTGCGGCTGGTAATGCAGGCGGAAGCGCTGGCTGGCCAGCGCCTGGCGCATGGCGTGGTCCAGCCGCATGCGCTGGCGCATGTCGGCGTCGTGGTGCGCCTGGTGGAAGCGGAAGCAGCCGCGCCCGCCCTGCTTGGCGCGCTGCATCGCCGATTCGGCATGCCGCACCAGCGTCTCGGCATCGCCGCCGTCGGCCGGGAACAGCGCCACGCCCACGCTGCAGGTCAGCGTGAACTGCAGTCCCTCCACCGAGCAGGGATGAGACACCGCATCCAGCACGCGCCGGGCGGCGGCCTCGGCGCCGCGGCTGTCGGCCTCGTGCACCAGCAGGGCGAACTGGTCGCCGCCCACACGCGCCACCAGGTCGCCCTGGCGCAGGCAGGTCTTCAGGCGGTCGGCGCAATCCAGCAGCACCCGGTCGCCCACGGCGTGGCCCAGGCTGTCGTTGATCTGCTTGAAGCGGTCCAGGTCCAGCAGCAGCAGCGCCAGCGTGCCGGCGCTGCGGCGCGCCTGGCGGATGGCGTCGGTGATGGCCTGGGTCATCTGCCGGCGGTTGAACAGGCCGGTCAGCGCATCGGTGCTCGACAGGGCCTCGATGCGCTGACCGGCACTGACCAGGTCGGTGTGGTCGCGGAACGACCACACCCGGCCGCAGGGGCGGCCGCGGCAGTTCTGCGGCTGGGTCACGCGCTCGAGCACCTGGCCCGAGTGCAGCGTGATGCGCTCGCTGGCCTGCAGCAGCGTGGCCTCGTGGATCTGCGCCAGCCGGCGGGTGTAGGCCTCGGGGTCGACCACGCTGCGGCGCATCCAGTCGTAGACGGCGTCGTCCTGCCGCTCGGTCAGCAGGCTGTCGGGCAGGCCCCAGATCTGCGCGAAGCGGCGGTTGAAGGCGCGGATGCGGCCAGCCAGGTCGGTGACCAGGATGCCGTCGGCGGTGGATTCCAGCGTGGCCTGCAGCTCCGACAGCAGCAGTTCACGCTCGTCGGCCTCGCGCTGGGCGGCGCTGCGGTCGTGCAGCACCGCCAGATAGGCCCGCGGCGGCGCATCGGCCGGGCCCAGCGCGCACAGCCGGCGCGTCACCTGCACCAGGCGGCCGCCGGCATCCACCAGCGCGGTGTCCGACAGCAGCGTGCCCGGCCCCTGGCGGGCAGGCAGCCCGGCGGCGGCGCGGGCTTCGTCCCACCAGGCCAGGTCTTCGGGCGTGGCGATCAGCCCGTCGGCCGGCTGGCCCAGCACCGCCACGGCGGCCAGCCCCAGCAGGGCCAGCGCCTCGGTGTTGACGGCCAGCACCTGCAGGCTGAGCGGCTCCACCAGCCAGGCGGGCTCGCCCAGCGCGTTGAGCAGGTCGCGCCAGCCGGGCAGGGCCGGCGGTGCGTCGGGGACGGTCGGCAGGTTCACGCGGCCAGTGCCTCGGCGATGTGGGCGGGCTCGGACGGCACCGGCTCGAAGAAATACACCATGCGCTGGCGCGGCGACAGGTAGTCGCGCGCGGCGGCGGGCAGCTGGGTGGCCTTCAGGCTGCGGCGGATGCCCAGGTCGGTGCAGGTGTCCAGGTTCAGCAGCAGCGCCTCTTCCACCGGCACCTTGGTGTCGCACACCAGCACCCGCGGCTTCAGCGGCCGGCTGCTGTTGCAGCTGACCACGGTGGCATAGCGGTCGTCGGTCAGCTGCACCAGCGAGCCCGGCGGGTACACCCCCATCATGCGGATGAAGGCGTTGAGCATGGTGGCATCGAACTTGGTGCGGCTCTGCGCAAAGATCTGCGACAGCGCCTCGTGCGGCGTCAGCGCATGGGCCACCTGGGCCGGGTTGCACAGGTTGTCGTAGCGGTTGATCAGCGAGACCATGCGCGCGCCCACGGCCATGCGGTCCAGGTTCAGGCGCGCCGGGAAGCCGCTGCCGTCGGCCATCTCGTGGTGCTGCGCCAGCACCGCCAGCGCGCCTTCACGCAGGCCCATGCGCTGGCCCAGGGCCACGCCCAGGGTCACGTGGTCGCGGTAGGCCTGCTGCTCGCGCGGGTTCAGCGGCAGGTCGGCATGGCGCACGCGGTCGGGCAGATCGAGCTTGCCCACGTCGTGCAGCAGCGCACCCACGCCCAGGTCGAGCATCTCGTCCTGGCTGAAGCCGAACACCCGGCCCATCAGCAGCGCGATCACCGTCACGTTCAAGGCGTGGCCCGACACGCGGTCGCCAGCGGCGTCGCTGATCACCCGCACGCACATCTCGCGGTCGACCATCAGCTTGTCGAGCAGCGCCTGGGTGAGGCCCTCGGTGACCTCGCGCGCCTGCTCGGGTGACCGCGGCACCAGGCGCTGGGCCTCATGCCAGGCACGGCCAGCTTCGCCGTACTGCTGCTCGCACAGCTGGCGGGCGGCGTTCTGCGCGGCCAGCGCGCTCTGGTGCGCGGCCTGCGGGCCGATGACGGCGGGTGGCGGCAGCTCGGCAACCGTGGCCGCTGCGGCGACGGGGATGCCGTCGGCAGCCGCTGCGGCATCGCCGGCCGGCGGGCCGGCACCATCGTCGGTGTGCGGCGCGCCGCCCGCCACCACGATGGCGTCCGCGTCGGCCACCTCGCCCGGCGGCTGGGGCAGCTCGGGCAGGCGGCTCTTCTCGGGGCTCCAGCGCAGCTGCTTCAGGCCCAGCCCGCGGATGGTGGCGATCTGGTCAGGGCTGGTGATCAGGAAGCTCGACAGCGCGAACGGATGCGCCCACCACCCCAGGTCGAGATGCACGAACATCCCGACCTGCAAGTCATCAATCACGACGTTCTGCGACATGGCCTGTGGTCTTCCAGCAAGGGATCAGGGGCACGGACAACGGGCCCGCATGGACTGACTTTCGGCAAGCCGGTGCCGGAACTTGAACCCCACGCAACGGCCCGTGACGGACCGCACGCCAGCCCGCCCCCCAACGCCCCTAACGCGCCGCCCGGGCCCGCCAGGCGCTGGGCGTGAGGCCGGTCTCACGCTGGAAGAAGCGGGTGAAGTAGGCTGCGTCGGCAAAGCCCAGGTCCAGCCCGATCTGCTTGATCGACAGCGTGGTGTACGCCAGGTCGCGCTGCGCCTCCAGCACCAGCCGGCCGTGCAGCACGCCCAGCGCCGAGTGGCCCAGCACCTGGTGGCACACCCGGTTGAGCTGGGTCGGCGTGATGCCCAGCAGCGCCGCCAGCTCGGCCAGGCCGGGCTGCTGGCGGAAGCGCGCCTCGACCAGCGCGCGCAGCCGCTGCACATGGGCCAGCGCGCGGGCACCGGTGCGCGCCACCGCCGCATCGCCCTGCGCCTGGCCGGGCAGCACGCGCCCCAGCTGCACCACCAGCTGCAGCAGGGCGGCGTCCAGCGCCAGCTCGCGCCAGCTGGCGCTGGCGGCGAACTCGGCACGCAGCTGGTCCACCGCCGCCAGCAGCGCTGCGGCCGCGGGCGCGCCGTCCGGCCATTGGCAGCACTGCACCTGGCCCAGCTGCGCCGCCAGGGCCGGCGTGCCGGCCAGCAGCCGGGCCAGGTGCTGCTCCAGCACGGTCACCACCGTGCCGTCGATGTCGGGCGCAAACACGAAGCCATGCGGCACCAGCGCCGGCAGCAGCAGCACGCAGGGCCCGGCCAGCGGCAGGCTGCGGCCGTCCAGCCAGGCCTGGGCCGTGCCCCGGGCGATGTGCAGGATCTGCACCAGCGCCGCATGCCGGTGCGGGCGGATCTCCCAGTCATGCCGCTGGCTGCGCTCGGCGATGCGCTCGCAGTGCAGCCAGTCGGTGGCCTGGGTGCGGCCGGGCTCGCCATACAGCGCATAGGTGGGCAGCAGGCCGGCCACGGGTGCGGGCGGCAGCCCTTGCTTGGAAGAATCCATGTTCGAATTGTGCAAGCGTTTGATCGCTGCAGGCCTTGAGCGCGCCGGCGGGCGCCCCTAAGCTTGACAACCATCAAGACAAGCGGGAGCCGCTGCATGAAGACCCAGGTTGCCATCGTCGGCGCCGGCCCCTCGGGCCTGCTGCTCGGGCAGTTGCTGGCCCGCTCGGGCATCGCCAACATCGTGATCGAGCAGCGCAGTGCCGACTACGTGCTGGGCCGCATCCGCGCCGGCGTGCTGGAGCAGACCACGGTGGACCTGCTGCGCGAGGCCGGCGTGGCTGCCCGCATGGACACTGAAGGCCTGCCGCACGACGGCGTGGAGCTGTGCTTCGGCAACCAGCGCCACCGCATCGACCTGCTGGGCCTGACCGGCAAGCGGGTGATGGTCTACGGCCAGACCGAGGTCACGCGCGACCTGATGGCGGCCCGCAGCGCCGCCGGCCTGCCCACCGTCTACGAGGCGGATGAGGTGGCGGTGCAGGGCTTCGACAGCGCCCAGCCCAGCGTCAGCTACGTCAAGGACGGCGTGCGCCACACGGTGCAGTCCGACTTCATCGCCGGCTGCGATGGCTTCCACGGCGTGTGCCGCGCCAGCGTGCCGGCCAGCGCGATCACGCTGCATGAAAAGATCTACCCCTTCGGCTGGCTGGGCGTGCTGGCCGATGTGCCGCCGGTCAGCGACGAGCTGATCTACGTACACCACGACCGCGGCTTCGCCCTGTGCAGCCAGCGCAGCAAGGTGCGCAGCCGCTATTACGTGCAGTGCAGCCTGCACGACAAGGTGGAACACTGGTCCGACGACGCCTTCTGGAACGAGCTGCGTGCCCGCCTGCCGGCCGACACCGCCGCCCAGCTGGTCACCGGCCCGTCGATCGAGAAGAGCATTGCGCCGTTGCGCAGCTTCGTCGCCGAGCCGCTGCGCTTCGGCCGGCTGATGCTGGTGGGCGACGCCGGCCACATCGTGCCGCCCACCGGCGCCAAGGGCCTGAACCTGGCCGCCAGCGACGTGGGCTACCTGTGGCAGGCGCTGCAGGGCTTCTACGCCGGCCGCACCGGCGAGATCGACCACTACAGCCAGCGGGCGCTGGCCCGCATCTGGAAGGCCGAGCGCTTCAGCTGGTGGCTGACCTCGCTGATGCACCGCTTCCCCGAGAACGGCAGCTTCGGCCACAAGATGCAGCTGGCCGAGCTGGAGTACCTGTTCAGCAGCCCCGCGGCGATGACAGCGCTGGCCGAGAACTACGTG
>Ga0209097_10003356_pt1 | contig 12325 bp, 10 predicted proteins | sample AD_UKC052_MetaG_FD_184419 | JGI IMG/M metagenome (GOLD analysis project Ga0209097, IMG submission 184419) | Active sludge microbial communities of municipal wastewater-treating anaerobic digesters from USA - AD_UKC052_MetaG (SPAdes) (version 2) | ecosystem: Engineered > Bioreactor > Anaerobic >... | reverse complement strand
CCTCGCAGCTGGCCAAAAATCTGGCTGGCCAGGCTCACCGCCACCGACGCCACGGAGGCTGAGTTTTGCCCGATCGCGGTCTCGCTGCGCACGCGCTTGGCGACTTGAAAAGCCCGCGGCACCGTCGAGCTAAGCACTCCACCCACAGTGCCCACCGACTGTGCCAGCGCGTAGGCTTGCTTCACCTGTCCCAAGATCTGCGGCTCACCAAGCACCATGGAGTCGAGGCTGGCTGTGACCCGAAACAGGTGTCGCACCGCCACTTCGCCGACGTGGCTGTACAGATGATCGCGGGCGGGCGGGCGGGTTGCCGTCAGCAGCTCTTGAATTGCAGAGAGGGCTGCCGCATCGGCCATGCCGTCGGGAATGCTGCCGTAAAGCTCAAAGCGGTTGCAGGTGGACAGCAGCATCGCTTCGCCGCACAGGCGGGCCGCTTCTAGCAGCTTTGACTGTACTGTATCGTCGCTGACTGCGAGCGCTTCACGGATCTCGATTGGGGCCGTGCGGTGCGAAAGGCCAATCACAAACAGCCGGCTCACGAGGACAGCACCTTCGCTGGTGTATCGCGCAGCAGGTACACCAGCAGGATGCCCAGCGCCAGCGCGAACCCGTAGAGCGTGACGGCAGCAGCGCGCTTGCCGCGTAAACCAACGGTGACGCGACCGTAAAGCAGTCCGGCGTACAGCAGCCACGTCACCACCGACAGGGAGTACTGAGGTCTACGGATCAAAAACAGCGTTGTTTCCCACAGCCCCGAGCCTGCCGGCGGTGCATCCGGCTGCGGCACCACCATCAGCCACACCGTCCCTGTCACCAGCGCGGTGGTAAAGCACAGGAAGCCAAACGAGATACTTTGCCGGTTCCAGGTGTCTAACGTCTCTAGCGAGACGCGGGGCTGCGAGCCGTCGGTGCCGAGCGGTAGCTTGCCGATAGGCAGCTTGCCTTTGAGGCGCTTTTCGCGCAGCAGATACACCACACTCGCCGCCGCTGCGACCCCAAACAGCGCCGTGCCCAGCGTCGAGGCGAAGATATGAGTCACCGCCAAAGCGCGATGTCCAGCTTGAAACAGTCCCGCCGGCTGCGTCGCTGTCGCCGGTACCAGTCGTGCGAGCAGCCCCATCATCATCGCGACTGGCAGCAGCAGCGCTCCCAGCAGCGGGATCGGCTGCCGGTACGTCAGCAGCGGGAACGCGCCGGCCATCAGCCAGGCGATAAAAAAAGTCGCCTCGCGTGCCGACGAGCCTGGGTGCTGCCCGTGCAGACAAAGCCAGCCAATATCGAGCGCCTGCGTACAAAACGCGAGCAGCAGCACCGGCAATGCCAGACGCAGAGCTATTCGCTGCTGAGGCTGCGCCGTCGCTAGGAAGTACAGCGTACAGGACACTGCGTACAGCGCTAAAGTGAGCGGAAAAAGTGGAGGCATCAGGAAGAAGGTCGCTTGGCTAACGGGCGGCTAGGAAGTTTTCGGTACGGTCTTGGCGCTGGCGCTGACCTGCACTCGCCCGGAGCCGACTGTGGGAACGGCGCCTTGCTGGCTGGGTCCGGCGAGGCCATCGGTTCGGGACGACGCGTTCCTGCCAGAGCGGGCGCTGACGATGGGCTCGCCGACAAATCCCGGGTCGCCTTCGTAGGCATCATCACCAATCAGCAGCGAGTTTAGGAACACTTCGCCTCCGAGCACGGCGATCTGGTTGCGCGTCTTGACCCGGCCTGCCAGCTTCAGGGTATCGCTGCTGCCGGCGACCATACGCTCAATAAAAAAGGCCTCGGTTAGACGGAAGGATCGACCTAGCTCCGGCAACGTCATGGTGTTGCCGTCGATCGTGACCCTGCCTTCTTCCGTCCACTGCTGGACACGCCGCTGCGACACGAAGATCCGAGGCACGCGCTTATGCTCCTTAAAACTGTTTGATTATAGCGTAGCCAGGGCTGCTTCGTCATGTAGCGCTTGGTGAGCGGCGGCGAAAAAAGCCGACCAGGCACAGCCCGCACAGGCCAAGCCCGGTCAGCAGCCCGCCAAGCTGCAGCGAGCGGTCATGGTAGGACAGCTGAATCCGATGTTGGCCGGGGGTCAGCAGCACTCCGCGCAGGGCAAGGTTTACCGGCAAGATCGGCTGCGGCTGACCATCTACCGTCGCCGTCCAGCCGGGATAAAAGGCCTCACTTAGGACCAGCACGCCAGCGGTCTTGGCCTCGGCCTGCACGACCAGGTGGTGGCGCTGATACTCCACAATCTGCGCCGGGGTGATCGGCTGCGGCGAGCCTCCCTGTTGCAGCTCTTTTGGCAGCGTCACTGCTTTTCCATCGGCTGCCGTCTGGCCAAGTACGATCTCGCGCTGCGGCGCCAGATCGGCACGAGCAGTCAATGCTGCTTCCATGGCCACCGTCGCTGCAGGCCGAACCTGATAGGCAACAAACGCGCGCGGCATCACTTGCGTGTTCTCGTACACTTGCAGGGCCTTGTCCCACATGGGCTCAAAGCGCGCGGACAGCGGCGTGTCTTTGGGCGGCGAATAAACCAGCTGCCACTTGGGCCCCGGCGACTGCGCCGAAAGCAGGTAGCGGACGTTCAGCGTATCCAGCAGCGGCGAGTTTAGGTTCCACACCATCGCTGCTGCCAAGTCATCGCGCAGCTTGGCATGCGGGTAGGGCTGCCCCGCGTTCATGATGTAAAGCAGGTGCGAGTAGCGCCAGATCTGGATCGAGCTGTAGCCCGACACGCCCGGTCGATCGAACGTCTCACCGGCGGCCAGTAGGCGAAACGGCCCGCGCGGATCGGGCACGAAGCGGTCGTACAGCGGCAGCGATGAGCTAGGCAGCGTCGTCGCGACAGACTGATTTTTGAGCAGCCACTCGACGGCGGCAAAGCGCTCGGTGCCGGTTGGGAAGGCCAGTGGACGTGGCTGCAGGTAGCGCTTGAGGATCGGCAGCTGATCGGACGCCGTACACAGCGACAGCAGCAGCAGCGCGGGCACCGCCGCTAGCCGACCGACCCAGCGCAGCGCGCCGACCGCCAAGATGCCGCCCAGCACTGCAAAAAGGTGGGACAGCGAGGCTGCATGTAGCGAAGCCTCCAGCGGCAGCTTGGTGCTGGCGCGAAGCTGCGTAAGGCTCTGCCAGTGCCCGACCGCGTAGCAGCCCAGCGCCAGCAGCATGCCGACTCCCAGCAGGACAAAGCTGCGCCAGGAACTTGGCAGAAGGGGCGACACCGACGGATTTGTCGCTTGGCTTTGGGGCTTGCGCGCGTCGCCAAAGAGCAGATCGGCACCGTGCGCAAGCAGGATCGGTAGCGCGGGCACCAGTAGAAACAGGGCGCGGGACGGACAGCGCAGCGCGCCATAAAGCGGAAAGTGCTTAAACAGGAACGGATGCACTGGGCCTTGATCCCCCAGGGCCGCTAAGACTCCGATCGCGCACAGTGCCAGTAAGGCCGGACGCTCTAGCTGCCAGCGACCGGTGCTGGGCTCTCGCAGTCGCCACAGGCCGCCGGGCAGCGCCAGCAGCAGCGCCAGCACGCCTTGGTAGTAGCCGCACAGTTCCCAGTGATTCCACTTGCCGACCCACGAGGCGCCGCGCCACTCACCCACGCCCATCATGTCGGGCATCAGCAGCGTCTGCCAGTACTTCCACGTCGGCCACGCATACGAGGACGCAAACTGATAGTCCGTCCCCAGCGAGCGCGAGGTGTTCTTCATCGCCATCAGCGTCGGCAGCAGCGCCACCATCGCTAGGCACGCACCGACTATCGCTGCACCCAGCAGTGCGCCGCCGGTCCGCAGCAGAAACGGCAGTCGCTTGCCCGGCAGCTGCGCTAGCACCTGACTGCCCAGCCGCGCCGTCGCATAACCTGCCAAAAGCAGCGCCGCAAAGTGCAGCAGGGAGTGCGCTCCCGTCAGCAGCAGCAGTCCGGTAAAGATCGCGCAGCGCAGCCAGGCCGAGCGCTTCTGCGTCGTAATAAACGCATCAATGGCCGCCAGCAAAAACGGCAGCCACGCCGCCAGCTGCACAAAGATGATGTGCCGCACTCGCACCACCAGAAACGACGACAACAAATACGCGATCGCGCCCAGCAGCGCCGCTGCGTCCGAGGTCCGTCGCCGAAGCAGCAGCAGCATGCCCACGCCCGCCAGCAGCGTATGCAGCACCGCCGAGTAGCCAAGTCCCGACGGTACGCCCGCAGTATTGCTGTGCTTGGGCGCAGGCACCAGGTCCGGCACTTGGTCCGAGATCGGCTCACCCTTACGAGCGCCCAGGTAAAACACAAAGTTGAGCGGATAAAAGTAGCCGTAGTACGGGTCGGACAGAAGCGGCCAGCCGCACAGGGCATTGGGCTCCCAGCTGGGCAGGGTGCCCTCGCTGAGCGCGCGCTTAAACGCCACTCGCGCGGGGTAGTAGTTATCCGCCGCATCGTCCATGTGATAGACGGCGCCGTGCAGCAGCACCTGCTGATGCAGCATCCCGGTTAGCACCACCAGCACCACCAGCGATGCCACCAGCGATGCCAGCGGTGACAAGTGCGGCCTGCGCAGCCAGCGCACCAGCGCGGCAGTCGGTCCGCTAATCTGCGCCTGATCTGGACTGGGCTCGGCTGGGTTTTGGGCAGCATGTGGCAAGTGCTGCGGATGGCTCGCCTGACTTGGCGACTGCGAAGCGGGCGGCAAGGGAATCGGAGCGTCCATCGGGGCGCGCGATGTTAGCAGATGATGGCGCGGCCTAAGTGCTTATGTCACCCAACTGCCGAGGTCGCCCCAGCCCGGTGCCGCGCCGGTTTTTTCGGGTTGCTGGGGGATATCGGCTTTGCTAGCTTTTGACATGGCACTCTCTCTAGATCTAATCGAAAAGCTCCCTAAGACTGACCTTCACTGCCACCTTGACGGATCGATGCGTCTGACGACGATCCTCGAGCTGGCCAAAAAACAGGGCGTCAAGCTTCCCGCCGACACGCCTGAGACGCTGCTACCGCTGGTCTACGCTGGTACGGGCCGCAGCAGCCTCGAAGAGTACCTCAAGGCGTTTGATATCACGCTGGCGGTGCTGCAGACCGAAGAGGCGCTGTATCGCGCCGCCTACGAGCTGGCCGAGGACTGCCACCGCGAGAACATCTGGTATCTCGAGGTGCGTTACTCGCCGATGCTGCACACCCAGACTGGGCTGTCGCTGTCGCAGATCGTCGAGTCGGTGCTTCTGGGTCTGCGCCACGCAGAGCGCGACTTTGGCATCCGTACTGGCGTGATCTTGTGTGGCATTCGTAGCTCGTCGGCGGACTCGTCGCTGCGCATGGCTGAGCTGTGTGTGGCGTTTAAGAATCGCGGCATCGTCGGCTTTGACTTGGCAGGCGCCGAGCTAAACCACCCGGCCAAGGTTCACAAGCAGGCGTTCCAGCTGATCCTCGACAACAACGTCAACTGCACCGCCCACGCTGGTGAAGCCTACGGTCCCGAGTCGATCGCGCAAGCCATCCACTACTGCGGTGCTCACCGCATCGGTCACGGCACCCGCCTGCGTGAAAGCGGCGACCTGCTCAACTACATGTGCGACCACCGCGTGCCGCTGGAGATCTGCGTCAGCTCCAACATCCAGACCGGCGCGGCTGAGAGCCTCGACTCGCACCCGCTGCCGTTTTATTACACCTACGGCCTGCGCTGCACCATCAACACCGACAACCGCTTGGTCACCGGCACCACCATCAGCCAAGAGCTCATGCTGTGCCACCAAAACTACGGCTTTACGCTGGAAGACGTAAAAGAAGTCATCGTCGCCGGCTTTAAGAGCGCGTTCTTGCCACATCGCGAAAAGAGCGAGCTGCTGAAAAAAGTAAACGCCGAGCTGGCCAAGTTCCAAGAGCCAGCCTCGATTGGGTCGATTAAGCAGCGCAGTCCGAAGAACAACATGATGAAGCACATGTCGCCCGACTTCGCGCGCGAGCCGTAGTAGCGCGCAAGGTTTTCACTTCAGTGGCCAGCTGGTGCTCCTTGTGCTAGCTGGTCCTGAAGATCGCTGATGGTGGCGGGCGAGTGGCCTTCCAGGTGGTTATTGACCAGCACGAAGCCGGGTCGATGCTCGGGGATGGTGCGCAGCACGCGCACGATGTCAGCGCGGACCGCATCTGCCCGCGTCATCAGTCGGTCATACGGCGCAAACACCGAGGCATCTTCATAGCGCACGCCCGGCACCAGCAGCGCGCGGATGACATACAGCGGCCACGGTCCCCGCTGTTCTTGCAGACGGTCAAACTGCCAGCCGATCGACGGCATCCGCGTCCACGAGTTTAAGACGTGCGCCACCCCCAGCCGCTGCAGCAGCTGCAGATAGCGTGGCGTCAGATGTCCCGCAGTCCGCAGCTCGACCGAGAGCTGAAGGCCATCGCCAAGCTGCGCTCGCACCGCCTCCAAAAAGCCGCCCAGCTGCGCGACAAAAGCGGGCTCCTGCAGCTCGTTTTCTTGCAGCTCTAAGATCAGCGGGCCTAGAAATTGTCCCAGGCCTTCCTGCAGCGGCAGCGCGACCTCGTTAATAAACGCCGCGGCATCCAGGAACAGGGGATTTAGCTCGCTTGATAGCCGCCACTGCTCGCGCTGCAGCGGGGTGTAGCGATGGACGGTGACGCCGTGCCAGACCTTGGGGCACAGCAGGATCGGCTCGGGCAGCTTCTGCAGCTGCGCCGCGTACTTTTGCAGCAGTGAAAGCCGCGAGGCCGGCGGCAAGTAATACAAGTTGTCGGCCCCGGCGCAGCGGAAGCGAGGGTCGCGCGCGTACTCGGTCAGCGAAAGCTCAGTGAAGCGCTTGCCGTAGGCTTCCACGTCGCGATACACGCCGCCTTGCCAGCCCGGATAAGTCCACGAGCTAGTCCCAAAGTAGACGTTCGCCGGTCCGCGCTTGGCGGGCTGCGGCTGTCCGTCAAAGCTGGGCATCTGCGCCCTGGTGCGATTGCCGCGCGTCGCTGCTGCCGACTCTTTGGGGACCGGTGCAAACTGCGCCAAGCTGCCTGAAAAAAGGGAAAACTGCTCTGCCATGCGCTGGTTTTTTCACAGCTGCCGCGCGCAGAGAAGCGAATTTGTAGCGAGCTGACTGCAGCTACAGTACCGCTCGCTCCGTCGGAAAAGCTGAGCTTGGCAGCGCAACTAGGCTGAGCTTGTGCCGCGCGCACCACTTGCCATCGACCATCCGCCTTGACCGATAGCCGCCCAGTGTGTGAAGCCCGAAGACATGGTGCAAACAAGCGGCTTCATGAGCCGGGAGCAGGCGCAGCTGGGGGTGGAGTCGCGCTTGGCGCAGCGCAAGGGGCCGCGCGGGGTGCTGGTGGTGTTGCTGCTGCTGCTGCTCTTGCCGAGGACTGCCCACGCCAAGCCGGGCGAGGCCGACTTTCGCCGCTTTACCGACTACGTGTGGCTGCTGTTAGGCGCGGGCGCGGGCCTGGCTTTGCATGAAGGCAGCCACCTCCTGTTCGACGTCGCAAGCGATGCGCGCCCCACCGTCGTCGGAGTGTCGCTGGGACCGTTTCCGTTCTTCGCCATCCAGCCCACCAACATTCAATCGAACCAGCAGCGCTACGCCATCGCGCAGGCGGGCTTTCTGATGCAGAACATCTACTCCGAGCTGATCCTGCGCATCGACCCGCACCTGCGTGAGCACCATCGTCCGCTGCTCAAGGGCATGCTGGCGTTTCATGTGCTGCTGTCGGCGGGCTACGCGGTCACCGGCTTTGCAGGCATCGGCCCCGCGCAGAGCGACGTCAACACCGCAGCGCGCGCGCTGGGAGTCCCACCATGGGCGATTGGCACCATGCTGCTGGTGCCCGCGGTGTGCGACACCTATCGCTACTTTGTGCCGGACTCGCGCTGGGCACCGTGGGTTAGCTTGTCGGGGAAGCTGACGATGCTGGGGGCGACGCTGGCGTTTTAGCGCAGCCGGCAGAAGCCATCGCGGATGCGACAACTTGTCGCATTGCTCGGGGTCCCTTCGCAGCGGCAAAGTCAGCGCAGGCGGGTCGATGACAGCGCCCAATCACCGCAGTCATCGGAACCATCGCAGCCACTGTCTCGTCTAATCGATCGCGAGGGAACACCGCATGACCACTTTTCGTATCACCACCGGACTTGCACTTGCTCTGCTTTGCGGCCCGCTGTCAGCCTGCATGGACGGTCACAGTCACGGCACCGGCAGCGACAACGACGATATGCAAGCCGCCGATCTGGGGCCGACGACCAGCAACACCATCTTGCTGAACTTTAAGCCGCGCGTGGGCACCCAGCCGTTTGCCTGCAATCAGAAGTTCTCCGGCGTGGGCTTGGGCGCCACCGCCACCGCCGAGTTTTCCGACTTCCGTCTGTACGTTCACGACCTGCGCCTAGTCGACACCAGCGGCACCGAAGTCCCGCTGCAGCTGGAGGAGGATCAGAAGTGGCAGCAAAAGACCGTGGCGCTGCTCGACTTTGAGGACAAGACCGGCGCATGTGGCGGCACCGCTTCAGTCAATGCCCAGCTTCGCGGCGTGGTGCCCGATGGCAGCAAGCAGTGGAAGGGAATCCGCTTCAAAGTGGGCGTGCCGTTTGCGCAAAACCATGGCGATGCGGCCACGGCAGCCAGTCCGCTGAACCTGACCTCGATGTTTTGGGCCTGGCAGTCCGGTTACAAGTTCTTGCGCGTCGAGGGGCAGACCACCACAAGCCAGTCCTTCATCGTGCATCTGGGCAGCACCGGCTGTGTCAAAGATGGCAGCGGCCAGGTCCAAAGCTGCAGCAGTCCCAATCGCCCCGAGATCGCGCTCGACGGCTTTGACCCCAAGACCCAGAGCATCGCGGTCGATGTCGCCGCCCTGATCTCTGGCACCGACCTGGGCAAGAGCATGGAGTGCATGTCGTCTCCCGGCACTTCCGACTGCGGGCCGGTGTTTGCCAGCGTGGGCCTTCCGTACGGCGGTGGCGCAGCCGGTGTGCAGAAGCTGTTTCGCGTAGAGTAGCCCTTACCATGCGCAGCGTCTGGGCAGTCCTGTTGAGCTTTTGGGTCGCGTGCAGCAGTCCTACGCCCGAGGTACTGCCGCTGCCGCCCGGCTTTCCGCCGCCGCGCATTCCGACCGACAACCTCCTGACGGCCCAGAAGGTCGAGCTAGGCCGCTTCCTGTTTTACGACCAGCGCCTGTCTGGCAACGGCACCCAGGCCTGCGCTTCCTGTCACAAGCAAGAGCAGGCCTTCACCGATGGCCGCGCGCTCGGTTTGGGCTCCACCGGAGAGCTGCACTCACGTTCGCCGATGAGCTTAGCCAATGTCGTCTATGCGCCGTCGCTGACCTGGGCCAATCCGCTGCTGGTTTCGCTAGAGCAGCAAGCGCTGGTGCCGCTGTTTGGCGAGCATCCGGTCGAGCTCGGCCTGGCCGGAAAGGAAGACGAGCTGCTGTTACGCCTGCGCGCGCAGCCCCAATATCAGCGCTTGTTTGCCGAGGCGTTTCCAGAGCAGGCGGAGCCGATCTCGCTGCACGCCATCCAGCACGCGCTGTCGAGCTTTCAGCGCACGCTGGTCTCGGGGCGCTCGGCCTACGATCGCTACGCCTACGACCACGATCAGGCGGCCCTTTCTGACGCCGCCAAGCGCGGCATGGACCTGTTTTTCTCCGAGCGCCTAGAGTGCTTTCACTGTCACGGCGGCTTTCTGTTTGCCGATGCCGTGCACCAAAACACCACCTTTGATGAAGCCAACTTTCACAACAACGGCCTGTATAACCTGGACGTCAAAGGCTCCTATCCCAGCGGCAATCAGGGCGTCTACGAGCTGACGGGCAAAGACCGGGATCGCGGTCGCTTTCGCGCCCCCAGCCTGCGCAACATCGCCGTCACCGCGCCGTACATGCACGACGGCAGCTTGGCCACGCTAGAGGACGTGCTGGCGCACTACGCACGCGGCGGTCGTCTGATTCCGTCCGGACCCAACGCCGGCGATGGCGCGCGCAATCCGAACAAGAGCGTCTTTGTCCGCCCCTTTGACCTAAGCCAGGCCGAGCGCGCCGACGTCATCGAGTTCCTACGCAGCCTGACCGACTTTGAGTTCCTAAAAGACCCGCGCTTCGCCTCGCCATTTTAGGACCTCGCGCAGCGCTGGTGACTGCCCAGGCTTTCGGCGCTACTGACCGTCGGCAGGCGGATACTTGCTTAGCTTGCGCTGCAGCGAGCGCCGATGCATGCCCAGCCGCCGCGCCGCCTCCGAGACATTACCGGCACACTCGGCCAGGGCGCGCTGGATGTATTCCCACTCGGCGCGGGCCAGCGAGGGCAGACGGAAGTCGGCTTCTTGTGGCATCAGCGGTGGCTGCTGGGCGCGGGCAAAGGCGGCAAGCAGCTCGGTGATGCCCACCGGCTTGGTCAGGTACTGAATCGCGCCCAGTCGCACCGCATCGACCGCGGTCGCGATGCTGCCATAACCGGTCAGCACCAAGATGCGCGTGCTGGCATCCAGCGCCGCCAGATCGCGCACGACCTCTAGCCCCGAGTGTCCCGGCATCCGCAGATCGACCACCGCGTACTCGGGCGACTCTTCTTTCGCAGCGGTCAGGGCTGAGTCGTAGTCGGAAGCGGTGCGGACCTCAAAGCCACGATCACTTAGGGCGCGGGCGAGGCGGGTGCGAAAGACCTCATCATCATCGACCAACAGGACAGTCTGGCTATCGGTATTCATGATGCGGCTTGCTCCACGACAGTGGCGGCGGCTGGCTGCAGGCGACAGGTGGCGCTGGGACCGGCCACGGGGATGCGGACCGTGGCGCGAGTGCCTGCTCCCAGCGTGGAAGTGAGCTGCAGCTCGCCGCCCAGGCTCTCGACCACGGCGCGGCACAAAAAGACGCCCAGGCCCATGCCATGGCCTTCGGCTTTGGTCGAAAAGAACGGCTCGCCCACCCGCTGCGCGATCTCTGCCGACATGCCGCTGCCGTGATCTTGGACTTCCAGCTGCAGCGTCTGGGTCAGCGGCTCTAGCCAGCTACGCACCATCACCACCGAGCCCGACGGCGAGGCCTCCTGCGCGTTTTTCACCAGCCCGCGCAGCGCTTGCCCCAGCGTTCGCAGCGGCAGCACCACCGCCTGCGCTGTCGTCTCGACCTGCTGCACCACGTGCGGTTGCAGTGGCAGCCCGGAGCAGCTCACCGCCAACAGCTCTGCCAGCGTGGCACTGACCAGCGCATCCCCGGTGCCTTGCCCGGCATCCACCGCCATCTGATCCAGCACCACGCGGCAGCGCGCGACCTCACTACGAATCAGCGCGATGTCGGCGCGGACCGACTCGGCGTGCAGCTCGGGGTGATGCTCTAGCTCTTGCGCGACCAGCGCGATGGTGGACAGCGGCGTCGCCAGCTCGTGCGCGGCTCCGGCGGCCAGCGTGGCCAGGGAGGCCAGCTTCTCTTTGTAGGCGGCTTGGCGCTGCGCCTCTTGCAGGGCCAGGTCCCGCGCGGCCAGCACGCGGCGAATGCGCACCAGGAAGTAGACCAGGAAGCAGGCCGCGACACTAAAGGCGACCCACATGCCGTACAGGTGAATCCGCATGTGCTCGGCATGGCCACCGGTCAGCAGCAGCGGACGATGCTGCCAAAACAAGAGCGCCGAGCACCCCGCCGACAGCACCACCAGCGCCCACACCTGCCGCTCGGTCAGGGTCACGGTGGCCAGCGCAATCAGCACCAGGTACATCAGGCTGAAGGGATTAAACGGCCCGCCGGTTAGAAAGAGCAGCGCCGTCAGGTGCAGCACGTCGTAGACCATCAGCAGCCCCAGCGGCCTACCACTGCGCGCGCGCCCAGAGCGCAGCCACACCAGCGCCGCCGCGTTGCTGCCAAGCCCCAGCGCGATGCACAGGCCCAGCTCGACCAGCGGCAGCGGCATTTGCAGCACGCAGGCCACAAACAGCACGGTCGCGACCTGCCCCAAAAGCGAGCCAAAGCGCAGGCGCACCAGCCAGTCCAGGTTCAGTACATGCGGCTCGGTAGGCAGGTGGACTTGTAGCGGCGTCATCACGGGGCCAACTATGACCAGCTCTAGCCTCGGCAAGCAAGCTGCAGCGCCGCGACATCTTGTCGCATCCCCAGCCAGGCCGAGCCCGCGCAAGGTAGTTCCCATCCAGAAACTACTGCGCGTCCCTGTGGACATGTCGTCCGTCCTCACTGCCGACAAGGCAGCTCCGGGCGGGCGCCATGCCCACAGGGCCTGCTCGCTACGTTTCTGGATGGGAACTAGGTAAAGCGACTGCAGCCATGAAAACGTCGGGGTCTATTGTGGGTCGAGTACGGGTGGTGCTTTCGGTGGGGGTGGGTCTGGCCGCGATGCTCGGGGGCAGACCCACCCCCACCGAA
>Ga0209097_10003351_pt1 | contig 12331 bp, 11 predicted proteins | sample AD_UKC052_MetaG_FD_184419 | JGI IMG/M metagenome (GOLD analysis project Ga0209097, IMG submission 184419) | Active sludge microbial communities of municipal wastewater-treating anaerobic digesters from USA - AD_UKC052_MetaG (SPAdes) (version 2) | ecosystem: Engineered > Bioreactor > Anaerobic >... | reverse complement strand
TCAGTTTTGTGGCTGATGAATTTTAAAATGAGAATTCAATGTTTTAAAGTCACACCATATCAACTAAACGAGCAATTGTTTTTGAATGTAGAGCAGATATTACCAACAAAAGACACCGAAGATTTTGCAATAAGTATGGCTTCAAAAGCACAAGAAGAAATTGAAGTACAGGAAACGCTAAAAAATCGACATTACATAAGGATTAAATTTTGGGAGCAATTCATTAACGCAAGCAACGCCAAGAATAATTTATTCGCAAACAATTCTGCATCAAAGGAAAATTGGATTGGTAAGGGAATCGGAATGAGTGGAGTGAATATAAACATCACGGTCAGTAGCAACTATTGCAGAAGCGAGATTATTTTTAATCGTGGCAGTAAAGAGGAAAACAAAGATTTATTTGATTTTATCTACAAAATGAAAGATAAAATTGAAAGTGATTTTGGTGGTGAATTGACTTGGGAAAGAATGGATGAAAATGTTACTTGTCGAGTTAAGTCTGAACTAAGTGGAGTTAACTATTTCGAAGAAACAGATTGGCCTAAAATGAATGAATTCTTAATTGATGCTTCTGTTAGAATGGAGAATGCGTTTAAAGAACCGATTAGAAAACTGAATAATTACATAAAGAACAAATAATTACGTGTGCCAACATCGTATATAGCCAATGGCGGGGTTTGTAGCGTATTCGAGCGTTCTGCCTCGCAGCAAGTTCAGTGTAACTTGACAGGAAAGTGCCCCGTAATCCGCCACTGGCCATATATGTACCGTTAGGTGCAAGTGGCGGGCAACACAGCGACGGAAAGCGACTGAAAGCCAATGGTGGCAACGATTACCAAGAAGTGGTAACAAGAAAGTTGACAGTTCCCAATCCCTTTGCAAAAGCAGAAAATTTGTGCTTAACTCAGCGGAGAAGCCGAAAGCCGCGAGTAAAGTGGAGGCAAAATAAATATTTTTATTATGATAGCATCTGCAGTACAAAAAGGGAATTATGTCTATGTGTACGACGAAAGAGGTAGTCAAAAATGCTCAATTTTTTGTCAAGACGGTTCATTGCAAGGTTACACAGGAACAACTGTTTCAATTAGAAAAGGAAATTATGTCTATGTATATGACGAAACAGGTAGTCAAAAATCATCTGTTTTTGTAGGATAAACAAAGCGACACAAAAGTATTATCAAGCGAGCTTCGCCCGCTTAATAATATTATTTTTGATTAGAATTTTATTTTTAATTCTTTTTTTATGTAGTTTTGCGGAAAATTAGAAGTGAATAAAAATGAACTTTTGGCAATTAAGAAATCAATTTTATGACTTGGTATGTTTCAATATCAATCAAGTTTATGCGTGGCAACCTAATTTTGAGAAAAACAATCTCACTCGTTGGACAAAGCAAAATCTGCTTGTAAAACTGCGTAATTCGTGGTATAGTTTTCCTGACTATCTAAAAACACCTAATATTCAATATTTTGTATCAAACAAAATTTACACTCCATCGTATGTCAGTCTGCATTCCGCGTTGGCATTTTACGGTATTATTCCCGAAGCAATCGTGCAGACAACCGCTGTGAGTTCGTTGAAAAAGGCAAATTTTGAGAACGTTTTCGGCTCATTTTCGTATCAACAAATTTTACCCGAATTGATGTTCGGAAATGAACAAAAAACGTTTCTAAATAAACATAGTCTGTTTCTTGCGACCCCCGAAAAAGCAATTTTAGATTTGTTGTATCTTTATCCACAGTACAACAGCGAACAAGAAATCATAGAATTACGTTTTGATGAAGAATTTATGCAAGAAGATTTGAACGTAGAGCGTTTAAACGAATTTACAGAAAAATTTCAGTCAAAAGTATTAAGAAACAGAGTTAATTTACTTTTAAAAATTCACGATTTATGTTAAATTTGGAACAAATACAAAATTATTTTCCGCCACAAATCAGAGAAAATCCTGCCCACAAAAAATACATTGTAAAGGAATACATTCAACTGATAATTTTGAATTTTTTGGCAACTTCAAAATTTGCACAAAAAATTACTTTTATAGGCGGAACAAACTTGCGTTTAGTGAAAGGAATTGACCGATTTTCAGAAGATTTGGATTTTGATTGCAAGAATCTTGATGCCGAAGATTTCGCAGAAATGTCGCAAGCGATTTTGACTTTTTTACAACGGTCGGGCATACGAGCCGAAACAAGGAAAAAACAAAGTGAGAAATTAACAGCATATCGCTCAAGAATTTATTTTCCTGAATTATTGTTTGAATTGGGATTGTCGGCATATAAAGAAGAACGATTTTTGATTAAGGTTGAAAGTCAAAATCAGGAATTTGACTATACGCCTCAAATGGCGGCTATTAGTAGTTGCGGTTTTTTTATATCGTTTCCTGTTCCGCCCGATGACGTACTTTGTGCAATGAAATTGTCAGCATTACTCTCACGAGCAAAAGGACGCGACTTTTATGATGCTTTGTTTTTACTTTCTCAAACAAAGCCGAATTATAATTTTCTTACTAAAAAACAGGATATTCACAATCTAACGGAACTGAAAGCAAAACTAATAGAAACGATAGAAAAAGTAGATTTACAACATAAATCCAAAGATTTTGAACATTTATTATTTAATAAGGGAAATAAAGATAAGATATTGAATTTCAGTGAATTTATAAGGAAAATGAATTGAGAAATGGCAAATCACCTGCACCTAACATTTTGTATAAGTAATGGCAGGGAAAGTAGTAAATATCAAGGTTTGTGGCCCGCTCAAACTGCGTAGCGGTTTGACAGGAAACTACCACGCAATCTGCCACTACTCATACAATTTACCGTTGAACGAAACCGTTCCGGTAATTGAAACTTAATGATAAATTTGAAGCGAATAAAAACTTCAAAAAATTATCATTATGAATCAAAACACATCTTTCGAGAGTTTGCAAATCAAAGAGATGCAAATTCGCAATTACAGTCCACGCACAATAGATACATATTGTAAACTTCTTTGCAATTTAGAAAAGGACATTGGCAAGTCGTTGTATGAAATTACAACAGAGGATTTTAAGGCTAAGTTGCACTTTATGATTACCCAAAAAGGGTCATCAACTTCCACTATAAATCAACTTATCAGTGCATTTAAAATTTTTTATGTCGATGTTTGTCATCGCGTGTGGGAAGAATTTCACGTAAAGCGACCACGTAAAGAAAAAACGCTTCCAATAGTTTTATCCCTCGAAGAAGTTGGGCGAATGATTTCGGTTACGAACAATCTGAAACACAAAGCCATCCTTATGCTCACCTATTCGGCCGGTTTACGTAGAATGGAAGTAATGCAGATTAAACCCAAAGACATTGATTCGCAACGCATGCAGGTGCGTGTAGTTCAGGGTAAAGGAAAAAAAGACAGATACAGCATTCTATCACAAAAAACCCTAGACATACTCCGCCAATACTACAAAGTCGAGAGACCAACAACGTTTCTTTTTGAACCTACTGGGAATAAAGGGAAAGCCTTATCGGAGAGGAGTATGGAACATATTGTTAAGAAAAGTGCAAAAAAAGCGGGCATAAAAAAAGGCGTTTCCTTCCACACCTTACGACATTGTTTTGCTACCCATTTATTAGAAGCAGGTGTAAATCTCAGGCAAATACAACAGTTTATGGGTCACACTTCATTTAAAACCACAGCTGTATATTTGCACGTAGCTCATATAAAAACCAATGAGTTTACTTCTCCATTGGATACTATAAATCTGTATTGAGAATGGAAAATAAAAAGCAATCCATAGAAATTGCTGACATTTTCCGCCATTACAAAAACGACATAACACATCATCATACGCTCTGTACGGTACAGCAAAAAGCATTTGATGACATTGTAGCTTGCCGAACATCCGAGCTGGGTGGCCATACTTTGTATTGCAATAACTGCGATAATAAGGCGCAATCGTACAACTCTTGTCGAAACCGTAATTGCCCAAAATGTCAGTACATAAAACGAATGCAATGGGTGGATAAGCTTGCCTCCAATCTGCCAGCAACAAAGCATTTTCATATCGTGTTTACAATTCCAAGTTGTTTGCACAGTTTGTTTTATATCAATCAAAAAGCAGCTTACGCCTTGTTGTTTAAAGCTGTTGGCAACACACTGATTCAATGTGCCAGAAACACAAAATATGTGGGGGCACAGGCTGGAGCTGTTGCCCTATTGCACACTTGGGGGCAAACCCTGACTTATCACCCACATATCCACACCATAGTTCCTGCAGGAGGATTATCCGAAGACGGAATGGAATGGATACCAAGTGCCAAAAAGTTTTTTGTTCCTGTAAAAGTATTGAGTACTGTTTTTAGGGGTATTTTATGTCGGTTACTGCAAGAGGCTGTTCATAACGCAGAGCTGAAAATACCCCAAGACACTGCCGATTTTCAACAACTTAAAACAAAATGCTATGCAAAAAAATGGGTAGTCTATGCTCAAAAACCGTTTTCTTCTCCCGATAATCTTCTCCGATATTTGGGGAATTATACGCACCGTGTGGCTATTAGCAACCATCGAATTGTAGATTACAAAGATGGTAAAGTTACTTTCCACTACAAAGATTACAAAGTTGCTGGAACACGTAAGTCCATGACTCTGGAGGTAGGTGAGTTTGTCCGACGGTTTATGCAACACGTTTTGCCTGCTGGATTTTGCAAAATCCGATACTTTGGCTTTATGGCAATATGCAATATGAAAACCAAACTCAACTTGTGTCATACATTGATTTTAACCCCCACCTATTTGTCGAAACTCGAAGGCTTGCAAGCCCTTGAAGTTTTACAAATTCTATCAGGGAAAGATCCAATTATTTGCACGAAATGCAACAAAGGAAAATTGACAATAATACCCAATACAATGAATCTGCAAATGGAATCTGGTTAACAATTTTATAAAACAAAAGCGATCTTTTTCTTTCGTAAAAAAAACTCTCAAAATGATGAACAAAATCATGCAGGAGAAACTATGTCTACATGCAAACGATAAAACACAACTAACTAAATAATATGTCGTTAAAACCAACTAAATACAACTCTAATACTTCAAGTAAAAATCCAAAACACCTTCCAAGCAGACATACCATTAATACTTCTCCCATAGCAATCGGTACTGTCCAACGTTGTTTTATTTGCCATTTCCGTCAATGCATTAAATAAATTTTGTTTTTATTTGAAAATGTAATGCTTTTAATTAACTTTGTTATGCGAAAACGACAAATAAAACACTAAGATGTTAGCTGCAAGTGGAACGCACCCTAATCGCAAAAATTCAACGGAGTCGCCGAAAGCCGATTTATAAAGTTAAGGCATATAGAAAAGCAATAAAAGTGAAATCACCTAAACATTTATCTCACAAACCAATCATTTCTGTAAATCATTATGATAAACTCGATGCTTTATATGTTAATAATACAGATGTAAAAGCTTTATCAATTGGCGAAGCTCAATATGATAATAATCATATCTCATTAAAAGTATGGCGCAAACCTAATAATAGGTGGAGTCGTCAAAGTGAAGAGCTGCCAATACATCGGAATCTGGATTTGTCGATTTTGTTTGTTACTGCTTTGTCAACAGATATTGTAAATCCTCAAAGCATTGTGTCAAAGCCTAATGAAAATTTGACGGTTGACGAACCTGAAAAAGTTCAGAAAATCAAAGATTATTATACCAAAAATAAACAGTTTCTCGAACCCCGTCTAAAGGAATTGAAACGTTTATTAAATGAAATTCTATGACTCTAAAAAACTATCAATATGAGGAAGTCTATAATTATGTGTTTATTACTTTCAATAGTATTTGCCATTGGCTGTACTCAAACGCCTAAGGAATTAACACAAAAAGAAAAGGCAGATATTCAATATCAGCTATATCTTATGTCAAAAAAAGCAACGCATAACGCAGTTGAAATTAAATACGAAACTGAAGGAGATGGCATCGAAGACATCCGATTAAAAGATTCATATAAAAGTATCTGCAAACAGTTTGAGGGAATAACTGCACCATCTGAAGATGTAAATTTTTCAGAATTTATTGTTTATGGAATGAAAATAAATGATACGACTAACGTTGAATTATCATTCGAAGATGGAAGCGGTTGGGGATATTATATCAAATCAAAATATGATTTCAAAACACATACATTTGAAAATTCAAATGAAATTTTCACTTATATGTGCGCCACAAAAGGCGAATATGAAGGAGTAGAAAATGATACCTGGTTATGGAATGTACAATTAGAAAATATTTTTAACAAAATAAAAAAGGGAGGTGCTGAATGAAAAAGTATATTAAATTTATTGCTGTCGTATTTCTTTCGGCATATTGTAATAATCTATTAGCTCAAGAACAAACGGAGTATGAAAAGAAAAATATCGAATTATTGTCACAGGTTCAAGCAAAATGGGGGAATAAGGCTGTAGAACAAATAAATAAATCAATTGAAAAGTTAGGTTATGATAATTTCTATGAAGAAATTGCTAAAATAGAGATGCTCTATTCATTAGAACGTGGAGCTGGCAATAAAAAATACGCAGAATCAGCAACAAAAGGAATAGAAATCGAAGCTTTGTTTTGGTACTCAAAGGAGTGGAAAAAAATAAAAACACTGATTACCAATTTTGATTACATAAAAATGGCAATTAAAAAAGAGTTTAAACAGTGGAATAAAAAGGGAGAGTTTGAGAAACAAACAGATTACGAAGAACGCTTAAAAAACCAGTCAGAAAGCAGTTTTGCAGATATTTGCATTCAGCAAATTAAGAAAGAAATTGACAACATCTATTTTTCAAAAGAATTACTCCCGTACGATTCCGAAAAAGAATATTTCAATATTAGATTCAAATATAATCGTTCCTATAGCACAAATAGTTTGAAGTGGCAAAGTGTTTTAAAAATACCTATTACTGAAGCTGAAAATTTTAAGAATAATTTCTTAGACTTTGGGATACAAAAGTATGAGGACAAATTTGAATTATATAACGGCTGGCTTATCCCCACTGAATTAACTTTGTTTAGGACTGATGAACAAAGTAATAAAGAACAAATTATTGAAAAATACGATGTACCCATAAAATTTCAAAATCAAAAAGAAATTGCAGTACCTTTTGATGGACTTGGCATAGATAATCCATATTTGAAAGGTTATGTTTTTACAAAAGCCATTTTCGAACAGCAGGAATACGAACTAAGATTGAAAAAAGAACAAATTGCAAAAGAAAAACAGCGTCTAGATTCGTTAGAACTTGCAACATTAAACAATCGTCTGGATTCAATTTTCAATGATTACAATCGCCAGCTCATTCACAATAAGTATAACGTAAATAAAGTAACACTTGATAAAGATTTTGAGGCAACTTGCAATTTTTGTAAACATTATTACGCCTATTGGAGAGATAATAATTATCCGAATGCTGGTGAAATCGAGAGTGTACACAAAATGTGTGTTGATGAATTTGGTTATCTCAATTCATATAAATTCAAGCGTTCATATTATCAAGAAATTAAACATTTAGATACCAATGATTTTGATGAGCAAATTCTCTCTTTGAAAAAGAAATTTGATAAACTACAGAAATGTTTTGAATGTGAATATCTGTACAATTACTATACAAATAAGATTTTGTTTTCAGATAAAAACGAATTTGATAGTTTTTACACACAAGGAAAAGACGCATATTCTCAAGAAATAGAAAATAGGACGATTTTAAATTATCTCACCCTTAATGCTCAAGTTATTGAGTCAATGAATCTTCAAAGCGATAAACTTGTGCCGACAGGCAATAACTATATCATAAAGAATACATTAGAAGAAAGTCTGAATAAGCCGTATAGCCAACAAGTCTTGGATTTCGTAATTGAAACCAACAAAGGGTTAAACAAAGAATGGATTAAAAACGGTCAATTATTTGAAAACAAAATCGAATTTTATAAAGCCTACATTTCAGAAAATTATAAAAAGATTTTGAAAGCAAACAAGAAAAAATAGACGAAAGAAAACACCAGCAGCTAATCGAGTAGACTGCCCCACCAGCAGAAACTAGCAGGGAGAGCCTCTCACACCACCGTGCATACGGTTCACGTACACGGCGGTTCATGAAGAAATGGAGCAATTTTAAGATAATACGTTGACATAGATTCATATCCACGTTTTTGTAAACGTTCTACTGTAATGGTAGTTAGTAATATGGGGCTACAAGCTACTGCCCATGTTCCCATACGACTGCGACTATGGCTATAAGCGTGTTCGCTATCAACGCCTAGTCGTAACAGGTTTTTCCTTCTCCTTTCGGGTTTCTTCCATTGTTTCCATATACAACATCGCAAGCGATTCCTTACCCAACCATCTACGTCTCTGAGTTTGCCTTGAATACTTGCCATTCGGTAGTATTGTAGCCAGCCTTGCTGTACTTCTTTTATACGTTGTAGGCGTTCTCCTAAAGGGATAGGGCTCGTTTTTCGTGTAAGGATTTTGAGTTTGTATTTCAAACTCTGCCACCCTTTCTCGGTAACCACTAATTGGTATTTCCCCCTATCTCCATTTTTGTACGTAGGTACAAAGCCATAGCCTAATATCGTAAATGTAACGGGACGGCGTATGCCACTCTTTTCCCTATTGATAGGTAACTTGAGTTTGTCTCGCAAATACACATACACTTGGTTGCCTACCTTACGGGCTTGATAGGCACTTTTGCAGTAAATGCTAAAGTCATCTGCATAGCGAACATAACGAAGTTGTTTGCGTTCCAGTTCCTTGTCCAATTCATTTAGTATGATGTTGGCTAATAACGGACTCAATGGGCTTCCCTGTGGTATGCCTTTACGTCGTTTTACGAGTTTGCCGTTTATTAATATCGGTGCTCGTAACCATTTGCGAATTAGACGTAAGGTGTGCTGGCATTTTATCTTGCAATAAAGTAATTGTAACAAAACACAATGGTCAACTTCATCGAAAAAGTTTTTCAAGTCCATATCCACAATGTGTTGATAACCACAATTGATATACTCTTGGGCTTGTAAAACAGCTTGTTGAGCATTCTTGTGTGGACGAAAACCATAACTGAATTGCTCAAAATGAGGTTCAAAACGCACACCAATGGTTTGGCTTACTGCTTGTTGTAACCATCGGTCAACAACCGTAGGAATACCCAACAAACGAGTTTTGCCATTGCTCTTAGGAGTTCGCACCCCTAGAATGGATTGAGGAAAGTATCGACCCTCTCGCAAAGATGCTTCTATCTCCTTGCGGTGGGTATGAAGATAAGCGTATAAATCTTTTACATTCAGACCATCTACGCCACAAGAACCTTTGTTTTTCAATACTTGCTTATAGGCACGCATTAAGTTGTGAGGATGCAATACTTGTTCAATCATTTTTTTCTCTCTCTTTACATTTCTTTTTTTTTACTCTTTTCCGCTTATAATAAGGCTAGTTACAAGTAACATCCTTATTGCATTTGGAAAATCTTAACGTTCAGTCCTTCATTGTTTTGTGAGACCTCCGCATTTCTGTTTACGGCTCGTGTTCCGCAACTACTATGACCTCTGCTGACTTCTTGAATATAAATTTCTTACATTCAAGACCTCCCCAGGTAAGGACTTTTTCCTTCGTTCAATCACTGCGGCATCTACACATTAATACACAAAATACTGTTAGGGCGTTACAATGATGTGCTTGTTTACCCTACATAATGATGCCTCATATACCACGCTCCGCTTTTCATTTCGTCAACTGTCCACTGGACAGTTGGTATTACTTCGTAAAACTGCACTCATTCACTATTCGTCAGTACCAAACTTTGCCGATTGGCTTCCTTCACTGCATCCCTCACGAGAAACCAGCTTGCCACGTGCTAAGCATTAGGGAGACTATCCCACTGCTAAGGGACTTGCACCCTCTGGAAAAATTTAAACACCCATACTACTTGGTTTTTGACTTAAAATTTGTATTTTCGCAAGTAAAAACAACCTACGGTAGTAGGGTTGGCTGTAATGTGCACATAGCTGGTCGATTCTGCTGAAAAAAACATTTAGCAATGCAACAACTTGTATTAAAAATCAGAAAACTGAAACTCCTTTTTGTTTGCACGGTAAACAGAATGAGAAGCACTACCGCTTGCAAAATTTACGAAAATGACATTCGTTTTGAAGTGAAATCGGCAGGAACAGACAAAACTGCAAACACCGTTCTTTCTGACGAAATACTAAATTGGGCGGACAGCATAGTGGTAATGGAAAAATACCACAGAAATTATATCCGAAAACATTTCCCCGAAATTTACAAAACAAAGAAAATCGTCTGTCTTTATATACCGGACATTTACAGTTATATGCAACCAGAATTAATAGAGATATTGAAAATTAAAATAGAAGATATTGATAGGAGAAATCTTATTTGAAAGAAGAACAGCACATTGCTAAAAAAATGAAATATGCGTGTTAAATTTCAAATCAAAACAGCTTTCAATTATTTCGACAATTTTCTTGTGAGGCGATACTCGCATACAGCGTGGTGCAATTTGAAAGTGTGGTTATAAAAACAGAATGGAACAAATAAAGAATTTAGTATGAAATCTATCTCAAAATCGTCATATTGTAGCGGGATGCAATGCCCTAAGATACTTTGGCTTAAAACATTTATGCCGGAAGAAGCCGTTATTGACAATACAACACAAGTAAAATTCAATAGTGGACGAGATGTTGGCGACCTTGCAAAGCAATATTTTGGAGATTACAAAGAAATAAAAATTAACTTTGATGACAGACAAAATTCTATTCCGCTCGCCGTAGAACAAACCAAACAAATTATTGCAGACCGAAAAACTCAAAACATTGCCGAAGCAACTTTTACAACTGAAAATACTTTTTGTATGATTGATATTTTACGAGTTTTACCGAATGGTGAAGTCGAAATTGTAGAGGTAAAAAGTGCCACAAGCGTAAAAGAACAATATTACGATGATGTCGCGTTCCAGTATCATGTACTTACAAAATGTGGTTACAAAGTTGCAAAAGCGAGTTTAATGCACATCAATAGTAGATATGTTAGACATGGCGAAATAAACATACAACAATTATTTACGCTTGAAGATATTACAGATAAAATTATTGAAAAACAATCCGAAATAGAACCGAATTTAGACCATTTCTTGGAGATTTCTAATCGGGAAGAAGAGCCTCAAATGGAAATTGGGCAACAGTGCAATGAACCCTATCCTTGTGTCTTTCATGAATACTGTTGGACAGAAAAAGATTTTGAAGAACATAAAAAGCATTTTGAAGATAAATGTAATAAGCCAAAAATACAAGAGTTTTTAGACTCTTTGTCTTATCCTCTTTATTTTCTTGATTTTGAGACTTTCCAACCCGTGATTCCTCTATATGAAAATAGCCGCCCATATCAACAAATACCTTTTCAGTATTCACTACATATTTTGGACAAAAAAGGCGGAAACTTGACACACAAAGAATTTCTTGCCGATAATTCATTGACAGACCCAAGGCCCACATTAGCAAAACAACTTTGTAAAGACATTCCGAAAAACACTTGTGTTGTAGCATACAACACTACTTTCGAGAAAGGTAGAATAGCTGAAATGGCAGAAATATTTCCCGAATTAAACGAGCACTTATTGGCGATTAACAAAAACATGGTCGATTTAATGAAACCGTTTCGTATTAGCTTTGGAAAAACAGGCGCGTTTTATTGTCAAGAAATGCAAGGTTCATTCTCGATAAAAACTGTTTTTCCTGCACTTTGCCCCGATTTCGCAACTGCATACAACGAACTTCCACTCATTCACAACGGCGGAGAAGCTATGGAAATCTTCCCTGTTTTACACCTCGAAACGCCCGAAAAACAGCAAAAAATCCGTAACGGATTGCTTGAATACTGCCGATTAGATACATTTGCGACGGTAAAGGTGTTAGAGAAAGTATATGAACTTATTTAATAAATAAAAAAAGATTTTTGTATTTTTATTTTAAAAAAAGGGAGGATGGCAGACAAATACCGTTTATTCGAAAAAAAGGTAGTCGATTTATAGATGAATTGTTTTGCAATGTTAAATAAACATAATTTCAAATTCCGCAATTTTGCTCATTTTGTTGATTTTCAACAAAGTAACGTTTTTTCACAAATAAACTAATTTTTTCTCCGGTTACATTAGGGTGTACGGATAACTTTTATATCAAGTCTTGTTTCGTATTATATATAGAGAATGTTCGAAGTAGAAGAAATAGGAAGTAAAAATTGAATAAAAATGCAATTAAATATTAATAATTATACAATTAAAATTATGTCAGA
>Ga0209097_10003349_pt1 | contig 12334 bp, 11 predicted proteins | sample AD_UKC052_MetaG_FD_184419 | JGI IMG/M metagenome (GOLD analysis project Ga0209097, IMG submission 184419) | Active sludge microbial communities of municipal wastewater-treating anaerobic digesters from USA - AD_UKC052_MetaG (SPAdes) (version 2) | ecosystem: Engineered > Bioreactor > Anaerobic >... | reverse complement strand
TGTATTTCCAGGTCCACCCGTTCCATCGTCGGTTGGCGAACTGTCACCCAGCATAAACACACGACCGGTACCAAATGTAGAACTGGCGCACAGTACATTGCTTGTATTCTGAGTATACCCGCTGCGCCAAACATGACCCTTCACATTTGGATTGGCTGTGGTATTGATGGTTAAGGAAGCCCCGTTGTTGTATTGCAACTGAGTCACTGTTCCAGCCACTCCATTTAAGATTGGGTGAGAAACGGCAGATTTATTTGAGCTCACACCACTGAAATTATTCAGCGTAACGCTCATTCCGAATGGATTGGCCTGAACGGTATTGTTGGTGAAGAAATCATTGAAGATAGCAGGACTATCCCAACCATCGTTGTTCCGGTCACTCACAGTGTGATCAGAAACCATTACCAGGCCACCGCCATTCTGAACAAACTGCAGAATCGCTGTTTTCTGAGCGGCAGTGAAAACAATGTTCGGTTCATCAATTACAAATACGTTGTAGTTTGACAAATCCTGTGGATTGGAAGCATTGCCGTATGTGATGCTTCCGGAACTTGGTAGGGTTTCAACGGCGTGGCCTCTTTTCACGAGGGCGATTCCCCATGCGGAAATGGCACCTTGCCAGTAGGTTTCGGCTGTGGTTGCGGTGATACCAGATTGAGCCGGAGTCGGGAAACGAGCCGGAACACTTCCGTCCTGATCAATTACCCAGTCTGCATTACCCGCCATTTCGGCTTTGGTGTTGTCAAAAAGGAATTTCTTTCCGGTTGGAACCACAACTGAATTGATGGTGAATGTGGCAGAAGTAGTTGTTCCACCACCAGGTGCTGGAGAAACAACGGTTACGCTGGCAGTTCCTGCGTTTGCCAAAAGAGTGGCAGAAACTGAAGCTGTCAACTGGGTAGCGCTCACATATGTTGTCGATAAAGCCGTTCCATTCCAGTTTACTACGGATGTGTTGACTAAGTTGGATCCGTTCACCGTCAACGTCATTGCAGAAGCACCGGCATTGGCTGATGTTGGAGAAATGCTGGTCAGAGCCGGAGCCGGATTGGTTGTTGAAAAATCCGTGATGCTGATGTTATCAAAATTTACACGGTTTGTACCACCACCTGTTCTGCGTAATTCAATACGGGCATTGCCACCTACGTTTACGGTGAACGTTGCCGTAGCCAGCACATTTCCGGTACTGGTGATGGTTCCTCCGGATTGTGTGTAGGTTGAACCTGCATTGGTGGAATACCACAATTGCCATGTTCCCGGGACATCTGAGCCAAAAGCGGCATGTGAAACCGTTACCGTTCCGATACCGCCGGTTTTATCGAACTTCATTCCGATTTTACCATTGCGCACACGGGCAGATTGTGTGCCGGTCTTGGCATCGGTTGCTGAATTGCCAATAAGAGCATCGGTGAATGTCCATGTTCCGGTTGATAAAACGACATCGCCTGTTGTGTAGGCTGTTTTGGTTCCGGATTCAAATGTTTCGGATAACAAAGCGGTTACGGAGACACCCGCCGATGTTTTTTTTCCTCCCCCGCCGCCAGATGGGGCTGGTTCTTGTTCCTGATAAGGATTGAAGCAGGAAACGGCTCCCGCCATTACCGCTAAAATCAAATAAGTAGAAATTCTCATGTCGGAGAAAACTGGTTTTGTTTAGATGTATTTGCTGATAAAAAGACGACGCAAACAGGGAAAAAATTTGGTAAAATCAATCATTTACAGATTTATGAACTTGAAAATCAGGAGAGCAACCATACAAATCTTTCCCGTTCACTGTGTTATGCATAAAATCGATACAGATGATTTTCGACAGAATTTTGGACTATCAGACCAGAAATGACTTACGAACCTGCAACCATATCGATAAGCAGGGTGGCAATCCGTTTGATTTCAGCAGCCTGTTGCCGCACTTCTTCCATCGATTTCAGATACACCAGCCGCCTGTCTGTGTACGTTCCCTCCAGAATGTCAGACGAAATCTCCACCACTGGCGCATAATGAAAAACCAACCGGATCACGGACGGATCATGGAAATTGAAGGTGAACAAATCGACACCCGAAACCGAATAGCTGGGGGCATTCCATTTGATTTTCTCCTCCAATCCGGGCAAGGAATGAAACACCGCCCGAAGTTCTTCGATACCGTCCTTGAGTGAGTGGTTTAGTGCCTCCATGTATTCAGGAACCGAGGTTGTGGCCGCAGCCTTCTTTTTCTTTTCTGTCATTGTCAGGTGTAGTAAAAACTTGTTCGTATATTGCTCTGCAAAATGTACGAACAAAAGGGATATGCTTTGAGTAACTGCTAATAAGCAAGAAAAATACTGTGCTATTTGAATTTATCGGGGTGCATAAATTATTGATATAATTCAAGTCGATTAATTTTACCTGTAAGAGTGTCTACATTGATATAAGCTCCACCTCCAAAAGTAATTTTCTTGTTTCGTAGTTCTATAATTACTGAAGATCCACTATCTCTAACTATGGCATTGTATTTAGTTAAATTTAAATTCAATTTATACAATCTAATATAAGCCATTCCTATAGTTCGAGGTCGGTTACCACAGCCATACAAAAAATCATTGTATTTATCCTTTTGGATAGAACAACCATTAATTGTTAAAAAACCAATTAAAAGTGTAGTAGGTATTAAATATTTGACTTGATCCAAGGTTGCAAACATTAGGAGTACAATAAATGTTAGAGTATTAAAAATTCAACTTGTTCGTAGTCTTTGCGAAGCGAGACTTTGTCTGGGTTTGTGGCTCCACAAAATAAATTTCGGTTTCCCGATCATCCTTCCCATTTCCCAAAATATCAGTGGATTCACCTTCTTAAAACTCCGCCCGAATATCCTGCAAAAACCGGAAAGGCTGACATCTTTAAAAAAACATTGGATCAAAACACATTTGGTTGGTGCTTATCACATGCCCTCTAACCTGTCAAACCAGTTCAATTACCCGGGCCTGTTTTGAGGTGAGAGTCGTGTATTTCATTTCAAAATCCCAGTCCAGCTTTTTGAACCAATTCAAAGACAACTGAATCCGTTCCGTGGAATTTTTATCTTCCATTCTAAGTAAAATCACCCCTTTGGTTGGTATGCGGGATTTGAAAACAAGCTCACCAAAATCTTTGTCCTTTGTGAGAACCACCCGATTATTCTCCCAGGCATATTGAAGCAACACTTTATCCTGAGTACCAAACTTTGATTCGGCTACATATTCTACATCAAACCCAAGGCTTCTGAGTTCGATGACAAGCTTTTTGTCGATGCCTTCATCGGCTAGAAATTTCATGCAGTCGCAGGATAGACCATCGTTCGTTTCAAAGCCCAGGCTCCATATTGCAATGCTGCAAAAACGTCTGCTTTCTCCAAACGAGGATAGTTCTCCAGCAAATCCTCTATTGAATTTCCTGAACCCAACTCCTCCAGAATGAGTTCAACTGAAATCCGGGTTCCTTTAATGACCGGCTTTCCTACCAGCACATCAGGATTTATTTCAATTCGTTCGGTTAATTCCATGTCCAAAAATAATTCAATTTTCAGAATAATGGATGCCGAATCTCCGCAAGGATTCGTGGCTCCACAAACCAAAAATCGGTTTCCCGATCATCCTTCTCATTTCCCAAAATATCAGTGGATTCACCTTTTTAAAACTCCGCCCGAATATCCTGCAAAAACCGGAAGTCCCGGCAAGTTTTTCAAAAATACCAGCCAGCGGAGTGAAGTTGAAAGAGTGTAAAGTGAATGTTCTGCAAGCCTACAAAACCTTGCTCCAATTTGGAGCGACTAAAAAAACACGTTTGAAACCCCGCTCCAATCTGGAGCGACTAAAAAAACACGTTTGAAACCCCGCTCCAATCTGGAGCGACAAAAAAAACACGTTCGAAACCTTGCTCCAATTTGGAGCGACCAAAAAAACGCGTTTGAAACCCTGCTCCAATCTGGAGCGACAAAAAATGTGGCATGCAAGACCTTCCCGCAACTTGCAGCGCCGTAAAATGTGACACTCAATACCTTCCTGCAACTTGCAGCGCCATAAAATGTGATGTACAAGACCTTCCTGCAATCTGTGCGGACAAAAAATGTGACACTCAATACCTTCCTGCAATCTGCGCCGACAAAAAATGTAACATACAAGGCCTTCCTGCAAATTGCAGCGCCAAAACCAATCAAATCAATCCACATTGAAAGAAATTAACAGATTGGCCTGGTTGTGGTGATTTCATTCTTATGGGGCAATTGTCGTGTTGATGCGTGCAGATTGAAAATGTTTACAACCCTGCATTTGCAGTGGGCGCATTGTTTAAAACCCTGTTCCAGCAGTGGGCGACACACGCACCCCGGCGGTTCATTCATCACACATCATTTCGTACCTACGGCACTCTGACTCTTGGTTGTTTTGGGGTTCTACCGATAGCGGGCACCTAAAGGCGCCAGTGAAAATTGTATTGCTTCATCACTCATCATTTCTTACCTACGGCACTTTGACTTATGGTTGTTTTGGGTGCTACCGAAATCAGGCCTCAAAAAGCGCCATTGAAAACTGTATTTCATTTATAATTCATCACTCATCATTTATAATTAGCAGTCAGTTAACCCTATGGCATAGTTGAGTGAGACCGGGCCCGGATGGAAGCGGCAGCCCGCAGCGAGGGAAGAATGACCGGAGCGAGGACTACAGCGGACAGCCGGAAATGCCCGCCTGAATATCTTCAAAATCCTTTGTCGATGGCCAGCATTCAAATTACCGCAAGTCTTTTTTTCGGATTCCCCTTTCATTCCACATCTTTGGCGGGATGGAAATCGAACCTTTATACTCTTCTTTTCTTCGTTCGGCGGGCGTGAACACCGATACCCGCAGTCTGAAAGCCGGTCAGATGTTCTGGGCGCTGAAAGGTCCCAATTTCAATGGCAATCTGTTTGCCCGACAGGCCCTCGATACCGGCGCCGCCTTTGTGGTGGTGGACGAAGAAAGCGGAATCCGTGATCCTAGAATTTTAAAGGTCGACAACGGCTTGCGTGACCTGCAGAAACTGGCCCACCATCACCGGTTGGTCTGGGGAAAGGAAATCATTGGTGTCTGTGGCTCCAATGGAAAAACAACAACCAAAGAGCTGATTTCCAGAGCGCTGTCGACGGAGAAAAACGTTTTCTCCACGCCCGGCAATCTGAACAACCACATCGGGGTGCCGCTTTGCCTGCTGCAGTTGACAGACGAGCACGACATCGCTGTTATTGAAATGGGGGCCAACCACGCCCGGGAAATTGACGATCTCTGCTACATCGCCGAGCCCAATTCGGGACTCATCACCAACATCGGGAAGGACCATCTGGAAGGATTCGGCACCATCGAAAAAACAGCCCGGGCCAATGGGGAGCTGTTCGAGTTCCTGCACCATCATCTGGGAACGGCCTTTATTAATACGGTTGATGAATGGAACATCCGCCTGCAATCGAAGATCAAAAAGCACTTTACCTTTCCGCAATCTGCCGACAACGCCCCTTGCGAACTGGTCGATTCCGACTTTTTCCTGACGGTGAAAGTGCCGGGATTGGCTCCACAGCAAACCAAACTGATGGGACTCTACAATTTCAACAACATCGCCTGTGCTCTGGCGGTGGCGGCGTATTACAAGATTGATGCACAAAAAGCGCTGGATGCCGTTTGTTCGTATGAGCCGGGAAACAACCGCTCGCAGATTGTAAAAACTGAACGCAATACGGTGATTTCGGATGCCTACAACGCCAATCCAAGTTCGGTTCTGGCGGCACTGGAAAACCTCGTTTCCCTGAAAAGCGAACGCAAACGGGCCATTCTTGGCGACATGCTGGAACTGGGAAAAGATTCCGCCAAGGAACACCGGGAACTGGGCGAATGGGCCGCCCAACATCCTGAAATTGAGTGGTTTGTGACCGGAAAAGAAATGAAGCAGTTTGCCGATGCTTGTCCGGCGGCACATTATTTTGAAATGAAGGCAGACCTCGAAACCGCCCTTCAGTCAGAGAAAATTGAATCGGCCACCATTCTGCTGAAAGGTTCAAGGGGGATGAAACTGGAGACTCTCCTTCCCTACTTGTAGTGGTTTACTGGAATAGACTTTTTGAAATCCATCTCATTTCGTTTGGCTGCAATTGCTTTCAGAAACAATATCGATTGAATATTTCTCTGTGGCTCTCCTTATTTCTCCTTTAACTCCGCGGTTAATAAGTCAATTTACAGTTTAACTACATCTGGTTCAATTACAGACTCCTCAAAACCGCGGAACTTGTCCCGATTTTACATCGGGAGGGCACGGAGATAAATACAAGAGAAACGCAGAGTGTAAACCCGGGATCCGAATTTGAAAATCTATTTGGAGGACTTAACGTCGAATCCGGGATTATTCTTCCTGGCAATGATCTCCGCCGCAATGCTGACGGCGATTTCTTCGGGTGTCTGACTCTTGATTGGAACCCCAACCGGAGCGGAAAGTGTCTGGAGCCAGTCTTCAGAGAATCCTTCTGTCCGGTAATCCTCCATCATTTTGGCAATTTTCTTCTGGCTTCCCAGCACACCGAAAAAGGCAAAGGTTCTGTCCTTCAATGCCCGGATTACCTGATCATCGGTCCGATACCCAAAGGTCATCACCACCACATACGATTCAGGATCGGAAGGCAATATGTCAGTGAGTTCGTCATAGCTGCCTAGCAAAAGCTTTTCTTCTGCCAGTTGGTTTTCTTCCCAGGTATTCAGTCCGGGGCGATCGTCATACAACTTGATCCGGAATCCCAGCATGTCCATCAGTCGACTCAAAGCCAGCGAACAATGTCCGCCCCCGATAATATGAATCAACGGTTTGGCGCCGATGGGTCCGTTGTAAAACCAGATTTGTTCCAATGTTTTATAAAAGCCTGTTTCCGTTGGGAATGCAGTGGAAGAATATTCGATACCGTCCGCTGAAAGACGGATCCAGCCAGGCTGGTTTGCCTGAAGTCGCTGAACCAGTTTTTCCACCATTAGTCCGTCGCTCTGGCGGACGGCGTACAACAAAATGGTCTGCTCTCCTGAACAAATCATTCCACTTTGATTGGTCCTGGCTTCCTTCGAGTGAATCTGGCGATGAATGGACGCATCCGATTGTTCTTCAGCAAGATGAGCCTTCGCCAGTTCAACAAACTTATGCTCCATAATGCCACCGCCAATGGAGCCAGCGAGCTGTCCGTTTCCGGTTACGGCCATGGCAAATCCCTGGCGACCGGGACTGCTGCCCTGACTTTCCAGCACAAAAAGCAGGACGACCGGATCACCTGCTTTCAGCGATTCGTGGATGAGATTCCAGGCTTTGGCGGATGATTGCACCAGTTGGATAAATCAGGAAACAGGCACGTTCACGTTTTCTTCATACAGCGCCATGAGCACTTTCTCGGGAGTCATGGGTGCCGAATAGGCAATGTCCGCCGAAGGACGGTGCGCCAGTATCGCATTGCGAAGGGCAAAATAGGTTCCCATTCCGTACATCAGCGGCGGTTCACCCACAGCTTTAGAGCGGAGAATGGCCATGTTGTCTTTTTCTGTCTCCAGAAAGCGGACGTCAATTTCAGCCGGAACCGAATAGATATCGGGCACTTTGTAGGTCGAAAGCGCATTGGAGCGAAGCCTTCCGGTTTCATCGTACACAATTTCCTCGAGCGTCATCCAGCCAATGCCCTGCACGAGTCCGCCTTCAATTTGTCCGCGGTCAATCACCGGATTCATGCTCGAACCAAAATCATGCACAATGCGGACGGCGTCGATTTCATAGGTTCCCCGCAGACAATCGACCGTGACTTCGGTAACAGCTGTGCCATACACATGATAGGCAAACGGGTGACCCTTTTCGAGCTTCATGTCAAAGTGTAGTCCCGGCGGAGCGTAATGTGCATGTTCCGACATGGCGATGCGTTTGAGGTATCCGTCCTGAACCAATTGCAGCCAGGAATACCCCACGGATTTTCCCGAAACCAGCACTTCTTCGTTGCGGAGTTCGATCTCATTTTCGGCTACCGAGAACTTCTCAGCCGCCATCGTTTTGAACCGGGTGAGAATCGCATTGGCCGCCATTTCGACTGCCTTTCCATTGAGATCCGCCGTAGCAGATGCGGCAGAAGGAGACGTATTGGCGATCCGGAAGGTATTGGTGCTGTGGATTTTAATCCGCTTTGCTTCAACTGAAAAGATCTGCTGAGCAACCTGCAACATTTTGGTGTTTACCCCCTGGCCCATTTCAACCGCTCCGGTGCTGATTCCAATCGATCCGTCCGTGTACACGTGGACCAAAGCACGGGCCTGGTTCATTGGAGTTTTGGTGAAGGAAATTCCAAAGCAGATGGGCATAAAGGAAATTCCTTTTTTGAACAGGACATTTTCCTGATTGAACCGGTCAATGTTCGCGATCCATTCTTTGGACTGGAACTGCGCTTCGGCTTCAGCCCAGCATTCGGTGGCTTCACTCACGGCTTTCTGTCCGAAAGAAAACTCGTCTCCGGTCTGGATCAGGTTTCGTTTCTGGATTTCCCAGGCTGGAATTCCCAACTGCTGGGCTGCCTTGTGAATGGCGGCTTCGATCACAAACATGCCCTGCGGTCCACCAAATCCACGAAATGCGGTATTCGGCGGTAGGTTTGTCCGGCAGGAATAGGCTGTGGAGCGCACATTCGGAACGAAGTAGGTATTGGTGCTGTGGAAGAGTGTCCGCTCGAGAACGGCCGGTGATAAATCCGCAGTGGCTCCGGCATTCTGGTGAAACGTGGCCTCGTAAGCGAGGATTTTCAGATCCTTGTCCAGTCCGATTTTAAAATCCGAGGAGTAGGGATTCCGTTTTCCGGTCATCCGCATGTCTTCCATCCGGTTGAGCACATATTTCACAGGCTTTCCAGAGCAATAGGTTCCGAGGGCACACAAAATGGCCCACATCGTGGCCTGGTCTTCTTTTCCTCCGAAACCTCCGCCCAGACGAGTCACATCCACTTCGATCTGGTGCATCGGAACTCCCAGCACCTGAGCCATGTGTCGCTGTACGGCGGTTGGTCCCTGGGTGGACGAAATCACCCGAATGCCGCCGTTCTCCATCGGAAACGAATAGGCGCCCTGGGTTTCAATGTATAAATGTTCCTGTCCGTTGGTCTCGGCGATTCCCTCAAAAATGTGGGCGCAGTCCTTCCAGACGGCATCCGGATCACCCAGACGGAAGGTACGGGGCGGAACAATCAGCTCGCCTTTTTCTCTCGCTACCCGTGGATCGGTGATGATGGGCAGCGGATCGATTTCAATGATGATCTTTTTTAGAGCGGCCTGACCTGCTTCTTCGGTTTCCGCCAGCACCAGCGCCACCGGCATTCCTTGAAAGTGAACATGATGCTCGGCCAGCAAAGGCTCATCGGGCACAATCCCGCCGATCTGGTTTTCGCCCGGTATGTCTTTGTAGGTAAGAATCTGAACCACACCCGGCATTTGCAGAGCCTGAGTCAGGTCCAGTTTGGTGATGACACCATGGGCATGCGGCGAACCAAACGCAGCGGCAAACAAGGTACCGGCCACCAATGGCACATCATCCAGATAAATGGATTCGCCCCGGACGTGTGAAAAAATATCGGTGTTTTTCATCAGGCAAGCGTCATTATTTTCTTCACATCCAATTCTTTAAACATTGTCATAAAATGACCTTTCACCATCTGCGAAAGCAACCGTCTCTTGTACTGATCGGTTCCCCGTACATCGCTGATGGGCGAAATTTCCTGCTGCACCATCGGCAGAAGTTCTTCCAGCAATTCTTCTGAAACCCGCTTCCCGATCAGGAAACGGGAACTTTGCGGCAAAAACAACGGAACCGGTCCCACCCCACCCGCCGATATCCCGGCTTGGGTGATCACTCCGTCTTTTACATCCACAAAGCAGGCCGAATTGACGGAGGCAATGTCGAGGTACGTTCGTTTGCAGACCTTTTCAAAGTGGATGGAACCGGTTTTTTCCGGCAGACGGAATGAAATTCGCTCCACATATTCCTCCGGTTTCTTGTCCAGCTTTTTGTAGCCCAGATATAGTTTCCGGAGAGGAATTTCCCGCTGATTCGTGCCGTCACTCAATACGAGCTGGGCATCGAGAGCAAGGAAAAATATACTCAGGTCACCGATCGGCGAAGCATTGATGAAATTACCGGCCACTGTTGCAATGTTGCGAATGGGTGTGGACGAAATCAGCTTTCCAAAGGCTTTTAGATTGGGAAAGTGCGATTGGAAGACCGGGGATTCCAGCATATCGGTCACCGTAAAGGCGGATCCCATGAAACACGTACCGTCCCTTTCTTCGATGCCATTGAGAACCGGTTTGTGAAACAGGAATTCGATATCGGTGTGGGGCATCGTATCGTGCTGTTGCACATAGAGATCGGTTCCTCCACCGAGAAATTTAGGCGAACCCGTTTTGGGCTGAAGGGCACCGTTCAGATTTTGTTGCAAGGCCGTCAGTCGGGACGGAATCTCCAAAAGATATTCCGGTAAATGGCCTTTCTGAACAGCGAATTCGATGGCGTTCTGATTGCCTTTTTCTTCCATCGAAGAACAGACACGTTCGGCTGCTTTTTCGATGGACTTGTAACCTGTGCAACGACAAATATTGCCACTGAGAGCCGCCAGTGCATTTTCCTTGTTGGGTTCTGCATCACTCAGACAGAAACCGGCCAGCGAAACCACGAAGCCAGGAGTACAGAATCCACATTGGGAAGCCGATTCATCCGACATAGCCTGCTGCACCAGATTGAGCTGTTTCATATTCAGCCCTTCGACGGACAGCACGTGTTTTCCGTGAATGTTTCCGAGAGCCGTCAGACAGGAAGTGGCCGACTGGTACTGCATACGGCCATTTTTGAGGTCGCCGATCAAAACAGTGCAGGCACCGCAATCGCCTTCGCGGCAACCAATTTTGGTTCCCATCTGGTGTTGATGGTACCGGATGAAATCCAGCAGCAAGGTTCCGGGCGGCAATCCGGAATGAATTTCTTTCTGGTTTAGTATGAATCGAATCAAATGAAGGTAATTTGGTCCGATAAAAGTAGAGAAAACCGCTTAATGATTGCAACCCCTCCCCAAAAGGAAAATAAGCTTCTGTATTACAGGCTCATTGCGCTTTGGATTCTGATTGAATCGTTTCTGGGAGGGATTCTGCACGGCTTTAAGATTCCGGTTACAGGACTTATGGTGGGAGGCTCAGCGATGATTTGCATCATTTTCATCGCCCGGTATTTCCCCGCAAAAGGTTCCATTCTGAAAGCCATGCTGGTGGTGGCGAGTTTTAAACTGATGCTGAGTCCACAAAGTCCGATTGCTTCCTATGTGGCCGTTTTCTTTCAGGGACTGTTGGGAGAATTGCTTTTGCGAAACCGCTGGCGTTTGGTTTCCTGCCTGAGTTTTGGTCTGATCACCATGCTGGAATCTGCCATTCAGCGAATTCTGGTTCTGGTAATTTTGTATGGAAGTCATTTCTGGGAAGCCGTTGACGTGTGGCTGGTCAAAACACTAAAACAGCCTGGATTGCAAAATTTCAGCCTTATGGCGGCATCAGCTTATCTGACAATTCATGTTCTGGCAGGATTGGGTTTGGGATACCTGGGCTGGAAATTGTCTTCGGATAAATCCACTTCACTAAAACCTGAATGGCACATACCGGCTTTTGATCCGGATACCGATAGCGCCATTCCATCTGATTCATCACAAAAAAAGCACTGGCTGAAAGCTTATCGATTTCTCGGATTGGGTCTGCTTTTTCTCCTTCTTCAGGTGATTCTGATTCCGGACAGTGCCATTCTTCCCCGTGGACATGTTCTGGAACTGATCTACCGTTTAGCCCTGATCGTTACAGTCTGGAAACTGATTCTGGAACCCATCCTTCAATATGCACTTCGCCGTTATCTGGAATCGAGAAAAGGTCCGTTGGAAAGTATGCTGAATGACATTCGTTTTGTCCTGCCGTCGATGCAATGGATGGCGGTGCAGTCCTGGAAAAAAGCCGATGGCCGTCTGATGAAGCCGTTTCGGTTTCTGCAGATTCTCTTTTACAATATTACCCTGGATGAAAGCCGGTAAGATCTTCATTCTGAGCAGAGAAATCAACTCCGGCAAAACTACGAGACTGGCGAAATGGCTGGAAAACAGAACCGATGTTGGTGGCATTCTCACACCCAAAATCAATGGCGAACGAGTGTTTCAGGATGCTGCATCCGGAATGAACTGGCACATGGAAGCAACCGAAAATGAAGAACAATTGTTGGTCGGACGGTACCGTTTTTCCGCTGCCGGATTTCAAAAAGCTCTGTCCGTTCT
>Ga0209097_10003348_pt1 | contig 12335 bp, 8 predicted proteins | sample AD_UKC052_MetaG_FD_184419 | JGI IMG/M metagenome (GOLD analysis project Ga0209097, IMG submission 184419) | Active sludge microbial communities of municipal wastewater-treating anaerobic digesters from USA - AD_UKC052_MetaG (SPAdes) (version 2) | ecosystem: Engineered > Bioreactor > Anaerobic >... | reverse complement strand
GCGACTTGAAGCGATGCTGCAAGATGTGCTCGTGCGCGCGAATGATCGACACGCCGGACGCACGCAGCTTTTCACGGTAGATCAATGGGGCACAGCATGGAGATTGGCCGATGCGAAGCCACGCCGCAAGCTTGAATCCGTGGTGTTGGCGGGCAACATTCGCGAGCAGCTCGTGGCGGATATCGAGCAATTTTTTCAGCGCCGCGCTTGGTACGGCGAGATGGGTATTCCGTGGCGTCGTGGCTATTTGTTTTATGGCCCGCCGGGAACGGGGAAAACGAGTCTCGCGTTCGCGCTTGCGGGCGAACTGCAACTGTCGTTGTGCACGCTTTCGCTGACCAATACGAATCTCGACGATCAAGGCATTAGTGATTTGCTGCAACGCACGCCCGCCAAATCATTGATCTTGATTGAGGACGTTGACGCGTTTTTTGTAGCGCGTGAAAAGCAGGACACGCGAATCAACGTGAGCTTCTCGGGATTGCTCAATGCAATTGACGGTGTGGCCGCACAAGAAGGGCGCATTGTGGTGCTGACCACCAATCGACGCGAAGCGCTGGACGCGGCACTCATCCGGCCGGGGCGTATTGATAGCGTGCTTGAAATTGGCCTCGCAAGCGCGCCACAAATTCGCGCGCTCTTTCTGCGGTTTCATCCGACCGAAATTGCGGCTGCCGATACGCTTGCCACGGCTTTGGCAGACAAAAGAATGTCACCCGCTGCGGTACAGCAAGTGCTGCTGGCATTTCCGCTACCGCGTGACGCGGTTGCCGCCATTTTGGATGCATAACTGCCGCTGGGGTCAATCAGCCGCATCGTCGCTGCGTCGCAAAAATTCGACAGTCACTGCAATGTCAGAACAACTGTAAGGCGTAGCCACGGCGCGAGACTAATGACGAACTGTCTGCGCGAGATCGTCCATGTTCAAACTTCTGCTGCTATCGGCCGACTTGCCCACCGTGGCGCTGTTGCGGGCGGCCACCGACGCGCTTAAGGGCACGATTGATCCGTTCGCCGATCCCGCAGATATCGGTCACAGACTGGCAGTGTCGCCCGGTGAAGTTCCGGTCGGCGTGGCGGTCGATCTCGGTCAATTGGCAGCTCACCGGCAGTCGCTGGCGTCAATTTGTGCCTTGATTCGACGGACATCGCCCGGCGCGCCTATCGTGGCGATTGCACCCAAATTGCAGCTCACTGACGCAGCCGCCGAACAGTGGGCGAAGCAATCGGGTGCCACCGACATCGTGTCGCAGATCACGCCTTGGCGTTGGGCGGAAACAGGTGAGAAATTGCTTCGCGCTATCGTTGGAGATGATGCGTCGGTCGCTGCGGCGACTCGCCGCGTCGCCCCGTATCTGCGTATCGCAATGCACAACAGCGCCCTCTCGCCTGCGCGAACCGTGGCAGCGGCGGAAGGCAGCGGCGTTGACCTCGCCGCCTTGGCCGTTCGGTTGCAGCGCTCAGGGGGCGTGAAAATTACGGATCGGCGCTACCGATTGCAGGTTTATCCGGAGTGCTTTGTGGCGAGCGAAGCGGTGCGTTGGCTTGAAGGCGCGTTGCGTCTCCCAACGCCCGCAGCGGTATCCGTGGGTGAGGCGCTGCAGGCGGCTGGCCTGATATATCACGTCGCGCACGAACAAACCTTTGCCGACGAAAACTATTACTTTCGCGTTTCGCAATGGCCCGCGCGGTGGGACATTGAGCGCTTTTACTCAGTCGCGCGGGGCTCGACTGGCCTAGAGGTGGCGGACCGGCAGTACATGGGCGCGACCTATCCGAAGTGTTTCGTGGGTGCCGACGCCGTCCGCTGGATGCAAACGCAAGGGCACACGCTGAACGAAGCAATTTGTATGGGCCAACGCCTGCTCGATTTGTCGATCATTCATCATGTCGTCGACGCGCATTGCTTCAAAAACGAAAAACTGTTTTATCGCTTTTACGCGGACGAATGATCGAATCTGGCTAGAACGACAGTTTGAGGCCGAGGCTGTAGAGCGTATCGCTACCGCGCCTACCCACTGTGCCGTCGAGCTGCACTTTCGGCGCGATGTCGCTACGTAGGCCAACCTGCGTCGTGGCCTTTGACCCACGTTCACCAAACGCTTCGATATGCGCCGTTGCCGCGCCGACTTCGCGCTCGAACGCGACGCCCCATGTGGCAACCGTGGTATCGCCTGCATGTCTTACCGCGCCAGCATTCGCATGTATGGAGCCTGCTTCGAAATTGCATGTCGCCAGCACATTGGCGAACGGGACGTTACTAGATACATGCCGCTCCCAGCCGATGCCCGCGCTTGCGCCAAAGTTGCAGCCGTCTTTTTTTGATGGAGTGACGATGAGCTTAGCTTGTACCGCGTACGTATTGCTCGCGCTTGAGCTCTCCCGCGAAACGACGGCACCGAGTTCAATATTTTCAAACGCAGCGTAAGCCGGGGCGATACTAAATTGACGGAAACCACGGTTATCGGCCGCGTACCAGAGCTCGACGTGGCCATTGCCCTTATCGTTCATGCCTGCATCGTCGACGGTGAGTGGACGACCGGCCCACGCATGCGTGCCGAACAGTAGCGCCGCGACTGTAAGCCCGAGTTTGATCGCGATAGTTCGTTTCATACAGTCCTTTTTCTTCGCTGTTCTTTGCTGCGACAAAAATGTCAATTCGCACCATCTATAAGCTACCTTGCGTCCAAGCCTACTGAGAGGTTTTATGATGACACGCGCACGACTCGCCCCGCGCAGCTGAAACCAATTCCTGCAGAATGCCGCACTCTTGCGTTGCGTGGGGTTCACCACACAGGTGCCGCAACGCGGTAAGTTGTTTTTCCAACGCTCGCATGCTCCTCAAGCGCGCTCTGACGCGACCAATTTGCTCATCTACGAGCACGTTGATGTCGCCGCAGTCTGAGGCGGGCCGATCCACAAAATTCAGCAAACGCGTGATGTCCACGAGCGGCATGTCAAGCGCCCGGCAGTGACGGATGAACGCCAACCGTTCAAGGTGCGTTTTGCTATAGGTTCGGTAGCCATTGGCCTCACGCGCGGGAGGTGGCAATAAACCTGACTTCTCGTAATACCGGACCGTTTCGACATCTACGCCGGTAGATTCTGCAAGTTCGCCAATACGCATCGTTAGCCCTGTTAGTGACCGGTGCCATAAACACAACCCAATTTTACGCTTGACTCTGTAGCGGCTACAGGGTTTCTAATACGGCAATTATGTCGCTGAACCGGCTTCGCCATGTCTTCTGAAAAGATTCCTGAAACCAAGTCCACATACGCAAGTTCCGCGTGTTGTGACGCACCTTTGCCCGTTGCGTTGGCCAAACCGTCGCCAGTCGTTTCTTCGCCAATAAGCACGCTTTGGCGAATTTCTACGATGGACTGCGCAGCTGAAGAAGGTGAAATTCGTCGCGCTCTGGAGCCGATTGCGGGCATTCGATCATTGTCGTTTCAGCTCGGTGCGCGAACACTTGCGATTGATGCCGACGCGGTCGCCTTGCAACCCGCACTTGAGGCGATTCGCAGGGCTGGCTTTTCGCCGCAGCCGGTTGCAGACAACACTCGCCGCTCCGACGCTGCGAGCGCCACTAGCGACGAGTCGCATGAGGGCCACGATCATCACGACCATGATCACAGTAGTGAATCGGGAAGCGGTTGGTCGGAAGTGGTGCGCTACGTCGCAGCACTCGTCTTTGCCGTCGCGGCAGAAGCGATGTCGTTTTTCGCGCCCGATGCCATTCCGTGGAAAATTGTCGGCATGGTGCTCGCGGCCGTCGCCATTGGGTTGGCCGGACTGTCCACGTACAGCAAAGGCTTAGGCGCGCTTCGTCACGGAAGACTGAACATTAACGCCTTGATGACGGTCGCCGTCACGGGTGCCTTCCTCATTGGCCAATGGCCGGAAGCTGCGATGGTCATGGCTTTGTACGCGATAGCTGAACTGATCGAAGCGCGCTCCGTGGATCGTGCGCGCAATGCCATCAAAAGCCTCATGTCTCTCGCACCGGAAGAATCAGACGTTAAGCAGGCGGACGGAAGTTATGCGCACATGCTGTCTAGCGCTGTGCCGCTCGATGCGGTCGTGCGAGTGAAACCGGGCGAGCGGATCCCGCTGGACGGTTTGATCGTTAGTGGCAACAGCGCGATCAATCAGGCCCCAGTGACCGGCGAGAGCATCCCGGTCGACAAGCGACCGGGTGATACGGTGTTTGCAGGCACGATCAACGAGACTGCAACGCTTGAGATCAAGATCACCGCCGTGGCGAGCCACAGCACTTTGGCTCGCATCATCCACGCCGTTGAGCAAGCGCAAGGCACGCGCGCGCCAACGCAACGCTTTGTGGATCGCTTTGCTGCGATCTACACACCAGCCGTTTTTGCACTTGCACTGACAGTCGCGCTGCTCTCGCCTTGGTTGCTTGGTTGGACATGGACGCTCGCTGCGTACAAAGCGCTGGTATTACTGGTGATTGCCTGTCCGTGCGCATTAGTGATCTCAACACCGGTCACCGTCGTGAGCGCGCTCGCAGCAGCAGCGCGACGCGGCATTCTGATCAAGGGCGGCACGTACCTCGAAGAAGCGCGCAATCTCAAAGCGATCGCGCTCGACAAAACTGGAACCATCACGGAAGGCAAACCCAAGCTGGTTGGGTTCGAAATGCTGGCGGAGAGTCATTCGCGTGAAGCTGCAGCAACGCTAGCACGCAGCCTCGCCGCGCAATCCGATCACCCGGTGTCTAAAGCTGTTGCTGCGGGTCTCGATGGAACCTCGCAAGCGCAAACGGTCGAAGCGTTTGCAGCGATTGCCGGTCGCGGCGTCAGCGGGAACATTGACGGTGCGCAGTATTGGTTCGGCAATCATCGCTTGATCGAAGAGCGCGGCATTTGTAGTCCAGCGATAGAAGCCAAGTTACAGGACCACGAAAATCAAGGCCGTACAGTGACGTTACTGGCGACGGACAACGCAGTGATCGCCCTCTTCGCGGTTGCTGACACGATCAAGGTGTCTTCGCAGCAGGCGGTGGCGGAACTGATCGCGTTGGGTGTGAAGCCCGTGATGTTGACGGGTGACAACGCAGCCACCGCCAGCACAGTCGCGAGCATTGCCGGTATTTCAGATGCCAGAGGTAACTTGTTACCCGAAGACAAGCTCAAAGCCATTCAGGACATGCAACGGCAATACGGTGCGACCGCTATGACGGGCGACGGCATCAATGACGCCCCAGCGCTCGCCCAGGCTGATATTGGCTTCGCGATGGGCGGCGCTGGGACTGACACTGCGATGGAGGCCGCTGACATCGCAGTGATGAACGACGACCTACGCCGAATCCCAGAAACTATTCATCTATCCAAACGCACTCACGGAATTCTTTGGCAAAACATTACGCTCGCTCTCGGTATCAAGCTGTTATTCATGGGCCTCGCGTTGTTCGGTAACGCAACTATGTGGATGGCTGTGTTTGCAGATATGGGCGCAAGTTTGTTGGTGGTGTTCAATGGTTTGCGGCTGTTGCGAACATCGGAACTTTCACCGAAATCGTTACACTAATCAGCTATGCGCCGGCTAGTCCTTCTTTTCTTACTTTGCGTTTTGCCGCTCCAGTTCGCCTTGGCAGCAAGCGTGGATGCGCGCTTGCACGCAGGTAGCGGGAATCATCTGCACGCTACGGTGCATTTACATGAGGCGACGTCCGAGTCTGCGCCCGATACCGTTGACGCAGATGAATCGTCGTCCCGCTCACACGGCGAATGCGGCGTTTGCCACTTATTTCATTGCTTTGCAATGCTCGGAACCTGCGTTGAATGCAACCGCCCGATTACCGCCGGTTCCATTAACCCAAATGGGCACGATGCACACCATCGCAACGCGACTACTGCTCGTCCCGAGCGTCCCAACTGGTCAGCCCTCGTCTAGCCGACGGGGACGCAATTAATTTCCCGCCTGACGCAATCGTGTCGGCGCATGCCTCGTCGGTTTCTGCCTGATCTTATTTTGATTTTGGAGAACCGAATATGTCCTTTTTTAACCGAGCACCCCTGTGTGCTCGCTCGATACTGTTTTTGGCGATTTTCACTAGCCTGACGGTTTTGCCCGCTGGCGCGCAGATCAACACGACATCACGTTCTGCGGTTACTGCAACCTCCGCGTTGCTCACGCTAGCGGAGTCATTCCAGTTGGCGTTAGCCCAACAACCGTGGACACTCGCTGCGAGCGAGCGGCAACGCGAACAGCAATCGCGTGAAGCGCTCGCTGATTCGTGGTTAGCTGATAGCCCGACCATCGCTTCCGGCCTCAAAACCGGCAACCGCGACGGTTTGCGTGAGTTTGAAGTTGAAATCAGCGCGCCGATTGCAACCGCTTCAAGGCGAGCACTTCAGGTCGCGAGCGTTCGCGGTGAATCAGCCGCCTACACCGCCAACCTTGCACAACTTGCACTCAAACTCGCAGGCGAAGTTCGTGATGCCTATTGGGCCGTGCAACTCGCTGCGGGCGAGTTGACGCTTGCAGAGGATGAAGTCAAACGCGCGGAACAGGTCGCCACTGATTCGGCACGCCGCACTGCGGCTGGCGACTCTGCGCGCGTTGACACGCTGCAAGCCGAGCTGACCGTGCAGACCCTGCGATCAACGCGCGTTGAAGCGGAGCAGCGATTGAACGCCGCGCGGCAGGTGTTGCGCGGATTGATCGGTGAGGCGGCAAATCGTGGGCTTGCGGATACGGTTGAACCGCGAGGCAACGTTGCGCCACGTGCACTCAACGATCATCCGTCGCTACGTCTGGCCGGTCAAACGGAACAACTGGCGCGTGCGAGGTTGAATGACGCGTCCGCGCTTACCAACAGTGCACCTACCGTGTCATTCGCGCTCACGAACGAGCGCAGCAACGGCAGCGCCAATGCATCTACGGCGCGGATCGGCATCTCCTTCCCGTTTGGTGGCACGCAACGCGCCGCGCCACGCATTGCGCAGGCGGGCGCGGAGCTGGCCGAGGCACAAGCGAGCGTTCCGCTTTTGCGTCGACAGCTTGAAGCGGACGCTATGAGTGCGCAGGCCGCGATGGTCAGCGCAGAACGGCGCATTGAGGTACTGACCGAGCGGGGCCGATTGGCCAATGAAGTCGCAACGCTTTACGCCAAAGCGTATCGGCTGGGCGAACTGGATTTGCCTACTCGTCTTCGTGCGGAAGGAGAGCGAGCGAACGCCAGTTTGGCGCTCAGCCGCGCGCGCATCGAACTCATGCATGCGATCTCGCGTGTCAATCAATCTTTAGGACTGTTGCCATGACTTTTTCTTTTGTTATCAAAGGCTGTGCGGTAGCCGCCAGCGCACTATTTGTCACATTCGCCGTAGCCGGTGACGGCCACAATCATGGCGAGGCGAAACCCTCAGCAGCAGGCCCCGCACTGCCGCGCTTCACTGTGCAGTCGGACTTGTTTGAGGCCGTGGGCGTGCTCGGCAAGGATGAATTGGTGCTCTATATCGACCGCGCTGCTACCAATGAACCGCTGGTCAATGCAGAGGTTGAGCTTGCCAGCACTGGCATCAAGCAGATAGGCAAATTCGAGGCGAAACTCGGTGAGTATCGCTTTGACGCGAAGCCGTTTGCGAAGGCCGGGGAATATCCGATAACGCTAACGGTAAAAGCCGGGGCGGACAGCGATCTGCTCGCCGGAGACTTGGACGTTCACGACCCCACCGCTACAACCGCCACGACCGGCTCACACTCACACGGCTGGCAACGCGCCGCGCAGTGGGGTGGCGGCGGCGTTATCGCTACGCTGCTGTTGTTCTTTGGCGCTCGCCGCATGCTGGCAAACCGCCGTAACAATCGCAATCGTTTGGGAGTGGCAGCATGAACTGGCGTAACTTATTGACTATTGCCGCGCTGCCAACGCTGGTCATGATGTCGTCACCACTGAGAGCAGGCGAAGGGCACGATCACGGCGACAGTGGCCCGGTGACCAATGCCAACGGGCCGCAGCGTCAGGCCGACGGCAGCGTGTTTCTACCTAAGCCAGCCCAACGGCAGCTTGGCGTCCTCACGATGCCAGCCGCAGCCGCAGACTTGCCTCGTACGACGGAGTTAGCAGGCAAAGTCATGATGGATCCGAATGCGGGCGGTAAAGTGCAGCCCACGATTGCCGGCCGCATTGAGCCAGGCCCGCACGGACTGCCCAGTCCTGGGCAAGCGGTGCGCAAGGGGGAGGTGCTGGCGTATGTCACACCTTCGTCCGGCCAGATTGAGCGATCTAACCAAACCGCGCTTATCGCAGAGTTACGCGGCAATAAGGCGCTAGCCGAGAAGCGATTGGCGCGCCAGAAAGAACTAGCTGACACCATTCCGCGCAAGGAAATCGAAGCGACTGAGAATGAGATCGCCAGCTTGACCGCACGCGCAAATGCGCTGGGCACCGGGCTCAGCAATCGCGATACGCTGGTGGCACCTATCAGCGGTGTTATCGCTTCCGCGAGCGTCGTGAGCGGCCAGGTCGTCGATGCGCGTGAGGTGTTGTTTGAAGTGATTGATCCGACGCGCCTGCGTATCGAAGCGCTGGCGTTCGATCCCGCGATGGCCGCAGACGTTGGCGCAGCATCGATTGCCGTCGGCGACAAGCGGGCAGCGCTGACGTTCGTAGGCGCAACGCGATCACTTCGCGAGCAGGCCCTGCCGCTGTTGTTCAAAGCCAATGATGCATCGCTATCAGCACTCGCCATCGGGCAGCCGGTACGCGTGTTTGTACAGAGCAAAACCAAAGTGAATGCAATTGCGGTTCCGGCTTCGTCACTTATGAAAAGCCCGTCCAATCAGACCATCGTATGGGTGAAAACCGCACCGGAGAAGTTCGAGCCGCGCGTGGTGATGACCGAGGCGCTGGACGGCGTGTCGGTGGCGGTGACCGCAGGATTGAAGGCCGGTGATCGCGTTGCCACGCGCGGTGCAACGCTGATTAATCAAGTGCGTTGATCGGAGTCATTCACGATGTTTAACTGGCTCTTAAAAAGCAGCCTGAGCAACCGTTTGCTGGTGATTATCAGCAGCGTCGTGCTTATGGTGTACGGCGCATTCACCCTGTCAAAAATGCCGGTGGATGTGTTCCCTGATTTGAACAAACCGACAGTCACCATCATGACCGAATCGGGCGGCATGGCCGCAGAAGAGGTGGAGCAGCTCATCACCTTCCCGCTGGAAACTACGATGAACGGTTTGCCCGGTGTAGAAACCGTGCGCTCGACCTCCGGATCCGGGCTTTCTTTCATTTACGTCACCTTCAATTGGAGCACCGATATTTTTCGTGCACGACAAATGGTGTCGGAGCGGCTCTCATCCATGGAAGAAGGCTTGCCCGCAGGCGTGATTCCGCGTATGGGGCCGATCAGCTCGATCATGGGCGAGATCATGCAAGTGGCCATCCCGATTGATGTGGCGAAAATTTCACCGATGGCCGTGCGTGAGTATGCCGACTGGGTGCTGCGGCCCCGATTAATGGCGATCCCCGGCGTGGCGCAGGTGATCCCAATTGGCGGCGAAGTGCGGCAATATCAGGTGCAGCCGAACACGCTACGTATGGCGCAACTCGGCATTACCCACGAACAGATGGAGGCCGCTCTCAAGGGCTATTCATCGAACACGTCTGGTGGTTTTCTTGAAATCAATGGCCGCGAGTATCTAATTCGTAATATCGGTCGCACCTCAAAGCTCGATGACTTGCGCAATCTCGCGATGACCGCCAAAGACGGGCAACCGATTCTTTTGCGACAAATCGCGGACGTGACGTTTGCGCCTGCCATTAAGCGCGGCGACGCAGGGTATGAGGGCAAACCGGCGGTCATCCTCGGCATTCAAAAGCAGCCTACGGCGGACACCATCGGTCTCACGCGCAACATCGAGACCGCGCTTGCAGAAATGAAGAAGACGCTTCCGGCGGGTTTGAGCGAACCAAAGGTCACGTTCCGGCAGGCAACGTTTATCGAAAGCTCTATCAACAACTTGAACGGCAAGCTGATCGCCGCCTCTGCTTTCGTCGCTGTGATTCTTTTTGTGTTCCTCGGCACCGTGCGTACCACCGTGATTGCGCTCACCGCGATTCCGGTTTCCATCTTCGTCACCGCGCTAGTGTTCAAGTATTTCGGGCTATCGATCAACACGATGACGCTGGGCGGACTGGCCATTGCGATTGGCGGGTTGGTGGATGATGCAGTGGTTGGCGTGGAGAACGTGTTGCGACGTTTGAAAGAAGATCGTATTAAACATCCAGCGCATCGAATGAACCCGGTGGAGATCGTCGCGCGTGCCACAATGGAAGTGCGCTCGGCGATTCTTTACGCGACGATCATTATCGTGTTGGTGTTTGTGCCTCTGTTTGCGCTGCCGGGCATGGAAGGTCGATTGTTTGTGCCGCTTGGCATTGCGTTCATCGTATCGACTCTTGCCTCGTTGATCGTGTCGGTGACAGTCACACCGGTGCTTTCGTATTACTTGCTGCCACGCATGAAGTCGTTAGATCATGGTGATACTAAATTTCTGGTGTGGCTGAAGCGCAGTTACAAACGCGCGTTAATTGGCGTGCTGGAGCGACCACGCGCTGCACTGACGACTGGCGCGGCGACCATTCTGGTAGCCGCTGCCGCGGTACCGTTCTTCGCCACGACTTTTCTGCCGCCATTTAATGAGGGCACACTTCTAATCGGAATTCGCCTCAACCCCGGTGTGACGCTTGCAGAAACGTCTGCGCTCGCTAGGCAGGCGGAAGTGCTTATCAAACAGGTACCGGAGGTCACGCACGTTGGCCGCCGTAGCGGCCGTGCGGAACTAGACGAGCATGCAGAAGGCGTACATGTGAGCGAGCTAGACGTGGGACTCAAGCCTGCGGGCGAGCTCAAGCGCAGCATGGACGCCGTCAAGGCCGACATTCGATCAAAGCTCGTGAATTTTCCAGCGGCCATCGAGATTGGGCAGCCGATCTCGCACCGCATCGATCACATGCTCTCCGGTGTGCGCTCGCAGATCGCGATCAAGCTGTTCGGCGACGATCTTGATGTGCTGCGCGGACAGGCAGATGTATTGCGCGCGAAGCTCGCCGCGATTCCGGGACTCGCCGATCTCGCGATCGAAAAGCAGGTGCTCGCACCGCAGATCAAGGTGCGCGTCGACTACGCGGCAGCGGCGCAATACGGAGTACCGACACCACAAGTGCTGGCCACGCTGCAAAGCCTAGTTGAAGGCGAAAAGATTGCGCAGATTGTTGAAGGTGGTCGCCGCTTTGCACTGGTCGTGAAACTACCGGAATCTGCGCGCACGATGGCGGGCCTTGGTCAAATTCTGATCGAGACTCCGACCGGGCGCATTCCGCTGTCGAAGATCGCGACTATTGAGGATAGCGATGGACCAAATCAGATCAGTCGTGACGATGGCAAACGACGCATTGTTCTGTCGGCCAACGCGCAGGGGCGTGCGCTGTCCGAGGTCGTTGAAGATATTCGTAAAGTGGTCAACGAAACGAAGCTGCCGGAAGGTTATTTCGTGACGCTCGGCGGCCAGTTTCAGGCGCAGGAAGAAGCTTCACGTCTGGTTGGATTGCTGTCCATCGTGTCGCTAATTTTGATGTTTGTCGTCCTCTACAGCCGTTACAAAAGTTCGACACTGGCGCTGCTCATCATGGCCAATATTCCGCTGGCGCTGGTCGGCGCTGTGTTGGGACTGTGGCTCTCAGGGCAACCGCTGTCGATTGCGGCACTAATCGGGTTCATCACGCTGGCTGGCATCTCGGTGCGCAATGGCATTTTGAAAGTCAGCCACTACATCAACCTGATGCGCTTCGAAAAAGAGGATTTCGATCATAAGATGATTCTGCGCGGCTCGTTGGAGCGACTGGCACCGGTGTTGATGACAGCACTCGTGACGGCGTTTGCGCTGGCGCCGCTCTTGTTCGAGGCGGAGCAACCGGGCACCGAAATTTTGCATCCGGTGGCGGTCGTCATCTTTTCGGGCCTCATCAGCTCGACCCTGCTCGATACGTTTTTGACGCCCGCCATGTTCTGGCTGTTCGGTCGTCAACCCGCTGAACGCCTAGCGGCGGACAGCGATTCCGAAGCGCTCTAGTTTTTAACCCCCGAAAGGAAATCACATGAAAAAACGATCCTCAGTACTCGCGTTCATCACCATCACGATAGCGTTTGCGAATAGTCCCCCCATATTTGCGGCTGGCAACCACGACCACGGACCGAAATTCGGCGGTGTAGTGGCCGAGGGTAAGGCGTTCGACGCTGAGCTCGTAGCTAAACCCGATCTGATCACCATTCACGTTGGCGATCATGGGAAGCCGATGGCAACTAAG
>Ga0209097_10003345_pt1 | contig 12338 bp, 7 predicted proteins | sample AD_UKC052_MetaG_FD_184419 | JGI IMG/M metagenome (GOLD analysis project Ga0209097, IMG submission 184419) | Active sludge microbial communities of municipal wastewater-treating anaerobic digesters from USA - AD_UKC052_MetaG (SPAdes) (version 2) | ecosystem: Engineered > Bioreactor > Anaerobic >... | reverse complement strand
ACCTCGGCATCGTCCTGGCTGAACGTCGAAGTTGCCGCTCGTATGCGGATCGTGATCTGTCCCCAGCGGATCTTGCCCCACTTCTGCAGCGATCGCTGCGTACACAGCGTATGTGGATGTCGAGAGAGGGTTTGAGCGTCGCCTTCCATCCCTACCCGAGTGGCGGCGCCTGCGACGAGATCACCACTTTGGTGGCGCTGCGCGGCACTGCCGCTGCACCAGACACTCCGGTGCTCGCGACGTATTCCAATCACACGAATGACCTGAACGTAGTGCCCGAATCCAGAGAACTGGCTATGCTGGTCCTGCGTCGCTTCGGGGCCGCAGGCGAGGTGAAGGGGCTGCCAGCGGCGGCGTTGGTGTTTGTCGCAGACTATGGGCGAGTGGCGCTTAAGTACGAATCGATTGCCTATGCGACGATCCTGCGCAACGTCGGGGCCATCTATCAGACCATCTATCTTGTTGCTCAGGCAATTGGGCTTGGCACGTGTGCAGTAGGGGGAGGTTGGGGTGACGTCGAGCGCGCGATTCAAGGCGCCGGGTGGTCCTCGCGTGTGGTCGTCGGCGGGATGCTAGTCGGGTGGCCCAGAGGCGGCGGTTGACTCCGGTTCGAATCCGGGTGACTCACGCTACGGGCTCCGGTTTGACCTTGGTACGGGTTGAGCGGGACGAGGAAGACTTTTTGCTGAGCCCGCTGCTTGGTTCTGGCCGACTGTGCGAGCGGTGCTGGGTGACGCGAAGGGCTGCCACGCGTGACCCATCGATCCTCGCACCGGGGGCGTCCTGCAGCGGAGATCTGATCGCGGCGTTCGAAATGGATGTCGCCGCGTCGGGTCGCCCTTCGGAGCCGGCTCAGCGCGCATCGCTCGCAGCATCGCTTCGCGAACGCGTTCGCGAAGCACGGAGATTGGCGCAGCCGGAATCGCCTGCCACATTGCTGCGTGTGACCCCGTCGGGTGCAGTCGTCGCAGAGGCAGTGCTTCCGCTGCCTGAATGCGAAAGCTGCTTGGCGGGCACGCGGGCTGCATCGAAACCGTCACTCGCACATGCCGTCGGCCGGGCTGCCGGGATTGTTGCGGAACTCGCCACTGTGCCACCGAGACCGGCGGAGCTTGGATTTCCTCATGTTGTGACGACGCGGCTGTCGAACTCGCGGCTCGAGCCGGCGCGTCCCGTGTGGCGCGGTGCGTCAGGCAAGGGTGAATTGGGCACCGACGCCATCTTTTCGGCGATCGGCGAGTCTTTGGAGCGCTATGCAGCCGAAATCGTACCTAGAGGCAGGCTGCTGCGGGCGCGTGCCGGACAACTCGACGACGCCGTTCACCCATGCCATCTCAATGGCATGGGTGAACGGCAGGCCAAGGCTAATGCACTCGATCCGGAAAGCGAAACTACTTGGATCCAGGCGCAGTCCGTGGTTGAACCATCATACTGGCGTTGGGTGCCGGCATCGTCTGTTTACCTAGCATCGCCGATCAATCTGGGGGCACCGGTTACCACCGTGGCGACCAGCAACGGGCTGGCCGCCGCCGTCGGGCTGGCCGATGCCATCAAGCGTGCCTATGCCGAGGTACTCGAACGGCACGCCTTCTTCCGCGTCTGGTACGGGTTAGCCGAGGCACAGTTGCCTGATGCAACAACCGCACTTGATGAAGTGCTCCGGCAGCAATTCGAGATGTCAGGTCTTGTGTTGCGGGCAAGCGTCATCGCCTGCATCGATGGCGTTTGCGTTGCGTCGGCGAGTTGCTGGCCCCTTCGGCCGTCGCCGAGCAGACCAGGCTTCGCCTTGGGTCTGGGGAACGACCAATCTACCGAAGGAGCCCTTCGGTCTGCGGTGCTTGAGCTGGCCCAAGTCTATCGTGGACTGTCCTGGGCCATGGTTAATGGTGCGATGCGCGAACGCATGCGGCAGCTTCGAGGGACCCCCCAGGACATCGTGGAACCGTACGATCACGCGTTGCTCCATGCGGCATGCGGGGTCGAGCAGATACCGGAACCGTTCGGACAGGGTCGCCAAGCGGCGCTGTTGTCGCCGGCGCCCATCACGCCACTTGATCAAGCGTTGTTCGTCGACTTGACACCGCCGGACATCGCTAACGCTTGCGGCCTACGGGTTGCTCGCGTCCTGGTGCCGAACGCAGTTCCACTGCATTTTGGCTGCCACATGGTGCCACGCAGGGCGCTTGGACTGCCTGATGTCGAAGAGGCTGCACCCACGGCCTTATTGCATCCGTTGTCTTGACCGCAGTGCGCCCGGATCCGAAGAAGTTACCTTTCCCATCATGGAGGAGGCCCAGTGCATCAGGGTGCCCTAAGCCTGGTGGTAGTCGCAGGAGACAAAGAGTCGGCGTGGGTTGTCGGCAGTCCATCGCTCAATTCCTGGAAATTGGTGAATGGTGTACGGCAACCTTAGAAGAAAACAGCCTGCTGGCGCAGGCTGCGGCGCCTGTTTCAGTTCAAAGTCAATTGCATCGATGATCCACGCTCCTGAATCCACCTTTATCAGATGACATAGGCCAATGCACTCTTCCAAGAAGTAGTCCGTCTGCGGGCCCCCGATGACGCAGTCAACCGAGTAGCACCGGCCCAGAGAGGAAAAGCCCTCAGACGGGCCCGTACTGTCGCCGTGTTCATCGAACATTCGTTTGTTGAACGCAGCACCTTTCGTCCAGTCGATGTGCGGTCCCTGCATCTGCCGGTAGGACGACTTCTCGTCCACCCTGACACAGACCCGAACCCTCCCTTCGTCATAACAGGGTCCGAAGACGTGCCTAAGGAGTTCGGCTGTTCGGGTGAGCACGTATCGCGCCACTGGCCCGGACAGCGCAAGGGCCTCGCGGTACCGCTTACCGGCGAAGCTCGGCTGGGATGCAAAGTCGAATGCGCTGATCATCGTGCGTAACCATGCAGGCGTCGCGTCGTCGAACAGCGGGACGAGCGGATACAGCGATCGCCGCGAGAAGTGCAGCTTCGCGGTTGCCACTTCACCGGCCTTGTCAGTTGCGGGCTGTATATCATTGAGCAGACGTGGCATGGGTGCATCGAGCGGTGGCACGTTCACGCCCGCCGACGCCGGTATGGGGGGCGAGAACATCTTCTGTGTACACTCGATCAGCCGATGGTGCACTTCATCCAGCCTCGTCGAGCGAAGGCCTCCACCGTCGTGAGATCCGATTGACGCGTACCATGTCTTCGACGCTAGGTTCCTCAGACGCGCCTGCCAGATGGGGGCCGCCTCGTCGTGCTCGGCGCATGCCGACGCGAACCAAGCCTGCAGGATCTCATCGCCGAGCCGTTTGGCCGCCTCGTAGGCCAGCGACGCCAGATTCGAGTCCGCCCCCGGCTTCAGTTCGCGCAGCAGGTTAACGATGGGTTGAACGACGGCAAGGTGCCACGGACTTGGTTCGCCGACCAGCAGGCGCAGTCCGATCTCTTCAAGGGCGTCTGCATTGATCACGTCCGGCCCATGCCGTAGGTGTTTCAATACGATCTCTGCCCGCCGGATCGACGCGACGACATTGACCGGAAACGCGTCGGCGACTTCTGGATATTGGCGAGAGCTTTCAGCTTCCGTGTCTTCTCCGGCTTGCCTACGCGCAATCAGGTCCGCTTCCAGTGCCATGCCGCTGAACAAGATGGACTGCTGTGCATTGGCGACGGCTTCGACCTCCCGCCTTCCTTCTGGTGCGTCCGATCTAAGCTCGCACAGCAACCGTTCGTGAATCCAGTTGTAGTGCAGAAATGAGGTCAATCCTGGAACATGTGCAACTAGGGTCGGGACGTGATCGGCCTCGAGCGCGATCGGACCCAACGCCATGGCATGTCCCTGCGAAGCCGCCCGCAAGACGTCAAGTTTTACTCGCGCTGCCGCCAGATCTCCAGCAATCCTGTCCAGCCGCGCCAAATTTACCCAAGGCTGAAAAGCATATGCTAGGACTCCGGTGCGTCCGGTTCTGTCGGCGACGCGTCCGAGCCAGCAAAGTTCGTCGAGACATAGGCGGCGGGCTTCGTCGGCACGGCCTGCCATCGCTTCGACGAGCGCACACAAGTTGTAGCACTGAAGCAGTGCATACACGTCGCTGTCGCTGACTGCAGACGGCAGGCCGATCTCGTCGAGTCGTCGGTCTACTCGTGCCAGCAAGTTCTGGAGCGGAGGGCGGAGCGACCGCTCCTGCGATGAGAGCAATTCGAGAGGAACTTTCACGTTACGTATCCTTGTTCCGCATCATCGCCACCGCGATGACGGGCCGGACAGTTCGCACGAGACACCACCACGCGGTGCCTCAAGGCACCTCGGTGTTTCAATGCCCGCAGGCTGGCTCGTTTGCACGACGACGCAAAGCCTACGCCATAAAGGCTTTTTCCTTGCAATGCATGGTATCGCAGTGCGTAACGCGTCACCAGAGCCATCCCCAAAGAGCGTTAGCGATAACGCGCGAAGCCTGTTTCGAAATCATTACTAGAGCACCATCAAGCGGCATAACGAAAGGAACACCGACCGGCACAGATCAAACCAGTGCTATGGATGGGTGCTAGAGTGTTCTGGGCGAGTCAATTCCATAAGCGCGAAGATGGTGACGGTGGCTTCCTACGGTGAGTGGTCTTCACCGATTACGGCTTGGATGCTGGCACGCGGCGGTGTACGCATCGGCGGTGTCGCGCTCGACCGCGGCCATGCTTACTGGCTGGAGGGGCGGCCTTCGGAGGGCGGGCGCAACGTTCTGGTTTGCAGTGACGGGCAGGGCAGGGCGAGCGAGGTCTTACCCCCCACGTTTGATGTCCGGACCCGCGTCAACGAGTATGGAGGCGGTGCGTTCGCGGTGGCTGACGGTCATGTGTGGTTCGTAAACGCCACTGACCAGCGAATCTATGAGGCCTGCGGCGGGGAGCCGCCCCGGCCAATTACCGTGCCCGGTCCCTGGCGCTATGCGGACTTGATCCTGGATGCGGGTCGGAGTCGACTCCTCTGCGTGCGAGAAAATCACGGAGAAGACGAGCGTGATACCGTCAATACGTTGGTGGCGGTTGACCTCGTCGACGGTTCTGTTCGCTTGCTCGCGGAGGGCCATGATTTCTATTCGAGCCCTTGCTTAAACCGAGACGGAACGCGGCTCGCCTGGCTGACTTGGGAACATCCCGACATGCCCTGGGATGCGAGCACCTTGTGGGTAGCAGAGATTAACGCGAGCGGCGGACTCGCATCGACACGGCGTGTCGCCGGCGGCGGCCAGGAGTCGGTATTTCAGCCTCTTTTTCGTGACGATGGCACGCTGTTCTTTGTTTCGGATCCCGACGGCTGGTGGAATCTGCACTGCTGGGAGGGAGCCGAGGTCCGATGCTTGGCTGCGATGCAGGCCGAGTTCGGCCGACCGCAGTGGCAGTTCGGCATGTCTACCTATGGGTTCGACGCCATGGGGCGCGTTGTGTGCTGTTTCTGCCGTGAAGGCCTGTGGCGACTGGCCCGGCTCGATGTGAACAGCAGCAGGTTCGAGGAGATCAAGACCGCATTCATCGACATTGAGGCGATATCCGTGGAAGGGAACCACGCACTTATCGTTGGTGGCGCTTCGACGCGCGCGGAGTCAGTGGCCCTGCTCGACCTGAGGAGCGGTGCAGTGACCGTGCTCTGCGAGTCCTCACCCAGAACGTTTTCAGATGCCTATATATCGATGGCTCAGTCCGTACAATTCACCACGGGCGACGGTCAGTACGCGCACGCTTTCTATTACGCCCCCTGCAATCCGGACCATCGTGCGCCGGGGGGCGAACTGCCACCGTTGTTGGTCTTCAGTCACGACGGTCCCACCTCCGCCACGTCGGCGGCGTTGCGTTTAGGCATCCAGTTCTGGACTAGCCGTGGCTTTGCGGTGCTCGATGTTAATTACCGCGGTAGCACTGGCTATGGGCGAGCCTATCGCAAGGCCCTCGAAGGGCGATGGGGCGATGTCGACGTTACGGACTGTATCGAAGCCGCAAGATTCATCGTCCGTGCTGGGCTCGCCGATGGTGGGCGGCTGGCTATTCGCGGAAGCAGTGCCGGTGGCTACACAACGCTGGCCGCGCTTACGTTCCACGATTTATTCGCTGCGGGCGCCAGCTATTACGGCGTTGGTGATCTTGAGTCGCTGACCTTGGAAACGCACAAGTTCGAGTCCCATTACCTGGACAGGCTGATCGGTCCTTATCCAGAAGCGCGAGCTCTCTACATCGAACGCTCGCCGCTCCATTCGGCGCACCGACTTTCCTGTCCTGTGATTTTCTTTCAGGGCACCGAGGACGTCATCGTGCCGCCATCCCAAGCGCAGCGGATGGTCGACGCACTGAAAGCCAACGGCGTGTCGGTCGCTTACCTAGCATTCGAGGGCGAGCAGCACGGCTTTCGCAGGAGCGAGACCATAGAGCGTGCGCTTGATGCGGAGCTACAGTTCTATGCTGGCGTTTTCGGCTTTGATGCGGCTTGCCAGCCACGGATTCTGGCATCCGGCCAGGTTCCGCGCGATGTGATTGCCAGCGGTTCGGAGCGCCGTCGGTGACGGAAAGGGAAGGATGGCGGCAACGACAGTGCCGCCGCTAGCTGAACCCCCAATGCGACCGGATGCCTGCGATCCTGCCTGTCGGCTTTTCGGGAAAGCTTCACATCACCAACATAGATTTTTTGGGTCACTGCTTTTTTGTGGCCAATTTCGGTACTCGGACACCCGGTTTGGGTCGGTTCTTCTCAATCCTTTTCCACCAGGCCGTTCAGTCCTCGGTCGTCCCGGGCGCGCCATAGGACAGTCAACGCCGTTTTGTCCAATGCGAGGGCGGTCGAACATCTGATAGCTCTGCCAGCGGTGGCAAAGTAGCGCCCGAACGGCGGGTTCGCCCGGGAAGGAGCCCCCAAGAGTTTCAGTCAGCGACCGTCAGGTCAGGGTCGGCTGCACTCAGTGATGAAGGTCTGCTTCCGGGAAGTGAAACTCCAACGGCAGCTTTACGGCGATGAACTTGGAGAGGGGTAGTTCGCGTCCCGACCCTAACCGGCCTGTCGGCTTAGCTGGCTGTCAGGCCGCAATCGCCTCACTGCCGTCGCAGGATTCTCCGGGGTTCCTGCGGCAGGTTCCTGAGTACAGCGGTCATTTCCGAAGTGCGATGACTGAGTGCTCGCCAGCACCAACTCTTCAATCTGAAAATTCAGGCGTGCGCCTTCACGAATGCGTCCATGCGTTGCTTGACATCTTCCCAAGCGGTCCATGTTGCATCAAATTCGGAAAGCATCTGTTCGTCCGAGTTTGCCGTAGCCACGTCACGCCCAATAGCGGAAAACCTTTGATTGACTGCTCCAAACGCTTGGAAATAAGCATGCTTGGCTGCCTCGTGCTGATCGCAAAGAATCTGCCATTCGGCGGCAATATCTATCTCACTCATGGCGCCCCTTTCGTTTTTCTTTCGCAGAAGTAAGGCTCATCCGCCCGAGACTTCCCTCAATTTTTTCTCCGCAGCCTCCGACCCCATCTTTGCTGCCTTTTCAAGCCACTGCTTACCTTCTGTCGGATTTTTCTCGGTTCCAATTCCGTCAAGATAAGCAACACCAAGACGAGTCATGGCAGTGACGTTGCTATGGCTTGCAGCCATGCGATACAGATCGAAAGCCTTCGCAGGGTCTTTCGATACGCCTACTCCTCGTTCATAAATCTCACCCAGCGCGGCCCTTGCCCAAGCAGAACCTTGATTGGCAGATCGCTCAATTTGCTCTCTTGCGGAAGAAATATACCGATGAGCTTCCTGCGTCATTCGCTTTTCACGAGTTGCCAAAATCATTCCAAGACGAAGCTGGGCAATCGGAAGACCACTATCCGCAGATTTCTGCATCAGTCGAAGCGACTCATCTATGTCCTTCGTGGCCCCCAAGCGGCCCGAGAAACGAACGCCGGCGAGATTGTAGATAGCCTCAAGGTCGCCCGTATCTGCCGCACGCTGGAGAAGATCGAATGCACGACGCTCATCCTTTTCTACGCCTTTACCTTGGGCGTAAGCTCCACCCAAGTCATTCATCGCCTCGGGTTCCCCTCGATCAACACCCTGCTGTAACAGCTTGGCAGCTTCTGCCAAGTCAATCTGAACACCGCCGATCCCGTGCCGATATGCATAGGCAAGCAGGACATAGGCAATGCGCTGGTCTTTCATTGCACTTCGCGCAAGCTCAACGCCTTCAACAAACTTCCCCTGCTGGAAATAAATTCGCGCTAACTGCGCCTGAATCCGGGTGTTCTTGGGGTTCTTCTTGTAAGCAGCGAGGCACGGCGTTAGTGCTTGATCTGTGTCAATGAATCCAAAATATGCTTTTCGTATTCCTCGCTCGGGGGCATCCTCGAAAGCATTAAAGCGGTCACATTGCTGCGCATCAGTTTTATCCCCAGAAGCCCGCTCTGCAGCCCGTTGATTGTCTGCCTGACTCTTCATGCGCGACAGAGCAACCTCGGCATCTTTCAAACCTCCTTTGGCTGCCTTCGTGTAGTAATCGCGAGCAGTTCCTATATCAAGCGTTACGCCAGTACCTGCCTCATAAGCAGCACCAAGCTGGTAATACGCAGATGGATAGTTCTTCTCTGCCGCCTTCTTGAACCAAGTAATTGCTTCTTCCTGGTTCTTGCTCATTCCGCCGGAGCCTTGCATGTATTGCGTGCCCAAAGTGACTTGGGCAGCCTCGTTACCCATGTCAGCTGCCTTCCGCAGCAGGTTGCCGGCCTCTGTGAGATTTTTCTCGACGCCGATACCTGAGCCGTATGCGCGTGCGAGTGCGAAATGGCCAGGCGCAGCGTCAAGGTCGGAAGCTTTCTTGTACAACTCGAATGCCTTGCTGACATCCTTGGCTGTACCCTTTCCGCGCTCATACATGGAACCAAGAGCAACTATTGCTGGCGGATAACCCCGATCCGCCGCTTTTGAAAAAAGCGTGAATGCTTCTGAGTCACTTTGAGATACGCCTTGACCGCGCTCGTACATGCCGCCCAAGGCAAATTGCGCACCGGGGAGTCCTTGATCGGCGGCCTTGCGATACCAAGACGCAGCCTCGCTGATGCTGGACTGGGTGCCTTGGCCTTTCTCAAATAAATATCCAAGAGCCCATTGGGCAGGTGCATAGCCAGAATTGGCACCACTACGCCACTTCTCCAAAGCCCGAGCATGTTTCCCCTCACGGAATAGCGTCAAGCCAGCATGAAATGCCTGCTGAGCTTCGGACGCCTGATAGGAAGGAGCAAACGCCACCGCCGTGCCGGATGATGAACCGCCAGTTTCGGTGGAGCGTGGAGTCGTACTTGCCCGCGCAATGATCTGCTGGGCTTCGGGGCTCGCAGCAATCTTTGTCTTGAATAGATCACCTCGCTCATCCCACCCAGGATGACTATCGAAAAACCAACCGCCCCCACCGTGTCCAAGCCTGCTGAATCGTTCGGCCAGCTTGACTGACCCCAACGGATTGAACCCCGCTGCAATCATGTATTGAAATCCAAGGTCGTCGGCTTCGCGTTCCTGATCTCGGTCAAATTTTCTTGAAACCAGACTCGACCCGGCCTGCCCCAGATCAAGGCCGAGACCTTCCACGCCGTGTTTCTTCTGAATGTTGTATTCAAGGGCAATGCCAGCAATAAGACCAATCAGGCCAATCACTGCATCGCGGCTCTGTGCAGCAGCACCATGCCGTTTGACGTGGTGTGCAAATTCGTGGCCAATGACCGCTGCCGCCATGTCGGGGTCACCATCTGCCAGTCGCAACATGCCCAGCGTAACGCCAACAACCTCCCCTTTCGATCCCGAAGATGCAAAGGCATTGGGGTCGCGATCACCGCAAATGATGAACGTTGGCGACATACCGGCAGCTCGCGCAATCTTTTCCTTGGCGTCATGAAATGCGCGAACCTGTGCCAGCGTGACCTCATTCGTGTTTTGGTTCTTATCCTTCAAAGGAATCTTCAGATATGACGGCCGGCCAGAAAGTGTATTGACAATCTTGTCGGCATCCCATGCGGTGTCACATATCCCCGCACTGGCAATGCAAGGGGTAGCAATAAGAGCGGCAGCAACAAGGTAGCGATTCATTTCCGATCTCCTATCAACGACACACGGAGCGCCATTCATATTGGCCGGTATAGGGATTTAGCACCTGCTTCTGCTTACAGTTCATTGCTACCCCCTCTCACAGAACGGACTTGGTTGGGCGTTGAATTATGCGCCCAGACTAAACTTGACTCAATCGCAACTAAGGTTATATGAATGCAGAACACCTCGTCTATGAAAGCCCCAAACCGGGGCAGGGTGTCCGGCAGTTTTCAGAGCGAACCGGCCCCCCCTGAATGACGGCAATCGCGAAAGCGTGAGAGGCGGCTCCAGGCTCAGTCCCGCCCGATACCTTGGCGCTGGCAATGACCGCAGTTGGCCGGTAGGTTGAGGCCGCCAACGACCGCTTTGTAGATTTCCATTGCGCAGAAGTTGGGTATGGCTGAACGGCGGCTATGGAGAAAGCTGATCGACGGCTTGGGGTCGATTTGAGTCAGCTACGCGATTCGGTGCCACTAATGTGATGAGCAATTTTCTTGAGGATGAGCGTTGTTTTGCTCTATATTTCTTTGGAAATTCGTTAGTTCTTCAGCGTCTTTGATTTTCTGGGTATTACTGGATTGCTAACAGTAAGCATCATTCAGAAACAACGACGGCTGCGTCGTGGCGCGCTCGGCCGAGGTCAAAGCCCTGGGTATCCCGATGGGGGTGCCCTGGTTCCAGCTTCAGGCGCAGGCCCGAAAACACGGCATCGTTGCGTGCTCCTCGAACTACGCCTTGTATGCCGACATGAGCAACCGGGTGGTCGAGGTGCTCTCCAGTTTCTCGCCCAAGATCGAGGTGTACAGCATTGACGAATCGTTTCTCGACTTCACTGGCTTCGAGCGGCAAGGGTATACCTCCTACGGGGCCGAGATTCGCCAGCGCGTAGCCGACTGGCTGGGGCTGGCGGTTTGTGTCGGTATCGGCACCAGCAAGACCTTGGCCAAGCTGGCCAACCACTGTGCCAAAAAATCGCATGCCGGCGCCGACGGCGTCTGTGATTTTACGGTGATGTCGGAGCCGGCGCTCGTCCAGCTGTTCGCCAGGATTGTGGTCGGAGAGGTCTGGGGCGTCGGCCGCCAAATCACTGCCAGGCTGGAAGCGATGGGCATCAAGACCGTTCTCCAATTGCGTGACGCCAACCCGGAGACCATCCGTTCGCGCTTTTCGGTAGTGCTCGAGCGGACCGTCCGCGAGCTTCGTGGCATCTCATGCCTCGACCTGCAGGAGGTCGACCCGGATAAGCAGCAAATCATGAGCAGTCGTTCGTTCGGTGCCGTGATTTATGAGTTAGCCGACCTGGAAGAAGCGGTGGCCAGTTATATCGCCAAGGCCGCGGAGAAACTTCGGGCTCAGGATTCACTGGCGGGGGCAGTGCAGGTCTACTTCCGGACCAACGTTTTCAAACCGGAGGTGCCGCAGTACCAACGGGCGGTGACGGTGCCGCTGCCGGATGCCAGTTCCGATACGCGGGTGCTCACCCAGTGGGCGCTGCGCGTCCTGCGCCGTATCTACCGGCCGGGGTACGGGTATCACAAGGCTGGGGTGACCCTGATGGAAATAGTGCCCAAGGCCAATCAGCAGTTCTCGCTCTTTACGGAGAGTGGGGCCGGGGATGCGCGGGCGGCGAAACTGATGGGGGCACTCGATGATATCAACCAGCGCTATGGCCGAGGAACCCTGCGACTCGCTACAGAAGGGCTAGACAGGCCATGGCAGATGCGACGCGGAAATCTCTCGCCGGCGTACACCACGGCATGGGAAGGGCTACCCGTGGTGCGGGCTTGCTGAGGACGACCAGCGGCCACTCTCGGAGTGGCCTCGCAGGGCAAGAATTTCGGGAGGGTAAGCGTAACTCCGGCGACGACGTGGTAAGCGGTTACCCGTTCGGACGGGGACTTGCCTGACTGTTCACCGGCGCCGTGCCGAACACACACTTCCGGCCAAATGCGGGCACCGCGACACGGGCAAATTGTTAGCCACGAACGACAGATAAGCAATCCGGAACCCGCCACTCGCCCCCGTGACTGCTCCGCCTGCTCATCGGCCTTTGCTGCCATTGCCAGATCACTCGATATCGGTCAGCAGTCAGGCAGTAAGCTGCCGTTGGCGCCTACATCACGGTGACCGGCTGCTTTCTACTCCGGCGAATACGTGCTCCCGACCCTGACCTGACGGTCGCTGACTGAAACTCTTGGGGGCTCCTTCCCGGGCGAACCCGCCGTTCGGGCGCTACTTTGCCACCGCTGGCAGAGCTATCA
>Ga0209097_10003344_pt1 | contig 12340 bp, 10 predicted proteins | sample AD_UKC052_MetaG_FD_184419 | JGI IMG/M metagenome (GOLD analysis project Ga0209097, IMG submission 184419) | Active sludge microbial communities of municipal wastewater-treating anaerobic digesters from USA - AD_UKC052_MetaG (SPAdes) (version 2) | ecosystem: Engineered > Bioreactor > Anaerobic >... | reverse complement strand
TGAAAGCTTCGATATCGCGGTTATAGTTTACCGCTTTTTTGTTATAGGCTTTCAAATGATGAATATCGATAAGGTTTTCGTCACCCAGGTCGGCAGTGGCTGCTTCGTAAGCGATATTCACCATATGGTCGATGGGCAGGTCCCAGATAGGAAAAGTCTCGAATTTTGCATAGCCGGCTTTGATGCCGTTTTTGTACTCGTGATAGAGGTTCGACAGACATGTGGCCAGTTTGCCGCTGCCAGGCCCGGGCCCGGTAACAATTACAATGGGTTTGGAGGTTTTGATGTATTCATTGGCTCCATATCCCTGATCGCTTACAATAAGCTCCACATCGGTTGGATAGCCCTTGGTGGGGTAATGCAGATACACAGTGATACCTCTTGATTCGAGTTTACGCTTGAATGTTCTGGCTGCCGGCTGGTTTTGGTAGCGGGTGATGACAACGGCTGTTACATTGATGCCCCAATACCTGAGATCATCAATAGTTTTAAAAGTGTCCACATCGTAGGTGATGCCAAAATCAGCCCTTATTTTATTTCTTTCAATATCACCTGCATGGATGCACATGATAACATCTATCTTGTCTTTTAGCAATTGCAGCAACCTCATTTTCACATTGGGATCAAAACCCGGCAGCACTCTGGCAGCATGGAAGTCGTACAATATCTTACCTCCAAACTCAAGATACAGTTTATCGTGAAAACGGCCCACCCGTTCCAGAATGGCGGCAGTTTGCTCACGAAGATATTTCTCATTATCGAAACCGGTCTTTATTAGCTCTTTCATTTCAGTTAATCCACATTTAATAAATTAGAAAACAGCAATATTAATGAATTTTTGTGTTCAGCTGTTTTTCCGTGCGAAAAAAGTATGAACAATTATTCACCCGAAAACGACAACAATGCCAGGGAGTATTATAAACCAATGTTCAAAAAAAATGAAAACTCCACAGCCAACTTATTAGTTTTATGATTTATTTTGTTTTTTAATATCCGGATATGCCTCAAACCAAATTTATCTTTGTCACTGGCGGAGTTACCTCATCATTAGGCAAAGGGATTATTTCCGCATCGCTTGCAAAACTTCTCCAGGCACGCGGTTTTGCCGTCCTCATTCAAAAGTTCGATCCTTACATTAACATTGACCCGGGAACGCTTAACCCTTATGAGCATGGAGAATGTTTTGTTACCAACGACGGTGCCGAGACCGATCTCGACCTGGGGCATTACGAACGGTTTTTGAATGTACCCACTTCGCAGGCCAACAATGTCACCACCGGCCGCATTTATCAGTCTGTGATCAACAGGGAACGCCATGGCGACTACCTGGGACAGACGGTGCAGGTAATCCCGCATATCACCGATGAGATCAAATACCGTATGAAACTGCTGGCACAGGAAAGCAAGCCTGATTTTTTGATTACGGAAATTGGCGGAACCGTCGGCGATATCGAGTCGTTGCCTTTTATTGAAGCGGTGCGCCAGATGAAATGGGAGTTGGGCGAAACCAACTGCCTGGTGGTACACCTTACGCTTATCCCCTACCTGTCGGCTGCCGGCGAACTAAAGACCAAGCCCACGCAGCACTCGGTAAAAAACCTGCTGGAACTGGGTGTTCAGCCCGACATACTGGTGTGCCGCACCGAAAAACCGCTTAACGACAGCATAAAAAATAAAATTGCCCTTTTCTGCAATGTCTCACCGCGGTCAGTGGTTGAATCCATCGATACCGAAACCATTTACAATGTTCCCCTGCTGATGCACCAGCAGCAACTTGATGTTGAGGTACTCGAAAAAACGCGTATGCCCCTCGATAAGGAGCCCGATCTGGAAGGTTGGAAACAATTCCTTTTTAACCTGAAAAACCCCAAAGATGAAATTAAGATAGCTCTTGTCGGCAAATATGTGGAACTGAAAGACGCCTACAAATCCATTATCGAATCATTTATCCACGCCGGATCTACATTGCAATGCAAAATACAGTTAAAAACCATACAATCCGAACACATCACTCCAGAAAATGTCGCAGAGCAACTCATCGGCATACACGGCTTGCTGGTGGCTCCGGGCTTTGGTGCCAGAGGTATTGAAGGCAAGATCACCGCAATACGTCATGTGCGTGAAAACAACATCCCATTCTTTGGCATTTGCCTGGGCATGCAGTGTGCAGTGATTGAATTTGCCCGCAATGTGCTCCACTACGGCGATGCACACTCAACGGAGATCAATCCTGAAACGTCCCACCCCGTGATTGACATTATGGAATCGCAGAAAAAAATCACCGACAAGGGCGGTACCATGCGGCTTGGTGCTTATCCCTGCCATATAAAAAATGGCTCGCTGGTGCAGGAAATCTACCAATCGCAGGACATTACGGAAAGACACCGTCACCGTTATGAATTTAATAATGACTACCTGAAAGCTTTTGAAGAGGCGGGCATGATAGCCGTGGGGGTAAATCCCGCACTGCACCTGGTGGAAATAATGGAGTACACGAAGCATCCGTGGTTTGTCGGAGTGCAGTATCATCCTGAATACAAAAGCACGGTTCAAAATCCCCACCCCCTGTTTGTGGCATTTGCCGGCGCCGCCTTACGTTACAAGCTGTCAACCAAATAAATACCATCATGCAGATTTTTAAGCATTTCGACCTGAAAAAATTCAACACATTTGGAATAGAAGCCTTTGCACGCATGTTTGCCGAAATACGGTGCCCGGCTGATTATACTGAACTTCTCGAAGTTCATCAGGAAGCAGAACTTCCGCTTTTGCCTCTGGGCTGCGGAAGCAATATGCTGTTCACAAAAAATTATGATGGCCTGGTTGCCAAAATCAGCACCAAAGGAATAAGTAAAATTGCCGAAGATGAAGACACCGTAACCATTGATATTGCTGCAGGAGAGTTATGGGAAGACCTGATAACATACTGTATAAAGGAACATCTCAGCGGTTTGGAAAACCTGTCGGGCATACCCGGGCAGGCCGGCAGCAGTCCCATACAGAATATCGGGGCTTATGGTGTGGAAGTAAAAAGTTGTATAAAGGAAGTATTGGCCATCAGCATAGAGAACGGTGAAAAGCTGCGGTTTTCCAATGCCGATTGCCGGTTTGGTTACCGCGACAGCATCTTCAAGAGGGAGATGAAGGGCAGGGTTATCATAACCAATGTGGTATTTTGTCTTTCAAAAAAAGCCCGGTTTATGCTGGAATATGGCGGAGTAGCTGAAGAAGTAAAGCGTATCAGCGACACGCCCGACCTGGCAGCTGTGAGCAAAGCTATTTGCAACATACGCGATAAAAAGATTCCCAATCCAAAGGACATAGGCTCTGCAGGCAGTTTTTTCAAGAATCCGGTGATAGAAAAAGAAGCATTTGAACAGCTCCTTGCCCGTTATCCCGACATTTCGCACTATCCGGCCGCCGAAGGCAGACACAAACTGGCCGCAGCCTGGCTGATCGATCACTGCGGATGGAAGGGCTACCGCAAAGGCGACACCGGTGTTAACGACAAACAGCCGCTGATACTGGTAAATTACGGACAGGCCACCGGTACAGAAATATTGCACCTGTCGCAACAAATTCAAGACAGCGTACATGAAAAGTTTGGCGTTTATCTCGAAACGGAAGTAAATATTCTTTGATTTTCAGCCATATCGTTCAGGAAATTTTATATATTTTTGCAAAAAATTTCCTGTGGAAATCCTAGAACATTTTCAGTTTCCCATAACGGATTCCGTCCTTACTTTCCTCATTGTTTTTATCATTATATTTTTCGCTCCGCGTTTGCTGAAAAAACTGCGGATTCCGGGCATTGTCGGGTTTATTCTTGCCGGTGTTTTAATTGGACCCACAGGCCTGAATATCATTTCTCCCAAAAACGGGGTAGAGATGTTTTCGTCATTCGGTCTTTTGTATATCATGTTTTTGGTAGGACTGGAAATAGATATGGTGGATTTCAAAAAACATCGCTCCCGAAGCATAGTTTTCGGCATCCTGACATTTTTCATTCCAATCACGATCGGTTTTGTAATAACATATTATGTTATAAAGCTTGATTTTCTGGCTTCACTGTTGGTTTCCAGCATGTTTTCAACACACACTATGGTATCCTATCCCATAGCATCGCGCCTGGGAATTACAAAAAACAAGGTTATCAATACCGTGGTTGGCGGAACCATCATCACCGATACGGCAGTGCTCATGCTGTTAGCCATCATTGTCAAGGTCTTTCAGGGTTCGCTGGATACGAGATTCTGGATAATAATGTTTGGACACCTGGCAGTTTTCATGGTCATCATGCTGTGGATAGTGCCTGCTATCAGCCGGTGGTTTTTCAAGCACCTGGAAGGCGATGGCGGAGGGCAATACATTTACCTGTTATGCGCCCTTTTTGCTTCAGCTTTTTTAGCTGAAGCCGCAGGCATTGAACCCATGATCGGGGCATTTATGGCCGGCATCGCCCTCAATTCGCTGATTCCATCCACATCAGTGCTTATGAACAGAACATTGTTTATTGGCAACACCATCTTTATACCGTTTTTCCTGATCAGTGTAGGGATGATAGTGGATCTGAACGTGTTACTGACCGGAAGGGAAGCGATAATTTTCGCAGGTATTTTGGTAGTTACCGCTGAAGCAACCAAATTCCTTGCCGCGTACCTCACTCAGAAAATTTACAAATTCACTCCCATAGAAAGAAATGTCCTTTTCGGCTTGAGCAGTTCGCATGCTGCGGCTACTATTGCACTTATCCTCGTGGGTTACAATCTGGGTATCCTGAATATTGACGTGTTAAATGGAACGGTTATCGTAATCTTTATTAGCTGCCTGATCAGTTCCTTTGTAACAGAAAATGCAGGAAAAAAACTGGCACGTATCGAAAAAAACAGGCCAAAGGAGGAAGACAATTACCAGCAAAGAATACTTGTTTCGGTTTCAAACCCGGAAACCATGCAATCGTTAATAAATTTCGCTTTGCTTGTCAAGGGTGACCGCACAAAAGAACCCTTGTACGTGTTGAATGTTTTTACGGGTAATCCGGATACCGAAGAATCACGTTATGAAATCATGGTTAAAAACAGGCAAATTGAAAATGTCCTGGGCTATGCTATTCCCGATGACAAGTCAGCCCGCCTGGTTTCGCGCATAGATGTCAATGTAGCCAACGGCATCAACCGCGCCATCAAGGAGCTGATGATTACAAAAATCATCATTGGATGGAATGGCCAATCCACCACCCTTTTGAATCTTTTCGGAGGCATAGTTGAAAATGTTCTTCCTAAAAACAACCAGATGATGTTCGTTACGAAAATCATACACCCGCTGGGATATCACAAGCGTTTAGTGCTTATTGTGCCACCCAATGCGGAATATGAACCCGGCTATAAAAAATGGGTACATCAGGTCTCGGCCATTGCCAAAGAACTTGCGGCCAAGGTGATGATTTTTGCCAACAACGAATCCAAGACACACTTAGAGAAAGATTTCGACGGATCGAAAGCTACGGCAGTCCGCTATGTAAAATTTGATGATTACGACAACATGAAAGCCCTTCAGGATCACCTGAGCGATACCGATTTGCTTTTTTGGATCAGCGCCCGCGAAAAAACAATTTCACACAACAATTTTCTGACAACACTGCCCCGTCAACTCTCAAAAAACTTTATCAAATACAGTTTTGTAATTATTTACCCCGAACAGCACGCTGTAAAGTATCAAAACCTTAACCTGAGCATCGACGGACTTCACAGCTCCCCTATAATGGAAAACATTGGCCGGTATGCCAGAACCAGAAAATTTATAAAAAAACTTTTCAGGAGAAATACATAATAATGGCACTCTTCCCTAATTTCAAACTAGGATACAAATCTTACGGCGAGGCTCATCGGCTTATTGTAAAAAACCGCTTGTGGGGGTATGTATTCCTTCCTGCCATTATCAATATCATCATACTGTTGCTGGTAATCTTTTTCGGCTGGAAATATATCGGCCTGTTTACCGACTGGATTCTGGACATTATCGGGTTAGCAAATAATCCCACAGGTTTTTTCAGGCACCTCATCGTGTTTTTTAAATGGCTGTTTAAGATTGGATTGTATGTCTTGTTATTTTTATTCTATTTTTCGGTGTACCGTTATGTGGTGCTTGCCATCTTATCGCCTGCCCTGGCGCTGCTTTCGGAAAAAACAGACAAAATTCTCACCGGCAGCGATTACCCCTTTCATTTGTGGCAGCTAATCAAAGATATCAAGCGCGGCATCCTTATCGTTATCCGTAACTTTTTCATTGAAATGGGTTTTATGATAGTTTTTTTCTTTCTGAGTTACATCCCCATAGTAGGATGGATTAGCCCGTTCATCATGTTTTTCATCACCTGTTATTTTTATGGTTTTTCGATGATAGATTATTCCAATGAACGTTATAAATTCAACATCAGGGAAAGCGTTTTGTTTGTGCGCAAAAACCGCGGCATGTCAATATCCAACGGCATGATATTCTATTTATTCTTTTTCTTTGTGCCTGTGGCAGGTTTCATCTTCGCCCCGGCCTATTCGGTGGTTGCGGCTACAATTACCGTGAGCAAGGTCAGAAACAAACAACTCACTGCGCCCCATGAGCAAAAAATTCTTCCTGAAAAATAAAACAGCCCTTATTCAGCAGCCCCAAGTTGCTGCAAAACAAATCATGCAAGAGGTTTTATTCAAATAATTAAAGGCCGGTAGTAGTTTTTTGTAGAAAAGATAATTCCACACGCTACAAAAAACGTATTTTTATGCAATTATTTTTTTGTGAAGAAGATTCTATTACTACTTTGTATCTCTTTTTTTGTTACAGCCTCCTCTGCGCAGGACACCTTGCGCGTTATGCATTACAACCTGATGTATTACAATACCAATACCGGGTTTTGCAACCAGGAAAATAATTCTGTTTCCCGAAAAGACAGTTGCCTAAAAAAGATTATTCAATACATAAAACCCGACATTTTCACCGCCAACGAAATAGGCAACAATACAAGCTCACATCAGCGTCTGCTCGACAGTGTGCTGAATACCGGCGGAATAAACACTTACAAAATGGGACAGGTGTCAACCAATGGCGGTGGGACCCTGTCTAATGGCATATTTTATAATGCAGAAAAATTTACATTAAAAAGTCAGACCAACGTACCCACCCTTACCACACGGGACATAAACTTTTATGAATTTTATTTTAATGCCGTTGATCTGGGCTCAGGCATGCTGGATACGGCTTTTCTGACCTGTATCGTGGCGCACCTGGAACCAGGTAACACTAACACAAACCTCAGAGCCCAGCAAATAGCAGTATTAATGAACTACCTGGATTCAGTAAATGTAAAATCAAATTATTTGGTTATGGGCGATTTTAATGTATATGCCGACACCGAAAGCTGTTACCGTATGCTTATCAATCCCGGCAATGCCAACTTTGCCTTTTACGACCCCGTTGATAAGCCGGGATTATGGAGTGACGAAGATGATTTTCGCTTTTACCACACGCAATCCACCCATGCATTACAAGATGGATGTTTTGCATCGGGTGGCATGGACGACCGCTTTGATTTTATTCTGCAAAGCGAATACATACAAAACGGAACCCGGCACTATCAGTTCCTGAACAATTCTTATACAACGCCGGGGCAGGATGGCAATCATTTCAACAAAGCCATTAATGATGGCGCCAACAGCAGCGCTCCGGCGGATATCATTGAGGCATTGTTCAACATGTCGGACCATTTGCCGGTATATTTGGACCTGCAGGTGGACCAGACTGCCGGATTGAATGTACAGGAAGTTTTCAATGTGGCTTTTCCCAATCCCGTAACCGACATCCTTCATCTGAACGTGGCACTGGAAAAACCCTCCCAATTAGATTTTGCTATCATAAACACTCTCAGCCAGGAAGTTTTTTTCTACAGCACCACCACTACCGGCACAACAGCTTCTTTTGAATTTCCCGTTGATTTTCTGAACCAGGGCATATACTTTCTAACTATGTACAACGGCATCAACAAACCCATAACAAAAAAATTTATTAAAAAATAATGTCGTGCCAAAGTACAAAAAATCCAAATTATGCCTGATTTATTGTTCAATCTGTATAGTATCCATCTTCAACTCTGATAATTTCTGTACTTTTGTATAATTGACTCCATATGAAAAAAACACTCCTTATATTACTTGCCTTAACATCAGCCGCCTGTTACGCGCAGGACACCATCAGGGTTATGCAGTACAACCTGATGTATTATTACCGCACCAGCAGCTACTGTACTTCGGCCAATAATCCTACTGCAACAAAAGACGTCTGCCTGAAAAAAATTACGAAATATATCAAACCGGATATTTTTACTGCCAATGAAGTAAACCCTGTAACAGCCACTCACCAGCATGTACTCGACAACATTCTGAATACGGATGGCGTAACACATTACAAAAGGGGCGCCATGAGCAATAATGCAGGCTCGGATTTGTCGAACGCTATGTTTTATAATTCCGACAAACTCGTTTTAAAATCGCAGAATAATATTTATACCAGCGTGAGAGATATCAATATATATAATTTTTATTATAAAGCATGGAACATCGCCACTACAGACACCGCTTACCTTACCTGCATTGTAGTACATCTTAAAGCCGGCAGTACTCCATCAGACTCCACAACCAGGATTTCGCAGTCAAATACTGTCATGAATTACCTCAACACCCTGAACAAAAAAGCCAACTACCTGCTCATGGGTGACTTTAATACCCGTACTGCTGACGAGCAGTGTTTCCAGAATTTTATCAATCATCCCAATGTCAATATCCGCTTTTATGATCCGAAGAACATGATTGGAAATTGGAATAACAACCAATCCTATAGCAGTGTCCACACCCAATCAACGCACACAACCTCCGACGGATGTTTTTCAACCGGCGGTATGGATGACCGTTTTGATTTTATTCTGCAAAGCGAATTTATTAAAAACGGCACCGATCACATTCGTTACGTTAATGGCAGTTATCAAGCATTTGGCAACGACGGGAATCACCGGAACGATGCCATCAATTACGGAACAAATAACAGTGCGCCGTCCGAAATTATTGATGCACTATACGACATGTCCGATCATCTGCCGGTAGTCATGAACTTGTATGTTGATCAAACTGCAGTGGGTATCGGCGAATCAGAGGCATCAAGCCTGGGTATTTCATTTACCAACCCCGTAGAGGACATCCTGAGATTTTCGCTGTCGCCTGCACCTTATTCCCGTCTTGAAATCAGCATCAGCAACCTGCTTGGACAAACCGTGTATTACAGCGAACAAGCAACAGACTACAATAACACATATGAAATTCCGGTGCAGTTTCTGACGAAGGGATTTTATCTGCTCCGGATTTCGGATGGAACAAGCAAGATGGCAGTCCGCAAATTTGTCAAAAATTAGTTTTTTCAGCCACAAGAGGCTTATTCATCTGTAATCGTTAATATTCCTTGCTTTTTTGCAAAATTTTCATTATATTTGCATATAAGCCAATTGCAAATGCCATTATCCATTTTAACATATTATTTTTTGCACTGGGTTCATGACTTGCATACTTCACCTGGTAAGGCATTTCATATAAATCCCGCAATTTTTCCGTATTTTTTATTATACAACCAAAAAAATCAGGGAGGGTAAAAAATGGACAGTAACAAACATTTAATCATCACCATCAGCCGTGAGTTGGGTTGCGGGGGAGCATACATCGGCCGGCATATAGCCAAAGAGCTGAACCTGTATTATGCCGACCATGAAATTATTACTCTGGCAGCCGAACAGCTTTCGGCGGTGGAAGCCGATGTGGCCATGCGCGACGAGAAGATGGAATCATTCTGGAAATCATTCTGGATGTATAGTGGCACCTTGCCGGATGCCTATATTCCTTTTCAGCGACAGTTTCAGCCAACTTCGCATGATGTGTTCCACGCCGAAGCCAAAATAATAAAACATATAGCACAGGAAAAACCTTCGGTGATCATTGGCAGGTGCGGATTTTATGTGCTGCGCGATGAGCCAAACCGGGTGAGTATTTTTCTGCATGCCGACAAAGGCTTCAGAATAAAAAGATTAGCAGAGCTCTACCAAATTGATGAAAAAGAAGCTGAAAAGATGATTGCCAATTCAGATAAAGAAAGAGGTGAATACATCAGTAATTTCAGCGGCACCTCGTGGCAGGATGCACGTCAGTTTCACCTGTGCATTGATACAGGCAAAACCGGCATCGACAAGAGTGTGGAGCTGATACTAAATTATGTAAAAAGCCTTTAATCTGAAAAATTCATAAGAATTTTTCACCCTTCGGGCCGCATCCATTAATAATGCTGTGAAAATATTATCAAGATTTTTTACACAAAAGAATATTTTTATAAAAAATTTCACGGTATTAACCTGAAAATTCAAAAAGACGGATTGTCAACCAAGACGTATTTGATGAAAAATCAATAACTTTGTTCATATTTTTCCAGCCTGCAAAACTGAAAAAAAACCCGGCCGGAGAAAAGAAATTAAAGATTATTCATTATGAAAAAGCTTGTTTTCATCCTGTGTTTGTCGATCATATCGCTCACCAGGCTTCATGCGCAGCACACGCTGACATACGACAACAACTCATACCTGGATGCCGACAAACAGCCGTTTATTTTGGCCGACACAGTAAGGGAAGGCAATGCCGGGCAGAATCAGGTATGGGACTTCAGCATGCTGACGGCTACAGGTGAAATGACCAGTTATATGTTTGCTTCGGGCAACCACCCTGAAAGTGCGTTGTATCCCGAAGCCAATATGGTACTGCGCGAAAAAAATATGGACTATTTTTTCAAAGTCGGGCCATCAGGTATGGCAGAATATGGCCATTCCACCGAAGCGTTCAAGGTGATTTACGACGCACCTATTGTGAAATTTCCTTTTCCATTTACGTATGGCTCTGCTATCAGCGGCATTTTCTCCGGTAAACAAATCATCAACAATCAAACCACGGCCGTTACAGGTACTTATTCCACTCTGGCCGACGGATATGGCACACTGATACTGCCCGGGAACATAAGAATACCCAATGTTTTGAGGGTAAAATTTGTCAGGCAAAGCAATAACAGCCAGTCGGCGGCCATAGCCTACCGCTGGTATGCACAAAACGCCGATCCGGTGGTCAGATATCCGTTGCTGACTATTATCATAGTACAAACAGGCTCAAAAGTGAGAGTGCAAACAGTGGCTTATTATGCCTACGCTTACCAGTATGCTCAAAACCAAGCCAACATCTACAAGCCGGAGCTTCCGGGCGAATACCAGTTGGATGTTGCCGAAAAATTCAGCATAAAAATATCGCCCAATCCCTTTGTTGATAAAGCACAGATAGAATATTCCCTTCCCGAAGAATCCACGGTAGCCATCCAGATTTTTGACAACACAGGCCGACTGCTGGAGCAACTCGCCGAAGGAAAAAAACCGGCAGGCCCGCACAGTGTAGCCTTTACAGGTAAAGGCCAGTTTGTTTATTTTGTCCGCATCGTGATTAATGACAACATCATATGTTCAAAGAAAATCATACAGATGAAATGACACTTGCCAAAAGTAACCAATAAAATAAGAGAGCAAGATAAGAAACTCCCAGAGCAAGATGCACCGCACGCTTACCATAGCAGCCGTTTCATACGCCAATACTTTTCCGTTTGTTTATGGCATAGAAAACTCACGATTGATTGACAATTTTCAATTGCAGTTGTTTCCGCCGGCCGGGTGTGCGGCCAGTTTTGCCTCCGGAGACGCAGATATTGCCCTGGTGCCTGTTGGTGCACTACCCTCACTAAGCGGTTACAGAATCATTTCGGAATATTGTATTGGTGCGGTAAAAGAAGTGAAGACCGTGCTCTTGCTTAGCAATAAAAAGATAAAGGATATCCGGTCTATTGGCCTGGATCATGAGTCAGCCACCTCGGTAAAGCTTGTCAAAATATTTGCCCGGCACCACTGGCACATACAACCGGCCTGGCAGGTAATGGAAGTCTGCAATCCTGAAGCATACCAGCAAACCGATGCCGTGGTTGCCATTGGAGATAAAGCGATAAGCCTGTCGAAAAAATTTTTATACCAAACCGACCTTGCCGCCGAATGGAGAAATTTTACCGGGCTGCCCTTTGTATTTGCCGTATGGATATGCCGTAATGACCTTCCCGCCGCAAAGGAAAATAGTTTTTCGGCTGCCCTGCAATACGGCATTGACAACATCAGTAAGGTTGTGGAAAAATACAAAACACGACTTGCAGCAGATTTCGATCTGGAGGGTTATTATCAGCACAA
>Ga0209097_10003341_pt1 | contig 12342 bp, 13 predicted proteins | sample AD_UKC052_MetaG_FD_184419 | JGI IMG/M metagenome (GOLD analysis project Ga0209097, IMG submission 184419) | Active sludge microbial communities of municipal wastewater-treating anaerobic digesters from USA - AD_UKC052_MetaG (SPAdes) (version 2) | ecosystem: Engineered > Bioreactor > Anaerobic >... | reverse complement strand
ACATAAAATTGCACGGCTATTAACCATTAAAACTATAATATGCCTTCAGGCAAAATCTGGAAATGTATGCAAACAACCATTCCTTGTATAGGAAATGCATCGTTTTGTATGTGAAATACATTTCCTATCCCCACAGCAGGGTCATCCTTACCGATTCATAACCAAGGCATTATTATAATCTTCATTACCAATCAGCGCATATTAAAATGCTGCAAAAAGTCTTCTTTGTAACTTCTTCCAATGGGTATTTCAAGCTTTTCAATGGTAACGTCCTGATCGGTAAAAGAGGTAATGGCAAGCAGGTTTACAGCGTAGGATTTATGAATCCGGATGATGGTTTTAAAAATCAGTTTTTCAAGCAACTGACTCATTTGCATTCTTACCACAAATTTGCGGGTACCGCAAACTATATTTACATAGTTGTTTGACGACTCAAGGTATTGGATATCATCGGTTTTAATTTTTATGAACCGATAATTTTCTTTGATAAAAATAAAATCATTGAGCTGTAGTATCGGGTCTTTCTCCATACCGGCCTTATCTTCATTTGGCCTTGGTAATGAAACCAGTTTACCCCCGGTATTTGTATTTTTGGCAATGGCAAAATTGCTGAGTGCCAACTCAATGGAAATGCGCACATTGGGTATGCTGTAGGGCTTTGACAAAAAAGCAGCCGGACAGATCTGTTTCACCCTGTCTACCGTTCTCTGATCGGTAAAAGCCGTCAGAAAAATAACCGGCACCTCCCTTATTTTTAAGAGTGCAGCAGCCGTATCAATACCATCCGTATCGCCAATTATCTGAACATCCATTAATACAATATCTACCGGATTGTTCTTAAATAAGGCTACGGCTTCCTCCGCATTATCTGCTATCCCGGCAATATAGTAGCCATCCATTTCCAACCCGGCAGCCAGGTCCATGGCAACAATGGATTCGTCTTCTACAATAAGTATGTTTACCTGTTCGCTGTTCATATTTATTAAAATCAGGCTGCTTTCGCAGGAAAAATAAAGGTAAATGCAGTGCCATTTTGCGCCGAAACCTGTTGCTGTGCCCTTAGCTGTTTACATAATGAAGTAATAAGCTGCTTACCAAAAGAACCGGTTTTCTTATTCCAGCTTTCTGTATCCATGCCTATGCCATTATCCTTAACTTCCAACTGAACCTGATCATTTTTTTCAAGCAGCGAAATATGCAGGGATGGCGATGCAATATCCTTGTAGGCATACTTAAATGCATTGGTAATTATTTCATTTAAGATCAACCCAATGGGAAGCGCTTTTTCAACATCCATCAATTCCTTATCAATGCTCAGTTGCAAATCAAAATCATCTTCAGCATACCCATAGGCCGACATTAAAGAGGAGGTAAGGTCAGTAATGTATTCCCTGATATTTACAGAGGTAAGCATATCCGTTTTGTACAACCGCTGATGAATCAGGCTCATGGCCTGAACCCGTTGTTTACTTTCATTCATGGCCGCTTTGGCTTCCTCATCGTGCAGGCGATAGCTTTGCAAACTCAGCAGGCTGCTTACTATCTGCAGGTTATTCTTTACCCGGTGATGCAGTTCCTTCATCATCAATTCCAGTTTATTAGATTGCAATGAAATTTGCAGCTTTTGCTTTTGCACCCTCCGGTATAAAAAAATCATGGAAACAGCAAGGGATAAGGCTACAAATAACCCTGCCGCAAGCAGGTAAATATTCCGGGTTTTGGCTTTATTGGCCAATCCAAGCGTATTAATCTCCAATTCCTTTTTTACCGTTTCATACTTTGTAAGTGCATCCGAAATTTGGGCTGCTTTCTGAATATTAAGCAGCGAATCGCCAATAACGGTCATTTGCTTAAAACAATACAAGGCTGAGTCGAATTGCCCCGTCCATTCATACACATGATATAATTGCGAATAAGCATTCTGAATACGGCTTGGCAGTTTGGTTTCCATTGCCATTTCAAATGTTTTATGGGCATATTCAAGGGCTTTTTCTCTGTCTCCCATTTTCATGTAGTTAGCAGATACGTTGCCGTAATTATGGGTAAGGCTGGTTTTTCTGTTATTTTTAAGGTTTAGCTCAATGGCCATCATTAAGTATTCCAGGGCTTTAGGGTAATCCTTTTTATGTTCTGTATAAACCTGGCTGATATTATTAAACAACTTCGACCTTAGCTCTGCCGCCCTTCCGGTTTTTGCCAACCCGATTGCCTTTGAAAAACAATTAAATGCAGAATCGTAATAAAAACTTTTGCCCTCTTTCTTCCCCCAATCGCGGTAAATGATACCTGACTGACTTAGATTTCCAACCATAAAAAAGGTATCATTTGCGAGTACGGCTTCGTTGAAACCCATCTTGCTGTATTCAATTCCTTTCGATAAGTAATCTTCCGTTATTTTTTCGCCCCCAAAATTTTTATAGATCATGGAAATTTCACCAAAGGTTTCAGCGAGCCCTTTGTGGTCCTCAATGGTTTCGTATTGGTTAGCTGCCTGCAAGGCGTAATCAAGCGCCTTGCTATAGTCAGGTTTATTTTCATAGTAAATGGTAACATTGAACAAAGCATCAGCAAGGCCTTTGGTATCTTTTAGTTCAGTGGCAAGGTCTTTTGCCTGCTGCGCAAACAACAAACCTGAATCAATATTGATTTTCAAGTATTGGTTGGAGAGCACATTTAATTGCCGGACCCGGTTGATGCCGGTGGGGTTACTGCGCTTAAAATTGTTTACTAAAGTGGCAATGGAGTCCCTGGAAATATTTTGTGAAATGCCCTGCAGGCCATAAAACATAAAAATGATAAGTTGCAGGTACCTGTACAAGTGCATGATGGATAAGAATGTTTCCTGTTTCAAAAATAGAGATTTAATTTATATATATTTTTCTTTTAAGGATAATCTTATGCTCTGTATCAGTAAGGTGGTGATATTGGAATGGTTTACTTAAACAGAGGCTAACTGTTATCATTCCATCTTTAAAAGTCAAATTTGCTACCTTTGCACCCTATTTTCAATGCTTGCAATACCATATTATGAACACAAACGAAGTTTACATCATAAGCGCCGTACGCACCCCAATGGGCAGTTTTGGCGGCAGTTTAAAAGATATATCAGCTACTAAACTGGGTGCCGTAGCCATTAAAGCTGCAGTTGAAAGGGCAGGAATTACCCCTGATTCCGTGCAGGAAGTACTGATGGGCAGCGTAATTCAGGCCAATCTTGGTCAGGCCCCCGCAAGGCAGGCAGCCAAATTTGGCGGGTTGCCCGATACCGTGCAGTGCACCACGGTGAACAAGGTATGTGCAAGCGGTATGAAAGCCATTATGCAGGGTGCCCAAAGCATACTGCTCGGCGACGCAGATGTAGTAGTAGCCGGTGGCATGGAAAGCATGAGCAATGTGCCTTTTTATACCGAAAACCTGCGTTGGGGTAATAAATACGGCAATGTGCAACTGATAGATGGCCTAGCCAAGGACGGTCTTACCGATGTGTATGATGGAAAAGCAATGGGTTGTGCCGCCGAACTTTGCGCCCGTACCGAAGGTTTCAGCCGCGAAGATCAGGATGCTTTTGCCATTGAAAGCTATCAGCGCAGCCAAAAGGCCTGGAATGAAGGCAAGTTTGATGCTGAAATTGTTCCGGTACCCATTCCGCAGCGCAAAGGCGATCCCATCCTTTTTGCCAAAGATGAGGAATGCTGGAACGTGAAATTTGATAAAATCCCCGGCCTGAAACCTGCTTTTGAAAAGGACGGCACCGTAACTGCTGCCAATGCAAGCACCATGAATGATGGGGCGGCGGCTTTGGTTTTGGTGAGTAAGGCTTATGCAGAGGCTAACGGATTGAAACCAATGGCCAAAATAATAGGCTATTCCGATGCCGAACAGGCGCCCGAATGGTTTACCACTACCCCATCGCTTGCCTTACCAAGGGCAGTTGCCAAGGCAGGCTTACAAATGAGCGATCTGGAATTTGTAGAACTGAATGAAGCTTTTAGTGTGGTAGGGTTGGCCAATACAAAAATGATGGGGCTTGATCCTGCTAAAGTGAATGTTCATGGCGGCGCGGTTTCGCTTGGGCACCCGCTTGGATGCAGCGGCGCGCGCATAATTGTAACCCTGATTAATGTGCTGAAGCAAAACAACGCCCGCATAGGTGGTGCAGGTATTTGCAATGGTGGCGGCGGGGCAAGTGCGATGGTAATTGAAGTTCTTTAATTTGAAATCAGAGAAAATAATATGAATGTATTTAAAAACACCCGACTGATTTTTCCAGCCTTAGTTGTGGTAATGGGCATTTTCAATCTTTTGAATCCCAATACAGATCCTGCCATGAAAACATTTTGGTGGTTTTTGACGCCATTTGCATTTGGTATAGGCTTGTTACGCCTGTATATGTTTTACAGGGAGAAAAAGTCAAAAGAAGAAAAGCAATAGGATTGAAAAATCGCGGTATCTTTTACCAGATACCGCGATTTTTTTATTTATGCCTTCCCTTCAACACCTGCACTACTTCCGTCAGCGTAAACCCCTTTGCCTGTAATAGTACCAGGTAGTGAAACATTAAATCGGCGGCTTCACCCAAAAACAAATCCCGGTCATCATCCTTGGCTTCAATAACCAGTTCCACCGCTTCTTCGCCTACCTTTTGCGCCACTTTGTTTATACCAAGGGTAAATAACTTTGAGGTGTAAGAGGTTTCCGATGGATTTGCCTTCCTGCCGGCGATTATTTGTTCGAGGTGGAATAAAAACGAGGCAGGATTAGCATCCCAATTTGCCCGTTGAGATTCATTAAAACAAGTATCGGCCCCGGTATGGCAGGTTGGCCCGATTGGATTTGCCTTAACCAACAATGTATCATTATCACAATCCACCAACACATCTTTCAGTTCAAGAAAATTGCCAGAGGTTTCGCCCTTGGTCCACAACCTTTGTTTGCTGCGGCTAAAAAAAGTTACATGTCCGCTTTTTTGTGTTTCCTCCAGGGCTTCCTCATTCATAAAGCCCACCATCAGCACCCGTCCATCTTTCCAGTGCTGAACCACAGCAGGAACCAGCCCGTCGGCATATTTCGAATAATCTACAGTCATAAATTTATTATTTCTTTTTGGCCCCGCCCTGCAGGTCGCGCCATTTTTTCATCCATTCTTCATTTTTCTTTTGCTGTTTCCGGTTGTTCATTCCGGGACCCAACTGATACATACCATACAAAACAGCGGCAATTGCCCCGATAATCCCGATTAATAAGCTCATATACGTACAGGTATTTTTTCACTCCGAAGATACGCTTTCAAATCGGGAATAGGTATTTCACCAAAATGAAAAATACTGGCGGCAAGCGCGGCATCGCAACCGGTTTGGGTAAATACATCGGTAAAATGCTGCATACTTCCTGCCCCGCCCGATGCAATCACCGGGATATTGATGGCTTCATTTACCGCTTTGGTGACTTGAATGGCAAAACCCGATTTGGCACCATCGGTATTCATACTGGTAAGTAAAATTTCACCAGCTCCCCGGCTATACACTTCCTTTGCCCAGGGAATGGTATACCGATCCGTAGGTTTGGTTCCGCCATGGGTTACTACCCTTTCAGCCGGCACGCCATCTTCTCCGGCTATAAGTTTGGTATCAATGGCTACTACCACAAACTGATTACCAAATTCCCTCGCCAGTTCATCCACCAGCTCAGGCCTTCTTACCGCACTTGAGTTAATGGAAACCTTATCAGCACCTGCTTCCAGTAAAACCGAGGCATCTTCAACAGAGCTTATACCGCCTCCTACCGTAAATGGAATATTAATATGTTTTGCGATATCCAGTACCAATGCTGCAAATGTTTTACGTCCTTCATTGGTGGCGGTAATATCCAGGAAAACAAGTTCATCTGCACCCTCCACCACATACCGCTGCGCAAGCTCAATCGGATCGCCTGCATCACGGATGTTCTCAAAGTTTATACCCTTTACCGTGCGGCCATTCTTAATATCAAGACAGGGAATGATTCTTTTGGTGAGCATGATTAAATATTATAGTTCAGTTTTGTTTATTGTGTCCTGTTTTGATTTAGTTTAATTTCAAATTTTGGAATTTGGAATTTTAAAATTTGGAATTTTCCATCATAACAGTTTTGCAAGTTCTTTTAGTTCAATCTTTCCTTCGTAAATTGCTTTCCCGATTATTGCACCAGCCATCCCTATTTCCTTCATTTCTAATACATCATTCATATGGCGAATACCACCGCTTGCAATCAGTTGAATTCCCTTGTTATTCTCAATTATCTTTTTGTAAAGTTCGGTGGAAGGCCCCATCATCATGCCATCTTTGGCAATGTCGGTGCAAAAAAACTGCTTAATTCCCTTACTGCTGTAGTCCTTAAGAAAATCAAGAATCTCAATATCGGTTTGTTCCAGCCAGCCGTGGATGGCAATCTTTTCTTCCTTTACATCGGCGCCTACTAAAAATTTTCCGGCACCGAAATGCACTAACAGCATTTCAAAAAGTGGTGCATCCTTAACCGCCATGCTGCCCACCGTTACCAGTGATGCGCCGCTATTCAGCACCACATGCACATCTTCTGCGGCCTTTATACCGCCACCAAAATCAATCACCAGTTTTGTTTTGGAAGCAATGGTTTCAAGCACCTTCCAGTTTTTAACCGAACCGGCTTTAGCGCCATCAAGGTCCACCAGGTGAAGCCGGGAAATACCCGCGCCCTCAAACATTTGTGCTACTTCCAAAGGATGTTCGTTGTATACTTTCTTTTGGTTGTAATCGCCCTTAGTAAGCCGTACACATTTTCCATCGATAATATCAATAGCCGGTATGGGAGAGAAAAACATTTTTATTTAATATTGAAGAGGTAATATTTAATATTTTTTATTGTCGTAAACTTTTATTTTCCAATTGTTAACTCGTCAACTTTCCAACTCGTCAACCTATCAACTTTCCAACTCGTCAACCAATCAACTTTCCAACTCGTCAACCTAGTCAACTTTCCAACTCGTCAACCTAGTCAACCTTCCAACTCGTCAACCAGTCAACCTTCCAACTCGTCAACCTTCCAACTTTCCACTTTTCACAATTCCAGAAAGTTTTTCAGTATCCGTTCACCCACATCGGCGCTTTTCTCCGGATGAAACTGAACGCCATAAAAGTTATCGCGGTGAAGGGCGCTGCTGAAAGGCAAACCATATTGAGTTGTGGCAATAGTGTAGGCACTCATTTCGGCATAATAGCTATGAACAAAATAGCAGAATGCATTTTCATCAAGGTCTGCAAACAAGGGCGATTTCATTTGTTCAAGTTTATTCCAACCCATGTGTGGAATTTTCAGCGTTTGCCCGCTTTGGTCTTTTTCAGGAAACTTTTTTACCGCAATATCAAAAAGGCCAAGGCATTCAGTATCGTTTTCTTCGCTATGCCTGCACATAAGCTGCATACCAAGACAAATGCCTAAAAAAGGTTGCTTTAAAGAGCGGATCACATTATCTAATCCACGCTCATTTAAATATGGCATAGCGCTGTTTGCAGCTCCCACGCCGGGGAAAATCACGTGGCTTGCATTTTGAATAAGTTCCGGGTCATCCGTTACCGTGCCGGTGTAGCCTAAACGCTCTAAAGCAAAAAGAACGGAGCGGATATTGCCGGCGTTATATTTTATGATTACGATATTCATAGAAGAAATTCCATATAGTCAAATTCCAAATAGTCAAATTGCCTTCGACAAGCTCAGGGCAACGCCAAATCCCCAATATTAAATCTTACTTATTACATACTACGGCTATAAAACTCCTTTCGTGCTAGGCAATTCCATTTTCAGCGGGTTGCGCTTCACAGCCATTTTAATTGCCTTGGCAAATGCTTTAAAAATCGCTTCGATCTTGTGGTGTTCATTATCGCCTTCTGCCTTAATGTTCAGGTTGCTTTTTGATGCGTCGCTGAAGGATTTAAAAAAGTGAAAGAACATCTCGGTGGGCATATCCCCTACTTTTTCACGTTTAAATTCCGCATCCCATACAATCCAGTTGCGACCGCCGAAATCAATGGCCACCTGCGCAAGGCAATCATCCATGGGCAGGCAAAAACCATAACGCTCCAGGCCGCGTTTGTCCGCCAAAGCCTTTGCCATGGCCTCACCCAGTGCAATGCCGGTATCTTCAATTGTGTGGTGTTCATCAATGTGCAGGTCGCCTTTTACCTTTATATCGAGGTCAATGCTGCCATGGCGGGCAATCTGATCGAGCATGTGGTCGAAAAAGCCAAGGCCCGTGTGAATATTAGCATTGCCGGTTCCGTCAAGGTTCAGGCCAATGCTGATTTTGGTTTCGTTGGTATTGCGTTCATGCTGCACCACCCTGAGTCCGATTTTTAAAAACTCATATATCTTATACCAGCTTGTACTTTCCAGTGCAACCGTTCCACTCCTTAGTTCCTGCACACTATCCTGCAATTCACCGGCACCAAGGCTTGCATCTTCAACCATCCAGATTGCTTTGCAGCCAAGATTTTTCGCCAATTGAATATCGGTTATCCTGTCGCCTATTACAAATGAATGGGCAAGGTCATATTGGCTGCTATCAAAATAACGGGTAAGCATACCGGTGCCGGGCTTGCGTGTCGGGGCGTTTTCATGCGGAAAACTACGGTCGATCAGTACAGAAGTAAAGTGAATATTTTCTCCTTCCAGTGCCTGCATCACAAAATTATGCACCGGCCAAAAGGTATCTTCAGGAAATGCCTCAGTGCCCAGACCATCCTGATTGGTTACCATCACGAGTTCATAGTCCAGTTCTTCAGCTATCCGGCGCATCCAGGTAAACATGCCCGGGTAAAAAACCAGTTTTTCAAAACTATCTAACTGGTAGGTTGGAGGAGCCTCTTTAATTAAAGTGCCATCACGGTCTATAAAAAGTATTCGTTTCATTTTATCTTTCTGAAAATTTTAATTACCATTTGTTTCGGCTTCCATATAATCAGCCAGTGCATCCACCAGCTTTGTATTTTCAGCTTCCGTACCAATCGTTATCCTCAGGCAATCATCACAAAGCAACACCTTACTCCTGTCGCGCACCACAATGCCTTTCGTAAGCAAATAGTCATAAATGCCGCGGGCATTGTCCATTTGGACGAGCAAAAAATTGGCATCACTCGGGTACACCCTTTTCACAATGGCCATTTGTTCAAGCACTTCGGCAAGTGCCTCACGCATATCTACCAGCGCCCGAATCATATCGTTTACTTGTCCTACCTCTTCCAGTGCCTGCGCTACCAATTCCTGCGTATGCTGCCCTATATTGTATGGCGGTTTAATCCTGTTGACAACGTTGATAATTTCTTCTGAAGCAAACATCATGCCCAGCCTTAAACCCGCAAGGCCCCATGCTTTACTCAAGGTTTGCATCACAACCAGGTTAGGGTAATCGGGTAGCCATTGCAACGCTGATGCCTGCCTTGCAAAATTTATGTAGGCTTCATCCACCACTACCAATCCGTCAAAATTATTGAGCACCATTTCCATGTCATGCAGGTTCAGCGAATTGCCCGAAGGGTTATTGGGCGAACAAAGCCAAATAATCTTCGTGTTCTCATCCACCAACTGTTCAATATGTGCCAGGTTGAGTTGATAATCCTCCAGCAATGGCGCTTTACGAATTTCAATATCATTGATGTTTGCACTTACTTCGTACATCCCGTAAGTGGGCGGACAGATGATAATATTATCTTTTCCGGGATGGCAAAAAGCGCGATACAAAAGATCAATACATTCATCGCTGCCGTTGCCCAGGAATATCTGTTCCGGCTTAACCTGCTTAATGGCTGCCAGTTTTTCCTTCACCTTCCATTGCAATGGATCGGGATAGCGATTGTACCATTTTACCAAAGGCGAACCCAGGCTGTTTTCATTGGCATCCAGAAATACAGATGCTTCGCCCTTGAACTCATCGCGTGCAGAGGAGTACGGCGTCAATACTTTTACGTTAGGTCTTACCAGTTTGTCTAAATCAAACACTTCTTTATCAATTTAATTATTTTCCAATCTGATGGTTACCGCTCGTGCATGCGCCTGCAAACCCTCTGCAGTAGCCATTTCGGTTACAGTTGAAGCAATATTTTGCAGGCCTTCCCTTGATAATTGCTGTACCGTTATCTTTTTTACAAAACTATCCACACTAACCCCGCTGTATGCCCGGGCATACCCATTGGTTGGTAGTGTATGGTTGGTTCCGCTTGCATAATCACCTACACTTTCCGGCGAAAAATTTCCTATGAAAATAGAACCGGCATTGGTCACTTTTTCGGTTACTGACAATGTATCTTTCCGGCTGATGATCAGGTGTTCCGCGGCATAAGCATTTACCAGTTCAAGGGCATCTTCATCACTTTCCATTACCACCGCCCGGCTGTTTTGCAACGAAGCCGCCGCCATTTGCCTGCGGGGCAATTGTTCCAATTGCAGGTCAATCTGCTCTTGTACCGCTTTAATAATTTGCACTTTGTCAGCTACCAACAATACCTGCGAGTCGCTGCCATGCTCTGCCTGACTCAATAAATCGGCGGCAACCCAGTGCGGGTTTGCGGTTTCATCGGCCCATATGCAAACTTCGCTAGGCCCTGCCGGCATATCAATGGCCAACCCGTCGAGTTGCACCAATTGCTTTGCCGCTGTTACATACTGATTACCGGGACCAAAAATTTTATACACCCTTGGGATGCTTTCGGTGCCATAGGCCATAGCGGCTATTGCCTGCGCACCGCCCACTTTAAATATATCTGTAACCCCTGCCACTTTTGCCGCAAATAAAATGGCCGGATGCACCGAACCATCTTTTGAAGGAGGGGTACATAAAACAATTTGCCTGCAACCCGCAATGCGTGCCGGAATGGCCAGCATCAGCAGCGTTGAAAACAAAGGCGCAGTCCCACCAGGAATGTAAAGACCGACTTTTTCAATACCCACCCAGCGACGCCAGCAGGTAATACCTGGCATGGTGGTTACCGGCTCCTCGCTGATCAATTGTTTCCGGTGAAATAATTCAATATTGGCAGCCGCCTGTTGAATAGCTGATTTGAGCTCAACGGTAATTTCACCTTCAACAGAAGCCATTTCAGCAGCAGAAACTGCCCAGTTTTCCGGTGCACTTCCATCAAACTTCAGCGAAAATTCTTTAAGCGCCGCATCCCCATTTTGTCTTACCTGTAGTAATATTGGCTTCACCTTTTCCATAACAGACAAGGTGTCCATCGCCGGACGTTTTGTTATTCCATCCCAGGTATTTTTTGCAGGATTGATAAAAACCTTCATAACCAATTTGCCTCCTGTATTCAATTTGAAATTTGAAATACTCAATTTGAAATTAAAGAATCATCTTCTCAATCGGCACCACCAAAATGCCCTGTGCACCTGCATCTTTCAGTTGCTCGATAATTTCCCAGAAATCATTCTCGTTCAGCACACTGTGCACACTGCTCCAACCGGGTTCGGCAAGAGGTAATACCGTCGGACTTTTCATACCCGGTAATAGCCCAACAATTTGTGGAAGGTTTTCGTTGGGTGCATTCAATAAAATATATTTGTTGTTTTTGGCCTTGCGAACAGAACGGATACGGAAACAAAGCTTTTCGAGCAAACGGGCTTGTTCCTCATCCAATTGGCTATTTTTTACTAGTACCGCCTCACTTTTTAAAATAATTTCGGTTTCCTTCAGCCCGTTCATAAACAAAGTACTTCCGCTGCTTACAAGGTCCACAATTGCATCGCTCAAACCAATTCCGGGCGCTATTTCTACACTTCCGCTGATTTCGTGAATTTCGGCCTGCACGTTGTTTTTCTCCAAAAAGCTGCGAACAAGCACCGGATAGCTTGTAGCAATGGTTTTTCCGGACAGAAAATCAGGTCCGGTATAGGTTTCACTCTTTGATACAGCAACCGATAAACGGCATTTGCCAAAACCCAGTTTTTCAACAATGGATATTTCCTTTTGTTTTTCAAAAAGCACATTTTCACCAACAATACCAAGGTCCGCCACCCTGTCTTCCACATATTGCGGAATATCGTCATCCCGCAAAAAATACACTTCAAGGGGAAAGTTCTCGGCTTCGGCCTTTAGCACATTTACCCCGTTTTTAATGTCAATGCCACAATCCTTCAGCAGTTTCATGCTTTCGTCGTGAAGCCTTCCCGATTTTTGAATCGCCAGTTTGAGTTTCATTTGATCATTTTTTAAGCAATGTCTCCCGTAGGGGACGTTGCGATTTTGTTTTAGCAATGTCTCCCGCAGGGGACGTTGCGATTTTGTTTTAGCAATGTCTCCCGCAGGGGACGTTGCGATTTTGTTTTAGCAAT
>Ga0209097_10003340_pt1 | contig 12348 bp, 9 predicted proteins | sample AD_UKC052_MetaG_FD_184419 | JGI IMG/M metagenome (GOLD analysis project Ga0209097, IMG submission 184419) | Active sludge microbial communities of municipal wastewater-treating anaerobic digesters from USA - AD_UKC052_MetaG (SPAdes) (version 2) | ecosystem: Engineered > Bioreactor > Anaerobic >... | reverse complement strand
CTCCTGCGTTTTGGTCAAATACTTTGTTTTTGCAGTTTGTATCAATTTACAAGACGCACGGGTGCCATTGCCCTGACAGCCTCCGTCTCAAGCCCGAATCCGCGTGGTCGACCTGGGCACGGGTGCCCCCACTCATCGCCCTCCCTCCGCGTCCGGCCAGACCTCCGGCATAGGCGTTTCGGATAGACTTCTTCCTGCCCTCCACCCCAAGCCCTTGCCAACGGCCCGCACGATGAAAGCCTCCATCCGGATTCTCGGCACCGACCTCCTTTGCCGCAGCCAGGACAGCATTCACCCCGAATCCCGCCTCGACGGAAGCGGCGCCCTGCCCGCGCTCCAGGGCTGGGCAGCCCGCTATGACATCGCCTGCCGACGGGGCGATGACGCAGCCTTGCTGGCCATCGGGCGGGAGCTGTTCGAATGGCTGAACCAGGGCGGCTGGGCCGGCGCCTGGGCGCGGGGCGGTGGCCCGCGCCAGCTGGAAATCCGCGTCTCCGGCGTCGATTCCCCCCTCGCCCTGGCCCTGCTCGACGCCCCCTGGGAACTCCTCGCCCTTCCCGAGGGCCATCTGGCCGACGACAGCGTCCAGCTCTTTGAACTGGCCCGGCGCATTGGCGAAGAAGCCCCGCCCCCCGAACCTCGCCATGCCGACCTGCAACTGCTCTTCATGGCCGCCGCGCCCCGGGGCGAGCACCCCCTCAGCTTCGAGGAGGAAGAAGCCGCCATCCTCACCGCCACCCAGCGCCTGCCCCTGCACCTGGTGGTCGAAGAGAGTGGCGCACCTGGCCCCCTGGGTGAACGCCTCGACCTGGACGGCCCTTTTGAAGCCCTGCACCTCTCCTGCCATGGCGACATCGACCGGGCCCAGGGGCCAGTCCTGGCCCTGGAGGATGAAACCGGCGCCCTGGCGCTGACCACTGTGGGCCAGCTTGTCGGCGCGCTGGGCGACCCCCGCGTGCTGCCCCTGGTTTTCCTGTCGGCCTGTCGGACAGCCGAGCAGGCTGACGCCGGCCCCCGCAGCAGCGAACCCTTCGTGCGCGAACTCATCCGCGCCGGTATCGCCAACGTACTGGGCTGGGACGGATCGGTTTACGACAGCGACGCCCTCGCCTTTGCCGAGCACTTCTATGGCGAGCTTGCCAGCCTGCACAGCACAAGCCGTGCGGCAGCCGTCGCCCGACAGGCCCTGCGCCAGCGCCAGGTGGCGCATCCATCAGAAGGCAGGCACTGGCACCTGGCCCGTCTCTACCTCGGCCCCCAAGGCGGCGGCCCCCTTGCCGCCCGGGGCAAGCCCAAGCGCAAGCCCGCCGGTGGCGAGGAACAGTTCCTCGACGCCGCCCACCAGCAGGTGCCCGTTGCAGGGCGGGGCGAGTTCGTCGGGCGCAGGCGCCCCACCCAGGATGTGATCCGCGCCTTCCGGAGCGGCGAAAAGGGCGTGCTGATTCACGGCATGGGCAACCTGGGCAAGTCCAGCCTGGCCTACCGCATTGCCACCCGCCACCCCCGCCACACCAAAGTGGTGGTCTTCGGCCGCTACGACGCCCTCGCCATTTTCGACCGGCTCTGCGAGGCCTTGCCGGCTGCGGAACGGAGGCCGGTCATCGACACCTGGCGCAACGCCGTCCTCGCCAACGCTGGCGAGCTTGCGGATGCCCTGGAGGCCCTGCTCGATGGCCCCTTCGACACCCGCCCCATCCTGCTGGTCATCGACGACCTGGAGCGCATCCTGGAAGCGCCGAGCCCGTCCGATGCCACCGCCACGCCGCTCAGGGCGGATTTTCGCGCCCCCCTCGCCGCCGTCCTCCACGCCTTCCGGCGCGCACGCACCGAATCGCGCCTCCTGGTCACCAGCCGCTACCGCTTCAGCCTGCCCGCCCCCCGGGGCGACGATCTGGCGGACACCCTCGTCGCCATTCCGCTCCAGCCCATGGACGAGACCGACCGGCGCAAGCAGTTGCGCAGCGCCGCGCGCCTGGCCCGGCAGAACGGCCCGGCCACGGTGGATAAGGCCCTGCTGCATCAGGCCCAGCTGCTCGCCGACGGCAATCCGGGCCTTCAGGCCGTCCTCACCCGCCCCATCCTTGTCGGCGAAACCGAGGTGGCCGCCCAGGCCATGGCCCACATCGGGCACTACCAGCAGCACGGCGTACCGCCCGCCGACATCCAGCGCCTGATCGACCAGGGCGCAGCGGCGGATACCGGCAACGCCACCCTGGCCTTCTTCAAGCGCATGGCCTTTCACGCCTACCGCCAGGCCCTCACCCCCGCCCAGGCCGAGCTGCTGCGGGCGGCCTGCCTGTTCTCCCCCGGGCTGCCGGTTCCCCGCAGCGCGCTGGAGGCGGCCGGGCAGGCCGCCGGCGTCAGCGCCCCCGCCGCCGCACTCGATCGCCTGATCGGGCTGGGGCTGGTGGACGACTGGGGGCAGGAAGACACGGTCGCCCAGGTGTCCGCCAACCCCCTCGCCCGCCCCCTGGCGATCCCGCTGGATGACACCCTGCGCGCCCGGCTCGCCGACGCCGCTCTGCCGCAACTGGAGCGGCACTGGCGCGCAAGTGACGGTGCCTTTCCGCTCAGCCTTCGCGCCGTCGAAGTCGCGCACCTCGCCCTGGCCGCCACCACGCCCGCAGCGAATCTCCTGAACGACGCGACAACCTCCGCCGCCTTATTTCTGTTCCATAGCCAAAAAGATGCCCGGCAGGCCCTCCACACCCTGCTTCAACCCGCCATGCAGCGCCTGAAGGCCCAGTCCGTTCCTCCCAGCACCGGCTTGTTTCTTATCGCCGCCGATTGTGCTGAACGTCTGGGCGAAGTGACCGTGCTTGATCAGGTGCTCGACGCCTGTACCGGCCTGGAAGGTGACGCCTCGACCCTGGGTTCGGTGCTCCTGCGCCGGGGATATCGGCAATCCACCCTCGGCAACCCCTCCGCAGCCCACACCGCTTTCACCGAGGCCGCCACCCAGTTCGACAAAGCCGGTGCCATACGTGATCGAGCCATTGCCCTCGGCGAGATCGCCGACATCCATTACGCCCGCGGCGAGCTCGACGAGGCCCTGCGCATCCGCATCGACGAACAGTTGCCCGTCTTCGGAAAGCTCGGCGACGTGCGCTCGCGGGCGGTCACCCTCGGCAAAATCGCCGACATCCATTTCGCCCGCGGCGAGCTCGACGAGGCCCTGCGCATCCGCATCGACGAACAGTTGCCCGTCTTCGAAAAGCTCGGCGACGTGCACTCGCGGGCGGTCACCCTCGGCAGGATCGCCGACATCCATTTCGCCCGCGGCGAGCTCGACGAGGCCCTGCGCATCCGCATCGAGGAAGAAATGCCGGTGTACGAAAAGCTCGGTGACGTGCGCTCGCGGGCGGTCACCCTCGGCAAGATCGCCGACATCCATTACGCCCGCGGCGAGCTCGACGCGGCCCCGCGCATCCTGATCGACCAACTGTTGCCCGTCTTCGAAAAGCTCGGCGACGTGCGCTCGCGGGCGGTCACCCTCGGCCAGATCGCCCAGATCCATCAAGCGCGGGGCGAGCTCGATCAAGCCCTGGCACTCAATGAACAGCGAAGACCCATCGCCGAAAGTCTGGGCGACCTGGACAGTCTGGCTCATATCGGCTTCCTCAGCGCCCGGATCCGCCTTGAAAGAGGTGACCATCAACGGGGTGAGCTCCAGTCCATCCACAATGACCTGGCAACGGCCTTCGCTCTGTCCATCAAGCTTGGCCGGCCTGACTTCATCGGGGGAGTAGGTGATCTGCTGGCCCAGGTGCTCGCCATGGGCGGTCTCAAGGACGAAGCACTCGGCGTGCTCGACGCCGCCGAACAGGCCTGGACCAAGCTCGGAAACACGCAGGGCATCGCCCGCATCGCGACCTTGCGCGCGATGATTGCCGGGCCAAACTGAAATACCAAGCACCTCTCCCCCGCGCCCTCACCCTCAAGGAGCCCGCCATGTCCAGCCTCCGCTACATCGACGCCCTGACCCTAGCCCCCGTGCCGCGCCTGGATACGGGCCTTGACGCCTCCCTGTCGGCACAGCGGCGGGCCGTGAGCCGCAGTGCCCGCGCCCCGTCGGACGCTCCGGCCCCAGCGGTGGACGGCAATGCGCTGCTGTCCTTCGTGGATGGCATCACCCCCCAGCAACGGGACGACGTGTTGTTTTCGGTTCAACTGGCCCTGCGGGGCGCGAGCGGGGCCTTCGACCGCTTTGCGCAGACCGAGGCCTGGTACAAGAAATACACCGAGATCCTCGAGCGCCTGGGCTGGACCTCGGAGCAGTTTGCCTTTGCCCGCCACGACCAGCAGGAGGGCGAGCTGCGCATGGATCAGGCTGCCCTGGCCCTGATCGCCGCCATCGCCACCCAGAACCAGCTGGCGGTGCTCAACGAGGCGATCCAGGCCCTGGAGACCCTGGCCGAGGACGACAAGACCCTGCGCCTCTTCGACTTCCACACCTCGACCCAGGCCAGCGGCAACTTCCAGCTCGGCGCCGTGCAGACCACCAATAACGGTGCCCTGTCCCTGGCCTTGGGCGCTTTCCATTTCAAGAGCCACGACGCGCGGCGGCGCGTGCTCTTCGTCAAATGGGGCGCCCAGCAACTGGAATTCTGGACCGCCGCCCAACGCCTGACCCTCAACACCACCCAGTACGCCACCCTGCGTGATGCCGTTGAGCGCAAGCTGGGCCTGGAAGCCCAGGACTTCATTGCCGACCTTCCCCTCTGACGGACCATCGGGACGAATCCGGACGCAAGAATGCGGATGCGCGGGCAGGACGGCGCGGCTACATTGAGCGCCCTCGACGCTCTCTCGGAAAGGCAGGCCACCATGCAGGGCCATCCGCGGGCCACCGCCCGTTCACCTACCGTCTCCGCCGCCAACCGCGCTGCCCTTGTAGTGGCCGACCCGCGCTGGGCGGCCGTTCTTGCCCGGGATGGCAAGGCCGACGGCCACTTCTTCTATGCGGTGAGCACCACCGGGGTGTACTGCCGCCCCGCCTGCGGTGCCCGGCACCCCCGCCCCGAAAACGTCAGCTTCTTTGCCACCCTCGCCGAGGCCGAGGCGGCCGGGTTCCGCCCCTGTCGGCGCTGCCAGCCAGACCAGCCGCCCCTGGCCGAACGCCACGCGGCACTGGTCACCACCCTGTGCCGCCATCTGGAGCAGGCCGAAACCCCACCCTCCCTGGCGGTGCTGGCCCACGAGGCCGGCTTCAGCCCCTGGCATATGCACCGGATCTTCAAGGCGGCCACGGGCCTCACCCCTCGTCAGTACGCGGCCGCCCTGCGCACCCACCGGGTGCAAGCCCGCCTGACCCGGGGCGAGACCGTGACCGAAGCGCTGCACGGGGCCGGCTTCGGCTCCGCCTCCGGCTTCTATGCCCATTCCACCGAGCTGCTCGGCATGGCCCCGGGCCGCTACCGGGCCGGCGGCGCCGATGCCCACATCCACTACGCCGTCGGGCACAGCAGCCTGGGCTGCGTGCTGGTTGCCGCCAGCCCTGCCGGCATCTGCGCCATCAGCCTGGGTGACGGGCCGGAGGCACTGGTCGAAGAGCTCCACGCCCGCTTTCCCCAGGCGCGCCTGATGGGTGGCGACCTGGCCTTCGAGTCACTGCTCGCCCGGGTCATCGAACGGGTGGAAGACCCGACAAGCGCAGCCGCCCTGCCCCTCGACATCCGTGGCACGGCCTTTCAGCAGCGCGTCTGGCAGGCGCTCCAGGCCATCCCCCCGGGCAGCACCCTCAGCTACACCGAGCTGGCCCGGCGTATCGGGGCGCCCGGCGCCGTGCGTGCGGTGGCCAGTGCCTGTGCCGCCAATCTGCTGGCGGTGATCGTTCCCTGCCACCGGGTGGTACGCAACGACGGCGCCCTGGCGGGCTACCGCTGGGGCATTGAGCGCAAGCGCGCCCTGCTGGACCGGGAAGCGGGGCATTGACCCCTCCCGGCCAACCCGTGGCGGAATGCACCCTGCCCCTGCCCACCACCTACCGCCGCGACGATCTGCTGGCCTTCCACGCCCGCGACCCACAGCGCCTGGCCGAGCATGTCCACGCGGATGGACTGGACAAGGGGCTGATGTGGCAGGGCCGGCCCGCCCGGCTCAGCCTGCGCTTCCAGGAAGGCGTGGCCCGACTACAGCTCCATGTGGACGGCCCGGCCATGGAGACCCAAGCCGATTTCCGTTCCTGGGCCAGCCGTCTCCTGGGCCTGGACCAGCCGGTCGCCGCCTTCGAAGCGGCCTTGTCCACGCATCCCCTGCTCGGCCCCTTGATCCGCGCCTGCCCCGACCTGCGCATCCCCCAGGCCGCCACGCCCTTCGAGGCCCTGGCCTGGGCCATCATCGGGCAGCAGATCAGTCTGGCCGCCGCCATCACCCTGCGCAGCCGCTTCATTGAGGCGTGTGGCTGCCGCCGGGGCGACCTGGCCTGCTTCCCGGATGCCGACGCGGTGCTCGCCCTATCCGCGACGCGATTCACCGATGCCGGCCTTTCCCGCAGCAAGGCCGCCGCGATTCTGGCGGTGGCCGGGGGTGTTCGTGACGGCAGCCTGCCGCTGGATGATTGGTGGAACCACCGCGCGCCGGCCGGGATGATCCGGGAAAGCCTGCTGGCCATCCGCGGCATTGGCCCATGGACAACCGACTACACCCTGCTGCGCGGCTTTGGCCATGCGGATGCTTCCCTCCATGGCGACGTGGCCGTGCGACGCGGCCTGCAGACCCTGCTCGGGCTCGCGGAGAAACCCTCCGCCGTCGACACCGCCGCGTGGCTGGAAGCCTTCTCCCCCTGGCGCACCCTGGTGGCCGCCCATCTGTGGCGCCTGGGATGACCGGAGGCCGGGTGCCAGTCATCCCGGGCATCAGGAGAACAACACTCGCGCAAAGAGGCGGCAGCACGCGTGACGGCATGCCCCCGCTCAACGATGCAGCCCCTCGCTATGCCGCCTTCCAAGCCTTGGCGTCACTCAGCACGGCCCGCGCCTTGAGTACCTCATCGGCCGTTCCATGCACGGCCAGTACATATTTGTCCGCCTTGAGGGCCGTTTCGAACTTGATGATCTGATCCTTGGGAAAGCCGATCTGGGCCAAGGCCGCGCCGAGAGCCGATACGCCACCCACAACGACCGCCCCTTCAAGCGCGCTCGCCAGCGCGGCCACGACAGGCCCTGCCATTGCCACCAAACCCACACCAGGCAGCACGAACACCGCCGGCGCGAGCAGGAGACCCCAGATGGCCCCCCAGAAGGCCCCAAGACCGCCCCACGACTTGATCCTGTCACCTGTCGTGTAGAAGCCCATTGGATGCTCCTCACTGTGATAGCCCTTGCCGATCAACGAGAGCTTCTTGACGTCGAAGCCTGCGCGATTGAGCGATTGGATGGCGTCTTCGGCTTCAACATGCGTATTGAAGACATAAAAGGGAATGTGTTCCTTGTCCATGATTTTCCTTGGAGTGATGTCCAGCGAGCCGCCGGTCTGGCGGATGAGCATGGTGAGTGCAACAGCCAATGAAACTGAGGACTCGACCCACTATGGAACAGTCGGTCACCACCATCCGTACGCTGACGCACATCCCGCCGAAACGCAGCACCACGCAGCCAGACTCTGTACGCCACCATACAGACGCGGGCGCGGCGGATGGCGAAGATGATTTCCGTCAATCGCCCCGAGAAAGAGAACTCCCGATGAACCGTATTCCCTCCGCCGAAATCCCCCTGCCGGGCAGCAACGTGGACCGATTCGCCCACGCACAGCTAGCGCGTCTGACGGGCGGCATTTCGCCCGAGGCGCTGGTCATGGCGTTTGAAGACTGGTTCATGCACCTGTCGCGGAATCCGGCACAACAGGCCGAGCTTGTCCAAGGACTCCTCCAGGCCCTCATGGAATTTCCCGGCCGCCTGCAGCAGCCTCCCCGCCCTGCCGGCACGCTGGGCCTTGACCCCTCCCTGCCCGACCGTCGTTTCACCCATCCGGGGTGGCAGGCTTGGCCATTCAATCTGTGGAGTCAGTCCTTTCTACTCACCGAAGCGTGGTGGCGGAGCGCAACAACCGGCATACGCGGGGTTTCGCCGCACCATGAAAACGTCGTCAGCTTCACCGTCAGGCAGTTGCTCGACACACTATCCCCGGCGAACTTTCTGGGGACCAATCCGGAGTTGCTGGAGCACACCGTCCAATCCGGTGGGGCCAATCTACTCCGGGGTCTGCGCAATCTGATCGCCGATCAGTCGGATCGGCAGCCGAGTTCCCGGTCGGCGACGTCGGGCTTTCGGGTAGGGCGGGAGGTGGCCGTCACTCCGGGTCAAGTCATTTACCGAAACCACCTGATCGAACTGATCCAATACACCCCCAACGGGGCACACGTACGGCCCGAACCGATCCTGATCGTTCCGTCGTGGATCATGAAGTACTACATCCTTGATCTCTCGCCAAGCAACTCCTTGATCCGTTTCCTGGTGGATCACGGGTACACAGTGTTCGCCATCTCCTGGGCCAATCCCGGCAGCGACGGGCGCAATCTGGGCATGGATGACTACCTGCGCTCGGGCGTGATGGACGCGCTTGATGCAGTGGCGCAGATCGTGCCGGGACAGCAGATCCACGGCGTGGGCTACTGCCTGGGCGGCACCCTGCTGGCCATTGCCGCTGCGGCGATGGGGCGCGATGAGGACACACGCCTGGCATCCATGTCGATGCTGGCTGCACAGACCGACTTCACCGAGCCGGGAGAGCTTGCCCTCTTCATTGACAACAGCCAGGTCAGCTTCCTTGAGGACATCATGTGGGACCGGGGCTACCTGGACAGCACGCAGATGGCCGGCGCCTTCCAATTGCTCAATTCCCGCGATCTGGTGTGGTCGCGAATGCTCAAGGACTACCTGATGGGTGATCGGCGCCCGACAACCGATCTCATGGCCTGGAATGCCGACGGAACGCGCCTACCCTACCGAATGCACAGTGAGTACCTGCGGCGCCTGTTTCTCGACAATGAGCTGGCCAGCGGGCGCTACCCGGTGGGCACGCTGCCGGTGGCACTGACCGACATCACCTGCCCGATCTTCTGTGTTGCCACCCTGCGAGACCACGTTGCCCCCTGGCGTTCGGTGCACAAACTCCACCTGCTAGCCGATGTCCCCATCACGTTCCTGCTCAGCTCCGGCGGCCACAATGTGGGCATCGTCAATCCACCCGGCGTGGCGGGCCGCAGCTACCAAGTCCTTACCCGCCCTCACGACGGCCGCTATCTTGATCCGGAAGCATGGCTCAAGGCCGCCCCCACCCATGATGGATCCTGGTGGCCGGAATGGACCGCATGGCTTGATGCACGTTCAGGCGAACCCACCGCGGCACCGCCCCCCATGGGGAACGTTGCCGCAGGCATAGCCCCCTTGTGCCAGGCACCAGGCACGTATGTGCTGCAAACCTGAGTCAGGCACCAAGATTCGCTACCCGCTCCATGGGCAGGCGGGCAAACCCATCGGGCCGCTCGCGCCGCCGTGGCGTCGGCCCTATCCCCCTTTCGGGCCGACCTGTCCTGCAAGGAGAGTTCAGACGCACAGGCGCCCTGCGCACGATCTCGAAGACCATGTGGCCCCCAACGAATGGCCGACCACCACAGACCACTCCTGGGGAGCGTTGGACTCAGTGCCCGGACGAACGGCCCTTGCGGCTTGATTCAAACAAGAACCAAGTACGTTTTTCCGCTTCATCAATCCAGGCTTCGATCAGACTCGCCGTGGCGATATCCCGATGCTCAGCGCACAGATCGTGAACCTCGCGAAGGCGCGTGGCGAGCATCGTGTTGTCCTCGCACAGCTCCGCAAGCATGTCGAGAGGCTCGACGTACTCGGCATCGTTGTCCGACATGCGCTGCAGGCGGGAAATGTGTCCGATGGACCGGAGCGTGCTGCCCCCCAGCTTGCGAACCCGTTCGGCAATCGGGTCGGTCATCGCGAAAAGCTGGTCTGCATGCTCGTCGAGCAGGAGGTGGTAGTCCCTGAAATGGGGCCCGCTCATGTGCCAGTGGAAGTTCTTGGTCTTGAGGTAGATGCCGAACACGTCCGCAAGGATCGCATTCATGGCGCCGGCAATGTCGCGGATGGCCTTGCCTTTCAAGTCGGTAGGTGTCGCAAGCACCCCATGACGTTTCTCCGTAAGAGTCTCGTTTCTGCTGTCTTCGGTCTTGCTCATGCTCATATCCTCATCAACGGTTTTCCGGCGGCGGAAGTGCCGCGCGGTGCATGCCTGACTGCGAGGCTTGGTGGCATCGACCTGCAGTTGGGGCCGCCACACAACACCGTGGTCTGTGGGGTGTGGGGCAATGGCGGATCAACATTGCCGTTGATGGGATCGTCCGTCGGTGCGCCATCGCACTTACCTTCAGCGACCCGGAGCCCAACTGAACAATCGCACCGCAGCAGAACGGAAACTCGGAATGTCGGCGCCTTCGGTACGACTCGGATAGATGGCGTACGGCGCACGCGCCCGTTGCGCCCCGCTGCTCAAAAGCACGCTACGAGGATGCGTGGCTCGTGCCCAATTCGATCGGATCGTGCATGGAGACCTCCTCGTGCAGCGAGCCGAATATGCCTTCGCCTCGCTGTAAGCCACACCCACCCGGCGCAAGGGGATGCATGACCCGGAAAGATGGGATCAAGACTATTTCTTGATCTCGTGTCCGATAATGCCGCCAACCGCGGCGCCGCCGATGGTTCCGGCCGCGCTGCCCCCGGTCACTACCGCGCCGCCCACCGCGCCGACGCCCGCACCGATGGCGGTGCTCCTATCCTGCGCAGACATTCCGGCACAACCGCCCAGGCCCATCACCAGGGCCGCAGCCATCATGCCAGGGGTGAATCTGTGAATTCGTTTCATGACAGAACTCCTTATAAAGAAGAAATGGCGGCAAGCATCAGCGCTTGATGCGGCAGATCGTGGTGCACATGAGGCGCCAAGAGAGAACGCAGCAGCGGAGACCAGGGTGAGCTTGTTGAAACCACGTCTAACGAGGGGCATTGTCTTTTCCTTCACGTGTTCGTCGTCGACGATTGGTGCCTGCCAGCGTCGGGACGGGGCGGCGCAGTCACCACGAACACTCATGCTGCGCGGGTCAAGCCGGCTATTCCGTGCGCCAGCGTACCGACCCCGGCATTCCTCTGGCCCATCCTCACTCGAAGCCGGGCGCACTCCAGCGAACCGGTACATTTCCAGAAGGATTGACCATGAAAAACCTGCAATCGGCGCTGTTGGCCAGCGCTATCTTCCTGGCCTTCAGCAGCTCGGCCATCGCCGCACCGATCTCGAAAGCCGAGTACAAATCAGGCAAGGATTCCGTTTCCCGCCAATATTCAGCTGACAAGCTTGCGTGCGGCAGCAAGCGGGACAACGCCAAGGACATCTGCATCGAAGAAGCCAAGGGCCGCGAGAACATTGCGAAGGCGGAGCTTGAGGCAAGCTACGAGCCGTCTGTCAAACACAACTACGAAGTCCGGGTGGCGAAGGCTGACGCTGTCTATCACGTCGCCAGGGAAAAATGCGACGACATGGCCGGCAATGCCAAGGACGTCTGCCGAAAGGAAGCCGAGGCAGCCCACGTGACGGCCAAGGCCGATGCAAAGGTGGCTGAGAAGACTTCCGACGCGAATGCCATGGCCCGCGAGAAGACCAACGAAGCCAATGCCTCTGCCCAGGAAAAGACAAGCAACGTCCGGAAGGACGCGGCACTCGATAAGCGAGATGCAGCCTATGAAGTCGCCAAGGAAAAGTGCGATGCCATGTCCGGGGATCCGAAAGCCGCTTGTATCAAGGCAGCCAAGAGCCGCCTTGAACTGTAATTGAAGCCCGACGGGCATGCGCCCCATCGGCGCAAATCCGTCGCAATCCCGTCGCAAACCCGTCGCAATCCCACCGGCCACCGCTCTCCCCATGGCAGAAGCGTTGAGCAGGCGACCTCCCTGACGCAGTGGCGATAGGGTTGCGCCCCCATCAGCACCGATGGGGAAACCGGCCCACTGACGCCTTAGCCCGACCGCAATGGTCGACGGCACCTACCGGCATTCGGCCCACACGGCCCGGCCAATCGAACGTCTCAACCCAAATCCGCGGGCGCCTGCCGACGACGCTGTCCGACAGGTGATGGGCTCGCATCCCGAACGACAGTTGCATGCCATCCGCCGTCCCTTACTCCGGCGAGCCAGGCTTCTGCACGCCCGTCGACAAGGCCCCCCACCGCCGCCATTTTCCCGATAAATCAAGGCACTGGCACGTAAATGCAGATCTTTTGGTTGATTTTTGCGGCTGAATTGCCTACTAAATGTAGTAGAAAAAAACTTTTAAGCACACTATTGATTT
>Ga0209097_10003336_pt1 | contig 12359 bp, 7 predicted proteins | sample AD_UKC052_MetaG_FD_184419 | JGI IMG/M metagenome (GOLD analysis project Ga0209097, IMG submission 184419) | Active sludge microbial communities of municipal wastewater-treating anaerobic digesters from USA - AD_UKC052_MetaG (SPAdes) (version 2) | ecosystem: Engineered > Bioreactor > Anaerobic >... | reverse complement strand
AATTCCACGGGCTACAACTTCATCTATAAGTCCATATCCTAATCTTTGTGATGCATCTTCGGTATCATAAGCCTTAATCCATTGGTCAAAGTCTTTAACTTTGATGGCATATTCTAAAAAATCTAAACTCGATTTTGGTGGGTTAAAACGAATTACCTGAATAAAGTCAAATGTTTGATGGTTTGTAACACCTGCTTTTTTTGCCTTCTCTTGAAATTCGTTGCTACCAACATATGCTTTTACTTTTTCAATATCATTAATCACGTATGCTGTAATTACAGTATTTGAATTGAAAATAGAATTTGCAACTGCAATTGCATTCATTCCATTACTTTTCCTGATTGTCGAATCCTCATCGTAAATGCGTCTCCATTCGCTATAGTCATTTACAATAAATTTTGAAACGGCTACATTGAAAGGTTTGAATTGAGTTGAATCTTTTTGCCCAACCGCTTTGTTGTTTGTTAAAAACAAAATTGCACATGTAAAGATTGCCTGAACTGATAATCGGACTATTTTTTTCATATTAAAATATCGGTGTGTTAGATTTTGTGAACGGTGTTAAAATGACGCATAACGTTCAACACACGCCTTAAGAGCCAAATGAGGTGAACAAAATGCTTTAGATTAGAAGAATATAACAAGACAAACGAATGCCTCAAACTACCAAAATGCCTTGCTTTGCTGGTGTGTGCAGTTGAGTGGTAGTATTTCTTAAAATTGTTTTTCAAAAGTCTTTCCATTAAATTTATATATGTTTCCGTCTGCCATTCCAAACCACAATTCACCTTTATTATCTTCGAAAATTGATAGGGCATTGTCATCAGTAAGTCCATCTTTCTTTGTATAATTAGTCATCTTTACACCATCATATTTCCAAATTCCCGCATCTCTGTCTCCAAACCAAATATTACCTTTTCCATCTTCTACAATTGTGAAAACGTGTTCGAGTGTACCAGGCATTGATTTATCACCTTTTCTCCCACTTGCCGTGTGAATTAAGTTGTTCTTTTCAGAAAAATTAATTATCGAATCACCTTCTTTTAGTAATACTCCTATTCCATTATTACCAATCCAAAGTCTTCCTTTTGAGTCTTCGAAAATACTTCTAATATGAAGTGGGGCAATATTTCTATCAATGCCTAATGTTTCATCATTGATGATTGTAAATCCGTTTCCATCAAAGCCAAAAACACCTGCATAAGTGCCAAACCAAATCATGTTCTTTTTTCCTTTTGAAATACTTGTTACAGCAAACAAATTATCATAATGATTATGGACTTTTTGTTGAGGAAACGCTAAATAATTTAATTTTTGTCCATCGTATCTGTAAACCCCTTCTTTGGTTCCAGCTTCAAACCAAATGTCGTTATCTGATTTCATCCATTGACCTTGTAATTGTTCATTGCTATGAATTGGGTAATTAGTTTGTGATTCTTCCATGTCTGCTTTGGTGTGATTCACGATTTTGGTCCCATCATAACTGCTCACTCCCCTTTGAGTATTAAACCAAATAACACCTTTTTTATCTTCTTGGATGTTGTGAATTTGGTTGTCCGACAATCCGTCTTCGCTTTTAAAGTAAATGAATGATTTACCGTTGTATACTGCTACTCCTTCTTGAAGACTTCCAAACCAATAATTTCCTTTACTGTCTTGATAGATAGCACGAATTCCTGAGGTGAATTTTAAGGTATCAGTTTTTGAATTCTCTACCAATTTAGTCTTGTTCAGTTCTTTTTCTGTTGATTTCTTTTCAACGCAGGAAAAGTTCAGTGTCAATATGAATATTAGATATGTCAATTTTAACTTTTTGTCCATTTCAGGTTTTTCTAATATGACGCACAACGTTCTTTAGCCTTGCGATGTGCGGAATTGGTGAACGCAATGCTGCAGATTAGACGAATGTACCAAACTAAACGGATGATTCAACGCAGCAAAAATGCCCGCACTTTGCAAAGCCAATGTAAACTGTTAGGGCTCATTTCCGCCGATTATATTCGGAAAACGAAACGTTTTTTAGCCAGTAAAAGCTGCTCTTTTTGCAGATGCACCTAAGCTCAAACATAGAGCAGCTTTTCTGGCCGTAAAATATCATTCTACATATTCATCTGATAGGAATCTAACTATTCAATATTCGATTGATTTCAGAGTGAAAATGATTTCATGCTTTTGGGCGATTGAAAATAAGTTCGGATTATAAATTTCTGAAAAACAACTCTAGTTGGTTTTTTTCTGCTGATTTTCTTGAACTTATTTGATTTTGCGATATGGTATGGTCGATCATTTTTTTGACGGTGCAGCCAAAAGTAACTTTAAAGGGTCCAAGCAAGGCGAACCCGTTGCTGGGACTGGATTATTTGTTTTGTTTGAATGAAATGGAATTGACGGAATTGTGCGATTTGTACTAGATTTACCGGAGGGCTGGTCTGTCACAGAATAGTCCTTTTCATCAATACTAGGGTTTATTAGGAAGATGGCTTACATATGGCAGTCTGGCATTCCTTCCCTCAGGTTGATACCGTTTTTTATTAGTATCAATTTATAATTCCCCCCTTAGAAAATGGGTGTGTATTTTAAATGGAAAGATGGAGTACTTTGAAAAAGAAAAGCTTATGAACGTTAATGTTCAGGCATTTGTAATTAAGTTGAGGCGGCATTTTTCGAGTTTTTTTTTCGTATTGAAAATGTCCGGAACAACATCATCATTGCTATTAGGCGTTTAAACTACGACTCCCCCAATTAGGGGATTTCACACTGAATAGATTGAATTACATTTGAAACAGTATAATTCATCTACTAAAAAACGATGAGTTTAAACCACGTTAATTTCTTGCCCCATGTTGAAACGATACCTTACTCTAATTGCTTTTGCAATATTTTGCAACTCTGCCGGTGCACAATCGCTTGTATATAACCTGCTGAAAGACATCGGCTCTGGTTACTCTTCGTATCCTTACGGTTTGACTGCATTTAATGGATCCGTCTATTTTTTTGCATCAAATAATCCAAGCAATGCCAACCAATTGGCACTTTGGAAAACAGATGGAACGACGGATGGAACACAAATGCTGAAAGATAGTATCGGATCGGGTTTCGAAGGAGGCTTGCCTGAACTTGTTGTTTTCAATGGACAGTTGTATTTTTTAAGTGTTATGTACGGAATTGATTTTTTTACCGCCATGTTATGGACATCGGATGGAACAACTGCCGGCACACAAATAGTAAAGACCTCTACCCGATCTTCTTCAATTGGTGGGTCGGATGGACAGGCAGCATCATGCAGTCTGATTCCCTTTAATAATAAACTCTATTTCAATTTTTACGATGCCGACGGAGGCATGGAGCCGTGGTTTACAGATGGCACAACTGCGGGCACGGACATACTTATCAATATAGCAACGGATCAAATACCGGGCGCCCTTCCATCATCCAGTCCTCAAAGTTTTACCGTTTTTGGAAATGCCCTTTATTTCTGGGCGAATCCAAACACCAATAACGGCCCTAAGGCACAACTTTGGAAAAGTGATGGTACATCCGCCGGGAGTGAAAGTCTTGGTGAATTTTACGAAGACGCTTCAACTTATCGCAAAAGCAGTCTAGTTGGATACAACGGCAAACTATATTTTTCCGCGCGTACTTCAGACGTTTCCGGTTATGAACTCTATGCAGCAGACGGAACTGTATTTGGATTCCAGCAGGTAAAAATCCTTAACCCGGGGACCCTAAATGGCGGTGATGGTGTCTCACCTATTTTCAATGCAAAAATATTCAACAACAGGTTATATTTCTGGGGATTTGACCCTGCATCTGGGCACGAACTATGGTCAACCGATGGCACAACGGCAGGCACGTTGTTGCTCGCAAATACTAATGCGTCTAACATTGCTTCCTTAAATAATGCATTTTATAATTCAGATCCCTTTTTCGTATACGGCGGTAAATTATACTATGCAAACAATGATGGCATTAATGGTAAGGAGCCATGGGTAACAGATGGAACAACCGCTGGTACACAATTACTGGCCAACCTAGCACCAACAAGTCAGGGAAGTATCGGACTTTGGAATCCAGGGTATTACATATTTAACGGCCGACTTCATCTGAGAGGAAGTATTTCGGGATCTCCTGAAATTATTTCGGTCGATACATCGACTAATACAATTTCACGATATTTTTTTGAATCTGGTGAGCAGGGTTTCTTATATGCGGATGTTCCATATGACTTTTCGAGCAGCAATTATGACAGATTTTCCATGGTTGAACTAAACGGCAAACTGATTTTCCCGGCCGGTTATAGTGAAGTGCCTGCTGCAATTACCGAATTCGATTTTGAACTTATGATGTTGGAACCTTCTATCACTACTTCAATCAAAAACGTTCAGCAATCGGCGCAAGTGTTTCCTGTACCTTCATCAAACTGGTTGTTTGTCGAAAAACTTCAGGCAGGAATTACACCATCGGTTTACGATATTACCGGTCGCATCATCGCTATTGTAGCAAATCCTAATGGTGATGCCGGCAACTGGAAGTTCGATGTGTCATCTCTGGCGCCGGGTTTATATTATCTGCAGGCAGGAAAAACCAGTGTCAGATTTATTAAAAACTGATTGATTGAATTTCAAAAGGGTTTTACTATCCATTGCTGATGTCGACAAATAACATATGTTCTGCATAAACGGAAGATAAATCATAGCATGCAGTTCTTAACCAATTGTTTGGAAATGTAACATCATAATAGCAACACGGAACGTTATTTCCAGTACGTTGCGGTGCCAGAGATACAATTGGCCAATGCAAGAACTTTTCATGAACCAACATTCAATGCATTTTATGTATCTCTTTTATTGTAAGTTGCTGCTGATAGGAATTGTTTCAGAGTATTGTAATAACATGATTGCAATGAAAAAACTCTTACAGTGTCCAATAATCTGAAAGTACTTTTTATAATTACAAACAGTTTTCAGGCTTTATTAATTCCGTTGGGTTTGGCTAACCTGTTTGTTTTAGTCCTTGGTTGTATACACGAATGGCCTTGTTGATTTTTATTCTTTTGACGATTATCAGTGGAATTGTACCTGCAAGCAAAACAGCACCAATGGGCATTAATGTGGATGGAAATCCAGAATTGAAGAAGTATTGGTGCAAGGAATAAGCGAATACACTAGTAGCCAAGATGCCTGCATTTAAAGCAAATATTCTTGTATTTTGGGCTTCGTCGGCAAAGCTTTGACTGGCTTCAGTGCTAGAGAGCAGTGCATTAAATTCTTTTCTATTGATGGATTTATCGCCTTGGTAATAATGGTTTCTGAAAAAACCACGCTCTATGCTTAAGGTATCGATTGCATTCTGCGCCGCGGCTGAGCTAATGGTAACTATGACCATTAGACTAACAAAGAAATTTAATTTATTAATAAACATAGGCATTACAAAACATACAAGATGACGATAAATGCTCCTAAAACGCTCAATGCTCCAAGAATTAAGGAGGCGATAGCCCAGCCTTTTCCACTGTGTTTTTCTGGATTTCTCTTTATTTTGCCTATGCTCAAACTTCCGAGTACCATCGCTGCAAGTCCGAGGGGAATTCCGAAAGCGATTAAGCCTAATAAACCTAATACACTTCCTATGACTGCCATGGGCTCTACGCTACGGTCTTTATCGTAAGACCTTGAATCGGATTTAGGGCTAATGATTTCATTGGTTCCGTCAGCATGCTGAACTAAGAAAATGAGTGATTTGGGGAGCACATAATCAGGGCCACTGGGGTTTTCGCAACGTTTGTAGCGAATTTCTGTGTTACTAATTTCCAGGATCATTGCGCTTATTTCATTACCATTGTTCATAAACAGTTTTTGGCAAGGCTTAGTAGAGTCTTCCAAAGCATAAGGCTGCAATGAACGAATATTGAAAGGCGAGGAAGTAGTCCCTCCTTTAGCAAGGGATTGAATAGTTGTTTCTAGCGAAGCGCTCAATGTGTTTTCCCCAAAAACGTCATGCTTTTCAGTGAAGTTTTGTTGGGTGATTATTAAACCTGAATGTGCCACACTTATTTTGGCTGGAATTGTCGGTTGTGAATTTTGGTGATTCTGCTCAACATAAAAGCCAGGATTATATCGGCGATTTTGAATAGTACATGAAGACAAGAGAAAAGCGATAAAAATTATGGTTAAATTAATGCCTAAATCTAACTTCCTGAATAGTTTTTGGGTTTTCACAAGAGTTGTTTTACTAAAAAATAGATTTAATTACTTTGAATGGCTGAATAATTGGCAATGTAAAAATTGTTCGTGAAACACAATTACTCAGAATCAAATTTCCGCTCGAAACTAACGTTCCGCGACTTTGCAATGTGCTGAATAGATTAACGCAATACTTTAGAGTAAACGAAGTAACATGATAGCACGATGTTTCAAAGTTGCACAATATCCGCAAATAGCAAAACCGCTGATATGTGTATTTTCCTTTTTATTGGAATATCATTATTTAGTCAATTCATTTTTATAAACATTTCCATCTTTCATTACAAATTTTACATTTTCAAGAATGGTAATATCGTCAAGTGGATTTCCTTCAACGGCTATTATGTCAGCTAGTTTTCCTTTAGTGATGGAACCTATTTTATCTTTCCAATACAGCAAGTCGGCTGCATTAATTGTTGCTGATTGTATAGCCTGCATGGGTTTTAATCCAAATTTTACCATATAATAAAATTGTTTTCCATTCCATCCATGTGGATAAACTCCAGCATCTGTTCCATAAGCAATCTTAACTCCTGCTGTAGCTGCTTTTTGAAAATTTTCACGCTGTAATTTTCCAATCATACGTTCCTTATTAAGTATTTTTTCTGGATATCCTTTCTTAGTATACTCTGCAAGAATGTATTCGTCAACATAAATGTCTGCAACCAGATATACACCTTTATCTTTCATCAATTGTATTCCTTCGGCATCTATTAAACTACCATGTTCGATGGAAGAAACACCTGCTTTTACTGCAAGTTTGATGGCTTCTGTTCCGTGTGCATGAGCACAAACTTTTCTTCCCCACAGATGCGCTTCATCACAAAGCGCCTTCATTTCTTCGAAAGAATATTGTGGCAATCCAGAAGTTTCCTCTTCAGTCAATACACCACCTGAGGCCATGAACTTAATCCAGTCGGCACCCCATTTAACATTATTGCGAACCCGCTTTCGTATTTCATTCTCACCATCAGCAACACCAGTAAAATCTTTATTATATTTCCAATCAATGTTTGGATTGAAGCCCGTTAAATCAGCATGACCTCCTGTACAACCTAGTCCAAAAGTTGACACTAACATTCTTGGACCGTCAATTGAACCATAGTTAATTGCATTGCGAAGAGAAATATCAATAAGATGATCAGCCCCGACATCGCGCACCATTGTGAAACCTGCGTGTAATGTCCTTTTTGCATAAACGTGAGCAAGGATGGCATAATCAATTGGGCTATTCCTAAATATATCTTCGTAATAATTGTCCCCTGATTGATATGTTAGGTGAGTGTGACAATCTATTAATCCTGGCAATACTGTGGCATTGCTCAAGTCAATGATTTCTGCATTTTCTGGAATGGCTATACTGCTTCCAATTTCAATAATAATATTACTGTCAACTAATATTATTTGATTTAAGAGGACTGTACCAGTTACTACATCAATCAGCTTACCTGCTTTAATAACTTTAATTTTTGACTGTCCAAACGATGTGTGAAGGGTTGCAATCAAAAGCAATGTAATTAAGAATATATTTTTTTTCATTGATCTTTAGTTTATGATTTGCATTAATGATTATTCGGAGTTTAAAATTACGCATAACGTTCAGCACAGACCTGAAGAGCCAATGAGGTGAACGAAATGCTTTAGATTAGACCAATATAGCAAGAAAAACGAATGCCTCAAACTCCCGAAAAGCTTGGCTTTGCTGGTGTGTGCTGTTATGTATGAGTACCAGACTGAAATGCAATTGGAATTACTTCTGCCGACAGCTATTGGGTTTAAACTTTATAACAACTAACACCTAAGAATTACCATGAAGGGAATAATGAAAAAAAGTCGAATCTGCAAAATGTCTTATTTCAACATCAAGAAAGGCGATTTGGTTTTGTCTGTCTAACTTGAAAACTTAATTTCAAATCTCATATAAGGTAGCTTTTCCACTAAAAAACAACTCTATAGTTTGAAGTGTAATTTACTAGCCAATTTGCAATTTATTAATCGAACTCAGGTTTTTAGTATTTTGCAAAGCATTTATACTTTTTTGGGACTAAATCCTCTGTGAACATACTACAATTATGCGTGAAATATTCTCTTTGATAGGTTTCCTTTTTTTTGCTTTAAAAGGCTATTCAGCAATTATATATGTTAATATAAACGCCACCGGAACCAATAATGGCAATAGTTGGACAAATGCTTATACTGATTTGCAAACCGCGTTGAGTAGTGCTTTTGTCAATGATGATATTTGGGTTGCAACTGGTACGTATAAGCCAACTCAATCAACGACAAGAACCATTTCTTTTGTAATGAAAAATGGAGTCGATATTTTCGGTGGATTCAATGGCACGGAAACAAGTATTACCGAACGTGATATTGTGGCAAATCCGACTTATTTGTCTGGTGACATTGGTGCGCAAGGTGATAATACTGACAATACATACAAAGTAGTAAAAATTCAAAATTTTACGACGTCCTTTACTTTCGATGGATTTCGAGTAGTTTCGGGTTACGATGGAACATCTTCTGGAAAAGGAGCAGGAATTTATGTATTTAATAATCCTGGGATTGCAATCAATATCAAAAACACGATTTTGTATAACAATTATGCCTATCACTCAGGCGGAGGAATGCTGATTGACAATTCGAATACTATTTTCAATAATTGCGAATTTCTCTATAATTCTTCTTACAACTATGGTGGTGGCGCAATTTACTCAGCAAACGTTTCACAAGCCAATATATATTTGTACGACTGTTCAATCATTGGAAATAACTCAAGACAAGGAGCTGCTATTAACTTTGATGGTGGCGAATTGGTCATGGAACGGAATTTTGTATCAAGCAACACTTCCACAACAAGTGGAAACATAATTAATGTTTCACAGGGTGTTACTCGTTTTGAAATCAACAATTCGCTCATAGTTGGAAATCAAGTATCTGATGGCGGAAGTTCAATTATCAGTTCTTATACATCTGATGCAAATTCTTCGTCCTTGACAAACGTAACGATTTGTCACAATAAAAACTCGTCAGCTTTCGATGTTTATTCCGAAGCTATTTACCAATCCAATTCAGCAATGGTGATTTCAAATTGCATCGTTTTTGGAAATACAAATTCAGATTTGAATGTTCAAATTGACGCAGGAAATACTGTTCGAAATTCGATCGTAGAAAATGGATATCCAACAGGAATAAATATCAATACTACAAATCCACTTTTTGTAAATCCTGGTTCGCTTTCAATAGCCCCATTTGATGGTTCAGCATATGATTATTCTTTGCAAAATACTTCACCAGCCGTTAATTATGGGAACAATTTATATGCTCAGAATTTCACACTTGATTTACTAAATAATGCTCGTGTGCAGCAATTGATTGTGGATTGCGGAGCAATCGAATCTCCTTATACAGATACGCAAGAGCCGATTGCTTTGTGCTCTGATGTTACTTTGCCTTTAACTACAAGTGGCGAAGCAATACTATCTGCTGTTCAAATTAACAACAACAGCACAGATAACATTGGAATAACGAGCTATGCACTTTCTCAAACCAATTTTAATTGCACTGAAATTGGAAGTAATTTCGTGCAATTGACCGTGAGTGATGCTGCAGGAAATTCTAGTAGTTGTAATGCCAATGTTTTGATCGTTGATTTACAAAGTCCAACTATAATTACTCAAAACATTTCTGTTTATTTAGATGAAAATGGGCAAGTTTCGATTTCAGCAAGTGATATTGATAACGGAACATTTGACAATTGTGAATTAGATACAATCTTCATTTCGCAAACTGAATTTAGTTGTATAAACTCTGGAACAAATGTCATCACCTTTACAGCGATGGATGTAAACGGAAATACGCATTCGTCCAATGCAATTGTAACAGTAATAGACACCCTTTTTCCAAATGTACTAGCACAAAATAAAGATTTATATTTAAATGCAAACGGAATTGCACAATTAACTGCTTCAGAAATTAATAATGGTTCTTTCGACGATTGTAGCATTGCATTGATGACAATCAGCCAAACAACCTTTTCTTGTGCAAATCTTGGTTCAAATCAAGTCACTTTTGGTGTAAAAGACCCTTTTGGTAATCTATCCACAACGTCCGTGACGGTTACAGTTCTTGATACGATAAAACCAATTACGAGTGGACAATCCATTACGCTAAATTTGACTGTTGCTAATCCTGCTGTTGTAATTGCTTCGCAGGTAAATGCAGGAAGTTCTGATAATTGTTCTTTCAATCAGACTGTTTCTCCATCTTCATTTAATGCTACAGGAGTTTATTCGGTTGTATTGACTTCTACAGATGTTTCTGGAAATAGTAGTTCTGGATCATATACATTAACAGTCATTGATGAACCTGTTGCAGGATTGGCGGATATAGAAACGATTCAATTTACGGTTTCACCCAATCCTTGCGAAGGATTGATTCATGTAAAGACTGCTGTAGCAGAAAATCAAATTGCTTTGCGTTTAATGGATATTTCTGGGAAATTAATTACAACTAAAAGTTACATTGATCAAAATGAATTTGATTTTAAAATCGAAGGGTCTTCTGGGATCTATTATTTAGAAATCGAAACTTCAACTTATAAGAGAAAATACATCAAGGTTCTGAAGCTTTAGATAATGGTTGCGGTTTCTATTAAGGCCACTGCCTATAATTTACGAAATGTTTATAGGTTATTACACATAACGATTCGCGCGTTGCTGAGGTTTGGGTTTGATGAGCAGAATGCTTTGGATTAAACGAATGTAACAAAAATAGTGGATACTCCAAACTCCCGAAATGCCCGACTTTGCTGTTGTGTGCTGCTACCTACAGCCTTTTATATTGTCTGATTCAATAACATCCAAGTTTAATATTCCGAATAATTTGTAAATGTCTTTCCGTCATATTTATACAACTTCATTCCTTTACAACTAAACCACAAATTCCCAGCTTTATCCAAAAGAATAGGAATTAAATCCTTGACAACTGTCCCTTCTTTTTCGGTTAGAATATTGAGATTTTTACCATCATAAAATCCTAACCCGTTTTGAGTGTCAAACCATAAATTTCCGCCCGCATCTTCTAAAATATTGTAAGAACCATTAAGGTCTTGGTCTTTAAAAATATTTTGAGTGTAGGCTTTCCCAACATATTTTCCAATTCCTTTAAAAGCCGTTGCAAACCATAGGTTGTTATGTTTATCTTCTATTATACGATCTGTTCGTCTAATTTCATTGTATGGAATAATTGTAGATAAGATTTTACCATCAAAACTGGAAATACCTTCACCTGCACATTCGGCAAACCAAATATTTCCATTTTTCGATTCTAATATTGAAAATATTCCTTTGAGGTTTAAACTGTCTTTATTGACAACATTTCGATTGTCAATAAAACGACTAAATGCCTTTCCATCATAGCAATAGACAGCTTCATCTGTTCCAAACCATATTATTCCATTTCTATCTTGCATCATACACCATACTGTATTTTCTGTTGGTGAGCTAATGCTATTACTATTTTTGTAGAAATATGAATTCTTGTCACTTAACACAATTGGAATGCACTCAAATCTAATTCCGTTAAATCGATTTAGCTCTTTGTTCGTTCCAACCCAAACATTCCGTGATTTATCTTGAAAAATAGAATAAATAGCATTACTATTTAAACCTTGTTCTATTCCAAAATGAACAAATGATTTTCCATCATATTTAAAAAGCCCCTCTCCTAAACTACCAAACCATAAGTTACCATCTGCGTCTTCAATACCTGCAACTATACGAACATCCTTATTTTCCCCAATGGGAAATGGTATTTTATCTGAACCAATTGATGTAATGTCATTTTGTACTATGGGTTTAACTTGTCCATTGCATGAAGTTATAATAACCAAGATAAATAAAAGTGAATGAATTGCTTTATTGAAGAAATAATTGGTCATTATATTCTGGTTCAATATTGTTTGATAATATCTGTCAATTTAAAATTAGAGCTGTTCAAACGGTTGAAGGTAACGTTCCGCACACACCTGAAGAGCCAAACGAGGTGAACGGAATGCTTTAGATGAATCGAATATAACAAGATAAACGAATGCCTCAAAATTCCGAAATGCTTGGCTTT
>Ga0209097_10003334_pt1 | contig 12362 bp, 12 predicted proteins | sample AD_UKC052_MetaG_FD_184419 | JGI IMG/M metagenome (GOLD analysis project Ga0209097, IMG submission 184419) | Active sludge microbial communities of municipal wastewater-treating anaerobic digesters from USA - AD_UKC052_MetaG (SPAdes) (version 2) | ecosystem: Engineered > Bioreactor > Anaerobic >... | reverse complement strand
TATAACTGGCGGCTTGAACCCGATAAGTCGGGCGATTCGCGGGCGATTGCCGATATTGGTTCGCACCTGATGGATATTATTGAGTACATTACAGGATTACAAACAACCGAAGTGTTAGCCGATTTTAATACCATCCATAAAACCCGCAAAAAACCGTTGAAGGCTGTTGAAACCTACTCGGGCAAAATGTTGCAACCGGAGGACTATGCCGATGTGCCCATTACAACCGAGGATCATGCCAATGTATTGCTGCGGTTCAGCAATGGCAACCGCGGTTCCATCACCGTATCGCAGGTATCGGCCGGCAGAAAAAATCAGTTAAAGCTGGAAATATCCGGCTCCAAAAAAACTTTTGCCTGGAACTCCGAAGCACCAAATGAAGTTTGGATTGGTAACAGGGATGGTTATAATGAATCGCTGATGCGCGACCCATCATTGGCCTACCCCGAAGCAAGCGCTATCATGAGCTTTCCAGGCGGGCATAATGAAGGGTTCCCCGATACCTCCAAACAATTATTTAAGGAAGTGTATGCAGCCATTGCTGCCGGTAAACCACCCGCCAATCCGCCCTACCCCACTTTTGCTGATGGTTACCGTGAATTACTGATCTGTGATAAAATTCTGGAGAGTAACAGGAAGCAGGCCTGGGTGAAGGTGTAAATCAGCCTAAAGTGAAGGTAGTTTCAAAGTAACTTAAATCCAAAAGATGAAAACTTATACAGCCTCCAGACTTTCCTCAGGAAATAAAATGTTTCCGATAAAACTCCAGATTGACGATCTTGGGGTAACGCTGAAGCATCCGGGCGTTTTCAGCGGACAGGAAAAAACCATTCCATTCAGCAGGGTATCATCAGTGGATGTGAATTGTCCGTTTATTGGTTATTCCACCATCATGATTCAAACAACCGGGGAAGGACAAATTACCGCGCATGGATTTACCAAGGCGGAAGTGATAGAAATGAAGAAGATCATACTTGAAAAGATATGAGTGGGATGGCGTCGTTCAGCAACGTCCCCGTTCTTGGGTCGGGGAGACGTTGCTAAGAAGTCGATAAAGGCCGGGATGCCTCATTCCTTGGCATGACGAAGTACAAAAGCCGGGATGCCTCGTACCTCGGCATGACGACTAATAGAACCCGTCACCCCGACGGCAGGGGGGCTTGGTTGAAAAGAAGCCCTTTCAACCTAATACTTCAGCAACTTCCCTACTGCCGCATCCAGCCTGCTCTTCGCTAAAAACTGCTTTTCCAGTTCTATATTAAATGGCACAGGTGTATCAAGTGAGGCACATCTTACCACCGGCGCATCGAGCATGCTGAAACATTGCTCGGCAATCCAGGCGGCAATTTCGCCGCCAAAACCTCCGGTCAGGGTGTCTTCATGCAATACAAGCACCTTGCCGGTAGCCGCTACTGCTTCGCAGATGGCATCATAATCCAGGGGAAGCAGGGTGCGAAGGTCGAGTATGTATAAAGACTGGGAAGGATTACGCTGCGCATAGTCCATTGCCCAATGTACTCCCGCACCATAGGTGATTATGGTAACATCGTCGCCTTCCTGCACTGTTCGTGCTTTACCAATCGGTATTTCGTAATAGTTGGCAGGTACCTCCCCTGAAATACTCCGGTAAAGTCCTTTATGTTCAAAATACATTACCGGGTTGGGATCGTTTATGGCAGCAATCATCAGTCCCTTTGCATCGGCAGGGGTGGATGGATACACCACTTTGAGGCCCGGCGTATGGGTAAACCACGCCTCATTGCTTTGGCTGTGAAAGGGTCCCGCCCCCACACCGCCGCCCGTGGGCATGCGTACCACCACATCGGCATTTTGTCCCCATCGGTAGTGTATTTTGGCAAGGTTGTTTACTATTTGGTTGAGGCCCACACTTACAAAATCGGCAAACTGCATTTCTACCATGCTTTTAAAACCCTGCAGGGATAGCCCAAGCGCCGTTCCAAGGATGGCGCTTTCGCACAGGGGCGTGTTGCGTACCCGGGATTTGCCAAATTCCTGCATAAACCCTTCGGTTATTTTAAAAGCGCCTCCGTATTCTGCAATGTCCTGCCCCATCAGCACCAGGTTTTCGTGGCGGTGCATGCTTTGGTACAAACCATCTCGTATGCCATCTATAAAACGTGCTTCTTTGGCAGTTCCTTCGGCAAGCAGTGATGGGTAAACAGCCGCGGGCTCAGCAAAACGTCCCTTTTTTACCAGGTTTTCAACCGGTGATACAGGGGCATAAACATCCGCTATTTCCTCTGCCTGATCGGGTATCATTTCAGAAGCATTGTAGGCAATGGCAAGTTCGCGTTCAATTTCTTCCTTTATGCCTGCTTTCATTGAATCGGCTTCGGTTCGGCTCAATACACCTGTAAATGCAAGGTAGGCTTCAAAATTCTCCACAGGGTCCTTTTGTTTCCATTCCTCAAACAGGTGTTGGGGCACGTATTTGGTACCGCTTGCCTCCTCATGACCACGCATACGGAAGGTCATGCATTCAACAAGGTATGGTTTCTGGTTTTCTATGCAATATTCCCGCACGCCCTTTATGGTGTCGAGTACCGAAAGAATATTGTTTCCATCTATCTGAACACCCTCCATTCCATAACCTCTTGCTCGTTCAACAAGACTGCTGCAGCGGTATTGTTCGTTAACCGGGGTACTGAGCCCGTACCCGTTGTTTTCAATTATAAAAATAACCGGGAGGTCCCATACGGCGGCCACATTCAGGGCTTCATGAAAATCGCCTTCACTTGTACCCCCATCGCCGGTAAAAGCAACGGCTACTTTTCCTTCTCCTTTAAGCTTATGGGCAAGCGCTACCCCATCTGCAATAGCAAGTTGCGGGCCAAGGTGGCTGATCATGCCACATATATGGTGTTCGCGGCTGCCAAAGTGAAAACTTCTCTCGCGGGCTTTACTATAGCCATCTTTATTGCCCTGCCATTGCATAAAAAGCTTGTGCAGCGGCATATTTCTGCCGGTAAATACCCCGAGGTTACGATGAAGCGGCATCATCCATTCGTCCTGATCGAGGGCCATGGTTACCCCTGCGGATATGGCTTCCTGCCCAATTCCGCTGAACCATTTCGAAATTTTTCCCTGCCGGAGCAAAACCAGCATTTTCTCTTCAATCATCCGGGGCAAAAGCAACCGGCGGTATATGGCAATCAGTTCCTCGTTTGTCAGATTTTTACGGTCGTAAAACATGGGCTGCAAGTTACGAGTTTTGGGTTTGAAGTTTCGGGTTTGAAGTTGGCTGAAGCAGGAACTTGCCTATTGCTTATTGCATATTGCCAATTGCCAATTTTGTCAATAGCGTTCGGATATACGGATTACTTGCCGGAAATTACATGACAAATGTTGCCATATACCATTTTTTCAGGTGCTATTTTGCAAAAAACTTACAGGTATGAAAGGGCAAACAGGCATTTGGATAGATGGTAAAAAAGCCATTATCGTACATTTTTTCCGGGATACAAAAGTGGTGGATGTTCTGGAATCGGAAGTTGAATACCACCAAAGGACTCCGGGCGAAGGAAAGGAATTTACACGGCACGGCGACCACATCACGAACAACGAGGCAGCCAATGAAGAACGTATTCACCACGAAAGGAAGCATTTCTTTCAAAAAGTGGCGCAAAAGCTCAATCCCGAATTTGATATCGTCATTTTCGGACCCGCCCAAACCAAACATGAATTAATTCGCTTTCTTGCCGATGATCATGATTTTGATACTGAAGAAATCACCATGAAACCAGCTGACAGCATGACAGATAATCAGTTTGTGGATTTGGTACACGATTATTATAACAAGGTGGTGGCATAGCCGGGAAATGAGTTTCGGGTTTGAAGTTTCGGGTTTGAAGTTGGCTGACGCGCGAATTGGATGCGGGTTTAAGTTTTAATTTGATGGTTTGGTGTTGGTGGTTTGGAGGTTGCGGGAGAATGGAGATTTGTAGTGTGAAGTAGAATAATTGGTTTTCTTTAAATAATTATTGCATTATTTTTATAACCAAAATATTCTAATCATGGCTACCGTAACACGTTTTGAAGACCTTGAAATCTGGCAATTATCAAGAGACTATTGCAAAAAAATTTATCCCTTAACCTGCCTTACACCATTTTCAAAAGATTTTAAATTAAGGGATCAGTTAAATGATTCATCAGGATCAATAATGGACAATATTGCTGAAGGTTTTGAAAGAATGGGAAGGAATGAATTCATCCACTTTCTAACAATTTCAAAGGCTTCTTGTGGTGAAAGCCGCTCTCAACTATATCGTGCGTTCGACAGAAACTATATTAATGAAGAAAATTTACAGGAATTAGTGAATGCATCTGAACTTATTTCCAAAAAAACCGGAGCTTTTATTCAATACCTTAACAAATCAGACAATCCTGGTGGAAAATTTAAGGACAGGACCTAATTAACACATCAACCCCCTCTGGCGTGAGCCAACTTCAAACCTCAAACCCGAAACCTCAAACAAAATAACCCCAAACCCCCTCATGCATGAGGCAACTTCAAACCTCAAACCCGAAACCTCAAACAAAATAACCTCAAACCCGAAACCTCAAACAAAATAAACTCAAACCCGAAACCTTAAAGCACAATATCCTGCAGCAACGGGCTCTTTTCAGGAAAATCAGTATTAAAATGAAGGCCCCGGCTTTCGCGGCGGAACTGTGCACTCTTTACAATCAGGTACCCAACGGTAATCATATTGCGCAACTCGCATAATTGCGGCGATATGGTGCTAGTGCGGTACAATTCTTCAATTTCTTCATGCAATAAATCCAATCTTCTGCTTGCCCGCTGCAAACGCACATTATTGCGCACAATTCCCACATAATCGCTCATCAGCAACCGGAGTTCCTTCAGGCTTTGGGTAATCAAAATCATTTCGCGCGGGTTATTGGTGCCCTTTGCATTCCAGTCGGGTATGGTTTCTGCCGGAACAGGAGCAAATTCAGCCGGAAATTTTTGTTTTACATCCAAAAATGCACGATGGGCAAAAACCATGGCTTCGAGCAGGCTGTTGCTTGCGAGCCGGTTGGCGCCATGGAGGCCTGTACTTGCGCATTCTCCGGCGGCATACAGGTTGCGTATGCTCGTTCTTGCAAACTCGTCGGTTTGAATACCTCCGCAACTGTAATGGGCAGCAGGCGCAACCGGAATCATGTCTTTGGCCACATCAATCCCAATGCTTTTGCATTTTTCATAAATATTGGGAAAATGCTCCAGAAATTTTTCGGTACCCATGTGGCGGCAATCGAGGTACACATTTTCAGTACCGGCCACTTTCATTTCATTATCAATGGCCCGGGCCACAATATCGCGGGGGGCAAGATCCTTTCGTTCATCGTAACGCGCCATAAAGGCTTCTCCATCGGCATTGCGTAAAATTGCACCATCACCGCGTACGGCTTCCGTAATAAGGAACGCATGGCCTTTTATGCCACTTTCGTAAAGGGCTGTAGGGTGAAATTGAATAAACTCCATATTCTCCACCCTACCCTTGGCACGGTACACCATGGCCACACCATCGCCGGTAGCTATAGCAGGGTTGGTGGTGGTGCGGTACACGCTGCCATTACCCCCGGCCGCAAGGAAGGTTGTGGTAGCGATAATTTTATCTACGCGTTTGGTTGCCGTATCAAGGATATACACCCCATAACAGGTTATATCAGGGGTGGTTTTCATGATCAGGTACCCAAAATGGTGCTGTGTGATGATGTCGAGCACAAAACAATGGTTCAAAATCCTGATATTTTTCAGGCTCGCCACTTTTTGCAGTAGTGCCCTTTCCATTTCTTTGCCGGTTACATCTTTGTGGTGCAAAATGCGGTTTTCACTATGCCCGCCTTCCTTGCCAAGCCGGTAGTCGCCATCCTCCGCTTTGTCGAACTCTGCACCCCATTCAATAATTTCCCGGATACGGTCAGGGCCTTCTTTTACCACAATTTCAACGATTTCTTGCTTACAAAGCCCATCCCCGGCTACAAGGGTATCTTCAATATGCTTATCAAAACTATCTTTTTCATCATCCCACACCCCGGCAATACCGCCTTGCGCATACTTGGTATTGGTTTCGTCGCTTACGGTTTTGGTGAGCACAAGTACTTCTTTGTCGGGAAAAGTTTCCGCTACTTTTACGGCATAAGTAAGCCCGGCAATCCCTGAACCAATAACCAAAAAATCTGTTTGCATATCTTTTAAAGTCATTTAACCGGCAACTTGCCGGCTACTGATAATACAAAATAACGGATAAACGGTTTGAAGTTTGAAGTTTCGGGTTTGAAGTTGCGGGTTTTGTGAAATGCTTAATCGTTTTGGTAATAATTATTATGGATATTATCGGGCTTGCACCCGCCTCCCTAATTTCGCAACCATGCAACATCAACCAGCCAACCAAAAAATATTGGACGAAACAGTGGTTTTTGTAAAAACAACCCTTGCCGATGCCGAAGGCGGGCACGATTGGTGGCATACTTACCGGGTTTGGCAAAATGCAAAACACATTGCAAAAGAAAGTGAGGTGGATATGCAGGTAGTAGAATTAGCCGCCCTGCTGCATGACATTGCCGACGCCAAATTCCATAACGGGGATGAAAGTGTGGGGCCTGCGCGGGCAGCAGAATTCCTGAACAACCAGGGTGTGGAGGCAGGCACTATTGACCATATAGTAAATATTATCCGGCATATGTCGTTCAAAAACAGTTTCGAAGAAAACGTATGGACATCTCCCGAAATGCAGGTTTTACAGGACGCTGACCGGCTTGATGCCATTGGCGCCATTGGCATTGCAAGGGCTTTCAGCTACGGAGGTTTTAAGGGTCGTGCATTTTATGATCCGGCCATCCCGCCAGATTTAAAAATGGATAAGGAGGCCTATAAAAAAAGTACGGCACCTACCATCGAAAAAGCATTGGAGATATGGGCGGAATTCATTGCTTCGTCTGCCCTGCTACCCATGCCCGATAAAGATAAAAAGTTTCAGGCAAAAATATACTTCCCAATAGATTTATTCTGCTGGAACTGAAGCCTAATAGCATTCCTTCTGCCCAATGGCTGCTTGTTAAGCCGACCATTGGGCAAATGCCATGTTGGTGGCTGCGATTTTTCTAGTCACTATCAGATGTATTTATTTTATTTATTTCTATCAAGTAGCTTGTCTTATGTCTTAGAATTGGCCATAGAAAAGGCATAAAAGAAATAAGTGTAATTGCCCAAATTATCCAATGCCACATAGAAATTGGTTTTGAAAAAAATATTCCTACAGATGCTGAAAATAATGCTCCGAAAATTGTGTAACAGATTACATCAATGACTTTCCATTTAAGTCTACTCCTTTTCTCCCTTCTAATAAACTCTTCTAAAATAAAGTCGGCATTTTGCAAATTTGATGATGGAGTTTTACTTACAAATTCCTCCATCCGTTCAATAATTTCCGGTTCTTGCACACCGATTTTTTCTAAAATTCGTTCTTGAATTTCAAGTGAAATATCAACAGCTTGAAATTTCTTTTGCAAACTTTTAATTCGCTTATCTCTCCACCAATATGATGGTCCTCCATCATCATCCTCATATTTATGTTGAAGTTCAACTTCACCATAGAGTTTGCTAGGTGTATTTGAAAGTTTAACGAATATCAATTGGCAAATTGGAATAAATGGAAATATTTTAATTAAGTGTGGACTTGAATTTACCAATTGCATTGGCATATGACCTCTATAGCCAGGATTAATAAAGTCCCCTGTACAATGAATTGATAGTCCAAGTCTTGCGAAACTACTCCTTCCTTCTATTTTACAAGCACAATCATTAGGAACTGAAAATTTCTCATAAATTCGTCCTAATAAAATTTCCCCTGGCTTCAATGTAATATACTCTCCATCTTTGAGTATTCTTTTCTTCCAAAGCATTCGAGGCGAAATTTCTAGAAGTCTTGATTTACGAAGGTCAACAGTTTTACCTTTTATGGGTTGCCAAAATACATCAGAAAGCCTGACATCAACTGTACAAGGTTGAATCTGGATTTCTTCATTAAAGGGATGTTCCTCGTTATAGGTTTCAAAATTGATTTCACCAAGTCTTGCTTTTATGTCTTCGTTTGATAAGTACATTTAAAACCAAGCTTTAATGTCTTTAATTGCAAATGAACGTTCTGCATTTTTTTCTAAATCAGTAGCGTCTAATAGCCACTGTTCTTCAGGATGCCAATCAGTTTTACCGAACCAAATTCTGATTGGTATAATTTTTCTAATGGTTGTCTCTCCCCGATAATTTGTATAGCAAATACTAATTTCTTTTTTTTTAATTTCCTTTGTCATAATTTATAATATTAATTTGAAAATAAAGGGTTTTAGGGTGTTGTCTTAGCCTTGCCATCAACTATCATTTTTACGAAAACCTACGCTCTAAAAAGACGGAAGGCATACAAAAACCGGAAAAGAAATAGCAGAATGACGCCACAAGTTTAGGGAATTGTCTTTAGGGTCGAGGCCTTGTATTGTTGAGGAATTAATCAACTGCCTGCCCGAATCCAAAGCTAAACTTATAACTCAATGTCACATTTTAGAACAACTGCCCAAAACAATTACGTACCCGAATAGGAAGGTGGCATATGTACTTAATCCAATTAATCTGGCATCAAACCCAAATTGCAAAGACCCAATTATCGTCACCCATTTATTTGGGTCTATCTTCTTCCAATAAATATCGACCTGTCAAATAAGTATCAAAGTCAAATTTCCTTAAATACAACTCAACATAACCAACAGGAATCGGTTTGACACCTTCCTTAGTTGTCCACGTAATATACTGCTTTGATGTCTCTTGCTCTGTACATTCAATTTCGATAAAATTACCCAAACCTAATACAGAATCAATACAAAATTCCACACCCTCTTTTCTATAGGTCTCTCTTTCCTTATCGATGGTTACAAAGTTCTCAAGGTGAAGCTCTTTTAAAACTGAATCAATAAATTCTAAAGAAGAAATTTTTTCGTTAGTTCTGAAAAATTGGTTCAAAAACAATCTTAAGTTATTAAAAGATTTCTCATCCAAAGGTAGTTGAAAAGTGGTTTCTTCGCAATCAAAATGAGCATTTTCATTCACGTTCGAATTATACTTAATTTCTAATACAATGTTATTTCTATTTCTTAGAAAAACTCCCTTCTTATAAAGTAACCTCTCATCTGTATCATAATATTTATCAATTTGCTTTATAATTTCAGAATCTCTTCTAAATCCAATTAGCATTTCAGATAGCTTCTTCTCGGACGGCGCCCATGCTTTTATTTCGTACTCGACATTCTTATTTTCCATATACCTATATTAAAATTATGTTATCCAAAGATGCAATGAAATCCAAAAGAGCTTTATCTCTATCTTTTTCAAAAAGCAAATCATTTATTCTCAAGAAAGTTCTTAACCATGTATTGGCAATAGACTTTCTCAAATTCTCTTTAGTAATGTGTATTCCTGCTTGATGCTCACTATTGATAAGCAAATCAACAGCACAAAGCATCTCGCTTCTAACTAATTGAATAAAGTCACCGACACAGGCACCATGAACAAAATTTACAGCGTTACCATTGCAAAAAAGATAAAAATAATTTGTTTTACCAGTACATTTTTCTAAATAATCATCAACTTTTGTTATTTCAAACTCTTTTTTTAAAAGATTAAAGTCAAATTCATCATCTGCTGATGTCACAGAGAATAGAAAACTACCGCTTTTCAAAAGATTAAAGTCAATTAGATTTGTGGCTTTACCACCTGTGGCTGAAAAAATTATATCCGATTTTGAAATAATATCACTCCAGGTTGGAAGATTAAATACCCTATTATATGCTTCAAGTCTACGAATTGGGTTTTGGTCATAAACAGAAGGCTGCAAACCTCGACTCGCAAGTTCAAAAGCAATAGATTTACCAATTTTACCATATCCTAATATAGCGGTTTTAAAATATTCTATTAAATGGCCCTGAGAGCGTAATAATGCATCCGCGGAATAAACAATAGATTTGCCAATCAAATAGTCTTCGAAATCCTTTAAAGGGCTTCTTGCTACTGAATAAACAGGAAGGTTTAAATTTTGTATTTTCTCGTACTTCTGTAACCCATTTTCCGTATCTTCAACAATACCAACTAATTTCTTCCCGTGCTTTTTAGATAAATGAGGTGTTAATTTAGCAAACCAACCTCCAATATCAATGAGGACAACCGGCAGTTTGGAATTCTCAATTTCTGTATCTAAATATTGCTCGAAATCATCAGATTCTCTATCATGTAAAACAACGGGAATCCCATTTTGTATAAGAAAATCCTTAACAGTCTTATTAATAGATTTTGGCTTAGCTATGACACCCCTTAAATCAAAAACTCTGTTTAAAGTCATAAGATAATCTACAACATCTGGAATTATGTGGGCAACTGCAATAACTGCAGTAGATTTTCTTTTAATGCCTTGCGTTACTTCACTATAAAACCTTTTTCGTGCTAATTCGGGTGTTTGGGCAATGTTCAATTTTGGAATCAATTCATGAAAACTATTGATTGCATAAACTTCTTCAATGTCTTTCCAGATTGGTTGGTGCTTTCGGTACATTTCATCATCCCTTGAAAGCATTGATTCATCTCCTAAGAATAAGTATCTTAAGTCGAAATGATAATGAGCAGGCTCACCATCTTCTGGGCTTGCAGGAATTTTGTGAGTATCAATATCCATTGGAACCAAAGGGTCATAATGCCATTGAAGATAGGTTAGTCTATTTACAAATTTCCTTGGTAAACGCCATGTAAGATGTCGAATAGCCGCATGTAATGGAGAGGCATCACTTTCTTTGATATGTCCGCCAGGTTGAAAATGATTATTCAATGCTGGTTTAAAAACAAAAAGAACTTTACCTGTCGTCCTAGAAACAACAATAGAACTTGCTGTTATATGGGCTGGCATTTTACTTCTATCCGCCAAGCCATGATAGGTTTCATTTCCTTTAATGAAATCATAGAAAAATTCTTGCCGTTTCTGTTCATGAGGAAATATTGAATCATATACTTTTACAATATCATTGAAAGTTTGTTGATTGGTTATCATAATTAAAAAGGTTTACATTCTTTCGTCCTCCGAATAAATTACTTGTTGTAGGAGATAAACATACTCAAATAAATCATTCGATTTGAAAAATCTATTTATCTCTTCTTTTGCCGCATCTTTAGAATCAGAAGTGTGTACCAAGTTAGTTTGAATGCTCATCCCCAAATCTCCTCTAATGGTACCAGGTTGTGCTTCCCTAGCTTTAGTTACGCCAGTAATATTTCTGACAGTTTCAACAGCATCTAAACCTTCGATACAACATGCAATAACAGGTGCTGATTTCATAAATTCAGCAATTTTTCCGAAAAAGGGTTTTGTTTTAATGTGAGAATAATGCTCTTCTAAAATTTCATCATTTAGTTGAATCATTTTAAATCCAGTAAACTTTAGACCTTTTTTTTCAATTCTGCTAACGATTTCGCCAATTAATCCTCGTTGAATAGCATCAGGCTTAATCAATAATAAAGTTTGCTCCATTTTTTTAATTAATTTTATATTTGTAAAAGTATAAAAATTATGCTAACTAATATCGATTCTTATTGTAAAAATTGATGATTTCATTGTGTAATTGAGGGTATTTTGAAATAAAGTAATCAAATGCTGCTTTTTTTCCAAGGTAAGATGGCTCGCCTAAATCAAAACCAAAATCTACAAAATAAGGGTTGTTTTTTTCATCACATCTAATATCATCAATAAATTTAAGGGTTGTAAATCCAAGTTTGTCTAGCTTACAACCTATTTTAATCAGTGATAATGGGTTACACGCAGTACCCTCATTGGGGTAGTATTGTTCAAAAATCGTAGCTTCGCCAAACCAATACCAGTTTGATACAGGTATTTTATTTTCTTTTAGCAAATTTCTTCTTCTTGTCCAGTCTAACAAACTCTTTTCAGGATTATATGTTACTATTGCTTTTACAAAGATTTTCATTAGCTTTTTTGTTGAGGCAAATTCAAATATTGCCGAATATGTTTCACCTCCCGTCCGTGTCCAAGGTTGTAGGTCCGTGAAAAAAGTCAAATATTCATTATTATCTATTAATTTTCTTCTTAGTAGCCATTCAGACACACCTTCTCGGTCTAAAGTGCTTTTTTTTGCTATTTCAGCCGATATACCTCCTTCTAATTGCTTTACAATTAATTCCATATTTCAACTAATATCTTTTTAAAATAAATTGAAGTCTCTCATAGAGTGACGTACTAAGCAGTTTTATTAAGAATTGGAGCATTTTAACTATAATTATACCAAAA
>Ga0209097_10003332_pt1 | contig 12366 bp, 9 predicted proteins | sample AD_UKC052_MetaG_FD_184419 | JGI IMG/M metagenome (GOLD analysis project Ga0209097, IMG submission 184419) | Active sludge microbial communities of municipal wastewater-treating anaerobic digesters from USA - AD_UKC052_MetaG (SPAdes) (version 2) | ecosystem: Engineered > Bioreactor > Anaerobic >... | reverse complement strand
ACCTCCGTATTTTGGATCCACCATCATACCCATAAATCCGAGGTCGGCCATCATTTTGATCTGCTCGGTTGGAAACTTGGAATGTTCATCCCTTTCAATTACTCCTGGCAACAATTCGGCCTGTGCAAAATCGCGTGCCGCCTGCTGAATCATTACGTGCTCCTCGGTAAGATTAAAATCCATATTTTTATTAAAATAGTGTTACTTGTTTGTTTAATTTTGGTGCCCAAATGTATGATATTAAACGGTAATTTCAAACGATTTCGCAAAATAAGCCATGGTAAAATCAAACTATAATGTGATTGGTGTGATGTCTGGAACATCGCTCGACGGAATCGACCTCGCGCACCTGCTTTTTGCTATAAACGATGGCCATTGGACGTTTGAAATTCTCGAAACCCAAACCGTTCCTTACACCCATGATTGGGTCAATCGATTGAAAAATGCGGTTGATTTTTCTGATGCCGAACTGCAAGACCTCAATCGCGATTACACAAACCTTTTAGGAAAAACTATTGGCGTTTTCATTGATCAAAACCATATTGAGAACCTCGATGCGGTTTGTTCGCATGGGCATACGATTTTACACCAGCCGCAAAACGGATTCACGTTGCAGATTGGCAATTTACCCGAAATCGCGAAGCTCGTCGGGCAAACCGTAGTTTGTGATTTCCGTCTAGCGGATGTGCAACTCGGCGGACAAGGCGCGCCTTTGGTACCGATTGGCGACCGGATTCTATTTGCTGATTACGACTATTGCCTCAACCTTGGCGGATTCTCGAATGTATCGTTTGAACACGATGGCAAGCGCATCGCCTTTGACATTTCGCCGGTGAACACGGTACTTAATTTTTATGCGAACAGGCTCGGATTCGATTATGACGATCGGGGTACCATCGCGCAAAGCGGAAAAATAAACAACGTTCTTTTAACCCAGCTCAACGCGCTCGATTTCTACCAAAAAACCTTCCCGAAATCATTGGGTTTTGAATTCGTCAAGCAAACCGTATTGCCTTTGGTAGAACAGTTTGACATTGCCGTTGAAGATAAAATGCGAACTTTCTGCGAACACATCGCGCAGCAAACAGCAAAGGCTTTGCCCGAGAAAAACAAAAGCATGCTGGTTACCGGCGGAGGTGCCTACCACGATTTTCTGATTGGCCAGATCCAACACCTATTGCCGCAGACGCACATCATTATTCCCGATGCGAAGTTGCTCGAATTTAAAGAAGCGCTCATTTTTGGACTACTCGGGGTTTTAAAACTGCGTGGCGAAATCAATGTGCTCTCGAGCGTCACCGGCGCAAAACACGACCATAGCAGCGGAAAAATCTACGGTTAATTAACGGCTCAGTCTTGGCTTCTTCTGCATTGATTTTAATCGTGGCAATGTCGGTGAGCGCAATTTTCCTTTTCCCGCCCACAATCCGTGAAACCAAACCGTACACCGTATCATTTTTGATATAGACCGTATCAAAGTACATTGTGGCGCTTCCGCCCGACAATTTCGCAATCTTGAAATTGATGTTCTTGCCGCCATACAGCCATACTTCATTGCCATTTTTATCGATGCATTTTATTTTTTCAATCCCGTTGGAATCGTAGCCCAATCCTACAGAACTCTCGTTGTGCTCGCGCTCAATAGATTGGTTTTGCTGCAATTGGTTTACAAAACTTTCTTTCGAAACGGTATAACTCGAGCAGCCTGTAACAACCAACGCTGCAAAAACACCTAAAAATAGAATCTTTCTCGTGTTTTTATTTTTGACTAAAGATACAATCTAAAGCAAAAATCCCAGCATTCCTTTTTTATATTTGCAGCACCAAACCCGAGGCACAGACAAACCGCTTTAGCAAACCAGCGAAGCGAACGATATGCAGTGCAGCGGAATAAAAACCAAATAGCCAAAAATGAAAGACTTACTCAAAAAATTCGAAAACAAGGAACCCGAAATCGTATTCAACTGGAAGGATGCCGAAACCGAAGCCGAAGGCTGGACGGTCATCAACTCGCTTCGCGGCGGCGCTGCAGGCGGCGGAACCCGTATGCGCAAAGGACTTGACATGAATGAAGTGCTTTCATTGGCCAAAACGATGGAGGTTAAATTCTCGGTTTCAGGGCCGGCGATTGGCGGTGCCAAATCCGGGATCAACTTTGACCCGAACGACCCGCGCAAAAAAGGCGTGTTGCAACGTTGGTACAAAGCGGTTTCTCCGCTACTTAAAAGTTATTACGGAACCGGCGGCGATCTCAATGTCGATGAAATCCACGAAGTGATCCCAATGACCGAGGAATGTGGTGTCTGGCACCCGCAGGAAGGTGTTTTTAACGGGCATTTCAAACCATCCGAAGCCGATAAGATCAACCGCATCGGGCAGTTGCGCCAAGGCGTCGTGAAAGTGATCGAAAACCCTAATTTTTCGCCCGACGTTTCCAGAAAATATACCGTGGCCGACATGATTACCGGTTACGGTGTGGCCGAAGCCGTACGCCATTTCTACGCGATCTACGGCGGCGATGTTAAAGGCAAGAAAGCAATAGTACAGGGCTTTGGAAACGTGGGATCTGCAGCGGCATTCTATCTTGCCGAAATGGGCGCAAAAGTCGTCGGTATCATAGACCGTGACGGTGGCGTAATCAATGAAGACGGCTTTACTTTTGAGGAAATCCGCATGCTTTTCCTAAACAAAGATGGCAACAAACTTGTGGCCACAGACATGATCCCATTTGAAACCATCAACAGTAAAATTTGGTCAATGGGTGCCCAAATCTTTGCGCCATGTGCCGCATCGCGATTGGTAACGCAAAGCCAGGTAGACGCGATGATTGTCTCGGGACTTGAAGTGATTTCGTGTGGTGCCAACGTGCCATTTGCCGATAAGGAAATTTTCTTTGGTCCGGTCATGGAAAATGTAGACCGCAAAATCAGCCTGATTCCCGACTTCATCTCAAACTGTGGCATGGCGCGCGTTTTTGCTTATTTCATGGAAAAGAAAGTACAGATGACCGACGAGGCGATTTTCTCGGATACCTCAGAAACCATCCGCAAAGCGATTGCCAAGGCGCACAGCCTGAATGCGTCGAAAACCAACATCAGCGCCACCGCTTTTGAAATCGCGCTCAAGCAATTGGTGTAAAGCAATTTATTTTTGCTATTTTCGTTATTGATTCTGATAAAAACACGGCCATGATAGTTACCGAAATAGAAAACAGAAAAAAATCGTTTGCAATGACCACGGGCATTTTCGCGGCCTTGTTCCTGCTTTTCTTTTGGCTCAAGATATCCAACACTATTACCCTTGCCGATTTGGAAGGCGGTGGCGGTGGTGGCGGAGAAGTTGCCGTGAATTTTGGCGACAGCGACTTTGGATCGGGCGACAACTACCAATCATTAGAAAAAGTAGTCTCGGCTCCCAAGCAAACCCAACCTACACCCACTTCTGAAAAGGAAATTATTGTCAGTGAGAATGACGACGCGCCTGCGATAGTCGAAGCCAAAAAGCCATCTGAGAAACCCAAAAAGGTCGAGGTGGAAAAACCGGTTGAGAAAGTGGTCCCGAAACCGTCCAAGTCAACCACCGATGCGTTGTCGAACCTGCTTAACGGCTCGAGCAAATCGGGCGATGGTGATGACAAACAAGCCGGAAACAAAGGAAAATCCAATGGTGATGCCAATTCACGCGGCTACAATGGTGGCGGCGGATCAGGAACCGGAACCGGCGGCGGAAATGGCTCAGGTGATGGCATCGGGACCGGAAGCGGTTACGGCCCAGGAACCGGAAGCGGATCAGGCGGCGGTAACGGCTGGAAACTCAACGGACGTAAACTCGCCAGCAGCAGCAAACAAGTTCAGGATTGCAACGAATCTGGCACCGTAGTGGTAGAAGTAAAAGTAAATAGAAACGGAAACGTCATTGCCACCAAATACACCAAAGGAACCACCAACACGAGTTCGTGCCTTGTTGAACCGGCATACGCCACGGCGCGCAGCTACAAATGGCAACCCGACCCCAATGCGCCCGAAGTGCAAACCGGAACCATTACCGTGAACTTCAAACTCGGCGAATAAATCCAATACAAATGACGTATCAGCAAACGGTAGACTGGATGTTCAAGCAGCTTCCGATGTACCAGCTTCAAGGCGCTTCGGCCTATAAGAAAGACCTGACCAATACGTTGCTCCTTATGGATCATTTGGGCCATCCCGAAAAAAACCTCAGATGCATCCACGTGGCCGGCACCAATGGCAAAGGCTCGACATCGCACATGATTGCGTCGGTATTGCAGGCAGCCGGATACAAGATTGGCCTTTACACCTCACCGCACCTCAAGGATTTCCGTGAGCGGATTAAAATAAACGGTGAGGAAATCCCTGAAAGTTTTGTGCAAGAATTTGTCGGAGCCCACCGCCCATTTTTTGAATCCAACGACTTGAGCTTTTTTGAGATGAGCGTGGGTCTTGCCTTTGACTATTTTAAAACCCAAGCCGTAGATTTTGCTGTTATAGAAACCGGATTGGGTGGCCGGCTCGATTCGACGAACGTGATTACACCTTTGGTTTCGGTGATTACCAACATCGGCTTTGACCATACGCAATTTTTGGGCAACACGCTTGAATTGATTGCTGCTGAAAAGGCGGGAATCATTAAGTACAAGGTTCCAGTCATTATCGGAGAATATTCAAAAGAGACGAAGCCAGTGTTTCTTGCTAAAGCCCAAAAAGAGCAGGCGCCAATTTTCTTTGCATCGGATTTGGTTAGTGAAGATTATGCGTCGGATCTGTTGGGCGATTACCAGTTCCATAACAAAAAGACGGTAGTGCAAACCTTTCGCATTTTGCAACAACAGCTTCACATCAACCTTTCTGAAGCGCAATTGAAAGAAGGTTTGCTGCACACTGTAGCCAATACAGGGCTTTTGGGTCGATGGCAACAATTGGGTCTACAACCCAAAATCATCTGTGATACGGCGCACAATAAAGAGGGTTTGTCTATTGTAATGCGGCAACTCGGGCAACAAAAGTTTGAAAAATTACACCTCGTATTTGGTGTGGTCAATGATAAAGATCTATCTCAAATCTTGCCGCTTTTACCCAAAAAGGCAATTTATTATTTTTGCAAGCCCAATATGCCGCGTGGTCTCGAGGCCGATTTGCTTAATCAAAAAGGAAAAGATTTTGAACTTTTCGGATCCTCATATGACTCAGTAAGAACAGCTTATGAAGCCGCTCAAGAACAAGCCAATCCTGACGACTTGATATATGTGGGTGGCAGTACTTTTGTGGTTGCAGAAATTTTATAACAAATATTTCGTTTTGGCTTGCATATAATAAAAAGTGCCTTATATTTGCACTCGCAAACAAGCTAGTCGGGCGATTAGCTCAGTTGGTTCAGAGCATCTGGTTTACACCCAGAGGGTCGGGGGTTCGAATCCCTCATCGCCCACAAAGCCGAAAACTCTCGTTTTCGGCTTTTTTTATTCCGCATGGCGTCGAAAATTCATTTTTCGTAAGCGATGCGGAATAAAAAAAGGAAAAACGAAGCATGAGTTTTTGGATTTTTGTAAGGCATCCCAAAAAGGATCAACGCAGTTAATCCCACTTTCGTAAGCGATGCGGAATAAAAAAAGGAAAAACGAAGCATGAGTTTTTGGATTTTTGTAAGGCATCCCAAAAAGGATCAACGCAGATAATCCCACTTTCGTAAGCGATGCGGAATAAAAAAAGGAAAAACGAAGCATGAGTTTTGGCTTTGCGCAAAGCTTCCAAAAAAGGAGCAACGCAGTTAATCCCTCATCGTCCACAAAGCCGAAAACGAGAGTTTTCGGCTTTTTTTATACCTGAAAGTGTCGAAAGCTCGCTTTCGTAAAATTTCTGGTATAAAAAAGTGGAAGCTATTGATCTTATCGAATAAGCACTTCATAAATCTTGAGATATTTTCCTACAGAACTTCATCCGCTGGCAAAAAGTAATCTACGCCACGAATATCATATTTTGAGACCTTACCATCCGGTATATTAGCCTACTAATCAGCAGCAAATCACTAACATTGATAACTTAGTTCAACGAAATTGGAGCAACCTCACTAGCGGCTGTGTCGATCTTGTCGGAATATCCTGTAATAATGTTAACAAAATTTTAAGTTTTTGACTATAAATTAAGCTACTTAAGTGATTTTTATTACATTAGCCTACCAAAACACCCCAACATCATGTCATTCCCTAAATGCAAGACGTTGCTCACAATCCTACTGTTCCCATTGTTCACGTTCGGACAGTTTCTTAAACCCAAACCTGTAGCCGACGGGCTAGCATTGTTAACCCCTTATTACTCGGATGCAGATGGTGACGGTTTCGGAGATCCTGCGATCGTAGTTTTCTCATCGGGCGGCGCTCCTGCCGGATTTGTCGCCGACAATACCGACTGCGACCCAAATAATCCCAATACATTCAGGCTTGGCTATTTTTACATAGATGCGGACAATGATACTTTTTACGACGGCAACCCTTTTCCTGTTTCTGTTTGTTATGGCGCGGATACTCCTAGCGGCTATGTTTCTTCTATTGTGGGGTCAGATTGCGACGACACAAATGCAGCGGTTAATCCCAACCACGTTGAAATACTGGCAAATGGGATCGACGATAATTGCGATGGCCATATCGATGAGATAGGTCCTTATGTAACGCTGACTCCTACGTTCTGCGGCAGTGTATTACCGCGCGTCGGCACCGACATTTATGCCACCACACTGGCCGGGGTAACCGGTTATCGTTTTGAGGTGACCCAAGGCACAACGGTAACCTCCTTTGATTCGGATGTTAACCATTTTAGTCTAAACGACCTTCCGGTGGCTCCAACGTATCTGACGACTTACAGTGTGCGCATCTCGGCGCGCACCAATGGATTCTGGCGCGCTTTCGGCCCAACTATTTGTACGGTTACTACGCCGCGGGCGCCCATAGTCACCCAATTGCTTACACAGCAATGCGGTATGAACATGACCAATATGGGCAACATCATGTATTGTTATCAGAATCTTTCGGCAACGTTGTATAGGTTCGAGCTGTCGGACGGTGTATTTCCCGTACGTACTTATGACAGTACCGTCAACCGTTTTGTCATGCAAAATTTCGTAGGAAGCGGTAGATTCGGAACCACCTATACTGTGAGGGTGGCCTTGTTCATTGCGGGAGTATGGGAGGATTTTGGGCCAGCCTGTACCGTTACAACCCCGCCACTACCCGAACTCTCAAGGGTAATCGACAGCCAATGCGGCATGAGCATCAGCAACAGCTGGACTACCATCTATACCGGCCAAATACTCGAGGCCGAAATGTATCGGTTTGAAGTCACCAATGGCAGCTCTATTAGGTTTTACGACAGCCCTCTGAATCGCTTTAATCTTCACAATCTGGCTGGAGCACCTCCCGCACCAAATACCACTTATACCATCCGCGTGGCCATTATGTATCTGGGCGCTTACCTGGCTTTTGGCCCGCCCTGTACGGTAACTACCACGGCGGTCATCACGCGCCAGGCTGAACCTCACAACAATCAATTCCGATTGAATGCCGCCCCGAATCCGTTTAGCGACAGTTTTAGGATGAGCCTGGACGGCGAAGTGCACACTCCAACTACCGTCAAAGTATATGATGTGTTTGGTAAACTTCTGGAAACCCTGCAATGTGAGGCATCTCAGACCGGCACCTTGGAATTGGGCTCGTCATACAAATCAGGCGTTTACACGCTCATTGTAAATCAGGGAGAAATGCAGCAGATGATACGGGTGGTAAAGCGGTGACGTTCCCGACGCAATTGGTTGGGACCGACAGTGGCCAACGGGAAAATCAAATATAGTCCAGCAAACGCTCCAATGCCATGCCGCGCGATCCTTTAATCAGTAGCGTACTGTTGTGGAACGGATGGATTTGCAGGTGCTGTACCAAATCCTCAAACGTCCCAAAAAAATGGCGATGGCCGCCTTCTACCCTATTATAGAAAAAATCTTTCCCCACAAAATAGCAGTCTACCGTTGTTTGATTCTGTAGCGATTGGATAATTGCCAAGTGTTCTTTCAGGCTCTCGTGCCCGAGCTCAAACATATCGCCCAAAATCGCAACCTTGTTCTTTTTGTCAAGTTGAAGAAAGTTTTCGATGGCGACTTTTACACTACTCGGATTGGCATTGTAGGCGTCGAGGATGATTTCATTAGTTTCTTTATTGAGCAGCTGTGAGCGGTTATTTTCTGGCACATAACCTTCTATTGCCGCTTTAATATCTACATTGCTTACACCAAAATGACGCCCTATAGTTACCGCTGCATTGATATTGTTGGCGTTATAGAGTCCAATCAAATGAGACTTGATTAATGTATCTTCAACAGCAATCTCTACGAATGGATCCGCCTTGATGGCAATGATATTGACTGTTGCTTCGGTTTTTTGATAGCCGAATGTAATGCGCTCCATTGATGCCGTTTTCTCGCTCTGAATGGGATCGTCCAGATTAACAAAAACCGTCTTTTTGTTTTGCTGCAAATAGTCATACATTTCACTTTTGCCTTTGATCACACCCTCTACTCCACCAAACCCCTCAAGGTGCGCTTTGCCGAAATTGGTAATGTAGCCAAAATCTGGTTCGGCGATATCGCAAAGGAACGCGATTTCCTTTTGGTGGTTGGCACCCATTTCTACGATTCCTATTTGTGTGGTTTCGTCAAAAGAAAGTAAGGTCAACGGTACTCCTATATGATTATTCAGATTACCAACGGTAGCCTTAGCTTTAAACCGTTGTGACAGCACTGCATGGATTAATTCTTTGGTCGTGGTTTTACCGTTGCTCCCCGTAAGCGCAATGATGGGCAGACGCAGATACCTCCTGTGATACTGAGCGAGCTGTTGCAATGCAGCAAGGCTGTCCTGTACTACTATCGTCCTCTGGTCTATATGATAAGCCGGATTGTCTATCAGAACATAAGCCGCCCCTTTTTGCAGTGCTTCTGCCGCAAAAGTGTTAGCGTCAAACCGATCGCCTTTGATGGCCACGAATAAAGATTGTGGCCCAATTTTTCGCGTATCGGTCGAGATTGAACTGCATTTCAAAAACAACTGGTGAATGCTTGCAATATCCATTGTATGTTAGGTAAAAAATAAAAGCCCTAATCAAAGGGCTTTCATTTATTATTTTGAAAAATTAATTTCTCGGTCTTTTCTTTTTGTCTGCTTTAGGACCTACCCTTGACATGGCGCATCTGAATCCGATATAATCGGTAGCCATATCTTGTGGAAAGTATCTTCTTTGCGCAGGGTCGAGCCAGTAAGCGCGATCTCTCCAAGATCCTCCTTTATAAACCCTGACGTTATCGTTTACTAAGGTAGTTCGTTTGTTAGACTTGTCATATTTCCTCACCATCGAACCCAAACTATCTGTGGTTACGTTGTGTTGCGGTGAATCGTACATTTCTTGTCCCGCTTTTACTTTCCCGCCATCGCCTTCGGAGCTAAAATCAAAATATCTTGTAGATTGCTTGTCTCCATCGCGATAGTTTCTTTCGTCACTCTTATCGAAGTTTTGTCTCAAGTAAGTTTCTTTCTCGTCAACAGGAACCTGAGCAATTTGTCCCGGGAAATCCCTTGCCATAACCCTACCGTTTGCCAAGGTGTCGAATTTTTGAGTTTCACCGGTCACCAGCTCAACTTTTCCGTCTTCCCCAATTTTATTCTTGGTGTATATGTTACCCCTGTAATAGTTGAAGTCACTGGCTTCGTCGTCAACAATAGGACGATAAACATCCGCAACCCATTCGGCCACGTTACCCGCCATATCATAAAGTCCGAAATCGTTTGGAGGATATGATTTCACTACGTTGGTAATGTCGGCACCGTCATCAGACCATCCTGCAATTCCGCCGTAATCACCTTTTCCTTGTTTAAAATTGGCCAATTGGTCACCTCTAACTTGTCTTTTTCCTGAACGGGTATAACTACCAGACCATGGATATTTTTTCTGGCCTTTGTAGATATTGTATTCACGCTGACCTACATCGGCAGCTGCAGCGTATTCCCATTCTGCTTCGGTTGGCAGACGGTACTCAGGAAGGATAATCCCTGATGTCCTTTGGGCATAAACATTCTTTTGAGCATTCTCAGTGGCCGGCTGGTCTTTAGATGCTTTCGTTTTGCTTGGCTTAGCTTTAGAGTTCCTAGGTCCTTTCAAGACGATCTTTTCGTCGCCTCCGAAAGTCTTAGACGGAGCGTTCAAATAAGTTTCTGTACTAAATGTAGACTCAGCCGTTGAATTAAGTACTTTCGCATCTTTCTTTAAGTAGCCCGCACTCTCTAACGTGTTTTCGTTAACACGGTCGGTTCTCCACTTACTAAACTCCACTGCCTGAATCCAGTTGACACCTACCACCGGGTAGTTAGCGTAAGCTGGATGACGCAAGTAGTTATTGGTCATTGTTTCGTTGTAACCCAAACGATTCCTCCATACCAATGTATCTGGTGAGGCGCCTTCGTAAATGTTTTTATAGTTTTCCTGATCTGGTGGAAAAACACGCTTGAGCCAGTCTAAGTACTCCATGTACATTAAATTGGTTACCTCGGTTTCGTCCATGTAGAAAGACTGGACATGCTGCTGGTTAGGGGTATTGTTCCAGTCATGCATCACATCATCCTGAACTTTACCCATGGTGAAGGTACCTCCTTCAACCATTACCAAACCCGGTCCGGTAGCCTGCTTTTTAAAATTAGAGGCGTATTGAAACCCTCCTTTTTTGTCATTTATCTTCCAGCCGGTTGCTCTTGATGAGTTTTTTGAGCTGGAACTTTTACTGCAGCTTGTAGTAAGACCAAGGACAATCGCCAGTGATAGCAAGAGTTTTACAGTCATAATTTTGTTTACTTTCATACTTTTAGTAGGTAATAAATTCGAGGCGCAATATAATAATTAACCTTTACATTGCAAGAACTTTTTTTGCAAAATAAAATTTTAGCGCCCATTGGTTTGTTAGTTCAAGCTTGAAACGTAAATTTAAAATAATTATTATTCGCGGTTGTGGGAAATAAATTATTTTTACTCTCCGTAATAATTGACTTTTAAATTCGTTACCTAATCTGATGAAGAGAACTTTCACCTTATATTTCATTTTTTCCTGCCTGATATCCTTTGCCCAACAAAGGGGTGAGATTACCATTAATTGGAAACCCACAAAGCCGGTTTCGTATGGTGATTTTGAAATTACAATGCCTCAATTTGACCTGAAAAATTTTCAGTTCAGAACCGATATTGGCCAAATTATCTACAATATAAAAATCCCACAGGCCTCGTCGGTCTCAGAAAGCTCTCTCCAGATATCTAATGTAGTCTACGAAGCCATTTCCCCGGCTGAGTTGGGCGATCTAGAAATCAAGTCAATCCCATCGGCGATCAATGCCAAACTTTCCAATGCCAAGTCACGCAACAAAAATATCGCTGTAATTAATTTCTCTCCTATTATCAAGGAGGGCGGAGGTTTTAAAAAGGTAAAATCGCTTAGTTACGCGTTTAGTTCGGGAGCGGCAAGGCTTACTTCTGGCAATAATAATTTCAATACGATCTCTAATTCGGTCTTGTCTACCGGGGAATGGTACCGGTTTTATGTAGTGAAATCGGGCGTGTACGCGCTAAACAAATCATTTTTGCAAAGCTTGGGGCTCAATATGGCCGGCGTCGATCCGAGAAAAATCAAAATCTATGGGAATGGCGGTCGTATGATTCCGTTGCGCAATGATGTGTACTATCCCGAAGATCTTGCCGAGAACGCCATACAAGTCATTGGCGAAGGAGATGGCGTGTTTAACGATTCGGATTCAGTGCTTTTTTATGCCGAAGGCCTTGATAACTATAACCGTGAGAGCGACACGTATAACAATCTTTACGCCGACAAATCCTATTATTACATCAATGTCCAGGGACAGGATGGCAAACGTATGCCCCTCATGACAGAACCTACCGGCGCCGCAACGCTCACTGTCAATAATTTTAACGACTCCCAATATCACGAAGTAGACCTGATTAACATTGGCCGATTGGGCCGCCGTTGGTTTGGCGAAGATTTCGATGTATCCAGCGAACAGTCGTTTGCTTTTAATTTTCCGGGAATCAACACGGCTGTTCCGGTAAAATTGCGTGTGATTGCCGGCGGAATCTGCTCGGTACCGACCACCTTTAAGGTAAGCGCCAACAATACCGAGGTGGGCAACATGACCATTCCAAAACTCGGCAAATTTGATGCAGCTCGCGCCGACTCGCTGGTCAACAACAACATCACCGCGAGCGAAAACATTGTCATCAAACTCTCTTATAATAACGCCGGTGTACCAAGCTC
>Ga0209097_10003331_pt1 | contig 12367 bp, 10 predicted proteins | sample AD_UKC052_MetaG_FD_184419 | JGI IMG/M metagenome (GOLD analysis project Ga0209097, IMG submission 184419) | Active sludge microbial communities of municipal wastewater-treating anaerobic digesters from USA - AD_UKC052_MetaG (SPAdes) (version 2) | ecosystem: Engineered > Bioreactor > Anaerobic >... | reverse complement strand
TTTTGCACGCAAAGCCGCCTGCCGGCTGTCCGTTCTCGCATCAAGGGCAGTTTTAACGGTAATAGCGCTGAAACGGCCTCTTCTCAAATTAGCAAGAAGCAAACGGTAATATTCTTCACTCTGAATCCTCGCTCTTTCCATTGCCTTCATGACATTATAAGCCGCGTCAACATTTTCTATCTTATTCTTAACATCGTTACGGACATCTTTCTCATTTTTTTGAAGAGCGATTTTCGCCTGTTCATACTTATATTTCGAGTCTCTCATGTTAGTTTTTTGCTCTGTATCTCCCAGAGGATAACTCATTGTAACTCCCGCCTCAACTGTCGGATATTTCACAGAAAAAGCGTCCGAGTATGCCGGAGAAAATTCATCCATTGCTGTTGACTTAACTGTAACTCCTGCTTTAAGAGAAGGGGCTTCGGAATTTTCATAGATTCCCATCTGAAGTTTTGCGTTTTCAACACCAAGCTTTGCAGATATATAATCGTATCTCTGAGACAATGCAAGTGCGAGATAGTCTTCTTCCTTAAATGAAGGCGGAGCTTCACAAAGAACTACATTCCCCATTTTTGCTTCATCAACATCCTGATTAAGTGCAGCAAGAAGAGTTCTAACACTTTCTTTATATGTCTGATTGCTCATTTCCATAGAAGCTTCAGCATTTGCAACTAGGGCATTATAATAATTAAGATCAAATCTTTCGGCAAGACCCAGATTTACATTTGTCGCGACGATGTTTCTTACTTTAATCGTTTCTTCAAGTTTGATCTTAGAATTCTCATAATCCGATTTCGCAACAACAAAAGTCCAGTAATCAACTATGGCAGAAAGAATTACATTTGAAAGCTGATATTCAGTGCCGGCCTTTTTTATTTCACCTGCATTCTGAAGCATTTTTTCAGTACTACGGTCGCTTTTTCCAAAAGCATTTTTCAAGAGTTCCTGCTGAAGTGAAACAAACAAAACCGGAAGGTTGTAATCAGAAGTTACAGTCGTATTTCCGTAAGGCATGCTTTCCACATGTCCTTTCTGATGAGAAATCCCGGTACTCAGAGTTGTTCCTGTTTCAAAAGTTTTCGTTGCACTTGCAGACAAATCATAAGTTGTAACTTCTTTTCCGTTTTTTGCTTCAAGCGCCGGCGGATTCTTTGTCTTGGTATACGTTGCAGAACCTGTCAGGTACACCGCATATTTAACCTTAAACTTCTGATAATCAGAATCCGTCATAAGCAGTTCATAAGAAGCGCTTTTTACATCATGATTCTTTTCGAGCAAAAGCTTGATATAATCTTCAAGCGTTATAATGTTTCCATCCAGGGAAAAGCCGATTTCACCTATATCGGCCTTTTTTTCCTGAGAAACAAGCACGAAGGGCAATACCAGGCATGCGATCAGTATTTTCAGTTTTTTCATACTTTCCTCATTCTTAACTATTACTATTTCTTTTTCTGTTAATCCGCTTTTTAGGCTCTTCCTTTAATTCTTCTTCAAAAACCGGTATAGTTTCAACTTCTGCCAGCGCAAGCTTTTTTGCCTCTCTGCGCAGATGAAACAAATGCTTGATATCTTCAGTGATTCTATACATGCATGGAACGAGAATCAAGGTAATCATTGTCGCAAAAATCAAACCATACATGAATGCGATTGAAAGAGGTCTGACAAAGTAATCTTTTCCTCCGATTTCAAGAACAGAAGGAAGAAGTCCGAGAATAGTCGTTCCGGAAGTAAGAAGAACCGGTCTTACTCTTGAAACTCCCCCTACTACAAGAGCCTTTTCAAAAGGAACTCCCTTCTCTCGGAGATTCTGTATAAAATCAACAAGGACTGTTGAATTACTTACAATAACACCTGCTAGAGCAAATACTCCCAGACAACCCATGAAAGAAAACGGCTGACCATGTATAAATAATCCGAATACAACACCAATCATTGAAAACGGTATCGCACTCATCAGAATTACTGCAACAGACACATGTTCGAAGTATGCAGAAAGCAGAATAAATATAACTGCCATCGCAATCAAAAAGAGAATTCCGAGATCCTTCATGCTCTTATCTGAATCTTCCTGCTCTCCACCATAAGCAAAAGCAGTATTCTGATATCTTGTTTCAATGTCCTTGAACTTTTCTTTCAGCATTTTATTGACTTCAAAAGAAGTTGTCTTTTTCGTGTCTATTTCCGCCTGAACCTGAACAAGCCTTTTGAAATTCAATCTGTTTATAAAAGCCACACCTCTCTTCTTTTCTATTGATGCGATCTTTGAAAGAGGAACGAGTCCTCCGCTTGAATTCGAAACCATTACATCATTGAGACTGCTTACGGTCTTCTTATATGCCAGAGGAAATCTTACACGGATATCGACTTCTTCATCGCCGATCTTCGCACTTGAGGCAACAGAACCTTCAAAAGATGCATTCAGAGCAGTTGCGGCTGCAGTCACGGTAACTCCGGTACGCTTAGCCATAACTTCATCAATCTTATAACGGAATTCATATTTTCCGTCTTCCATATCCATACGCACTCCGTGTACTCCCGGAATAGTGTTAAGATAGTCTATATACTCCTGAGCCGCTTTAATCATAGAAGGAAAATCCTCTCCGCGGATTTCCACGTTGATAGGTTTTCCGACCGGAGGACCGTGTTTCTCCATTTCAATCTTAAGAAGTGCTTCCTTCGGAATAGTTCCATCGGCAATTTTCTTATTGATAGCATCATTGAGAAGAGCTGTAAGCTCAGTCGCAGTTCTTTCTCTGTCGTCTTCAGGAGTTAAGTGAATAACAATGGTCGACTTGTGAGAACCCTCGCCCGGCTGCGGATCAAGAAGACCGAAATCTTCTGTACCGACCCTGGATCTTATAGCCTTCAATTCTCCGTCTTTAAAAATTGATTTGGTAATATCTTCAATAGGTTTTACAATCGAGAGGTTTTTCCCGAGATTATATTCATTAGGAAAATAGCATTTTATGGTGATTTTTTCCTCACCGCCGCCGGGCATAAACTGAAATTTGACGATTCCGCTTCCAATCATAAAAATGCTTCCGAAGAAAACAAAAGTCAGAACCGAAAAAGTCAAATAACGGTGACGTATAGCTTTTTCAAGAAACACTTTATATTTTCTCTGCATTAAACCGAAAAAACCCGGGGCAAAAACGAGCTCCGACTCATCAGGAACGGCATCATGTCCGTGCTTGCTCGAAAGAAACATGTTCAGAAATGAAGGAAGAATGAAAAGCGCGCATATCTGTGAACCCGCAAGACATATCAAAAGCACAATCGGAATTGCCTTAACAAACTTTCCGATAATTCCGGTCAGAATCGCAAGCGGCATAAACGCCGCAAACACACAACAGAAAGAAAGAAGAAGGGGCTTCCACACTTCGGCAATACTCATCGCGATTGCATTGGTCTTTCTATGACCAAGCTCCATGTATCTATGAGTATTCTCACTGACAACAATACTCGCGTCTACAATCATACCGAGAACCATTATCATACCGAACATACTGACAACGTTAATTGTAATACCGAATCCGTTCATTCCGAGAAAGCCGAGCATAAACGAAACAGGAAAGCAAATCGTTATGATTGACGCCATTCGAATTCCGAGAAAAAGGATTATTATTCCTGCACAAAGAACGAGTCCAAGCAGTGCATTTGAAATGACAGAACTCACCTGCCTCTCAGTATAATCACTCTGATCAAGAAAAATATTATACTGTACATTGCCAAAAGAAAATTTCTTGATATGCTCTCTGATTTTTTGGGACATATCGATTTCGTCATATTCTCTTTTCTTTTTAACCGTAAAAACAACTGCGGTCTTCCCGTTAACACGTTCAAAACTGTCAGCCTCTTCAACCGTATCTTTAACTGTAGCAACATCCGCTATTCTCGTAGTAAACCCGTAATCATTCGAGCTTATAACCGTGTTTAAAACTTCATTGATAGTCTGATACTGACCTTTTGTTCTGAGAATGTATTCTTTCTCATTTATGTAAAGTGAACCGCCCGGAAGATCAAGATTTCTTAATTTAACAGCATTGACTATGTCATTAAGCGCAAGATGATATTTTTCAAGCTTATTGGGATCGGCTTCGACCAGCCACTCACGATCTAAAAAACCATAGTCTTCAACTTCGGCAACTCCTTCAATATCTTCTAAAAAATCCTTGAACTTGTCTGCTGTCATACGAAGGTCTTCGTATTTCACCGAATCATCTTTTCCGAAAAGCGCAATATCAATAACCTGGGTTTTGTCGAGTTTAAGCTCCTCAACAATCGGTTTTTCGGCATTCGCCGGAAGGTTTTCAACAAGATCCACTGCATCCTTTATATTTGTAACGATTTCAGGAATATTAGACTGGTTCATGTCGATATAAACAACAATCACCGATACGTTTTCGATATTATATGAACGGACTTTATCCAATCCGCTGACTTCTTTAATTTTTTTCTCTATCGGCGTTGTAATAAGGTTTTCAATTTCTTCCGGAGATCCTCCCGGATAAATTGTTTTGACCGTAACCATGTCAAAATTTACCTGCGGATATGCTTCTCTGTTGGTGTTCAGAAAAGTAAAAAAGCCCGCTGCGATAATCATCACAACAATGATGACAGCCAACTGCTTCTGTCTCGATAAATAGCTGAAAAAAGCACCCATCTTCATTTCCTCCAATATTTTCTATATAAACTAAACTTCGAAATTATCGCCTGTAATCTTTGACACTATTCTCATTACTCCGCCGAGTGTGCCGAACTTGTTGATTTTAACCGACTCTGCCAGTATTTCCAATGTAATTTTCTTGAGATCTTCAGGAAGAACCGTCACATTCGACTTGTCAGTCAGAATGCTGTTGATTTTATCAACCTGATAATTGTATACCGCTTTCTGAAAATCTCCGCCGTAAAAATCTTCACCCATAAACGATGATATCTTTTTCATGCCGAAGTGAATAATGTTGCCCTGAAAAATATCACACGCGAAAATAAATGAATTTGAAACTTTCATTCTTCCGGATTCAACTCCATCCGAAATGATTTTCATCAGATATCTTTCAGAATACAGCTTGTCATATTCTTCCATTAGATTTTGGATTTTAGTGCAGTCATCATCCGCCATGACTCGATGATAAAAACGGATAATATTAGTCGGATCTATGAGTGAAACTACTGCATTAAAACAAAAAACAGCCAGATTAAGCTTCTGCTCAGGCAGTAGTTTTTCCGGATACGGAAAAATCTTTAACTCATCAATAATACTATAATCAAGAAAGAACTTCAGAACTTCGTGATAAAGGTTTTCCTTGGTCTTAAAATGGTAATGAAGAAGTCCCGATGCGACTCCCGCGCGTTTAGCAATTTCGCCGGTACGCGTACCGTCAAAGCCCTTTTCGCCGAATTCGGCAATTGCAGCTTCTAAAATTTGAATTTTTGCTTCTCTTTCGTTCATTTCATTGTCCACACAATCAATATGTTTGACTATTCAATCAGTTTGACAATAATTGTCAAGATTAATCCTTCAAGCTCACCTTTAGTAAACTATATGACGAAAATCTTTTTAACCTATTGCTATTAACCTTCATTCTTTCTGCAATTTTTCCGATAAATTACCAATGAGACGTTTTACTTTTATATTACTTGTGACAATATCTCTTCTGCCGTCGGTAAGTTCCGGGGAAAATTACCAGTATCAATACTTTAACCGCGACAAAGACAAATATGTTCCTTTTTCTGACTATATTCCTCAAATCCGCCGGCATAATTACACCGTTCCGCATTTTCTTGAAGATTATTATCTATTATATGGAATGAAACAGTATTATGACGAGAATTCTCTCAGAATGAACATACTCCGAATGAAAACTGCGCTCGAATGCAATTTTCGCCATCCTTCGAACGCTCTCATAAAAATCAGCACCGAAGATGAGTATCTGAAATACAGAAATCTTTTTTTTATGCACATTCATATGCTTCTATGCAGAGATTACCTGAAAATCGCCCTTCGTTATGATAAAAGGAAGATATATTTTTATGATGCAGATCAGGCAAAAATGCTTTCTGACAGTCTTGAAGCGGCAAAACTTTATTATAAAGACGCTTTTCCCCATTGGTATGAAGCAAAAAAATACGCAGAACAGGCATCTAAAATAAAAGTCACCACAGATCTTGGGTATATGGAAACCGAACGATTCCGGATTATCAAAGGGGATCTAGACATGGAAAAAATCATAAAACGCGATCTAGCCTCCCTCGACAAAAAAATAGCCCAGCTGAAAAGCATGGAAAGCCAAAACTCAAGATAAAACCTCCGAAAAGATTGTTGACCGATATCGGTGCTAACGATTTACATACTCTTCTGGGAATATTTTATAAATTGTCCTGATTTTGGAGAGAAAGATGAGTAAATATTTTATACTTCTTGTGTTTTTATCAGCAATAGCCTGCTCAAACAACGACCCCCTAAAACCAGGAAATATATCAAGCAATTCCCAAATAGGTCTTGTTACCGAAAAATCATCAGCACTCAGAATTGAGCCTTTTATATATTCATCCAGAATAACAGACCTTCCCAAGGGTGAAAAACTCGAAATTCTGGATCTTTCAAAGAAAAAATCCGCAATTGCAAAATCTGTTGATTACTGGTATAAGGTCAAAACACAAAACGGCATTACAGGCTGGATTTTCGGCGCAAACATTAAAATCTTTTCTGCCGGAAGTTCCTTTTCCGTAAACAATTTCGAGGAACAGCTTAAAGATGAAGAATTCGAAAAACTTTCCACCGAACTTATTGGAAAATGGTGGAGTGTAAATACTCAGGAAGAATTCACTTCATATTGGATTGCATTATTCAAAAACGGTGAATATGAGGCAAAACATAAGGATTCAAACCATCTTTTCAAAGGAAAATATAAGATAGATGCCGCAACATCGACTATCAGCTTTGATGAAGGCACACCTCTCGGAAATGAATTCAAATTCACTGAACGCGGCTTAAATTATTTTATAGAATATGCTGATGACAAAAACAATTACCGTTTCAAACGAATTTCACTTAATCCAAAATCAGAACAGGAAGTAGAAACGGTCGAAGAAAAAAAGGAATCCGATAAAGAGATTCCCCCTCAGGAGAATAATGATAAGAATCAATAAATACCTTTCATCATGCGGTTTGGGATCAAGAAGAAAAGTTGAATCATACATTTTAAAAAAACAGGTATTCCTCAACGGCTCGCCCGTTACAGATCTTGCTACGCTTGTTGATCCCGAACATGACATAGTCAAATGCGCGGGCCACATAGTAAAACAAGTTAGCAAAAATGTTTACCTGATGCTGAACAAACCAAAGGGATTCATAACTACAGCAAGCGATCCGGAAGGACGCCCGACTGTAATGAATCTTCTTCCGCAGAGATATAAAGCTCTGGGCATTTTTCCTGTCGGCAGGCTTGACAAGGATACGGAAGGCCTTCTTCTTCTTACAAATGACGGTGAACTCGCAAACAGACTGATTCATCCGCGTTATGAATCAAAAAAGGAATATGTAGTAACTCTCGATAAGCCTCTGGAAGAGAAAGATAAACAGAGAATTGAAATGGGTGTTAAACTCAGGGAGTTTCACGCAAAGCCATGTACTATTGACATTATAGATAAGGAAAGCACAGTCATTAAAATGACAATTCACGAAGGAAAGAAACGTCAAATCAGAATAATTTTTAAAAAGTTTCAGTACAAGATAAAGAAACTTAAACGAATTTCCATGGGGCCGATTGTTCTTTCAAACGTCAACTCAGGCTCTTTCAGAGAATTGAGACCCAGAGAATTGAAAGATCTCAAGAAATATCTTTCAATAGAACCATGAACTTCTATTATCACAAACTCTCCCCTTATTTCGGGACATATCTCCTGATTCTTTCGTGTTTTCTCATTTTGATTTCCATAGCCGGATTCATTTTTCCGGTTAAAATTTTTCAGAAATGGGAAAAGTGGACTGAAAACAGTTTTTTCCGGCTTCATGGAGTTGCCCTGATTGCAGGCGGATTTCCTTTATTAAATTACAGAGGTTCAGTTTCCGGCACTGCACTTTTTATCGTCGGTCTGATTGTAATTTTCACTGCACCCTTTATTATCATTTTCCCTGAGCTTTTCAGAAAAGCGCTCGATGCTACAAAGGATGAATTTTCTGATAATGATAAAAAAGCCATTGTTTATACCGACAGCATCATCCGTATTCTTGTTTCCGCATTGATGATTTATGTAGTTCTATCAGAAAAATAATTTCCATATTCAAAAAATGCAAAATCTGCTTGTCAAAATACTTCGCTCGCTATTCATGGAAAACGTTTGCGCGAACTTCGCCTTCATAGCACAAAAACATATAAACCGAAGGCAAGGGTGGATATATAAATGGTAAGGAGATTATACCGCGAAAGCGAATTTTACAGCATTTTTCTAAGGCTGGCAATACCCATTGCTGCGCAAAATCTTGTATCTTCATCGCTGAATTTAATAGATACAGTAATGGTTGGACGGCTCGGAGAAACCGAACTAGCATCAACCGGAATAGGAAATCAGATATTTCTTCTTTTGGTTCTTTTTCTTCTGGGGGCCTGCGGCGGAGGGGCTATCTACACAGCCCAGTTCTGGGGGAAAAAAGACAAGGCAAACATAAAGCGCATTCTCGGACTGGTTCTGATAATATCTATAAGTGCAGCTCTTCTTACATTCGCCGGAGCTCTCCTCTTTCCTGAGCAGATCATCTCTTTCTTCTCAAAAGACACTCAGGTAATTTATTACGGCGGAAAATATCTTTTCGCGGTATCCTTTTCCTATGTGTTTTTCGCCATTTCTTCCGCGTACGGAGCAGTTATAAGAAGCACTGGCGAAGTCAAGGCTCCTATGTATATAAACATTGCAGCCATCGCCATTAATACTTTCCTAAACTATTGTCTTATTTACGGAAATTTCGGTTTTCCTGCATACGGTGTCGTCGGAGCGGCAATTGCAACGGTTATAGCCCGTTTCATAGAAGCTGTTTCTCTTGTCTCTTTCGTTTACATAAAGAAACATGCTGTAGCAGGAAAATTAAATGAACTCTTTTCATTTTCTAAAAAACTAGTAAAGGATTTCTCAAGAACAACATCCGCACTTGTTGCAAAGGATATGATCTGGGGAATCGGAATGACGATCTACATGGGAATATATGCCCGCATGGGAACAGATGTAGTCGCGGCAATGAATATATATTCAACTATACGCCAGGTGACTTTTGTTGCATTTATCGGTATGGCAAACGCCTGCCTCGTTATGGTCGGAAATCTCATAGGAGCAGGTGATGAGGCAAAAGCATATAAATTTGCAAAAAAATTTCTTAAGCTTTCATTTATTGCCGGAATCATAATCGGCCTTGTTCTTTTTGTCGGAACAGATTTGATGCTGCTTCCATATAAAGTTTCATCGCAAGTTCTGGCAAACAGCAGAGGAATAATTCATGTCTATGCAGCCGGAATGTCTATTATCGGATTTAACATGGTTGCCGTAGTCGGAGTTTTAAGAAGCGGCGGAGATACAATGTATTGCCTGATAATGGATACTGTAGCAGTTTATATTATCGGTCTTCCTTTGGCCTATCTTTTTGGGTTATCTCTAGAAATGTCGGTTACAGTTGTAATGATTGCAGTTACAAGTCAGGAGATATTTAAATTCATTCTTCTCTATTATAGATACCGTTCTAAAAAGTGGATAAATAATCTGGTTCACAGACTTTGAATTTTTAAATGAATGACTGTCATCCGAAAAAATGACGGTCATTCATTCAATGTTTTCACTTCATACTTGCCCGGCACCAGTTTATTGACTTCACATAATCCTTTATTGTCAGTTTTCCCGTAAACTTTTATTCCATTCGGACCAATAAGCATAAATTTTATATTTTTCTGAGGAACTCCGTTTTCATCATCAATTTCAACTGTCATATCCATTGAAACAGATAAAATTCCGCTTTTTCTTTCATCGGTTCCGGCAGTTACAGTGAAAAAGAATTCAGGCATTTCTTCCAGGGGTGAATCCGGATCATCCTCCCATCTGTAAGTCCAAAATGTATGAGCCTTACCGTCTAAAGGACGGACTTCAAATACCGCAAAAGGTTTATCCGAAGCTGTGTCATCTGACACTTTCCATATAGTAAAAGTCACACTTTCATAAGAGTCAACGACTTCCGCAGACAGAGAAATCTCTTCTCCGTCAATAGCAGAATCTTTTCCCCATTTTAGGTTTTTTATCGAATTTTCGCGAAAGAAAATAGATGAACATGAAAAATGTAACACTAACAGAAAAAGAAAAGCAGCACCCTTGCAAAAATGCACAAAATCCCCCAATTTTTTGGAATTAATTTCAATTAGGTTTATAATCAATTTTAGTGAAATTTAGCTGATAAGATATGCAAAATCAATTCATATTTATTTTCAGGAAAAATAATACAAAAAAAACTTGCAATACTATATGTACGTATAGTATATGTCTTATGTCGCATAAAGAGGTTATCATGAACGGTTATGTATATTTCAAAACAAGCGAAAAAGAAGTAGTGATTTCAACTTCCGATACAGGAAGAAGAACTGTGATGATACGAACAACTCGGAAAAATGACAAGACCAGAATCGCGGGAATATCTTTTGCGAAAATTACACAAAAAAAGACCGCATAACGGTCTTGTGTGTGCCGAAGGAGGGACTTGAACCCTCATGAAGTTGCCCCCGGCGGATTTTGAGTCCGCTGCGTCTACCAGTTCCACCACTTCGGCTTTGTTTTGATTATTCAGGCTGAGGAATCTTGTCTACTTCTATGTATTTTCCCTTTGCTCTCGCAACGATTTTTCCCATTTCGTTTTCAATCTCAGCTCTGTTTTCTATTACGCGCTTGTTTTTTTTAACATACCAACCGCGCACATAGAGATTCTCGTTGATAAAAGCAGGTTGAAGATAACGTATAGTAAGCTCTCCTGTCAACGCAACGGTATCCATGTATTTGTTTACCATTATCATTGCTTCATCAAGGATTACAGAAACAATCCCTGCATGAATAATGTTGGGAGCCCCTTCAAGCTCCTGAGTTGCCTGGAATTCTCCGTAAACAGTCTTGGTATCTTCATCGAAACCAAGCTCTAGCCTCAAACCGCGGGAGTTTTCCTGTCCGCATCCGAAACACGTTTTATCTTCAAATTCTATCATAAAGTCATCAAACCCAATTTATCAAACCCTTGTCAAGGCTTTTTTACTTGACATAGATTAGGCTGAATACTGATTTCTTATAAAAATTTACTATTCAAATCCGTTTAATTTAGGCATTTTCCCGAAAGATTATTTAACACATCAGAAATACAAAAGAATAAAGAGTGTTCAGTTCCTTCATCAAATTTTAAGCTCATGTAAAATAAGGTTTCTTTAAAGCGTGTTTTCATTTCCTGATATTGACCTCCCGGTTGTATTGATTATGTTGAGTATATCAACTGAAGAAGGAGGTAAACATGAATAGAAAATTTAAAACTCTAATCTCTTTGTTTCTATTCGCACTATTTACAGGCGGAATTCTTTTTGCACAGGATGCCGCAAGCGAAGCTCCGGCAATTAATATTGCCCAAGTCGGCATGGATACCATGTGGGTAATGATTGCCGCATTTCTTGTTTTCTTTATGAATCTCGGTTTCGCGATGGTAGAAACCGGACTCACCCGTTCAAAGAACTCTGTAAACATTCTCGCAAAGAATTTTATAGTTTTCGCAATTGCATCAATTTCTTTCTACGTAATCGGTTTCGGACTTATGTTCGGTAACGGAAGCGGATTTATTGGAAAAGAAGGTCTCTTTTTCATAGGCGGCGCTGACACAAGCCCTCTTACAGGAGACGCATACCAGGGAGCCTACAGCGCATTGAGCTGGACCGGCGTACCTTTATTCGCTAAATTCTTTTTCCAGCTGGTTTTTGCAGCTACTGCAGCAACAATCGTTTCCGGTGCGGTTGCAGAAAGAATCAAATTCCATTCATTCATCGTATTCTCTTTTGTACTTGTCGCAGTAATGTATCCTATAACAGGTCACTGGATATGGGGCGGCGGTTGGCTCGCAGCAAAAGGATTCTGGGATTTTGCCGGTTCAACAGTAGTTCATTCCGTCGGCGGATGGGCCGCTCTTGCAGGTGTGATTCTTCTTGGCGCACGTACAGGAAAATACAGAGAAGACGGCTCAACAAATCCGATCTTCGGTCACAACATGGGTCTTGCAACTCTTGGAGCACTTGTTCTATGGTTCGGATGGTTCGGATTCAATCCAGGATCAACAATGGCAGTGGGTGACGGTTCTGCTATCGCTCAC
>Ga0209097_10003320_pt1 | contig 12398 bp, 15 predicted proteins | sample AD_UKC052_MetaG_FD_184419 | JGI IMG/M metagenome (GOLD analysis project Ga0209097, IMG submission 184419) | Active sludge microbial communities of municipal wastewater-treating anaerobic digesters from USA - AD_UKC052_MetaG (SPAdes) (version 2) | ecosystem: Engineered > Bioreactor > Anaerobic >... | reverse complement strand
AGATTATACCATCCGCTGAATAAATTCCGGAATAAATCCAACTTTTTTCAAATCCTTCCTGTACAAAACAACAATTGCCATAGATGCAAAAAGTTCAATAAAAGCCAGTATAAACAGTTGCCCACCATCGCCGGCCGATTCAATACCAATTACAAAAAGATGCGAGGCAATAGCACCAACCATCAGCCCAATGGCAATAAAAGCCCCGAAAATGGCTGTTGGCCTGATGATGAGTAAAACCCCGGTAATCAATTCCACCACCCCGGTAAAAATTCTTCCCCACGGTTCCACGCCCAATTTGGTAAACAGGGCTACCGATTCGGGATGCCCCCCAAATTTGAACCGTAAGGTTTGTAATAATATGGCGGCTGCCAACAATCTAAGAACGAGCCCGGCAATATTTTGGATTTTCATTTATTACTGTTTTTGTTTAATTACTGAATGAATTTTTTCCAGGAATTGTCGGCAGCCAGCTTCAATTTGGCTTCTTCCTTATTCCATTTGGTTAAAGTGTTGTTGCTCCAGCTATGATAAAAGAGGTAGAGTTTCCCATCCAGTATTTTAAAGGTTTCGGGATCAATTTCCACCTTTTCGCCTGTAGCCCCCATGGCATAGGCGCACCATCCGCCATATTGTGGCTCATAAGCTTTGGGGTTTTTGGCAAATGCATCCTTATTGGCCTGTGAAGAAAAGTAGTAGGTAACCCCTTCGTATTGGGCGGCAAGCTCCTTTTTGCCCTCAATGGCCTTATTCGATTTAAAATAGGCTACCGGATCGTAGCCCTGAATGGCAAGCCCTTTTTCGAGGTTAAAAACTTTGGCACGGCCGTTAGCCTGGGCAAAAACACTTCCAACCAATCCCATTATTGCGAGGAGAATTGTTAAATGCTTCATAATCAGTTGATTAATTTTTATTTGTTAATGATTTCCAGTATGTATCGGCTGCCTGAATGCGAGACGTAGTATCCGGCAACCATACTGCTTTTACCTGATTATTGTAATTCAGGTAAAGCTTTTGTCCTACAATTGTCCAGGCGGCAGGATCCGTTTTAGCCTTATAGCCCTTACTTGCCCCATAAGCGCAATAGCCGCCATATTGAGGAGCATACTTTTCGGGGTTGCCTGCAAATAGTTTTCGGTTTTCCTTACTCGAAAAATACCAGGTGGCGCCATTCCATTCCAGTTGAATAGCCGAATCACCTTTTACGGCATCTTGTTGTGTAAAATAGGCCACGGCATCGTAACCTGCAATAGCAATCCCGTTAACTGCATGTTGATTGGTTTGTTGGGGGACGTAACCCGGATAAGCGAAAAGTGTGGCTGTGAATACGCCTGCCACTAAAAAGGAAAGTAATTTTTTCATACTGCAAAATTGGTTGTTGGTATCCGCGCCAACAATGCAGATAATACCTTTCCACTTGTACATTCTTCCCTTTTAAACGGCCACGGCGGATTTTTTGAAGTCAGAAGGGCTCATTTCGAGGTGATTTTTAAAGAATTTAGTGAAATGAGCAGCGTCATCAAACCCGAGATCGGCCGAAATTTCCTTGATTGATTTGTCGGTATAGTACAAAAGTCGTTTTGCCTCCAGTATCAGGCGTTGGTGAATAATTTGCAAGGGAGAACCCGAATGGAACCTTGCAAAAGTATTGGCGAGTGTTTTGGGTGATTTAAATAAAGCCGCGGCGTAAAACTGCACTTCATGTTCGGCCCTGAAATGCCTTTCGACCAGCAGGTTAAACTGCCTCAATAAATCGAACCTGCTGTCCGTTTTTTCCCTGTCCGGCAAATATTTCTCGCGTGCCATGCGGGTAATGGTAATAATCAGCCTTACCAGCAGCATCCTGAGCATGTTTCCCTGAATATCGTCTTTGTCCTGAAACTCTTCCCTAAAAACCCCAAGCAGCAGCAATAATTTTCTTCGCACCTCCTCCTTTGTTTCAAGTACAAGCTGCCCCCATGATCCATAAAATAAAAAACCAGCGCAACCAACTTCCTTATCATGGTTTACAATGCAGTAAAACTCCCGGTTAAACTGCCACATCACGATATCTTCCGTATTCCTGAAAATGTAGCTTTGGTTGAACATGATCGGGATAATTGAAAATGCGGGAAACGCATGGTTTACCCCATCAATTTCAATAAAAGTATCAATGCCAGTGTTAAAAACAATCGTGTAAAAAGAGCCCTTATTTTTTTCCATGAAATAATTCCTTCCCTTTAAGGAATCATCGGTAAGCAGGTGAAGGATGCCTCCATTGATGTTATCGAAAAATGAATATTCCATGCAAATACTGTAAATAACAAAAAATGGTAACCGGGCAATTAGCCGTTGAATTTAAACCCGAAATTAATACAGGTTTCTTTTTTATGCAAACAGGTACGCAGCTACCGGTGTAAATTTTTAACTGCCGCTTATTATAAACTTAACTTGCAGGCCTAAATTTATTATTGGTGACGCCTACAATCTGGTATTGTTACGATGCATATTGCGGATGGTGCTATGGTTTTAGCCCGGTTATTAAAAAGCTATACGATAATTATAAGCATTTAATTGCTTTTGATGTACTGAGTGGCGGCATGATTATCAACGAAAATCCGCCGCCAATCAGCACCATGGCAGGATACATTGCCGACGCCTACCGGAATGTAGAAAAATTAACCGGCGTTCGTTTTGGCGAAGACTACCTGTGGCATATCATGAATCCTGAAAAAAGCGATTGGTACCCCGACAGCCTGAAACCCGCCATTTCATTAAGTGTATTCAAGAAGTTTTTCCCTGAAAGGGCGGTTGAATGGGCCGCCGACCTTCAGTATGCCCTCCATTTTGAAGGCCGCGATCTTACCGACGATGAGGCATACCGGCATCTCACTGAAAAATATGATTTGCCCACCGAAAATTTTTATGAACTGCTTCACAGCGATTCATACCGTGAAAATGCATTGTATGAATTTCAGCTGGTAAAACAACTGCAGGTAACCGGCTACCCCTGTGTACTGCTGCAGGTGAGCGATTCAAAATTTTACCTGGTGTCGAGGGGATATGCTACTTACGATATGGTGGAAGAAAACGTAAAAAAAGTGCTTGAATCTGTAAATGAAGGCTCAGGGTAATTATGAAAAAATCTATTGGCGTATTATTACTGGCCTTCGGTTTTCTCCGGGGTTTTTCGCAGGATAAAGTTGTTTTGCTGAATGGTGATACGATAAATGTTTTTATACCAGGCGATCCGCGAAAGGAAACCAACCTCTCCCATGCAGCCATTGGCAACCTGAACGAATATGGTTTTAAAAGGGTAATTGCCGTTTATGCGAAAGATTCTGTCAGGATTCATGCTCCCTTTCAAATAAAAGAATATATCCGTGCCAAAAACGGGGCTTTCCTGGGAAGCGGTTTCTTCTTCAGTAAAATCCTTGATGAAAAATTACTTGTTTTCGGTCTTTCCGGTACACGGGAAGTTTTTTTTCAGCGGGTTAATTTTCATAAGGACCTTATACTTTGGCATTACCGCGAAGACCTTGGAAATGCGATGCCACAATCCTATTTTTTTGCTGAACAGCGGGGTGCGGCAAGGCTGGTAAGGGTAAATTCGTATAAAGAATGGAAAAAATGGGTGAGGTATCATCCTACGCTTGATAGTATAAGCGCTACCATCCCTGCCCCAAAAAAAAGGGGAAAAAAAGCCATTGGCAGTTACTTTAACTACCTGGTAGAAGTAATGGAAGTGTACAAAAAGCAGTCACCCTAAACTTGAACCCTTTCCTTCCCGGATTATCGCCCCTGCTTTTTATCATATTTGGAAAAAGACAAGAACAATTACTTTTGCGCCATGATTATTACAGTTACGCTCAATCCCTGTATTGATAAAAGTTCGGTTGTACCCAAATTAAAGCCTGAAAGTAAACTCCGGTGCACCGAAGTGGTGCATGAACCCGGCGGCGGAGGAATTAATGTTAGTAAAGCCCTCAGCAGGTTTGGCGTTCATTCCACTGCCCTTTTTCCCGCAGGCGGCCATAACGGCGAAATGCTGAAAACCTTGCTGAGAGAGGAAAAACTGGATTTTCATGCTGTTGATACCAAAGTTGAAACTAGGGAAAACTGGATTGTACTGGAGTCGGAGTCTATTAAACAATTCCGGTTTACCTTTCCCGGGCGGGCTTTTGAAGAGTCTGCCATTATTCAACTGATTGATGAAATACGCATGTTCACCCCCTCATTTGTGGTTGCAAGCGGAAGCCTTCCACCCGGTTTGCCTGATTATTTTTACGGGCTGATTGTAAAAAATGCCAATGCTATGGGGGCAAAATGTATTGTGGACACTTCCGGGCCTGCATTACAGGCTTTACAGGGAAGGAAAGCTTACCTCATAAAGCCAAACATTGGTGAATTGTGCAAGATGCTGAAAATTGACTTCCTTGAAAAAAGTGAAGTACCTGAGGCAGCGCAGCAGGCCATACATGACGGTTTTGCCGAATTAATTGCGGTAAGTATGGGCCCCGATGGTGCCTGGCTTGTAAGCGACAGCGAAAAACATTATGCCAAAGCGCCCGATGTGCCTACCCGCAGTACGGTGGGCGCAGGCGACAGCATGGTTGCCGGCATGACCTTTATGCTTGAAAAAGGCGCCTCCCTTGAGCAGGTTTTGCAGTTTGGCGTTGCCTGCGGTAGTGCCGCCACCATGAATGATGGTACGCAACTCTTTAAGGCCGAAGATGCCTATCGGCTGTTTAACCAAATAAGGGGAGAAGGGGTTTAGGGTTTCGGGTTTCGGGTTTCGGGTTTAGGGTTTAGGGTTTAGGGTTTAGGGTTTAGGGTTTAGGGTTTAGGGTTTAGGGTTCGGGGTTTCGGGTTTCGGGTTTGGCTGGCGCAACAAAAATCTGTTGACACACATAAATACTTCGCTCTACCACTACCCACCATTGACACGCATTCACTTATTGACTTCCTCCCTGTTTTGGAATTTGAATTTTTGGAATTTGGCCCCCCCTCTTATTCCTCTGCCATTCAAGCAGGCAAGCCCGCAGGGGGAGGTTTGGGATTTGGAATTTGACTATTTGGAATTTATACAATGATATTCAGCAGCAACTTACTCGAACAGGCCGTACAGGAATTCAGCCGTCTTCCCGGCATTGGTAAAAAAACCGCCCTCAGGCTTGTGCTGCATTTGCTTAAAAAGGAGCCTGCCGAAGTACAGTTATTTGCCGATACCATCGCCCAAATGCGCAAAGGGATAAAATTTTGTACCCGCTGCCACAATGTGAGCGACCATGAATTTTGTAATATTTGCCTCAACCCTATGCGCAGGCAGGGTACCATTTGTGTGGTGGAAAGCATACGCGATGTGATGGCTATTGAGGCCACACAGCAATACAATGGCACTTATCATGTACTTGGCGGGGTTATTTCGCCACTTGATGGTATTGGGCCCGGCGAACTGATGATTGAAAGCCTGCTGAAAAGAATCCGGGAAGATAACACAGAAGAAATGATTTTTGCCCTGAACCCCAATATACAGGGCGACACTACTTTGTATTATATCCAAAAGCAATTGGGCAATCATAAGGTACGTATAACCACTATTGCCCGCGGTATAGCCTTTGGCGGCGAACTGGAATATGCCGATGAAATGACACTTGCCCGAAGCCTTCAAAACCGGTTGCCTGTAGAACAGGTAGTGAAATAACCCACCAATTTACTTTTATCGTACTTTTGCACCCGCGGGCGGATTTTGTTTATTGTTCGGCCTGTCATTTTTGCCCTTTCAAAGGCAGAAACAAAAACAGAACTAATAAACGATAGTAATCCCACCTACCGGCCGATTCTTCGTTTATTACCTGTAATTATTTTATAATACAGCAAATTTTAGTTGAACAACAAACATTTGCTGCAGGAAAAGAAGGATAAAAGAAATGAAAGATTCAATTTACGAAGCACTCCAAAAAAGGATCCTGATTATTGATGGCGCCATGGGCACGATGATCCAGCACCATAAGCTGGAAGAGGCCGATTACCGTGGAAACCAGTTTAAAGACTGGCCAAGCGATATAAAGGGAAATAATGACCTGCTTTGCCTTACCCAACCCGATATTATTGTGGGTATACACAAGCAATATCTTGCTGCCGGTGCCGATATTATTGAAACAAACACCTTTAATGCACAGCGCATCAGCATGGCCGATTACCATATGGAGGACATTGCTGCTGAAATCAACCGCGAAGCAGTTGCCTGTGCCAAAAGGGCGATTAAAGAATATTTTGAAGAACATGCGGAAGATACCCGTGGTACTGCATGGGTAGCCGGTGCCATTGGCCCCATGAACAAAACCCTCAGCCTGAGCCCTGATGTAAACAACCCCGGCTTCAGGGCGGTAACCTTTGATGAAGTGGTGGATGCCTATCACGAGCAAATAAAGGAATTGGCGGAAGCAGGCGCCGACATTCTTTTGATTGAAACCATTTTTGACACCCTGAATGCCAAGGCGGCCATTTTTGCCATTAAAAAGTATTTCCGTGAAACGGGAAAAGAATTGCCTGTAATGATCAGTGGAACCATTACCGATGCTAGTGGGCGCACCCTGAGCGGGCAAACCCTCGAAGCTTTTTATACCAGTGTAATGCACGCAAAACCACTGAGTGTTGGGCTAAATTGCGCGCTCGGGGCACAGGAAATGCGTAGTCATATTGAGGAACTGAGCGAAATAGCCTCCTGCTACACAAGCGCCTACCCTAATGCAGGCCTCCCCAATGCCATGGGTGAATACGATGAACAGCCTCATGAAACCGCCCATTTTATTGAAGAATGGGCCCAAAACGGCTGGGTAAATATTGTGGGTGGCTGCTGCGGCACAACGCCGGACCACATTAAGCATATTGCAGATGAGGTGAGGGAATTAGCACCGAGAAAAAGGCCTGAATTGGCAGCTTAAAGAGAATGCCGAATATGCCCAAAAAAACTTCCATAGCATTAGCGCTTCCGGAACCGGATATTGTTAGCCGGATATTTGTTATTCGTGGACAAAAAGTAATGATTGATCGTGATCTTGCGGAAATGTACGGCGTGGAAACAAGGGTACTGAAACAAGCCGTTCGAAGAAATTTAAGCCGCTTTCCGGAAGATTTTATGTTTGAAATGACCTCAGAAGAATTAAATAATTGGAGATCACAATTTGTGACCTCCAATTCCGATAAAATGGGTCTCCGCTATCTTCCATTTTGCTTTACGGAGCAGGGAGTAGCCATGTTATCCAGTGTATTAAATAGTGAAACGGCCATTCAGGTAAACATACAGATTATCAGGGTGTTTGCAAAGATGAAGCAGGTATTACTGGACAATAAGCACCTGATGTTGAAAATGGAGCAGTTGGAGAAAACGGTTTCCAAACACGATAAAGAAATCCTGGCGATTTTTAATGCAGTTAAAAAATTAATTGAACAACCACTCAAACCAAGAAATCCAATTGGCTTTCCTTATCCTGGTAAAAAATAAAATTATGTCAACAGTGATTCATCCATATCTCCGTCTTGCAGGTCTTGAACCGCTTGTAGTTCGCCCCGAAACCAATTTTGTAAACGTTGGCGAACGTACCAATGTAACGGGCAGCAAAAAATTCGCGCGCCTCATTCGCGAGGGCAATTACGAAGCAGCATTGAGTGTTGCGCGTCAGCAGGTTGAAAGCGGTGCGCAGATCCTCGATGTAAACATGGACGATGCCCTGCTTGACGGCGTACAGGCAATGCCAACTTTTTTGAACCTGTTGCAGGCCGAACCCGATATTGCCCGCATTCCCATCATGATTGACAGTTCCAAGTTTGAGATCATTGAAGCGGGCCTTAAGTGTGTGCAGGGCAAGTGCATTGTAAACTCCATCAGCATGAAGGAGGGTGAAGCCAAATTTATTGAACAGGCACAGATTTGCCAGGCTTATGGCGCTGCGGTTATCGTAATGGCGTTTGATGAAAAAGGACAAGCCGATACCAAAGAAAGAAAAATTGAAATTTGCCACAGGGCTTACAAAATATTGACCGAACAGGTTGGGTTTGCCCCACAGGATATTATTTTCGACCCCAACATTTTTGCCGTTGCCACCGGTATTGAAGAACACAATAATTATGCTGTTGACTTTATAGAAGCAACCCGTGAGATTAAAAAACGGATGCCGCTTACCAAAGTGAGTGGCGGAGTATCCAATATATCCTTCAGCTTTCGCGGCAACGATCATGTGCGCGAAGCCATGCACAGCGTTTTCCTGTACTATGCCATTAAAGCAGGTATGGACATGGGTATTGTAAACGCCGGGCAACTGGTTATTTACGATGAAATAGAGCCTAAACTCCGCGACCTCTGCGAAGATGTACTGCTTAACCGCAACAACGATAGCAACGAAGCCACCGAACAATTGATTGCTTTTGCCGAAACCGTAAAAGCAAAGGGGAAGGTAGAAGTTAAAAATGAAGAGTGGAGAAACAATACCGTTGAAGAACGATTGAAACATTCGCTGATAAATGGCATTACCGATTATATTGATGCCGATACGGAAGAAGCAAGACAGCTATACCCTGCCCCGCTCGAAGTAATTGAAGGACCGCTGATGGCCGGTATGAATGTGGTGGGCGATTTGTTTGGCGCAGGCAAAATGTTTTTACCGCAGGTGGTAAAAAGCGCCCGGGTAATGAAGAAAAGTGTGGCGGTTCTTACTCCCTATATTGAGGCAGAGAAGGCCGAAAAACTCGCGGCCCGGCAGGCAAGCGGCCTTGGCGAACAGGAAGAAAAAGGTGCGGCCAAAGTGTTGCTTGCTACGGTAAAAGGCGATGTGCATGATATTGGCAAAAACATTGTTGGCGTTGTACTTGGTTGCAATGGTTACGATATTATTGACCTTGGTGTAATGGTACCCACCGATAAAATACTGGATACGGCCCAAAAGGAAAAGGTGGATGTAATTGGCCTCAGTGGCCTTATTACGCCTTCGCTCGATGAAATGGTGCATGTGGCTAAGGAAATGAAGCGCCGTGGCATGACTCAACCACTGCTGATTGGCGGCGCCACTACAAGCCGCATGCATACTGCCGTAAAAATAGCCCCTGAATACGATAACGGTGTGGTGCATGTACTCGATGCAAGCCGCAGTGTTACAGTAACCACAGGCCTGTTGAATGAAGAACAAAAACTGGAATTCCTGGATGGTATTACCAAAGAGTACAGCCAACTGCGGGAAAGTTTCGCTGCCAAAAAAACCTCGAAAAGCTCGCTTAGCTATGTTGCGGCCAAAGCCAACCCGGTAGCAATTGACTGGAACGGATACAAGGCAACCACGCCTTCTTTTACCGGTGCAAAAGCTATTGGCGATGTTACCGTAGCCATGCTTCGCCCCTATATTGACTGGAAACCCTTTTTTATTGCCTGGGAAATGCATGGCAACTTCCCTGACATTCTGAATGATGCAATTGTAGGTGCAGAGGCCACCAAATTGTACCAAGATGCCAATGCCCTGCTTGATAGAATTGAAAACGAAAACTGGCTGACCCCAAAAGGAGCGGTAGGTTTTTGGCCGGCACAGGGAGATGGCGAGGATATCCTTTTATCTTCAGAAGGCAGTCATTTTAAGTTGAATTGTTTGCGTCAGCAAAGCCAAAAAGCTGCAGGCCAACCCAATTTCAGCCTTGCTGATTTCATCAGCCCCAACCCGGGGGCCGACTTCCTCGGTGCATTCGCCGTTACCATACACGGCATTGAGCCCCACATTAAAGCATTTGAAGCACAGCATGACGATTACAACAAAATTATGCTGCAGGCACTTGCCGACAGGATGGCAGAAGCCTTTGCCGAGTACCTGCACGAGCGGGTACGCAAGGAATACTGGGGTTATCAGCCCGAAGAACAACTCAGCAACGATGAACTGGTAAAGGAAAAATATGTGGGCATACGCCCCGCACCGGGCTACCCTGCCTGCCCCGACCATACTGAAAAATACAAGCTGTTCGACATGCTGAATGCAACCGAACACACAGGTATTACCCTCACCGAATCACTAGCCATGTACCCCGGTTCATCAGTATGCGGCTGGTATTTCAGCCACCCGCAAAGCCAGTATTTTGGGGTAGGTAAAATTCAGCGCGATCAGTTGGAAGACTATGCCAAACGCAAGGGTGTACCAGTTGAATTTGCCGAGCGGTGGTTGAGTCCGATTTTGGATTAAAACAGAGAATTTGTATATTTACCGTACAAAATTGGTTTATGAAGGCTTTGGTAACAGATAAAATACTAACGGTGGAAGAGTACATTCAACATGAACTCACAGCCGAACGCCGCAGTGAATACATAAACGGTCAACTTTTTGAAATGCCCGGAGAAAAGGATATTAATAATGAACTGGCCCTGCAAATTTTTTTATTGCTTGCCGGCCAACTAAAGCCAAAAGGCTATTTTCTTTATGTAAATGATATTAAAGTAGCCATTCCCGGTGAAAACAAGTTTTTCTATCCGGATGTTTTTATTACCAGAGAGCAAAAAACAGAACAAAATCAATACATAAAATATGCTCCTGAGTTAATGGTAGAGATTGTATCTCCCGGCTCCCACAGTCACGATTACATTGACAAGTATATTGAATACACCAAAATCCCTTCGCTTCACTATTATCTGATTGTAGAACCCGAAACCATCCTGATTACGATGTACGCCCGAAGCGAAGAAGGATGGGAAGTGCAAAAATTTACCAGGCTAACCGATGAAATCTCATTACCTGTATTGGGTGCAAATTTGTTACTTAAAGGTATTTACGCTGGGTAATCTAGCTTACTTTCTTTTGAACAGATAGGAATATACTTGTAGAAAAAAATTTAGCGGGGTTTTATGGAAAAAGCTTTGCTGTGCATCCCTAGACCAAAATCTACCTGCTATGCATAGCAAAACTATCTGGACCCAACTTTTCATAGTAAGCATAATATGGTTGCAATTCGACTGCAATACCCCAAACCCTAAAGCCGGAAAAATTATAATAACCCTTACGGATTCTGCCTTTGCCATGTTTAAAGGCAAACAACTGTATTTAGGATACTTCCCGCATCTGATTGATTCAGTGGTTGTATCGGAGAAACAATTAATACTCGATCCGAATAAACGAGCTATCAATTATTCAAAGTTGTATTCAGTTCTTCGATGGGAAGATAAAGATGGGTACCATAACCTTCGCCCGATAGGATTCCCATCTCCTTATTCAAAAAAGCGAATAATTTTTGGTACATTTTTAATGGAAGATCATGATATAGAAATTGTAGTTGATGAAATGGATGTGCTATTAAATGCATCTTTTAAAGGAAGCCAACAGAATGAACCCTATTTTAAACAGGTATTCCTTTCCTTCCCCACACTGGATGCAGAAAAGGAGAGATCAGTGGTTATAAAAAATAACTTGGAAATAATTACGCAATATCCTAAAAGTGTTTATCTCCTTAATCAACTCTACGCAAACCGCGCAAATTTTACTGTAATAGAATTAAAAAAACAATTAAAAAGTTTTGTTCCTTGTAAAGAAACTGAATTATTAATACAACATTTTGAAGCCTACTATCCTTTTGCAGGAACCATTAACAGCATATTTCCAAATGGTATCGTGCTGCCTGATAGAAATGGAAACCCTACCCCGCTTTACAACAACAGTAATTATCAACTGCTGGTATTTTGGGCAAGTTGGTGCGCACCCTGCAGGGCTGAGATACCCGAATTGAAAAAGATTTATACCACCTATGGCCCAAAGGGGTTGCGGATGGTTAGTATTTCTATAGACAAGGACGCCGTTTCCTGGAAAACCGCGCTTGACAAGGAACAAATGCCATGGCCACAATATGTAGCGAATGATACCTATCTGAAAAAGGTGGAGCAATATTTTACGGTTTCATCCATCCCAGCGACTTTTATATGTACAAAAGATGGAAAGGTAATCCGGGAGTATAGGGAATTCCCAAATGATATGGTATCGGTTGTGGATTCTATTTTCAGGCAGTAACCGAACCAATCTCTCCTTAAAAAAAGATTTCCGACCTGCTTACCAATTCTGATATTGATGATGCACTAATCGCCAACCTTATTGATAATGATGCAGCCGGCCAACTAGCCAAATAAAAAAATACTATTTTAGCAAACTAAACACTACATAAACATGAATAAGCAGGCAGCCAGATATGGCCTCATTTTCTACCTGATAACAATGCTAGTAGCTTTTATCTTTCCAAAGAAAGTATTTGGAAATATCATGTTTTTGGGAGCTTATTTCATTATCTGCCTAATTTTTTTATACTTTATTTTCTTCAGAAAACTAAAGAATTCGAATGATTAGCGGATATGAATTAGGGAGTATTCACACCTATTTCTACCACAAAGAAGTTTGTGAAAGAATTGC